>Ga0307513_10000403_pt1 | contig 62809 bp, 71 predicted proteins | sample 15_EM_MG_FD_202174 | JGI IMG/M metagenome (GOLD analysis project Ga0307513, IMG submission 202174) | Populus trichocarpa ectomycorrhiza microbial communities from riparian zone in the Pacific Northwest, United States - 15_EM | ecosystem: Host-associated > Plants > Roots > Unclassified | place...
CGCGAGAGTAAGAAACGGACCTCACAAGGGATGTGTGCACCTCTATAGGATTGCCGACTGCAGCACCTGTCTCTGCATCCCAGATTCGAATGGTGCGGTCGTCGGATCCGGAGATGATGTGCCGCCCATCGGGAGAGTAAGCAACGGATGACACATCCCCATTGTGCCCCGTTAGAGCCTCCCCAACTACAGCACCAGTCTCGGCATCCCATATTCGAATTGTCTGGTCGCTGGATCCAGTGACAACGCGGTGCCCATTCGGGGAATAGTCCACGCACAGGACAAAGCTCGAGTGTCCAATCCATTTCAATGGCGGCACTGGCCATGTCAACCGGTTCCCTACTCGTATCTTGATGACCCTAGTAAATTCTCTGCTGAAGGTGCCCGATAAAGGTGACTGTGAGGGCAGGAATGGTCCCGTTGAAATATAGACATGTGGAGTGCTGACGGAGACGGCGGTGTGGAATGTGATGATGAAATGACAAATATCCTGAATTCTCTCAAGAAGAGTTGGATCCGTATCCTACAGCGAACTCAAATCAGCTTGGAATCCAAACTAGCAGCAAGCTGGATATGTACTCACCCTGACCCAGGATATCAACCGTCGAAGGCTTGGGGCACCAATTGGGACCATTCCCAAAATGCTCAACACCTCAACCCAAAATAATGGGTGCAATCCTTCAAAGAATTTCTTCAAAATTCCCAACACCAACCCGCGCTGGTCGCGGTTGTCTGGAGGAAAGCACAGATGGTTTGACCAATAGAGGGAACTATACTGCAAGGCGTCTGAAACGTTCTGTTCAATTCGGGATGGGAGATCTTGAATGTCTGCATTAGCGAGCCGCGAATCTTCGAGCTTGCAGATGTTGAAACGCAATTGCGTGACCATCGTCTTGAGGCAAGCAACCCCCAGCTGCACGTCCGCGTCTCGGATGTTTACTTGATAGCCGCAGCGGTTGCTGACAAAGAAATCGTAAATAGACAAATGGTGGACACGAACCCCTCTATTGACCGCTCCATCTCGATATAATAAAGAGCTGAGAGCATCCACCCACTTCTTAATGAGAAAGGGTTTCACTTCCGCCAGCTCTGCAATTGTCTCATCGCACAGTGTGCGGTACGGAGCCGCTGAAATAAGGACTCCAATCATCCGCTGGAACTTGGCGTTATTGTGCCCTATTCGTTCTTTTAAGATGCTGGAGTAAAGTTTGTGTAGAGATTCTAAGCCAGTCCCGGCTGAGTCTTCCAAAGCGGCCTTCAAAGACTCTGTAGGGTCCTCACTCTGTTTAAGGGCAAGAACAAGAGTCTTGATAAAAATGAAAAGACCGTTCGCCCGAGAGATAACTCTGTTGAAGTCCGATTCTTCGGGCCACGGTGTGGGCAGATGCCAATCCGAGACCACAGATCCGAACTGCTGTTGGGCGAAGGTCCGCAAATCAGCACTGGCATCGTGATCTGTGACCAAATCATGTTGCAAATACGGCGACTGATTGAGAGTATCAAAGAAATGTTGGATATCGAGTTCGTTTCTGCTGGTGATGATAATCTTGAGCCACGGAGCTTGTGCGGCTGTATCGGTTAGGACCGTCAGGATATCTTGGCGACTTTGATTGTCGCCACACTCGTCAAGTGCGTCAATGACGAAGACGAGGGTGTAGTCTGGGTGGTGAGGAAGAGAGCGGATGAAATCAAGGAAGAGAGAGCCTTTCATCGACTCTGGAGTTAGGTTTGGGTCGTCGCGAAGGTGTTTTGCTACAATGGTTCGGAAAGGGGGGAAGATTATGGCGAGTTTGTGAATGAAAGTCGGAAGGATGTTTTTGGGCTCTTTCAAATTCGGGTCGTCTTTCCGGCAGAAAAAGGCTCCAGCAAGTTGATTTCGCCCGTGAAGGCTTTCACAGATGGAATGAGCTAACGAGGTTTTTCCTATGCCGGGTGAGCCGTGGATCCAATACGTGTTGCCCAGGGGAATATTCTCATGTCCCGAATTATTGGCTACCCAGTTCATGATTTGATTGAGGAGAGATTGGCGGGTGCCGTCCATACAACAGAGGCCGCGGTGATAGCCAGTCTCGACAGGCTTAAGCTGCTTAAGCAAAAGTTTTTGCTCTACTCGCTCTTGCTCTGCTCGCTCTACACCATACCCCTGAGGATCAACTATTGACAGATTATAAAATGAGGGCTTACTGGTCTCATTGGCGAGGCCGAGAGCCTCAACGCTCACTACACGGTCGAAATCTTCGATCACCTTGGATAACTCTCTGTCCATTTCTTCGATCATCTCCGCGTACGCGTGGCCACCGACTGTTCTCGCTGCGATCGTCAGCACTTTCCAAATCTATGGATTGACCACCTACCATGTCTGACATAATCGCACGATAATTTCGCGGCCCGGTGCATCACGTCAAACATTCGTGGGATGAACTCCTTCAGGATTTCTGTCTCTTCGGAGACGATCTCGTTTGCGACCTTCTCCGCCAAAGGCAGAATGCGCTTCATTTGGTCGCAAAGGCCTGACGGTACCTGGTCATACTTGTTTTGTTCCTTCAAGAGCTAAACAGTTACGCGTTACTTCTGCCCCCTATATGCGAGTAGCGAACACAAACCTCAAACGTGACGCTGGCAACACCGAAGATAGCCTTTGCAATTGGATTCAACTAAAACGTGTCAATATCTTGTTCGTTTCTGTGTGGATGTGGAAGAACTGACCTCTGCAAAGACAGCACCAAATTTAATCGCCTTGTCCATAGACTCCTCTATCGATCCACTCATCAGTGGGGAGTATTCCTCTAGCAGTCCTTCGAGTTGATGGAGCGACGAGCGTAGAGTCTCTGCCTACGCAGACATTATTCCCTGGCGGGGATGGGCAGTGGCGAATGTACTAACGGTAGCACTTGCAGAGAATCGTAATTCCAGAGAGCCACTATACTTTCCAATGACAACAGCCTCTGTTCTTCTCTATCAGATAAGCCCGGACTGGCTGGCGATAACGGCTGACTCTGTACGGTAAACTCATGGTTGCTAGAGTTCCAGTAATCATTGAAAAGTGCTTGAAGATCGATGACGTCGCTCCCCTCTCGGTATTTTGCCCAAACTGAATGACCGATCTTCATTCGGACGTCGGCGCGGACCTGGGATGTTGGGGAAAAATCTCTACATACGCACAATCACTAATAGGTGTACGTATTGGGGAAATAATGGACCTACTGGCGTTGTACTGGTGTCCAGGTGTGGCTGTCTTCGCTCTGCAACGCTATCTCCACATTTTCTACAAACAACCTCAGCGTATACTCCCGATCTGGAACACCTTGCAGTATAATTTCTGTATGTGGGCTTAAATGAGCGGTATGGACGTAAATTGAGGTGAAGCGCCGCACGATCTAGATATAGTCTTGGATTCGTCGTCAGCGAGAATGCACGCGGCGCTATCTATCCGTCGAGGGTGCTCACAGGTTCTCTCTCTTGCGAACTTGATGACCTGAAGTCGCCATGTTGCAGCGTGGGATCGGGGCCAACCTGGGTGACAGCTGTCAAGTGGGGCATAAAGGAAAGAGCGATTACCGATTCGTCGGTTCCGAAAGATCTGGCAAGGACACACTCAACTATGCGCTCGAGGGCGTTGTGCGTTGTGCTGCACCAGGAGACGAACGAGGTGGCAGCCGGATTCGACAGTGGTGTTGTCGTCCTCGATGGACTCCTCTGGCAAACTCGTGCCTGCATTCCCTATCACCGCGCGAACTTGTGTCAACGGAGATATACGCCAATGCCATCGTACATGTTCCCAATGGGCGGTCCATCACTGTCGTCGGAGATGGAGACTAGGTACTGCTCGCTTGGACGAACAAGACGTTTGGACCTGGGAACTACGTACGCCATGCAGGAAGGCAAGCTGAATGTTGAGGTCTATCGGAATGTTAGGGAAAAAAAGGACGAACGCACCTAATGGTGGCTGGGTGACCCGACCACCCGGTGCCTGTTTGAAATAGTGTTTATGTAAATAGACCATTTACATTAACTCGTTTGTCTGACAACAGGAGATGGTAATCAAAACATATGGCAGCCGGACACCTTTCTGCCAATTTTGGTCTCCGCTTGCACGTGCACGGACAATTTGGGGAGAACTATACCCTCGCGAACCTTTCATAAAATGCTCACGTGAAATTAATGCTGCTTATCTGAATGATGATTTATTGGCCCCCGTACATGAAAGTGCTCAGTGGTATCCGACTCAGTGGTCGTAAGTATAGTGGTGAAGAAATTTAAAGAAAGAATGGAGGTGTGGCACGTGAGCAGCGGGAGTTGGAAGGCCGACGAGCACAGGCTCACAAGGAAGGGAAACGGAGAGGGTCCAACGACAATGTCCATACGGCTGGCTGCACTACACTCCAAGCACTCAAGCCTGAGCATAGTTGAATACGAACGCCTAGGTGGGTTGGGCGGGGACGCCCTGGATGATATTGGGCGAGGTCACTGGGGAGGAGTCTGACCTCCTTGCCCATGAGGTAGAGTGCGAGGCCAGCGACGTAGCACTGTTAACGGAAACCTGTCAGTGCCCAAACCGACCAAGAAACCGTGGTAGGCGCGACTCACGCAGCCATGCTAGTACCCATGCTAGTACCAGTCCTGGTGACAGCGCCTCCGGAAGTTTGGAAGTCGGCAGAGGTCAGTAGGCGCAGCCTGCAGCGTAGTGCTTGTTAATGGATGACCCGACTGGACGGCTGTGCTCGCTGTGCTCGCTGTATGGGTTATTCGTCGACCCAGTGGTTTCCATTATATCACTGCACCGGAGACCAGTGAGAGTGGCCTCGAGGTGTCTTGGCCTTGCTTGGTCAACCAAATAAGCCACGCTTGAACCACCCAACCGCCTCACACTAGTCCCTTCCCATCCACCTAGGACTGACTTCCAGGTCCAATTACCAAGCATGTCAATGTTCCAGAACTTCATGGGGTCCGTTGTTTCCTCATGTATCATGTCGGATGCGCTGACGCCTTGGTCGTGAACAGGTTTCCTGGGTTGGCAGGACAAGGACTGATTCGAGCACCACATCAAGCATACGATGAGCATTACCGGGCATATTCGGTAGCGATGCTTCCGGGACGACAACGAGACAATGTCAGCTATGGCGGTAAGAGTCAGTCAAGTGTCCTCGAACACTATCCTTCAACAAGCTCATGATAATATCTGTCTTATTAGTTATAATGCCACCCTCCGCATTGGCCCGATTGTGTGAGCAATGACGCGTCGCACTGCGCCTGAACGCGCCAATGGCTGACCACTTGGCTTGTACGTAGCGAATCTCGACTTTGAGAATCCATGGATGTTCCTTATACGCAACCCTGCGAACCACGCTGCTTCGACTCATGCAGGCGTGCTGGAATTTATCGCTGACGAGGGATGTGTGCACCTTCCGCACTGGGTAGGTGCTGCCGAGCTGAATCCTACTATAATACCTCCTGACTGCTTTTCTCAAGATGATGAAGACCTTACGGTTGAACGAAGGCGACCCCATTCGCGTGACTGGCGCGCGATTGCCAAAGGGCAAGTTTATCAAGCTGCAAGCACAAACAGTGGACTTTATTGAAGTATCCGATCCAAAGGCCGTGTAAGTATCACAGGCTCTTTTATAACGACGCAGTTCCGGGACCTCGCCGCCATGAAATACCTTCATCTGACATGCTCCTGATAGCCTCGAACAGGCACTACGAAACTTCACATGTCTCACTCAGGGCGATATGATCGAAATCATTTACAACTCGATCGTCTTCCGGCTGTTAGTGATGGAAGCCAAACCCGAAAATGCGCAAGGGATCTCTGTTTTCGAGACCGATCTAGAAGTCGACTTTGCCACTCCTGTGGGCTACAAAGAACCCGAACGACTAAAGCCACCACCTCAAGCAACCATGGCCACCAAGCTTGGTATTAAAGTGGAGGACACGACCCCACTCAACAGCCGACCTGGCAGTTCTATAGGATTTGCCGCCGGTACCTCCACGACCGAAAGTGGCTTTGAGGCGTTCAAGGGTCGAGGGGAGACCCTGAACGGGCGGAAGACGAAGGGTAAGGGTAAGGCGGGGCGGAAGATTACAGAAGTAGATCCAGAGAGCAAGATTATACGCACTGAGTACTTTATTGCCCCCTCCCACTGGTGTTCATATTCTGACGGATGATTCGTTGCAGCCAGAAGAGAATTATAACCTCCGAGATGCTCGAAGGCGGAGGGGATGGCCCAACGCCGCTCAATCTCCCACTCGGAAAGCTCTTTTTTGGGTACGCATTTGTACCATACAACCCGCCGACTCCCACAGTCGCCGATGCGCCGACTTCCAACGTGTTCAGAGGCGGCGGAAACACCCTCTCTGGGAGGAGGATCGCGCCCACCGCATCGGAGGGTGGTGTATCCCCTTCAGAATCGGGATCAGCAGCCCCGGTTTCGACGCACGATTGGGGATCGGGAGGCCAGGCGTTGGGAACTGTCGCGCCCCCTCCAAAGCTCAAAGAAAAGAAAAAGAGACGTGATTGATGTCGACTGACTAATCCCTTCAACGTACGCTAATTCTCTTCAATGTATCATAACGTGAAATGCAATTGTCTCCCAAGCATGAAGCAACACAAACAATACAGGAGACGTGCCAGATGGCGGAGGGGTCTGCAAGCGTTGCCAACGAAGGCCAGAAACCAAGGACTTTGAGTCATAACGTCAGCGAGCCCAAGTCTACAAAGTCCCGTAAAGTCCGTGTCTCTTGGATGACCGCTTGACGTCAACATCGACCTTCAATGCCTTGCGCGCCGTCCAAAAATGGAGCCTCCGGACCGTCACACGCGGAGCAGCAAAGATATGCGAAGTATCGAGCAAGGTAGTAGGGCGTGTTGCATGTGCTTGAACAGTTGAAGGATTGAAGTCGCTAGGGTCGCTGTCGGAGTCGTACCAAGCTCTACGAGGAAGACCTAACCGATCTAGCATTCCCCTATAAAGAGGCGGTCAGTTGCGTATAAAGGAGGAAAAAGATGATACGGGCTCTTCAAAATCGAAGAATTCATCCAAGAACACCCTCCGAGCCTCCTCCGTCTTCCGATCGTCAGGGCGCATATCCCACACGCTCTCCCTTGCTGCGAGGACGACGTGCATGTTTTTGGTCGAATGCGTAATGATCTCGTCCAACGTCATTGGCAAGAACCGAACGCATGGGAGTTGCGAGTTGCCTGTCTGCTCCACGATGAGCCCGGGTGGGTTGAGGCGGCGCTTACGACGTAGCGAGAACCGAGGTCGAGGGGTAGGTGCTGATATTTGATGTGCGGTTTCACCATGGACGAGGTGGTCTTGATAGTAGGAGAGGCTGAAATCGGGTGCATCCGAATTCTGACGTTCCCCTGTCCAATCAGACGTTCTCATCATTGCAGAGCCAGTTATACCACTCAGGCCCATCCAGGGATTATTCTCCTCGCTCGTATGATTGCTGCCTGAGTACCGGTTGGCATAGGCCCCGCTCGATCCACTCCATCCCGTTGAAGTGCTCGAGTTACTAAATTGACCACCATAAGGGCGTTCTCCAGTACTCTCAGGGGAGACCACGAGAGGTATTCGAAATTCGACGGTGTCCTTGATGACGGAATGTGGCTCGTGCGCGCCACGGACAAAGATTTCATGGAGGAGATAGCCCATATCCTGGACAGTAGGATCTATATCAAGTGATGACAGTAGATTGTAGAAGCCTTCCTCCGCTTCATCGTTGAGAAGAGGATCGGGGGATTCGAGGTTGAAATCGAGCCGAGGAACGAAGAAGTCATCTGTGATTAGTTCAATACAACCACCGGGCTTGAGTACGCGATGGGCTTCAGTAAGAATGAGGCCCCAAGCGTAACGCGGAATGGACAGGGTGAGGTCAGAGAGTCGAACGAAATCGAAAGTTGCATCTGGAAAAGGAAAACGTCGCATAAAGTTACCGTGTGTGAATCTGAGGCGGTGAATCGCTCTATCATTGAGCCCATATTGGTGCTTGATGGCGCTCGTTGTGAGCTGGACATCCATGACATCAAAGCCTACGACATGGGCATGCTGGGGATGATTTGAGAAATCATAAAAGAAGTACAATTCAGCCCTACCTTGCATGAATGGGCTAGTTCAATTGCCCAATGACCTTGGCCACATCCCAGATCCAGAACATGCAGGTGTCGGTGTCGATCGAGGTCCGTCTGGGTGTACGCCGGTCCATATAGAGTGGACAGCAAGCTATAGTCGTGAGACTGGCTGCGAGAAGATTAGTACCAGCAGTTCGGATCCCGTAGGTCACGCACCATTGGAGCAGGACACGGTCGTATGAGAGTGGATAAGGAACATCGCGAACCGGAAGAGGGCACATATGCATCCCGTTGCGAGTGTGTGGTTTGGGGCGCGACGCAGTTGTCGCTAGGGTGATAGGTTCTGGGTCCTTCGTGTGGTCGATGCTCCCGAGAATCCTTGACCTAGACTTGCGAAGCAGTCGAGACTTTGTTGGAGAGAACTTGTTCGGTGATCCAGGAGGAGAGCGGACGAACTCATCACAGATATGGTCATCGTGAAGGAGCGAAGTCAAGGACAGGATGCTGTAGCTGTTGTGGATCTTGGGCGTCTTGGGAGACTTGATTGTGCTTGATTTGGGACGTTGAGGATGATTGAATACATCTACGAGACTTCGAATCGACGCGCGAGATGACACGCCGACCGTAGCTGCTCGGGATCGGTTTGGTAGGGGTTCTGGTTTGTCGGGCTCAACGAGGTGAGCGAATAAAGGAGAGTGATCGTTCTTTAAGGACATGGGATGGTCGTGAGTGGTCGTAAAGAGTGAACTGGGAATACAAATCAGAGCGTTGGGAGTAAGAGTAAGATAAAGAGGGGACATGACGTCGAGGGTCAGGCTAAATCATAAGGCGGAAGAGCACGTATGGGAATTATTTGGACGTACGGATGTATAAGTTAAGAATCCATCTCCCGTGTAGTAGGCTGGTTGTCGGAACCGGTGGATTGCGTCGGGCGGAAGGGGTACGGGCGGATGCTTACAGGTATATGAAAGAGTGCACGCAAAGGTAGGCAATGTGCAATCATAAAATACAGTTCCCTTCTCGGGACCCACTAACCTTGTTGTGAGGTCAAGATGAGACAATATTCATTGCTAAATTTCCTTGAAACACTATACAAACTCGATAACAGCCAGGGTACCGTCCGACATTAAAATCACTATCCTTCCGCGCGCATCGTCCATGTCCAGCGAGAGAGGCGGACCATGCGATTCGAGCCATTGTATGTATGGCGTCCAAAAACGTTCTCCCATAGGACTCGCCTCGTCTTCGCCATCCATTGTGGTCTCTCCACGGGTGTCTCCACCTCTAATTTATTTACATACCAGTTGGAGAACCCGACGCTATCGCGCACCACATTGGTTGCCAAGATCCCTATGGTCTTCATAGCAGTGCCCGATGTCCAGAGTTCTTCAAGGAAGGGTGAACGGTTGATGTTCACTTTCGCAAAGAATATAGCCGGTGCTTTGACAGTGATGTTTTGGTCACCTGATTGTGGCCTGTGGGTAGGAGGCCATGCCAGGGTAGAGACCATTACGAGGGGAGTTGCAGAGTTAGATTCGGTACGACCGAAGAATCGGGTCTGACCGTTTCCCACCTCCTGGAAATGCTGACACCACCGAAGATATCGGTTACGATAAAACTGTACACCCTCCCCTTGGAAATCCACACGATATGTCGTATTTGGCGAGAGTGGGATGAAGGTGGGAACGACGTTGGGGATAGTTTTCACCATATGTGGTGTAAGGTCCTTGAGGTAGTACCCATAGATGGTTACGTGGTCCGTCTTTTGAAAACCGATGAGGAGTTCAGTATCGGTGAACATTGAGAATGGGTCATGGTGTCCCACAGGCTGAAAATACATCATTGACAAAACGACACATAAATCTAGGATTATCCCTTACCATACCAACCTCAAAAGAGACATGGGTGCCCATGAGCCAATTAGAGACGTAAGCGGTTAAAATGCCAGTCCTTGTATAAACCACGTATCCGGCATAAACGCCACGAATAAGGTTCGAACGAGTAGCCCACGAGTGCCCTAGAGAGTTAGATATACCAGGCGAGTACACAGGGTCACAGTCACCTGGCCGTTCGTACCGCCAAATCACCATTTGTCGCAGGTATAGGAATCTGGAAATAGGGAAGCTGTTGAAGAGGTCTCAATAAGTCCCACATACTCGCTGTCAAGAACATCGAACATGAGAATGGCATCTTCGTCATAGAATGCGTACTCGAGACACAGAGAGCCTCGGATTTCAGGTGATATTCCCAGACTATCTCGCCAGTGTCGAGGCGCCGCAGTTTAACTCTATTGTTTCTATCTGAGTGCATGACATGAACACCGTCATTGAGCACGAGTGTCCAAGACCTGAGACCTACGAACCTTCCATCTTCGGCAGCCAAACGAGGTACGAGTGCATACAACCTGGCTGGTGCTGCGTCTAGTCTCACCGACCATTTGATGTGGAGCTTATGGGCGGACATTACTGCTTGGCGTACATCGTCCAGGGTACTTCCCGGCACAAGTCTGGGAACGGGGCGAATAGACTTGAGGACATCCAACAGCAATAACCAGAAGGAGACAAATTCTTAAAGCCCACCAGTAATGCCAGCGAACGTCAGTTCTCATTTCGAGTGACAAGGACTACATTGAAGTCACTGACCTGTGTCATTTGTATAGCAGAGACCATGTTAGTGTGTGATACCACTTCTAGCAAAATCTCGATAGGCAGAGCGCCAAGTGTGACACCAAAAGGTATGGCGCCAGCAGGCGCCGAGCTCGTTTCGTTCCCAATATCCACTGATATTCAAGGGCCAGATACTCGCTCTCAACGGACAGTGACTGGGGGCCTTGAAGTTCGGGGTATAACGAGGACGGGAATCAAGCTGTCGATCCTAGACTCCGCCACGCAACCTACTTATTGACAACCAAGCGCAGAGTGGATCGGCCTCACTATACTACTATACAACTGTAGTGACCAATTCGTGTCCTCCTTGCACCTCAGAATAACTGAGTGACATATATCTCAATGAATATTCTCTCCAGTCTTCCGACGGACATTGTACTCTCTATCATCGAGCAAACAGGAGCCGAATCATCGCTTAGCCTCATCCGTGTTAGTAGAATATAATTCGAATGCAATTATGCGGCACTGACTCCGTTCGCTCGCAGACCTGCAGGACTCTTTATGAACTATCATCAACGGTCGCTTTCTGGCTGTTACTAGTCTCCGACATCCGAATGCGCCGTCCAATTGTTACTCAGGAGCCCTACTCAGTGCAGGCGCTACGCACCGCTGTTTTGACCTCGCTGAAGATTCATCGTCGTTGGAGCACCAGGGGTGAATTCTCAATCGAGAACTCAGTAGTGTTCCAACCAGGTCATCATACTCCGAGGAGCGCGCATCACAGCATCCTTTGGGACCCCTGGACCAAATTAGACGGCAGGCAGCACCTCTTCTGTCACGCGCATTCCGGAAATGAGATATGGGTTAGAAGCTTCATAAATGGGAATGTAATTGGGACAATTCGTTGCGGGGGACTCATATCAGTCCTTGAATTTGGTGAGGTAAAAGATAAAATTATCATTTGCGCTCACGTTGATTATGAGGGTGAAAGCGTGTAAGCCATTACTTACCCTCCAAATACTCGCTGTAACCCTTCCCCAATAGCGATGACATATCTACGCTGGAGATATGGGACTTGGCTTGTCCAGAGACTCCTCTTGCAGTTTATAAGCTCGATGGGTATTTCGGTACCTTGGAGTCTCTCGACGGATGGGTCTATTTTGCATCACTCCAGATGGAGCGTGTTTCGCTGTTAGTATTAAATTTGCAGACCCTAGCATCCACAATCACCACGATTCCAGTTGAAGTGAGTGGCTTGATCCTACAACAAGATTTGTAGATTTCACCAGCGCTTGCAGATACCGTTCACTAGTCAGGCAGAACTATCACGCCACCTCGGCACTACGGTCTCAAACAGCACTCACGAATTCATACTAGTATATGCACGAGACTCCTCTTTGGACATTCAGTTTCTCGATTTAACATCTTCGCTCAAAAACGCCACGAACCCCGCAGCTCGATTAACGCTTACACCTTCCCGAGCCGTAGAAGGCGCAATTAGTGGGCCACCTCTCAAGCCCGATATGTCCTTTGAATGGTGTGTCCCAAATATTATCTGGGACGGGCGGCTTAGCATCATGAATCATATCTCCTATCGTCACAATGGAGCAAGGACGCTATTCCGGATCTACGAAATGGAGATTACGCTGGAAGAGCTAAAAAAGAATGCGCATGTTGAATTGCGGCCTATTGTGGCTGATACATTCATATGCCGAGGATCATGTCTAGATATCATCTTTCGCACTGGGTTCCACGGCCAGACCTGGGTGTGGATGGATAAAGATGAGGCCGGAAGCTATTGGTTTAATTTCCTAGACCGTTCCTGTCCATCTTCAGTGGAATTGACCTCTGTCATCCACTTCGATTCCTTCTTGGAAGGTGGACCGGGATATGGTCGGGTTCAAGTGCCAAAGTGGATCCACGAACATGGTGATATTGCGAGTCTAGCATTGGATGATGCGTGTGGTCGTCTGCTTGTTGTAATGGATAGCAATGAGGTTGTTGCCCTCGATCTTGCGTGAGGAGTCCTTTCTTCTGAGGAATGAAATGTACTCACCTTGTTTCCTTTCTTATATATATAATCATTAACAACCTAATCCTAATCTCGCTCCCTGCATTTTAATATTCTTAACGAGCCGAACCCTACTCAAGGGGTTCTCAAAGTCCGACGAACAAGACCCCGGTTTATGCTGATTCACGAAATATTCAAGTCATTGGGTAATTCAGTTCATAGCTGGTTTAGTCCTCGACAGGTCATTGGAATTGCCACCGACTGTTAGCAACTTGGACCCAGACATCAACGTCGTATCGTCATTCAGCCAAAATTGCTCTCCGATACGATGCACTACGTCCCTGAAGATATTATTGCATACATACTCCCGTATGCGGCGGCAGGATCGCTCTTGACCGCCATACGTATTTCCCATGTCTGCCGGGAGTGGAGAGCGGTCGCATTGTCGCTCTCCCAGTTGTGGAGCCACTTTGAATATATACTCGGAATAGAGATCGCGCGGACTCAGATGAGCCGCATAAATGCCTCCGTCGCAATCTCCGTTGAGATCACTCTCTGGGATATCGACTCGTATAGCCGATCCGCTGTATTCCACGACACACGTTATAGAAGGGTAAAAAGATGGCTGGAAGATTCGCAGATCCTTGAACATCCCCGGTGGAACGCGCTACATATCGAGCTTGCCGGTCATCCGGAGCACGCGGATCGAATTTTTGACCTAATCAGTCTGCGGAAAGATCCACTCAACGATCTATACATACGTTTTCCTCAACATGATTATGACCGTCCAGCCGTTGAAGCAACCATCATGAAGCTACAATTTCGTCCCAGGAGATTTTATCTAGAGGGCCTTCACTTACCTCTCGACCTCCTCGGTACACATTTGCGGGACCTCTCCTCTCTCAGATATGCAGGCGGATTCAAAAAGCGAGATGTGATGGTTGGCCCAGCGGACCCGTCGATCACTGTGCTGCCCCGGCTGTTAACAATGGAGCTCCATAATTTGAACCCAAAGGGGGTTCTATCTCATACAAGAGCCCCATCTCTATCGTACCTCCATCTCAGCAATGCCTTTGACCATGATCCACTCCAGAGCCTCCTCGGAGTGAGTGCGTTCGCACCGTCGCTCCGCAGGTTGCGAATATACGCTTCGACGGATAACATGTGTCACGCTTTATCCACCGACCTTTACTTCCATAATCTCGCCTCTTTGGAGATCGAGCTGCACGACGTGGAACGCAACAAGTCATTCATGACCTCACTGCGCTCGCTCGATTTTGACGTGTCATTTCCGAGATTACAAATATTCACTTTAATTCGCGCCTTCATTTTCCCCGCTCGCTTTCGAGACATTATCGGGCTCCCACAGAGGGAATTAGTCATCAGATTGGTCAACTGCACTAATGCAAGACTACTCCGCAAAACACCAGCCCGAATTGACGTTCAAATCATGTTTGGTGACGACGTTCAGGAAGAGGCTGACTGCAACAGTGAAGAAGAATATATTTCCCCAAGCGAGTCCACGTTCGGCTCTGAAGAGAGCATGGAGGGTGGCTCTTCTGAAGAGAGTGGGTGGGGTATGGACTCGGACGTTGGAAGTCAGGACTCTCGTAGCACCTTTGCAAGTGACAGGAGCGATTTTCGAGTCAGTGTTTGGACACGCGAAAGAAGGATGCTCGAAACGTGGGATTCAAACTCGAAAGATGTCGACGAAGATGAATGCATGATTGCGGTGAATGGGGACGCGCAGTCCGATCTCACAAGTCAAATGGAAGGGGTGGAGTCATTGTGAGTTTTTTAAAGACGTAATGAAATATGCGAGTCAGCTAGTTATATAATTGCTCTCTTATACATAACTCTACTGATGATCTATAGAACCCAAGAATTGTGTCGGCCCCCTTCTCAAGCCCCGTAAAAAGTAATCAACCAGCAATGAGAGGCGATTTAGATATCTGTAGGATTTCAAAGCATGAAGCCAGATTTTCCTTTCTCTCAATAGGCCTACCTATACGGGCCCACCTTGCCACTACTCGTGAAATCTGAATATGTACACAGCACCTCTTATGGAGAAACCTACGAATCATTCTTACAGCCACTTTGAGTTCATTCGCCCTTTGCAGTGTACGGTCCATGCACGTCAGCCGTCATATCGAAGCATCGTGGACCAGCCGGCTCATGGTTCCCAGGACGCACTAGTTTCTAACATGAGCCAGCGAAGCATATTTGGTGACTCCGTTGGTTTAACTATGGTCAACCGAAAATGGGCGGGGGCAAAGGATCGCCCGGGTTTTGCCGAACAAACTTGGCCTTATCCACACCCGCATGATGACTAGTTTGCTCTCCGCCGACGAGGGCATCGGCGTGCAAGACTCCAGCGTTGACCCCAGTGAAGTCTCCAAAGTAGTCTCGATGAGCTACTCGCCCGCAGCGCCAGAAATGCCACTTCCGGAAACGACGACTTCGCAAGAAATTCCAGCATATTTCGCTCTCGAATTTCCCGACGTACGGTTCACCTACTACCTTCAGAAGCTATCAGTCTCCATTGGACGGAGCGACGCTGCAGCGGATATTGACCTCGGGGCGCTCAAGAACATCTCGAGGCTACATGCGAGGATCGAATATGAAGAACAGCTGGAGCAATTTGTGCTCGCTATCATAGGTCGCAATGGGGCTTTTGTTGATGGCGTCTGGCATGAACCTGGCGAGCGTGTACCCCTAGCTGAACGGTGGGTCCAAAATCAGATCATTACTTCGTGCAAAGAGCTGCGCAAAGTATCTGCAATGGTGTTTCTCACAGGCTTCGGCGTACTCCCGCTAGACTATTCCTTGAACCTTGCGCCAAAGGCTAGCTGACAAGATGAGGAAATACTAGCCAGGATGAATGGAGCTGGAGGCGCTCCCTTCTTTGCTCATGAGTAGCCCCCTTGATACAAGACGGTATCGCCGTACTATGCCGCCTATCCAGTGTATTCGAAGATGTTGGCCTTGTTGTATATCGTTGAACCCGTCAAAGATCAGAAGCCTTGATTACGCACTCTATCCACTGAGCTAGCACCGTATTCACCATTCGATGTTGTCCTATGTCATCGAAGGTGTCGCACCTCAGTTTAGTACGAGCGCATATGTTGCCAATTTCTTGCCTGCATTGACGCCGTCTTTATTATTTTTGACGGGATAATTGATACCATCCCTTCTAGGACATTGATCCAGATTTCCCAACGTTCATTCTATTTTATCCTTCCACCTGCCTTGACCTCCTCCGGCCCATCGGGCGAATCGCCGGAGTCCGGGGCGGTACCGGGTTTAGACAGTACCAATACAACAGCAGATGGATCTCATTCGCCCTCGACCACGCCGCGTCAAATAGTGTCCTCGTCGCATTCGCGACGAACCTCACCTTCGCCAACGCGAGGACGGAAAGGAAAGGGCAGCGGCAAAGGTCGGGCCAGGAAAGGAGGACATGCGCTGAAGGCTCTGAAGGAGCGTGGAAAGCAGTACGCTCTCGGTGATGAGGATCAGCACCCTGTTCCAGAGTCTGACGAGCTGATGCCTCATGAGGAACCTCAATCAGAAAAGATGGAGGTCAACGGAGGACAATTGGAGTCAACACCTCCTTGCATTTTTACTCCTTCCTCGCGATCGACCTCACCTGACTCTGACGCCGATCCTGACTACCAACCCGTCGCGGTTAAGGCGGAGCCAATGGTTGATGTTGTACCCACTGCTACACCAGTAAAGCGGCCTCGCGGACGTCCACCGAAGCGAAAGAGGGAGAGCTCTGGCGAAGAATTTGAGGCTCGTCCTCCTGCGAAGAAAAGCAAGAAAGGCGCAGCAGCTGCGAAAACTACAACGAGAAAGACTAGGGCTGTCAGCTCTGAGCCTATTAGTAGGAAGGACAAGGAAGCGAAGGATGTCAAGCTTCCCACTTCGAGCAGGAAGAAGTCCAAAGTGGAAAAGCCGAAGTCTTTGTTCACCACCACGCCTGCTCCTCCGCTTTCGGAGATAGTCGCTAAAGGAGCTGCAGCTGGCGAAGCAGGCATGAAGAAGGAGAAGGGCAAGGGCAAGGCGAAGGTTAAGAAGGAAACTGAAGCGGAGGGGGAGGTCAAGATCAAAAAGGAGGGTGATGAAGAGGAGGGTGCCGAGGAACAGAAGGGGGCAGATAAAGAAGAAGTGAAGGTACCAGAAGGACCACCACCTCAGAAACCGCCGTTCACATTCCCGCTTCTTTGCTACAAGGCATTACAGGCGCTTGGCGGGAAAGCGCCGTATCGGGCTATCACCAAGTGGCTGGAGAAGGAGTATCCATATTTTGCGCTGGCGACGAAGGAAGGGAAGGATGGGTGGGAGGTACACAAAGCTCATCCTGGTTGATTGCCTTACTAACTTTGAATCCCAGAACTCGACTCGACACACATTATCATCGCATCGCGCCTTCGTCAAGATAGACCGTCGACCGGAGGAGAAAGGCAAAGGTTGCTTCTGGTCGTTTAACTCTGAGTATGAGATCCAGTTCTCAGATCAGTGGCAAGCCGCTCTTGCGAACTCAAGGAACCCCGCTCCTCCCAGAGCCGCTCCCCCACCAAGGCCACAGCAACACCCAGCCCCACTCATAACCCCTAATCGAATGCCAGGAGTGTATCCACCGCCCCATCCACCTTGGCTGCCTCCACATCATTATTCATCGCCTCCAGTGGCGAACGGTGTGACTCCGCCACATCTCATGCCTCACCCTCACCCTCCCTATCCGCCCCTACATATGCGGCCTCCTTATCCTCATTTTCCTTTACCCGGCATGCCACCTCCACCTGGGTTCCCTCACCCTCCACCGCCCGGCGCAGCGGCCGCCACAAACAAGAACAAAGCGCAGAAGAAAACCAAGGCCCTAGGATCCGCTTTTAGTCGTGCGCCGCTCATCCGACCAGGAATTGCACCACCGAGCGGGAAGGAGAAGGGCAGTCCGTTTTCGAGCGCGCCACTTGTCCGGAAAGCTACCGGGGGGAAAGACGAAGACAAAGATGGAGGTAGTGAAATGGAGGAGGAAGACGAGGAGAGAGAGCAAGCGACGATTCAAGCCCCTGCTCTCGCTCAGCCGCCCATGGGAGGGATGTATCCGCCGCGCGCCTACGCTTACGGGCCTCCCCGTCCACCTCCACCGCATCCCAATCGTCCACCACCACATGCCCGTCTTTCTATCCTCCTTGCGCAGTTGCCTTCTGATGCCCCGCCTTGCGGGCCAGAGCCGGTTACGTTTTATGGTGGGAAGATGTACCTCCGACCCGAGGCGCACACGCACCTCACAGAGGAGGATATGAAGCAGCTCAATGAGCTGTGCGTCGGCGAAGCATTTGGGTATCTCCTAGCGCGATGTGCGGGGATACATAGACCTCCTTTCCCGCCTTTTCCTCCTACGGTGACGGGGGTCAAGGAGAAGATGCCTTCAGTAATCATCAAAACTGATGAGATTGAAGCGACTGTAGGGGAAGCAAAGAGTTAGATTCATTTGGCTCGCCACATTTATGGAGCGTGTAGGATATTGTAGTAAGGCCGCTTTGGTTACTCGTACTCTTAGTATACGGGACTTGGATTAGACTTTACGTTACTGCACTAGGCACACCACTTGGCTGATGCATATTTTTGTTTCGCTTATTCCATAGCTTTTGTATTACTTAACCCAAGTGGACCAGCAATATGTTTCCTTATCCCCATTCAGCATGCGGTTCCTCCCAACTGGGTTTAAATATCGCATTGAGCACTCGGTATTAACACGAGGGGTGGAACAGAAACGGAGTCGCTGTGGGGCCTGTACCCGGCCGGGGTTGATCCTCAATATTTATTATATATTATTGTGGTTCAAAGATAGCCCCGCAGCAGGCGCGCCATTCACGAATCGGCCGAGGACAGCCACTCGAGGGGTGCGTAGCGCCGTAGCGCGCTCCAGGAGATTCCTCCCACTCGATGAGTATGACAGGACTTGTATAGCAAATTGCCTCTTGCGATATCAGGCTAATACTGTGACCTTGTTCCAATCTAAATATACATTTATTCTTGCGCATCCTCCTGGGATACGTTGCGACCAGACATATATACACATGGAGGTCGTGATCTAGCATTGGGTGATAGAGACACGATAGCAGAGCAAGAGCCGACGCACAACGCCGGGCAACACAAACATGGACCAACATGAACGAGGGTCAGGGCCCTCTCTTCCTTCTTATACGCAGCGGGTTCAACGTCGCAGAGTGCTCGGTGGCACGTCATCGAGGGATAAACGTTCAGGCGTATGAGGCCATTAACCGCTAGTGTACACCTGTGGGAGCTTGGAACCGACGGGTGGGTAGACCGGACCGTTCACTGGGCTCGAGGAATTACCCGTCTTCTTGTAGAGGTCAATCCTGCGGGACCCTCCGCAGAATTCGTATACTTCGATCAAATGTCAGGGGGCGTCCAAGGTCGGCGAATGGAATAACCTACGGCTTCCTGGACAAACCCAACTACACTCCGTCTGGTCGATAAGGTTCATGCTGCCGCCATTAGTGAGCTGATTGGCGCAGTAGCATTCCTTGCCTAGAAAAATGGTCAGGTTGAAAGCTGTTAGAAGTATCGGATCATTACCAGCTTCCAGACCGGCCAAGCTGAAACCTAGGAAACGGTCGGTTCTATATTTGGGTTGTTTGATGGACTGACACACCTTTCGAATTGCAATAATTGACACAAAGCCCAGGGTACATGTAGGGATCAACCCATTTATCGCCAGTCATAGCGTTGACAAAAATATTTCCTAGGAAACCATGAAAAGAACGTTGAAGAACCAAAATCGCGAAGGTCGCACCTTCATTAATGCATCCATGCTTCACCCAGTTCGAGGGAAGAGTGGAGTAAGGCGATCCCCAGGGAGGGTTGTTGGAAACCCCAGTGAGCACTTTCTTGACATTACCGCCCCAAATTGGGTTGTCGCCTGGCAGCTTCCCGAGATCGCCGTAAATGCCGACGTCCTCAACAGGCATCTTGCTGTTGGGCCGACAGATATGGTAGTCATCACTGATGGACGCCTGGAGGAGTGGGCACTCGCTTATACGAGCCTGGGCGTCTGTGCAACTTTTGATCGCTCGTTGGAGAAGCGAGTTCTGGGAAGCGTCCCAACCGTTCTGGAAGTCAGCATGGCTGGAGTACCCTACATTGTCACCAGTAGCCAAGACGAAGGCGCCGTCGTAGTATTCAAAGTGCTCGGTATGGGCAAGTTGCTCGATGAAGATCGTCATAAGCCTGACCGGATGGGTGGTCGGGCAGGTGCCTCCTTCATGCGTACCGACAGGGTACGATACATGGTCCTTGAAGTTGGCGCTCGCTGCGTCCTTACCATTCCAGCACGACGGGAAGATGACCTGAATACGAACGCCGTTGGGACAATTGCGCGTTGGGAGCGTGTACGTCTCTGGGATGGGCGCCTCGTTGTAGCTGAGGCAATGGTAGTTGAAGGCCTTGTCCGCGGGATTCGATGTCATCTCGCCTCTGGTGGGCGAGCCCGCGATCATGCGGAAATCCTTGGGGAATTGCTGGATGTCGGTTTCGGAGCCACGATGCAAGTAGTACACGGCCCAATCTGAAGGGACCAGCTCGAACTTGCCGGTGTCCCTGTGTTTGTAGTAGAGAGCCGGAGCCCAATAGTTGGACTTGTCCTCCTGGACTGAGACAGTCGAGCAAGAGCTTTGGCGGAGCGTATCGAAATTGTAGGTAGCAGCAAAATTGTTGCCGCCCACTACATTGTGAACGTGCTAGCGAGAAAACCGTCAGGGGTGGCGCAAAATGAATTAAATGGAACTCACTGTTGCGACAGCATTGGGGGAGACGAGGGGATCCATTCGAGCAGTGAGCAAAGCAGCAGAGTCCATACGCCAGCTGGCATTGGCATTCTGCGTGAACGAGACAAGCAGGAGTGCAAGAGTAGGAAGGAGTGTGGGCGACATGATCATCCCGGCTGTAGCACTTTAAGCTATCCGATAGTGTCAGAGTCGCACTCTAGGCACGTTCTTATAATATCTGAGTAGCTTACGGGACTGAGGACTCCGCAACCGCGTCAAAGGAACGACTGAGCGACAAGTGGACCTGAAGCGACGGGGTGAGAGGTAGTGCAGCTTTCTTCGAAGGGAATGGCCCACCATAAGAGCGATCGATGGTTGGGAACGAGCCTGAGGTGGATGTCGAGATGGGGCAGCGGAGACTCGCAGAAGAGCCTGTCAACAACAACACCATGTCAGGCGAACAGTCCTGATTAACTCTCATGATTCAATCCATAAATTGCTCGCGCTTTAATTTTCACCAGGAGGCACTTACCCCTGTCTTCCCCCGTCATTTTCTCTAGTCTTAAGAACTATAACTGATAGCCACATAATTTCGGCTCTCTCTTCCTGCCTTCTTCCCGTGTGCGGACAATTCAGATGGTGGGAAAAGACGCTAGCGGCGTGGCCACCCCAGCCACCCGAAGTCTTTAACCAGCCTCTGGGCACGAATGTAGCCCTGAAAGACCAGGCTATCAATAGCCCGGCAAATTAACTTCCGTTGTATGTCTTCTGGCAGACTGGCTAGCTCAAAGTATCGACGCAAGGACGACACGGAGCGGTGATATCGTCGTTTTAGGCTTGGTCTACAGCGTATACATGGCTCCAAGCCCTCGTAGGTTTGCATTACTCGATTCCTTCAATACCCCGTGTGGGCCTGTCCTCGGTTCCCACCTGTAGAAGTTGTGAGTTGCGATGTTTAGAGGACTCCGCTGTCCGGCGGGAGGCTATAAAAACCGACCCTTGAAACTTCTAGTATAGGTACGAGAGCAACCATTCCTCCGCTACGAGGGCGGCTGGAGGTGTATGTGGGATTGGGCTATTCAACAATCAGGTAAGGATTGAAGGAGACAAAGCAGGCGGAGCACCCCTCCCTCCGCGAAGGGGGATTCCCTTCACGCTCCCTTGGCGACTACAGGCCATGTTGATCAATGAGAACCCATTCTATTTCAGGCGATTGGAAGTTTGATGACGAGACAGTTTGTCGACCGAGGGAACCGTCAAGAGCCCGTGCCAGTTGTCAGGTTTCGCAGTTTTGAAAGTACAACGACCGAGCCCTATCCGGTATCCATGAGCATGAGCAAGAACAATGATGGATGAGCTTCCTTTGTTCGGCAAAGCAAGTATGACGCGAGAGGCCAACACAATGTTCTACCAAGAGTTACACACGCCTAATGTGCTTCCAGATCAATTTTCTATTGATTGCATTCGTTGAAATCCCCGTCCCATCGATTAACAACAAACAGGAGTGGTCCTCATTATGCGACTATGGCTTCTGTACAACCTATCCGGTCGTTTTCATTCGTGATTGTGGCGGTCACTCTGTTCTGCCTAGCAGCAGCATTGACAATCCGTGGGCACCAGTCTTGGTATATAATTCAATTGGGCCTGAACTGGTCGACTGAATAACTTTATATGCTCAACCGCCTCTCCTATTTGTAACGAAACGTACAGATCCAAGGGTTTTGGTTCCTTCTGATTGACTTGGTTCATCCTCCGAACCTCATAAGCACTTTCTCATGACGATTATTGGCCTTGTCTCACAAGCATGGAATTAGTGCTATTTCTCCTGACCATACCTTTAATCTGCTTTTTCGTGCCAGGTGATTACCATCTGTGGAAAACGTGGAAGAACGCACTAGCTACGCACGCATCACTTCTCATTTAGTGGGCTCCTTTCTGCTTCGTCTCTCGGCCATGGTTGAAGTATCTTTAGTACCATTATTTATTTCGGCCTCATAGGGGTCACATTAAACTTGAACATGATATCTAGATCCTACGGGTCAGTCTTCTTTTTCCACTTTCAGTGCGCTTAACAGTGAGTAAAGCTTTATTTGCCTCTCTTTAGTCCGACTATCCACTCTGCAGTTGTTGGGAGTCTCACCACTGCCTTTTTTGTAGCGTTGTAGTACATATATCCTCCTACTCATTCACTCCCTCAAATGATCATTGCATCATAATGATTGGGAAATCCTGGGGGTTCCAAATGATAAAGAGGATGGCTCATATTGCCTCACCATGGGTCGTACAACATCCTTCTCAATACCTCAATGGACTCGCTGAGTCTATTCACCCTGGTTAAGGTTTTTATACCGCTTGGATGTGTTGATCATGAGTCACTTGACTAGGACGATGGACTGAGCACTGAGCCTGAAAGGTTGTTGTTCGAGGCCGGAGAGTAAGAAGGCCGGTTTGACCTCAGTTGCATACATGTAGCCCGATTAAGGGAGGAGATTTCAGATGAGCTAAAAATCCAAGCAGCGTTTCAATCTGTCAGCCTAAAACATTTGCAGGAAATATAGGGTTGATTTTTCTGGAATACATTATAAAACGCAACTACGGAGGAACAACAGCACAGTTTGATACACGACCTATCTATTCAAAGGGGCTAGATGACAACAGACGCCAAACGAAATGTTGCTGGACTTCCCGCGCCTCATTAGCATGAGATTGGATCATCATATCAATTAACTAATGATCTGCATCATTCATATAAAAAACTAAGCCACTGTTGCATAGCTAGCTAGACAAATACAATGGGGTGCGTCCTCTGACTTTCAAATTAAAGGTCTCACCCTCTCGTTACAAACCATATATACAGAGGACTTCTCTGCTGCAAACTATAGTTTACACTATAACACAGGCGATTTTGTCGTGTCATCTTAGTATCCTGAGCGTTGACCCGTTCCTTCTATCAAACCGTTGCACCCTCTCTCATTTTGGCCCGCAATGAGTGTCCAGCAAACAATAATGTTAGTCATATTAACCTTATGTGTCGTATCCTCCCGCATAGGAGTGATTACCATCACTGGAAGCAGAAACAGCGAGGTAAAGGCCTATGGAGGGGCTGTCCACCGGGGAATAGGCAGAGCGGCGGCGGGGCGCGGGTGACACTTTTTGACATTCAAGTTTTATCCCTGGTAAATACGCGAGGGGTCTGGAGTGCTGGAAGCGGACAGGCGAACCTGGATGATACATTATCAGATTCAGGTTCAACTTTCGAACCTAGATGACAGGTGACGTTCGGCATGACAGACACCGGAGACAAGCCTATCTCAACATGGAAGCAAGCGCAAACAACCCCGTGCAAAGCGCCCTTGAGCCAACTCCTGGTCGCCGATTTGGCGTCAAGACAGGTGGTGGGATTGTTCAAGCAAGGAAGCAAAATTGGGTTTTGCCTTTTTCTTGGCGGAAACAACATGGTTGGTTATCGACTTGGCCTGTTATAGCTATACAATTATGCCTGATCTACTCGCGTTAGGACCAGCATCCCTTACAGTTCTCACGAAAGTATTGCCAATCGTTTGAGTTAGATCCACGCCACACGGCGCGTATCCCGATGCATCCCCGCGCATCCCTGAATAGTTGTCCTACCGACAACGAACCCACACACAGCAGGGCGGCCTATCCGCGGTTATCACGGTTGTCCCCTCAACTCGCAGCCCTCTACATCGGTTACGAGATCCATGATTGTGTACACGGTTCTGAAACATGTTTTGCTTGTATCCTATTCACTACCTCACCCCGTGGTAGACCAAGACCTCCTTTCTTTCTCCCTTCTCCTCGTTCGGTAGAATCTTTGCCTCTCGCGTTAAGGGGGCCCCTCTTCGCCATTCACCTGTGCACCCGACTTCCTTTACCAATCGCCGGAAGCGAAACTCCTGGGACAAAAACAACGCCCTCTCCTAACATGGCCCTTCCACATGCTGACCCTGGTGTCCTGAATTTCCGTCCCATGATTTCACTGAGAAAGCAGAAAATATGCCCTCTGAATAATTTGCGCATTTTATGGTATTCTAGCATTGCACAAGGCCAAAAGAGCGAGAAGCAGGTTCGACCCTGTCGGAATTTGCTCCGGACTGTGTATTCTGCTGCAATGTCCACGGTAGCTAACTCTTTGTATTTATACTGTAGTTAGCTTGTTTGTTGACCTGACCACCCGGGTGCGCACCCGGCAACGCCCTGACCGACACTGCGCGTATGTCTCCACTTTGGTGGAACATCGTTCTCTGTCAGACCCCGCTTAATAAGTGGCGTTACTTAATAGAACGCGACAATTCAGGGACCCACGCCTTCCCTCACACGACGTTGTAGTCCATTCTCTTGATGCACTCTCGACCGTCGTGTGGCATTCGCATTGATTCCAAGACGATCACTATCCATCGAGGCGCTTATCACTGAGTGCATGTCTTCTCATGATGGATTTCCCTACATTTTTAAATTGCTGTATGTACGCTTAGCCAGATCATTTTATATTATGCGAGTTGGTTTCCGGCGATCGATGCTCTGCGCCGTGCTTTGACACGTCGCTTGGTGGGAATGCAGTTCCACCAGGGCGGACCAATACCGACAGGCTCGATGTAATTCTGACCACGAGGCATTTCGCCCGATTGTGTGGATTCATTGTGTTAGGACTCTATATTGCTTTTGTGTGCCGTCGAGCCCTCTGTGGGAATGTCATTTTCTTTCGTCCGGATTTCCTTGTATTGATTTGAAGGGGAGAGTCATATGGTTGTCCAACGTGGACGAATTCTCCCGTCCCAGGGTACCCTAGGGATACTGGAGTAGGGCCCGAGCGGATCCGAGCGAGACCGGAATGGGCCTGAAACAAATGGGATATCCCTCGAATGTCAAGTCGAAAGGGTATAGCGTTTCTTCGTCAAGGTTGGGCGGCCCAAGCTACTAGCGTCACGCCCATTCGTTACAACTCCACACCTCTATGATCTTTAGCAACGTCTGCTGCTTCTAGTCTACTTTGCCTCTGTTGTGTCGAGTTGGATATGATATACATGGGTATCCGGAATAAGGACACGGTTTCGTAGAATCGTATATAGTATATACTCACCTCTTGAATCGTTTCATACTCAGATGTTCGTTGAAAACCAGTACTATCGATGTACCACGACAGCTGCGAACCGAAATGTAAGTCGCGTCATAGCAGCAAACTGCGATCGATCTTGGCATCGACCTCAGAGACAACGTCCATCCATACTTTACCATACCCCCAAAAGTTATATTGACCTTTGAGATGGAACCCTCTACCAAAGTCTCTCAAACGGCTGCTCAGTTCTCCGAACTCCCTCCAGAAATTCTACTGTGTATTGCGAGTTTCGCAGATCCAGAAGCATGTTTTTCTATATTACAGGTTGGTAGGCTCTCTATTTGAGCTCCTTGCTCTGATATTAATGCCAGACTTGCCACCTCCTTCATGCAATCGCGTATTCCCGGACATTTTGGATCAACCTCATTCGCAGCCTTCGACTCAGACATCCACTACTTGTAGACGAAATGGTTGATGACATAATCAAACTCCGAGTTGCTGCGTTACGCGCTCTCCGCCTTCATAACAAGTGGAGGAACCAGTCGGACTATTGTCCGCGCCACTGGCGCGTTCTTTCGCCTCCCAACCCGTCTTCAAAAATCGATTTGGATAGCTCATTTCCTGATATGTTTGTTTGGTTCGCAGACGAAGACACTCTTGTGCATGTAATCGGTGGAATGATCCACTGGAGGGACGGACGCACTGGCGCTCTTATTACCTCATTCCACACGAAGTATACCTTGTTTTTTGGAGACACCTGCTTAATCAGGGATGAGCTTTTCATGGCTGTGGAGTTGGAAAACAACCCAGAGGAACATTCAAGGTGTGTATAGTTATTGGATTCCAGTGCTATTCGATGTGGATATTCTGATATCTCCGTAGGACTTTGATTGAGATATGGCGTTCACATCATCCAGAGGGTCCGGTCTGGCAAATGGATGTTGCGAGTCAACTCGGCCTCGTCATTTACAAACAACACGCCATCTTCTTGGTCCGTGATACCCCGATATCCCTATCCGCAACAATTGTGAGCCTCCTGGATATGCAGCAGTGGGTTGTTTCCATTCACTTCGAAGTACGTGGTCGTCTAAGCGTGTGGCCAGCTAATTGATTAATCTGGGCCAATCACAGGTAAAATCGGGGTCTACGGAAGTCACATGTGATATTGCAAATGAGCAGTTCATATTCCATTACTCGGTGGATGATATGACTCCCATATATTTTCTTCCCCATGAGACCCTTCTAGCTCATCGGACGCGTGATCAGGCAAGAATTGAAATTTCGCCCAAGGAAGTCCTTCGCCTCAACTACTTTGAGGGAGCCATACAGCAGGAGATGGCATGGACGAGACGCGTCTATCCAACATGGGATGGCAGACGTGTTCTCATATGGAGAACTCGAATGACACTCTCCGATGAGGTTCGCCTCATTGCCGACGTTCACGATATTTCGGGATCGGGTCCCTTCGAAGTACCCACCACATCCACCCAGGTGTGTCCTGATGAAGATATATTGATGGATGTGCCCTTGGATATCCTGGTCGACAATGGAGGATACCGTATACAGCACGGAGGATTTAGCGGGAAAGCGACAGCATGGTTGACGCAGGATTTGACCTTGATGCTGTTGGAAATCCCGCCATTGGAAGGCTGGGGGACGAGTCGAGAAGGGACGAGGTCATGGAGCATACCTTCATCCGTTGGATTGGAGCATCACGGGGAAGTGATGGATCTTTGGCTGGACGATGCTCGGGGTCGAGTGATCCTCGCCATGCAGGATGAGACATTAATTATATTTGAGTTCGTATAGCGCCGTGTACTCAGTAGCGAAGGAGCTGCACGCTTGAAAGAATTAGAACGGCTTCTGCGAAATGATTTTTACTCAAGACTGCATTTCCACCGTTGCAGCAACGTACCACAAGATTCAGGAGATCCGGAATGTTGATAGTGAATGCCTGACCGCACCGCCCGGGTAACAGGCAGGGCATAATGATGGGTAATTCATCCGCAAAAACTATGCGAACTCCATAACCTATCGTACAACTCCTTAAATGCGTAGAGTAATGGCAATATCTACATGTCATATTGAAGATTGATTCCTCTGATTGCAGGCTTCCCATATCTGTTCTGGACGAACCTTCAGTTTGGTGCCAAAACTAGGTACCGTACTCACACATCAATTATATTGCGCCTCTTTCTCCCTTAGTCCCACAAGCTCCAAGTGAAAATTTCCTTTACTCGTAGTTCTACCAAACTGGCCTATGGGACACTAAGACTCTGTCTTACCCAGATGGATTCATTACACACCCTCCTGTGTCAAGACCCGAGCCTCCCGCCCCCGATCGGGTCACTCGGAGGCTGGGTCCCGCGTACGGTTTCATCATTCATGTGGGCGCTGCTCCGCCATATATTACCCATAGCCCCGATCTTGCTTAAGCCTTGCCTATAAATAAAAAGCACGACCTCTAGTCACGCATACACTGGTGCAGAGTGTTCTAGGGTATTTTCTCGCCTTCCTGTGAATTTTTATCACCCTGAGCCTGATTTGCTCTGCTCCATGCTCCAAAGGCATCAGCCCCAAGGCTATAACCCTTAGATTTGTCCACAGAACTCCAAGTTTCTCTTCGACTTTTGTCATCACGGTATATATGGTTTTGATGGTTCTGGCTGTCGGAAGTCTCGGCGTGCTCCGCACTTGGTAGCTCCTGGAGGGCGAGGAGACTATGCAGAAAGATATACCTGCACCTTCATGCCAAAGGAAACGATTAACTAGCTGTTCTAGCTCAATGCTCCGTCCAAGGATCACGCTACGAAGAGTTGCAAGGTGAAAAGAAGGTAGTGGCTCCATGTTTTTCATTCTGTATTCAAATTCAGTGCAAAAAGGCATTCGCGACGTGAAGATCGGAACATATAGGAACGGAACCATACCACGACGGAGAAAGCGAGCCGATTTCCTGCGATGAGCCGGCCAAGATACTCTGATGTTCAATGCATACCCTTGCAATTGAGCTGGAACCGCCCACGTGCACGAGCACTTTTCTGGCATCCTCCTGCACTCAACATCCTACACTGTTCTTTTGAGAGCCAGATGAAGGGTTGTGTGTTCTACCAGGTTATGGCACTTGATTTGGAGAGCGAAAATAAAGCACAACAATTGCCGGGCGAACTCCTTGCGAGGAAATTCACCCATCTCAAAACATTGGTGAGGTTCGTGAGACGTAAATCCCCTAAGCGTCCCGAATGAGCACAAAGTATTGCAACCCCGTGCTTTACCTTTTGGGGTTACATTGTTTCAGCGGATCGCGACGTGGCTTTTACACGCGCCCAGACTGTCGTACTATCAGCGCATATCCACGTGATTACCATACATGTATTCCTCTATGCACGCATGATAGTGTCACGGATCGATCGAGTAATGCCATCCGCATTGAGAGTAGGCTGCATCCGCTTGCTAGGGTAGTTCAATGGCGATATAATAAGAGTTATTAGCTTCCTCCACGTACTGAGCATAGCGCGAGCCTTGCCAATCCCAGTTGGCACGGACACGATGAGAGATTTCGAAGATAGACGCACGTACACTGCATCAACTTGCCATTGAACGACCTTAATACTGAATAATGGCCTTGGCCCCGTCGAGGACTCGTCAGTTACTGAGAGTGAAGCAAGTGGTGTATTTGGCAACTACCCGCAAGAGTTTACACTGACAAACCAGTTGGGAAGTACCAATTCAGAAGTGAAAACTTGTTGCTGCTTCGGTTGTCAAGAGATAGGAAGATAGGAACCAGCTGCCAAAAGCCGACTGGCCACGACGGCCTGCACCGCTGTTCCAGCCACCCCATGGATGAGATCCCTAGTCCATGTTGTGACCCTGGAGCAACCTAGTCCACTTTCAGAGTGATACGTAGCCATATCTTCCTATTCGTCGTGACGGGTGACGGGTGAAAACGATACCTCAACAGGCGTCCCCATAATTCTTCCATGCTCGATTGTACAAACAAGATGGCAACAAGCCCTCCTCAAACGGCTACCTTTTCGTGATCTATCCCGAGTCTTCCGGGATTGGAAGGCCCTTTCCTCGCGCTACACTGAACCTAAATGCACGCCGGATCGGCCCTATCAGCAGCAACACTCTCCGCTGGCAAAGGACTGCTCGTGGTGACAGTTGCATTAACAGTACAAAGGGTTTGCTGCTCATCGGCTATTGTAGGAGGATCCGTCTTTGTGATTCCACTGGCACCAACCCTATAAGATTGGTTACCCGATCATTCTCATTTCTCCAACTCGCTTCCTTCATCCCTGCGTTCCAGCAGTGTGGACATTTGGTCTACTCGTACGCTCCTGGTTCTACACCTTCTGCATTGGCGTCTGTGATAGTGCTGCTCATATGACCAACACATTTCAGACCAAACAGCCCTACGGCTTGGAATCCACAGGAGTGACAGTTGGTCGCTCTTCCAATATACCTTGCCAAGCAGTTGCTGATTGTTCGCCCTACTTCCCTACCAGGTGCTGGCGACTTGCGGTATGCTGTCGTTAATATCTGTCTTGGGCATAATTATTATCCTGGGGGTACGTCAACGTTCTTCCCGCGAACTGGAGCATAAAAGTGTCTAGCTTACCCTTCTGCTGACTCGACTTCTTCGTTCTCAGATGTCAGTGGTATGGAGTCACCGTTCTTCCAACAAAACGCCATTTGTCCGCTCCCAAGTGGCGAGATACTTCCTTTCCCTTCTTATATGCAACCTCCTTCAAGGCATTGGCGCTCTCTTTGTATGGATCTTCGAAACGCGCGTGGAAATCGGTCTGGCATGCACAGCTCATGCAATCATCGCACAACTCGGTGATGTATGCAAGCTCGGCCCTTTATGGAGAAGACTCGGTATTGACGCCTCTCGTGGTCACAGGTTGGAACAGCAATTTTTACATTCGTAATCGCCGCCCACACGTCTAGCCAACTCGTTCTTCGTCGACAGTGGTCGGATCTCACATGCCATATCGTCCTTTTCGCCTCATGGGGTCTCTTTCTGCTCAATTCTGGCATCGGATATTTCATCGTTGCCAACCCAGAGAGAGGCGCATACTACGGAACCGCTGGCTACTGGTGCAGGATTACACCCGCTTACCCAACAGAGCGATATGCCTCAGATCACCTCATCATGCTCGGCTCGGCCGTATTCTCCTCCACCCTCTATTCCTTTGTATTCCTCCGACTTCGAGGCAACACTACCGTCTCGGGTGGATATAACCTCCACTTCCATCATAGGTCCAAATTCAACGTTGGCATCGCCAGATCATCCATAGCCACAGATGATTTGACCACGGTAGCGAAACAAATGCTATGGCATCCCATAGCCTATACTGTGCTCGTCCTACCTATCTGCACCACTGCTTTCTGCACCTTCCCTGATAGATCGGTTCCCTTCCTGGTCACCGTCTCCACAACATCGGTGTTCGTGCTGAGTGGATTTGTCAATGTGGTGCTGTTCTGCACAACCCGAAAGGCCCTACCTGGAAGTTGGAAGCGGAAATTTGGTATTAGCACCACTTTGTGCCGCTTGCCAAGTGATAGCAACCGTTCTAGCGGGACGGATGTGATGATGCTGCCTGCCAGGACTGGTAGAAGGATCGGTGCCAGACCAGCTTCTATCACTATTAGTATCATTGTTGATAAGGATGTCGAGACCAAGTACGATGAGGCTGAGCAAACTGCTTCATCCCTGAACTTCAACCGGATTTCTTTGCCTACCGAGCCCCTCCGAACCCATGCAACTATACGAGACAGCATCTACGGCCACCATATCCGGCAAATCTCATTCCCCCCGCCACTTCGCATGAGGCTAGATGGAGATAAATTAGACTGGAACCTCAGCACAGCAGTACATCCAGCTAGTAAAGCGAATAGGATTGCGTGGAGGGTTCCAGAGCACCCAGTTCATTCATATAGAGGTCGTGAGAGCGGCATGGACAGCCCTACTCTAGGCTGTGAAGCTCACTCGCCTGTCTATCCATATGCTAGGGTTCCGCCACCAGTCAACGCCAACACACGAAACTCTTGGTCACCCTCCATCCCAACGTCCAAGACTTCCGCCGATCAATTCCGCCTTTCTCGGCCAGGTCTTGCAAGCTACGGTAGTGGCCTGCACTGGACAGGAAATCATTAACGACCAACTCAGGGTCGGTATACGAGGATATACCATACGTTAGCCAATGGGCACCCTTACTTTCACTTCGAATCAAGACCGCCTTCTGGATATTGATCACCGCCCTAACCCAAGGAGGCCGGGTTCTTGAGACTGTGCCGGTTCACAGTAAAGACTCCCTACCCGCAATGCTTATGTTCGTCTTGTACCTCCAGTTGATTACTTCAGGGAACCCATCGCACTGCTCATTTTCCTTTCCTTGAGTCCACCCATGCTTATGTAAAATTGCATATTCTCCAATGCTTCCCTTCTTGCCATTTGTTCACGAAAGGCTTCCTGTTCACTCAGCCGATCATGGTCTGTCCTTGTGATTGCGTACTCAAGCCCTTGCTTTTCTCTGCGCTAGGATTTCACATGTGATAGAACGATCGGGGGACTATGGGAATTGTTCCCGTAAACGGATTGATGGTTGCTGGAATTTGCCACCAATATTTTACAGTCTTGCCCCACACGACATATCGAGGTAAAGGTGCTTCGCTACTCCTTATGTCCTCTTGATCCCCTTGGTGTGGCCCTGACAGCCCCAGCCCTCGCCTTGAAGCCAAGTCTTGCTATTCACTAGACTATTGACTCCTAAGTAACGTTTGGGGTGCGTGCCTGGGTAATCTCTCGCGAAAAACTCGAGCCGTGACTTCAAAAACGTCAGGCAAGAGGTTCATAATAATTAACCTCTCATAATCGCAACTCTCCCTCTCGATTCACAGAGTTCAACGGTTGGAATGTGTCTATCTTCGAGGATGTCGTGTGGCACCATTTCCCCAATATATGGAAGACGTGAATAGCATATCCACTGGTTCTGTTGGTGCACCTGCCTCGTAGACCGTCGGGGGAGGAGCATGCCTCAGTAGGGGAGTCTGGCAGGAAGGCCGAAGAATCACGAACGAATAGTACCTTGATTCCCACCACCTTCGGAACACGACATGAATACTGTGGTCTTCCCACCTCTTCCGCTCATCGCTAAGTCATTTCCAACCGACGGTATCTGAATATGGAAGAGGGAAGAAATACGGCGGGTGTTTCAAGAGGGCCAATGACCATAAAGCCATGCTTGATACTATCAGTATCGGATGGAAGGGTTGTATAGACGGCTCACTCCGTGTTTCCCCTAACGCCCGGGTCAAATTAGCCCGGTGTACGGTGGAACAACGCCAGTCGATTGTCCCAGAGAATAAATAGAGTAGAGAGTTCATCATTGCGATTGACGGTGAGTAGGTATGGGACGTTAAGTAAGAATTGAGGGGATAACGTTTGCTGGGGAGCAGGGAGATTTTTCACTTCAAAACCAAGAAGTTGGACGCTTGGTTCGTATATCTGCAGAATCGTGATAGCTCGATAATGTTCTAAGTTAACATGTAACCTTATCGAATGTCCCAGAACATAGCGGACGATTGACGAATCCAAGAAGATTGACGACCCTGGTTATAACTTTAAATTATCGATGCATTTGACCTACGAAATCATGATTTGCATTGATTTTTCCTTATCAAAAACGCACAAGGTAAGTGAGTCGGTGGTGCCAAAGAAGAGATATGCAGCAACAGCATGAACACGACGGCTGACACGGAGTCAAGCGCGCCCATCTTTCTGCTGCCGCCCAAGACCATTGAAAAAGCCACTGTTGATTGCAAGCCAACAAAGGCGTAGAGGAAGGTGTGGGAACGAGGACCTTGCGACAAGGCATACGATCAGAGACCTCGACAGAGAGCACTGAGAGCGCAAAGGATATAGTTGGTCAGACCGAGGGTAGCTTGCCGTAGGTGGCAGCCTTAGAGTGATGGAGTGATTGGAGTATCCGGGGCAGTTGCCGGAGAAGGGACCAAAGGTACCCATGAGGACGACCTTGAAGAGCCTCCAACAGGCATGATTCATTTCGGTGAGTTCCGACAGAAGCGGAAAGGTGATTGCCTTAGTGCAGCCTGAATAAGTTGCCCAATTGCTATCACCTCTTGTTTAGATGCGTCGAACTTATGTTCTGCTTGAACCTTTTCACTCGGGTCGGATAATGGGATTTATCGCGTTTGCCAATAAGGAGCATCATGGCCCCACGTTTCAGCGAAGCAGTGTCTCTAATAAACGGCGGTAATTGCTACGTTCTGATCGAATCGAGTTCACGAGACGCCCGTCAGGTTGGTGTAATGCTTGTGTCAATGAAGTATCACTCCCTAAAACCAGGAAAAGAAATACATTCAGCTATAGCATACAAATGTGCACCGAAATCCATCGAAACGGAGACGGAGGCAGGAGCGGATTAATACCTGCGTCTGTCGGGGGACCTAGAACGACGGCGTTCACTGCCACTGAGTGATAGAGAGTCAGTAACAGTGAGCTGAGGGGCGCTGTGTCAACATAATACTCACTATCCACGGTCCCCGTGTCTCCGGTCCCTGTCGCGATCACGGTCGTAGGGCCGCTCCCTATCATACCCCCGGTCACGCTCACGATCGCCGCGGTACCCTTCTCCACCCCCTCCGGCCATACTGCGAGGGCCAGAGGGCCCGGAGGGGGCATTAGGTCCGGAAAATGTGAGCGAGGGTGGGGCAAGCCTGCGCTTTTCGCGCTCTTCCTTGAACTGTTGGAGCATGCGGCGGAGTTCGTGGTAGCCTAGGTGCATCTAGACGAATGTGATGTCAGATTTATCTGGTAGTCATCTCGTGAAGAGGTGGATCGAGTACCTTGCCACCAAAATGGTCCGCCAAACGTCTATCTGAGTCCAACACGGATAGATAGGCCCCGCATACGTCACACACACGTAGCTTCTGATGCCCTGAAGCACCAGATGTTTCGGTCAACTGCTGAAGTTCTCTCTAGACAGGGGTTAATAAGCGCCGAGCTCGATGAAGCAGTTGAACACCAACCTCTTTCTCCGACTTTTCAGCCTTTAGCGCTTCCACAGCCGCTAGTTCCTTCATCGAGTCGTCGACTCGTCCTTGTTCGCCTGTTGAACATTCCACGGTCAGCAAAAGGCATTGAGCAGCGAGGGGAGTCGTACCAAGTTGTTCAATCTTCTCTGTACCGCCTTGAATAGCCAATTCGATTTCACCAATTTCCCTCATCTGCACACCACACGAACAAAAGTCAGCGTCGCCTCCACATGGCATTCCTGCGCACCAACGCACCAAATTAGTCGTCTTGGCGTTCTCCTCTGGTGTCTTCTCGAGCCTACGATGTGCCGCCTTGATTCTTCTATCACACTCGTCGACAAATGAGAAAATGTTGTTTTCATATTCGGCCTGGAAGCGCGCAAAGTTCGAGTTGTTGGGTTCTTTCACTTTCGCTGCTTCGAATTCGGTCTTCAGGCGGTCTGTATGCGCTTTTGGGCACGCCCCGAGGTCCATTTTCTGTTTGACGCAATCGACCGTCAGCATAGAGGCCAATAGAAGGGCTCGGAGGGGGACGTACAGTGTTTGTGAAGAGAGTGTGTGGACATGTGCCACACAGGAAATTTCTACAGACTTTTTCGTCTGGCCATTCCAGGTGCTGTTGTGCAACTCCCATCGCCTCTGGACCCATCATTTGCTGCAAAGTAACATTTCAATGCGTTTGAAATAGTAGGTATTACTCTGGTACTTACTTCGAGCAGCTTCCGCTGCATTTCTGCGAGTCGACCCATGGTGAGTGAGAGCGGCCAGGTCCAAAAGCTAGTTGGACTCAGTCTCTCCAGCTCTCTCGTCAAACCACTCGTAGAAATGGCTCCTTTGCGAATCAGATATTCTAAGGGTACCACCAACATCGATGTGGATCTCGATGCTGGCACAGTCCTCGACTTGCAGCAGGCAATCTTGAAAGCTACCCAGATTCTGCCTTCACAGCAAGAAGGTGAGTCCCGTTCCATATTTCATATTGATACGAGGTATGTTACTGAGATGATCTGGTAGTAAAACTGAGCTACCCGCCGCAACCTCTCGTGCTAGTCCCTGAATTACCAATCTCCTCATTGGGAATCAAGCGGGGAGACCAATTGACTGTAAACGAGAAGAAAAGCGCAACATCCACTGGTACTGCACCTGCCTCCGTCCCCGCTGCACCGCCGCCCGATCCCATCCTACAGGCCGTGGTCCCTCGAACCGCAGCCCCGGCGCCGCGTCAGCCTGCTAGCACTGGACCCGCAACCATATCGACTCCTTCAGGAATATTAGTGCACCAGGTAGTACCAGATGACAACTCTTGCTTGTTCACCTCTATCGGAGTGGTTTTTCATCAGGATACGGCCGCTGCCCAGAAATTACGACGAGGTATCGTTCTCTATTATTCTTCATATTTGAATGTCATCTCGTCCCCCAGTCGTAGCGGATGCCATCAAAGAAGACGACCACTACTCGGAAGCAGTTCTGGGGTGGGCTCGACGCGCGACCCAGGGCATATCCACCCACTCATAGCTTTCTGCAGGAGACCACGAGAGGAGTATATCCAGACCATCCTCAAGCCGTCGACATGGGGTGGGGCGATCGGTGTGTCCGCTGAACGATTCGTCAAGTTCGAGGGAGTGACGCCTGTCCGTAGAACTAGCAATATTCGCAGATAAAGAAGGGATCGAAGTCTCCAGCATAGACATAGAAACGGGTCGAGTAGACCGCTTCGGCGAGGGCAAATATGTACCCCCCCTTCGGCCGCTCTCGTTTCAAACACCAAATCTAACCTTCATCTCATCTCAGGACCAACGCGTGATCCTTCTCTACTCTGGAATCCACTACGACGCCGTAACCCTCTCCCCAGACCCGGACCTACTCCGGCAAATCGAGTTCCACACCACCAAATTCTCCGTCTCGGATACCTCCATCCTCAACGCCGCACAGAAGCTCGCGTCTGAACTGCGGCGCACAAAGAAGTTCACGAACACAGCGACATTTGATCTCAAGTGTGAGATCTGTGGTACGGGGTTAAAGGGTGAGAAAGAGGCGCGAGCGCATGCGAGCCAGACGGGGCATACCGCTTTTGGGGAGTATTAGTCGTGGAGTATGATAGAATATTAGGGTGTATTAAGCTCATCGGCCATACGCGAGAGAACACAAGAAGAACGCGACACAACAGTGGCCATCAGAAAACAGGCCGTCGTTTCCGACCGGTATACTTCGAGTCATGAGGCACATCCCCTTTTCCTCGCTGTCGATAAAGCTACAGTGGCTGTAAGAACATAGATCATTCATGGGTCAATATCCGGTTGGTCGGCGCACCTCTTTCTTCTTCAAGATCCAATCCCGGTCTTTGGGTGGTTTCTGACCCTTGCGGATTTTGATTTTACTCGCCTTTTCTCTCCGGCGCTCAAAAGCCACGCGCCGCGCCTCGACTTTGCCCTCAGCGTCGTCCCCGTCCTCGAGTGCGCGGGGCAACCGGTTCTGCTTCCCATCGACCTCCATCCCATTCGATCCTGAACCCGAACTAGCGTACCGCCCGCTGCCGACCATGAGCACCAGGAACACCTTCCTCGCCCTTTTGGAGTTCGGATAGTCAACCACGATTCCGCCACCGAAACCCGCTCGGCGCGCGATGGAGGTTATGAGTTGGACTTGGTCGTCCGTTTCTGGGTAGAACTGGAATACTGCCCGCGAAGGGTTGCGCAGGCAGGCGTAGAGGGCCGTGAAGAACCGAGTTAGGCGTGCTGGGGGACTGTCCAGTGGTGATGAGGTAGGTGAAGTAAAGAGCCATTGGAGGACCGATATGCTGTGGACGTCCCACATTAGTAGTGACCGGTGGGACGAGGGTTGGGGACGAGGGTTTGGGGGGGGGGACAAACCTAATGGCACCGTCGAAGCTGCCTGGGCGGAACCCCATACCCTGCCCAATATCCTGCAGGAATAGATCCCCTTCTACTTGTCGCTCGAGTGCCACCTCTGTTCCAGCGCGTTTGGTGAGTAGCTGGGACGTCGGGATAATTGGGGGTAACGGACCAAGCATACTGGGGGCGATATCGAGCCCTACCCATATATGACCCAACTCTTCAAGTATCTCCCCTGATAAACCCGAGCCACAGCCTATATCCATTAAAAAGAGGGTCTGGTCTGGGGGAATGGCCATGAGCTCGAGGGCGCGGTGGGTCATTTCTGACTGAATTTGCTGATTTCGGGAGCTACCCAGAGCCTATTGCATTAGTTCGATCCACGACTCAAGCCTTGCATTTCAGAAAATAATGCACGCACCTAGAAGTATACTTTTTTGCCTCGGAGTCGCCATAATACTGCGTGAGTATGAGTCAGAATATTTTCTTCCATAGCTAAGGACGTCCTACGATATCTGCTGGGGCTTGCTCTTCTGGGCGTGACATGGCTGGGAGCAAGAGGCTGAAGACAAAACGGGAATAAGCTTGAACCTCTGAGTACACTTCCTGGAAATTTGCAGAGATGTCAGGAGCCAACAACCAGGGCGAGTTCAGTCGACAGAGGGCGTTGGAGAAGCAACGCAAGGAAATGCTCGTGCGTGGGCGGAACGTGCGACACGGCATGGGACCTTGGCTGACGGCGTGGATCACAGGAGGAATTCGAGCGGCAGAAGCAGGCTCTGATCAACGTAGGCTGCTATCTAATGTTCTCAGTTTGGCGCTTGGGTGACCCTCATGCGCAGGAAACGGAGAAAGCGCGTCCCACGGCCTCGCGCTTCGTTGGGCAGAACGATACGATGCACGAAAGCCTCGCCAAGTCGACCGTAGGTCTTGTACATCTTGATGACTTTGTCCAAAAGCGCAAGGCAATCGAAGAGGCAAAGGCCAGGGAGGCCGCGAGAACTGCTGAGCTCAAGTGAGTCAAGTTGCTCATAGTCCCGAAAAGAGTTTAACGTCGACAGTTGCTTGTCTTGATCATTGCACACTCAGGGAGGAGAAAAGGGTCAGGAAGCGCAAAAAGGTCGTCAAGTCGAAACTCTCATTCGCAGATGACGGCGAAGATGGCGAGGAAGATGATGCAGAAGGTGCGAGTAGCAATGACATTATAAGGCTCTTCTTTTGATCGTTTCATTCAGGACCAGCTGCTAAACGTGCAAAGACTCGAAAGAACCCCACGGTCGACACTTCGTTCCTGCCCGACCGCGAACGGGAAGAGCAAGAACGCAAGGAACGTGAGATTCTGCGACAAGAGTGGCTCACAAAGCAAGAGGAGCTCAAGACAGAAGAGGTTGAAGTTACTTATTCATACTGGGATGGATCAGGTCATCGGAAGAGCGTCAGAGTACTTCCTACACCCGTTGAACGAGGAACGTGATATTGAGGGCCTCGCGAACAGGTCAAAAAAGGCGACAAGATTAGCACTTTCCTCGAAAAGGCTCGACAACAGTTCCCCGAACTTCGTGGAGTAAATGTGGACAACTTGATGTACGTCCCAGTTCGATTCACGACGTGACCAACTGACAACCTTGAGCAGGTATATCAAGGTAAGGCTCTTGTTCTTTTCTCAGCAGGACCTTTCTGACCCTTTGGAGAAAGGAGGACCTGATAATCCCCCAGGTAGGCTATCCATTTACACGGATGCTCTCTCGCTGACAACCCTTACAGCACTATACTTTCTATGACTTCATCGTGAACAAGGCGCGCGGGAAATCGGGCCCACTGTTTAACTTTGACGTGCACGACGATGTTCGATTGCTCGCAGACGCTACAGTTGAGAAAGATGAAGTGAGAAGCCCGTTATTACATGCTTTCCTGTGGGTGTTGACAATATTTCCCTTCACTTGATGTCATCCCATGTCCCCACCTCGCAATCGTGTGACTTCGATTCACGGCCTCCTCCAACTCTAGTCGCACGCTGGCAAGGTGGTGGAGAGGAGCTGGTACCAGCGCAACAAGCATATCTTCCCAGCGTCACGTTGGGAGGTTTTCGACCCGGAGAAGAACTACGGAAAATACACAATTGCGTAGCCCCCACTACTCTATCCATGCATGTACCCTTTCTTAGTAAAGCGTACAATCGATTTCGTGTCTCCAGTAAGACTATTGCGCCGAGCATACCAATCGAAAATGAATCAAATCCGAGTTAGAACTCGAAGAGCACTGTGGTATCGTCTTCCATAGCAAGTGCCAGCCTCCCCCGTCCATCATCAAAATCCATATCGAGCAAGCGCCCATGTTTTGCTACCCAAGCGGGTGGATTAAATCGGTACATGTACCCGTCATCGCTAGTCGCGTCTTTCGAGAACACGCTCTCAGCTTCAGCAGGGTCATCCGGATCCGTACCTCTCCGATCAGCGAAGAAAAACTCAGGCAGGTCAGTATCCGACCTCGAATTTTGACAGCACCAGGCAACCGTCTTGCCGTACCGGCCTGGATTAAGGACATGCCGACCATCCGGACCTTCCATGATCTCCGTGTGTCGGCTCACTAGTGCGTCCTCTAGCTTGACCTTCTCTGACCCTTGCGCCTCGGCGTCGAATTGGCAGAGCAATATCTTCTGCGACATGCCCGAGGCGTGGACGGAGGGCAGGTCGGAGATTGTTAAACCTACCCGGCCGTCCCATATCGTGGTCATTATTGTCCAGAGCGGTTTGGGTCCGAACGGTTTGCAGAGCGTCCATTCTGGTTTAAGCACCGGGCAAATCAGACATGGAGATGGCATGGAGGCGGGGTGTATGTGGGATGGGAGGCACGTGTGTGAGAAACTTGATAGGCACGTTTCGGTTCGCAAGGCGAGGTGCAGGAGGATTGTTGTTGGCGTCACAGTTACCATTGCACTGTGGAGGTCTTCCTCTGGAAGCTGTAGGTTTCTACGGGTAAGAGGGTAGCAAAGAACAAGTAAGGGTGTACTTACGGCTGCAGTGATGTCGTATACAGATGTCGTGAGTGCTTCCCAGTCTGAGATATACAAAAGAATGGCCTCGTCTTGCATTCTTTCGACTGCATAATATGAAAAGCGCTCATGTACTACTATATCAAATGGGACGAAGTCGAGTGGCTGTCGGATAATGCAGATCTCTCTGTCGATGTGCCAGATCTCTACCCTGGTTGGGGGTGAGTGATGGAACTTGAAAGCCACCAGTTCGTGCTTACGAGGAGTTGCTTTTACCCCACGGGTGCCATAAGCACAGAGTGAGGAAGATGCCCTGATCTGTAAGTTGGTGCCCAAGACTCTGAACGTCACCGTGCAACGGAATCTGGGCGAGCAACTCAGTCGTCCTAACATCCCTTACGAACATGACTTGCCGAATGATCTGAAGCATCCTTTTCCCGTCCTTTAGAAGGATAACCCATGGAGTTCGGTGCGCCCGCTCATCCTCTTCTTTCTCCATAACCGAGGGGAAGATTGCATGCCGTATTGAAGCCATGTTATGGCGAACTGAGAGCTTATGATGTATCCTCAAGCTCTCGAGCGTGGCCGAGCGCAAGCCAGCAGCGTTGGCTGTGCGATCATTGACTGGGACGGGTCGTCGACGTCGTAGGGAAGATATAATAGAAAGCCAGAAACTTCGCGTAGTGGAAAGGGAATAGATGGTCTTGCAAGTCTGACCATAACTCGAGATCAATCAACTCGAATGGACGAGTACTGCTACAGAGACAAACCTGGGTGAGAATGAGGGCGTCTTCAATGGCGCATAATTCAAGGATATGCAGTACCACATCTTCTGGGAGGCCCGCCAAGCTCGCCATCGCCACGTTGGCAAGGGATGGTTGAACTTGGGAAGAAGCGGTGGCAAAACCTGACCCACACACTCGAATACGGCTAGGTCTAAGATATTGCATTTGCAGACTAGATGAATTCGAATACGAATATGGTTCCATCACCCACAGTGCCAGTCGTCGTACAAAACGTTATGGTCATGGACAATGTGTGGAGACAAGGACTTTGGTTGGAAATCGTTATATCTAGTCCCACCTTTCAATCAACCCACAGGTGCTCGGTAACCAATTTTCCTCTCTATAGACGTGGACAGTACAGCTGGGAAGGTTGCGTTTTCTATGGCCGACAGGAACATTGTCATTGCATCACGGACTGCTTCCCCGATTCGTCCTGAGGACTAAGTTGCTGAGATAGATGACCTTGACCGTTGCCGTAGCAAGGGAACAGGTATTCTTGGAAACATGGATGTGTATATGTGTGCGCCAATCGTAAATCATACACCCGAGAAAGGAAATCACTCGTGAATATGCAGTTCACATCAGAACTTCCATGAGCAGGTATAAGGCTAGCAAGTCCAACAATAAGAAGCATGAGGGGCGAGAATTGCGGCAGCAGACATGCAAGTGCAAATGCGAGAGATGAATGAGTGGGGAGCGAAATATGCAGTAAGCCTTAGATGGTGAAATTAGCCAGGAATGGTTTTATTGAGGCAGCGGTGGGGCACCAGCTGCCTGTTTCGCGACAACTGTGATGGCCTTGTTCAAGCCCTTGGCAAGCGTCTCGAAGTGCTTCTTGCGAGCCTCAAAAAGAGCCTTGGTCGTAGTTAAGACGTGCGAATCGGGTATCTAATTCACGATAGAGGTTAAGTAGATGTACACAAATAGCACCATACACAACATACCTCCTCAAGTACCGCACTGGCTTTTTGTTCAGCGACAAAAGCCTTGCGTCCCTGTTCTGTGGTGTCGATGGCCTCTGCGAGCTTTGTTAGTTCGCCGGCTACATAGCTCAGCGCCGTGAGGGCGCGGGCTCGGAGAGGTTTATAAGTCTGCTTATGTAGGTCAGAGACATGTCGCATAGCGGTGTATTGAGGGGTGCTACACACGGGGAACGTCTTCTTCTTGCTTGCGGTCATGGCGAATCGAGCAGTCAAACAGTGAACGAAGAAGACCGCCTGCCCACATCAGTCAGTAAAGAAAGCAAAGCGAAGCAAGTGAATTACCTCATGAGTGAGCTGGGCGATATGCAGGATCTCCCAGGGAAGGACACCCTCCTTCGCGACAGTTTCTTCGAACAATTTCTGGAAAGCTACGGAGGTTCCAGTAAGTATTTCAAAGAAACCGTATGTTATCCGGCCACCGCACCATCAAAGAAAGTGGAGATGTCCTCCGGAGGCTCTTTGCTCGCACGCTCTACTAATCCCTCCGGGTTCGGCGGTACATCCACTGGCTCTTGAAGGGTCAACATGCCCGTGGGTACCTTAGGACCACCAGTGATAACAAACCCATGCTCATCGAGCTGCTCTCCACTGCCATTCTCAGCAGCAGCAGCAGTTCCATTTGTTGCTTTCTTCGCGCCACCCTTCTTGCCTGCCGTCTCGGCTTTCTTCAAAGGGGCAGCTTTGGCAGCCTCCAACGTAGCGACGGCGCTAGTCATCACGGTGTGCTTGATGGGTATATGGTGGGGCTCGAGCCATTGTACGAGAGCAAGGCCAAATTCGACCAGCTTGCGCTCAGCGGGTGTCAGATCATCACTTGCCAGAGTTTCGGCGTCGATGGCCAGTTGAGGGAGGAGTTCGGAGCGCTCTTTCTCGGTGTAGAGCTGTTCCGACGCCAGATGTATGCATTGGAAGTAGAGCTTCGTCCAGATGTTGAACCAAGTTTTCTACAGGGTGCTTGGTAAATCTACCCGACTCAAACGAGAGGATTGAACCTACACCGACGGTCCGGCCAAAGACACTAGTGACCTTCTCAATGTCAGCACCACCGAGGAGATAGTTTGGTATCAATCCAAGGTCGCGATTATCGTGGTTGCCAGTTCCGAATACGTCTGTCGAACGACCCCGCTGTCAGTACTGTGATGCTGGCTCAAGGCCAATACGCACCTCGGTGGAACATATACCGTAGTTCCACCAGCTCAATCTCGACACTCTCGACGCTCAAGCCATCGTAGAGAACCTTCATTCTCAGGTGCTCCATCTTCGTTAAGTCGCGTTGGAAGGAGTTGTCCAGCCTATCGTCCAAGATGCACATTTCTGGAATTTGGCTGTACTTCTCCCACTGGAACGCCTTGACAACTTGTTCCGAAGTCTGTATGCATTTGAGCATGACATTCATAGGCCTGCACGTTTCAAAAGCCGTACCTCGTTCTGGTTGACGGTATACACCTGACTAGCCTCGACGCATTCATTTATCAACCCGATGTCTCCTGCACTGCCTAGAGCGAAGGTATGCGCACGGGAGAGCAGGTGATGGCCCAAGGTATCGCTCTGGATACCCTTCAGGTTAGCATTATGGTAATGCTGGACAGCTAAACTCGGCGCGGCCAATAATCGGTTCAGGCGGACGAGCAAGAGTCGGGCGGGGTAGCACCACTTCGAGTGTGAGATGACCTTCTCGAGTACGATAAGGGCGGTATATAGGTACGACTGAGATAGCGAGAGGTGGTATGCCGAGATGAGGACTGAGCCTGCGAGGACACCAAGGTCGTCCGCTGGGTGCAAACTTTCTGCTGGGAGACCGGCGTCCAGAGGTAATGCAGCAGTGTAAAGAGCAAGGTACTTCTTTGCAAGCGCCTCTTCGTCTGCTGGAGTTGGGATGGTCGTCGTGGTGAGACGTTGCATCTTGAGCTTGTTGATAGTCGCTTGAAGTTGATCTGCAGAAGACTAAAGAGGAAAAAAAATTCAATTCAAGAGCATAGAGCATAGGACACGATAGCCGACTACTTACGACATCTTCTGGAATCGCATCGACGAAGGCATCCCACTGAGCACGTTCCTCTCCTTCCAGCGCTTTCACAAAGTCTAAGAGGTCCTCCACCACGACAGGCTTCAGGGAGAAGCGTTCCCAATATTGCGTTACTAGCCGAATGAAATCTCCTGAAGGCTTGCAAGCCTTTCGTAATCGGGACTCCAGTTCGAGGATGGCAAGGCGAGATGCGCGTTCGGAAGGTGCGTGTTCCTCGTCAGTTTGAGAGAGCGTCTTAAAGAGCTTTCGGACGTCTTCCAATCCGGGTTTCGCGGTCGCACCATTTGCCTCGCCGTTGGTCTCAGCGTCGGCGTGTTCTCCTGCAGGCTTAGTTTCAAGTTCAAAGAGGGAGTCAAGGAGGGTGATGTACGTCAACCAGTTGCGATCGCTGCGAATTCCATGATCAGGCCTCATCCGAACAATTGGCGACATGAAAGCATACCCTTTCTCCAAGCGTTCCTTCATACGGCCATACTCCTTATCCCATTGAGAATTCTTAGCAGCAACTTCTCTCCTCAGCTCTTCGACATGCAACGCAGTTGCGGAAGCTCGCTCCCCGGCGTCGCTCTCCAAAACTTTGAGGGCCTCGGCCCACATCTCCTTAGCCTCTTTCTCCTTTCCAAGCTCTTCGTAGCGCTTAGCACTGCGAATAGCGACACTAGCCTGCAACCATATGCGTTCTGGAGTAAGGACGGATTCCTTGGGAGCAGTACCAGCCATTCTCCATGCAAGCCCGTACAGCACCTCCTTGCTGAGCACCTTATCTTTCGCAAGTACCGCTTCCCGTTCAGCGAGCTGTGCCCTAGTGGGGATCATAACTAGAACGGGAATCGGACTAGGCGGGAACGGTCGTTCGGCCTGCATAACCCCAGCAATGATACTCCACCAGAGGTACCTCTCGATGTTAAACGCCTTCCAGAGCTTCATCCCCGTGAGCTTCGCGCCAGACCAGCGACCCGTGCGGACATGTGCAACGAATACCTGCGCGCCCATTTCTTCAATTTTGGGCGCTACGTCCCACGCGTGCTGGTAGATGCCAATGAGGTTGAGCGGGCGATCGAGCGGCTTGAGTGAGTGCGATAGGATCGAGAGGGTCGTCTCGTCCGTTGGTTTTTGGTTCACGAGGCCGGAGACGAGATGGTTCGCTTCCTCAAATTTGCCGCTACGAACGAGACAAAGAGCCTTTAGAGCCTGAAAAAAGGCTCAGGACTGGGTGCAAAGACGAGAGATCGGAAACGATGCTGGAAAATTGCAGGGCCAAACGAACAAACGAGCAGAGGGTGTTACTTACAATGATGAGCTGCCACTTTGGGTTCTTCTTTAGGAGTTTGTTGCAAGACTGAAGAGCAGTCTTTGCATTGCCGTTGTCAAGGGCATCTGCAAGCCACAAATATAGACGGGAACGATGGAAAGTACGAAATATTAAGCAGAAAGTGTCAGTCACGTTTTTAGTCCATGATCTAGCTAAGTGTACCGTATATCGGTTTGAGCTGCCGTTCCTCAGCAGCAGCTTTCGCAACAAGTTTACTCATAGCAGAGGATTATACAGCTATGGATTTTGGTCACAATCCGAGTATTCCCAGTTGTATTATTGAGATCGTTCTGCAGGTCGAGAGCAGTCAGGAAATTTCGACACTGCCGCGTTGCCGACTTGGTTACCTACTTAGAGGGCTGTTATATACTGGTTGGTATGCCCAAAAGCCAGAAACTTTGTCTCGTCACTGTGTGAGGAAGAGGCAGGGTCCAAGCTTGAAAACTTTAAGCTTGAACCCGACCGATACCAGTGGCTGCCAGCGATGCACCCCTCGTTTATCCGCCGCGACCTTGGCACCCTCATTCCCCCTAAAATTGCTACTCCAAACTCTCTTGTGCGTCTTTCCATCGTTAGGGGTATTTGCCTGCCAGTTTTGCTCACCCCATTTCTGCGTCATATTTGCCTCATCTACCACTTACATGTCGACGTAAATCTCCGCTCGTATTCAACTATTCCCTTGAAAATTTAGTCTGGCGGTGGTGGAGCCTCGCTACAACCTCTCGTCGAATTCTACGGCAAGCTGCCCAAAGGGTCCAAGTCTTTGACCGACGGCTATGGTGTCAAGGCTCGCTACTTCAACGGCAGGAATGCTAGTGGAAAGCCTCTGGTAGCGCTCATTGGTGGCATGCTGCTCATAGGTTACACCCTGGCCTACAACGGTGCGTTCAACATCTTTATTTTTCACATTCTCGACGCTGATCGTTGTCACACCTATTATGTGTCTCTACCCATAGTTCACCTGAGTGAGTCGCCGCTTTTCCCTCCCATGTAGCAAGAGCTATGACATTGACATGCTGCGTTTTACAGAGCACCACAAGAACCACCCCCACTAGAGTTATATGTAGATCATGGAATATACACCCGTTAGAGTGTGCTATCGGACTTGATTGAACATATGGTTATAATTCATCGGCTTCCGCGAGCCGGAATCCACTTAAAGGCTCCGCTTTTTGAAACTGAATTTCTTACTTAAGGCTCTCAATTAATGCAACAAAATAATGTGAGTCATTATTCACGCTCCTAGCATAAACAGGATTGAAACATCTCGCTCGAACTGTCCGTAGGCCAGGGAATATGTACATACACCGAACACTCTCTAGGCCAACCGCCCAATCTTCAATTTCCATCGACTCCTTAAAGTTGGCAGTTCGGAGCGAGCGAGCATCCTTGGCTCACAAGAAATAAATGTACTCCTCCTTGAGCATAAACCAGCCAGCCTAGATCGACGAACAGACTGCACAGTTGCCGGGAAAGTGCGGACTCTTGCCTTTGACTACATCAGGCCGTGTTCATCATCCGATCAATTCCCCGGAAGGGCGTTCCATCTCAATCGGTCCCGCCCCCACCAAAACAAACTGGCAGCATTCCAAAGGCCTGTGTCTCTTCCTTCCTTTGCTCAAGCGCACGAACGGAGCTAGGGGGATACAAATGCAGAGACGCAAGCGGGGATCCGTATACTCTGAAGGGTATTCTGGGCGTTCGGAAGAACGAAAAGATCTGCCTTTGAAGACCTCGATGGCATGAACATTCGGAAGAATGTCGAAAGCGATGTCCGTTCTGTACCGAATGGCGTTGGATGGCGTGAGGTGGTTTGAACTACTGTACTTACTCCATGCGGCTGGTTGAGCAAGAAGGTATGAGACTACGTACGGTGAGCGGAACTGGATGTCACAAGTGCGCTGGTGTTGGGGGATAGATCGAGGATTGGAGAGGATTGGTGCTGAACTGAGTGGCGCCGCCATCAAGCTGTTGAGAAAATTCACGGGTTCGTTGGCGTTGGCTAATACGACGCAGGGGGGAGGTCCAGAACCGGGTCCCGGCAAGTGCTGCACACCGAGTGACTACTTTATAAACATTGGTTTACCACTTGCCACTTTCCGAGCAAAGAAGTGTATTGCCTGACGTGTAATGCCGTAACATACAAAAGCGGAATAAAGTGTACAAGATCACAAGCTAATGCATTCATTGGAGCTAATTGGGTCATTACTCTTCCTCTACTGCACCTGTTCACCATACCATGCCTCATCCGGCGGCGACCGATCCACAATGATCTTCCCACTGTCTGCATCGCGTCGCGTATAATCACAACTGGCAAGGATACCCGCCTCCCGAAGCCGTTTCACTTCCGCGGGGCCAAGCCCTACACCACTCGAATCGTCTGCGATCCAGACAATAGGCTGCGGCTTCCACGTCGCTGGATTATCAAACGCCGTAAGGTGCATACCACTCGTTTTCCCATACACCTCACCCGGACGCTCGATCCCCTTGCGGTGCTCCTCAATCACCGCCGCGTCTTGCTGCGTCTCCGACGTGGACCCCTTCTCAGTACCATGCTCTACGTGCTTGCTGGCGTTGGTTGCGAATAGCCGGTGCGAGCCGGCGATGTAAGATGAATCGATGAACGTCAGCCGCCTCAGGCTGTATTTCCTCTGGATCCAGATTTGGAACACGGCCGTTACGGCAATCATTACGGCGAAAATAACTCCTCCTGCAATCCCAAGCGGAGCCAGAGGTCCCGAGCCGTCCGCATTCTCCTTCTGAAGGAAGAACAGCCCTGCGAGGCACACCTCAGCGAGGTAGAGGGACGTAAGGAGGGACGTGAGCGCTTTGTTGTATATGATCCCACCCGACTCAAGCGCGGCGGGTTGGTCCATCACCCAGAGCATGTTGTACTTGTACGACACATAGAAGAGGAAAAATCCTACGACGGAGCAGCCGACGATGATGGGCTGGATGATTGCGTAGACAATAGTGACACATCCAAGTAGGGCGACAGGCGGCCAAGTTGTTGACAGCTGGAGCGACGCCATCTGGAAGTCGAAGTTATACACCTTAAAAGACGTTATATTAGATAATTTCTTGAGATAGAAAGAATGATTACGCACTTTACGGGGCGTATTTCCGCGCAGGAACGTCAATTTGCTGAACACCCACGGGACCAGGCGCGCATTCATCTTGCCAGAACTAGCCAGAGTAGTAGTAATGATAAAGGTTAAGAAGAAGATGCTCGCGCTTGGGAGGTTGTTCGCGAGGAGCGTCGGGAGCTGGTTGATCCGTGCTTGGATGTTCTGCAACGCGCTTGGCAGCCCGGAAGCAACCGTGATAATCAGGAACCCATGCACAACCTGGAACACCCAGAAGCGTGCCCAGAGTTTACGCTCAATTTCCGACTCGAGTGGTTCGCCCTGGAGCCGGATGCAAGCCTTGAGGAAGATGGGAAGCACCATGAAGAGCACGGCAAGTGCAACCGGAGGCAGAATGCCCTGGATGATGCCCTGTACGACGCTCGGGATGTCGTTGATCCAGTTCAGGAAGGACACAGTGTTGGCCAGGGTGTTGATGTTCGAGATAACACCGACAAACGCGACGATGGGCCCCCAGAAGATGATGAGTGCGATGGTGATTGCCCAGCTGATCAGTGTACGGATTTTGCGCATCCAGGGGGACATGGAGAGATTATTCCAGATGACCTGCAGTGAACGTAAATTGAGGCTTCCAGGCGTGCACGAAGTAGGACGAGCGACTCACCCCTTCTGGTACGATATCGTTACTAGCAGAAATCAATCGGGAATCCGCTTCCGATGCAACAAGCTGGCAAAAGGTGTGTGCGTCGGTCATTGTGACGAAGCGGATAAATACACTGTTGCATAACGGCGCATCGTTAAGCTTGGCCCTTTCTTCATCAAGTTGCTTGGTTCTCTCCGCGATAAACTGCGGCAAGTACTCGAGCGTATCGACTTTCCTGCTGATGAGCGGGAGGCCGAGACGGTGTGTTGGACGATCGTTGGGAGGGATAAGTTTAGAGAGAAGTGTGCCATCCTCAGCCGAATCGGCGGATGGTGCCTTGCCCTTCTTCCGCAGCTTGTACTCGAGTGCTTGGATGTCCCCTTCAGCAGCCTCGAGTCTGAGACACTCATCTGCTCGCTCTTCGAAGAGCTCGTTCATACGATCGACTTGACGGACGAGCCAGACTTGCTCGACAGGGCCTTTAATCGCACGTGCGGCGAGGTCTGCAATGGCGGATTCCGAGAGGAACTTGGCGGGCACATTGTTGAGCATTACTGTGCGCGCAGAAGCGGATTTGGCGTGCTCTGGTGATGCGAGCCACTCTTGGCGGATGCCATAAAGTTGGCGGTATTCCTTGTAGAGGAGCCAGAGGATACAGGCTGCAGGTTGAGTGAGAAGAATGGTATAGGACGGATGCCAGACACGTACTGAAGAAGACGACACCGACTATGAGGTGTGCAATGTGGTGGTACTGTTTCGGACCAGCGATGTTTCCGAAAGTGAACATATTGAGACCGAGGTTTCCAACACCGCCGGTAGCTGATACAGGCATGAGGATTGCCCAGGTGATGAACCAGAAGGGTACGAATATCTTGAGCATAAGGCGCATGAAGCGAATGAAAAAGTAGGCATCGGGGCCGTTGATGTGGAGGACAGAAATTTCTGGTTCACGCCATATGAAGGCAAACCAGGCGACTACACCTGCGGGTAAGTCTGGCGCACGCTTGTTAGGAGGAGCGAGGGTGTTGCGGGGCTGGAAAATGGGTCTCGCGCGATGGTGGAGGAAGAGGAAAACGGTGAAGAAGACGGCGAGGACGACGATACCAACGACGAGTGCAGAGATGAACGTTGAGGTGTTATTCGCCTGCTCGCTCGTATCCTGGTTCGTGGCCGACATATTCGACGGCGGGGGGAGATTGTGAGCGCTGTGTCAGGCGACGGCGGGGCAAGAAATGAGGTTGAGAAGGGTGTGTGCGCAAAGTGAGGTTGGTCGATGGCTCATTGCAGGTTTTATCTAGTTATCGAGTGGATTTGATATTGACGTCAGTCCCGTGGCCGAGCCTCAAGCCACACACGTGATTCGGCATTTCAACACACGAAGCACGAAGATGAAGGGAGGAAGATCACCTTACGTGTTTCGTGTTTCGGAGACAGCTTTCTCCGCGGTCCAGGATCGTAAATGACGTCACTTATCTAATCATATTTATTGTATTAAATTCCCACATTCCTTAGATTTCAAGTTATTTTCTGATCCTCCTACACGATTCCAATTAGAAAGGTTGAATTCAACCTCTATCTTCCAGATAATTTACACAAATCGAGTTGCGCCTCCACATTCAAGAATTCAAGCGTCAGTGGATGCCTCCTCCACGATTCATTTCAGGTGCGAGCTCTGAGCTCTGAGTAGTCTGTTTTGAATGGCTTCATCAGCCAACTTGGTCCCCATAGGATATATTATCTGCAGGTCTCACCCTACTCGCTACAGCATAACGACTCCGACGCCTTGCCCTTTCGGCTCCTCCCCAACGTTATCCACACCACATATCGGCGCAGTACGCCAATTGTACAAGTAGTAGTTCAGCAGTCCATCTCCAGAGCCAAACTTGAGATCCTTTAAGAATTCGTTGTTGAACATGAGACCTAGCGCATTGAACACGTCAAACTTGGCCTATTCAACCGTGTGAGTACGAAAAAATGAATCGTGTCGGACCGGTATGAGCGTACTTGTGATGCGATAACGAGAGCGTCGCCTATGAGTGCTAACAATCGCTGCTTCAGGACACCACTCGATTGTGCGTTCGGCTGCAAGGCTGCCTCGGTTCCATAGTAGAATAGGTAGGCAGCGTCTAGGATGCGGTGCTTTGCGTTGTTGATTACATAAGACGGGAGGGTGTAGAAAGAGAAATAGTCTGTGATCTGGTGAGTGTCCGGATCCTATGAACAAGGTCTTGAGTTTATGTGAGGTGCCAGATATGGGGATAAAATTCACCTCAACGACATAGGACCATACGACCTGGCCTTGTCGACGCCGGTCCTTCGTCTCCCCCTCTCCTCGACCACTGAGTAGGTAATGCCGCACATCCTCCTCGGTGACATCTGGTACCATATCGAAATGGGCCATAAATTTGTGCCACAGTACACGAACGGCAGGAATATCCTTCTCTTCCATTTCCCGCAAACCTTGTATACTGGTCTGAGAAGGGAGGCCGAATATTCGAATCATCCGCGCCATCGTCGAGTTTCGCGGTACGCTCGTGAACCGCACATCCACTAGCTTAGGGACATTGAGGCTACGATGGAAGTATCTGCAGGTGGCTACAGGTGTTGGGAGCACCACTCCGGCTGTGTAGATTGCTTGGAAAACGCCTTTCAAGTGGCATCGTCGAGTGATCTCTTTGATGAGCACGGGTGCCAATCGTTTCGAGCGCAACTTTTTGTGTACACAGAGGAAATTAACTTCGGATACTTTGACGATGCTGCAAACGAGTCAGTGAAGCCTACATGAATGGACCATGACCCACTTTTTCCGAATTCGCAACGTCATCGGTACAGCGCTGATGAATGCAACCAGTTTCTTGTTAGAAGCCACCCTAACCCCTACATTCCATTCCGGAAACCAGCCCGGTGGCTGTAATGCCCACTGTAAGAATTCCGCCGAATAGTGGAACCGGAACGACGCATCCTCGTCTTCAACGTAGTTGCCCGAGAGTAGCTCGTAGAGCTCTTTCAGCTAATGGGATTGGAATGAGGAATGATCGCGAATGAAAACCCTCCGACATTCCACTAACCTCTGTGGGACTCTTGACATCAACGATAGCCCATTCAAAATCTTTCGGCAATGGGTAGGGGTTCTGCCGGACCTCGTTTGCAGGTTTGGAAGGCTCGATAAATCCGTCCTCCTCAGGGGGTTGTTCCCCCAACTGCGGCACCGGCTGAGTTTGCCAGAACTAGGGAACTGGTCAGTTAAATGGAGGTTATTGATGGAGGTCATGGCGTGTGACCACAGTCAAGCGTTCTATGGAGTGAGGCATACGTGAGGCATACGTGTCCGGTTTCGTCTTCAACGGCGTGACCAACGTAATATCGCGCGCTCCAAGAGGATTGGTTAGTTTTGACATAGTTTAGAACTCCAGGTGGTGACGTAAAACCTCTTAAGAGCTCACGAAACGACCTCTTAAACGGAGACGCTAACCTTATGTTCACCCATATCCTTTCGGTTCTTCCCTCCGAAGCCGGTCTTGCCCTTGATAACATCCATTAACTTTAGCTGCTCCAGTAGTGCCCGTACGCTGGCCTCATCGGTTCCCTCCGTCCCCGCACCGTGTTTGGCTTGGACCTCATTAACCACATGAGTGACGAGCTGCTGAGGAATTTCTCCATCTGGCTGTAGTATTTTAGAGATCTTTGATTTCTTCTTGTTTTTCTTCTTCTTGCTGCCACTTGGGGTCGGTGCAGACGACGATGACGCTTGCAGCTGCTCTTGGTCCTCCCCGTGCGAGTCTCCCTCATCGTTCTGATCGTCCTCAACATTCTCTACGACCTCTTCGATGTAAGCATCTGTAGATTTCGACATAGTGATCGAAAGAACCGGAGGTCGAGTCTAAGCTTTGGACCAGAACTCATCGATGCCACTTCCAGGAACAGATCCGAATGCCAGAGGAAAAATTGTCAAATATACTCTGATATCATGCAAGTAGTTGGGATACGATCTGATGATTTTGGGGCCCTTGTTGACCGCCGGTCACATTCGTTCAACGATAGCAGGACTTGGCTTGACCACTAGTACGATTTACGCCTTTGCAACTCGTCAACCAGCTGTACGGACGACCCTTCAAACGAGTCTAAACACTGGCTTGACTGCTACCGCTTTTTTCGGTGGGTCGTCTGTCTCAACCCGCGCATAGTACATTTGTTTGACGAGTAAACAGCGCTTCGCGAATATCTGGTGTCTCCTCTACTCGTATCCTCCATCACAACATCACAGTATACACGAAGGCGCGAGGAAGTACGCCTACAAGAGGAGCGCAAGGTTTCTCCGAATTTGCAAACGACTCAGAGCAAGCGAAAGGCTGTTGCGGCCACTTTTGATATTGTTCAACACGGCCCGCTGACATACAATGAAATGCGTCTTCGTAATCTGGCAGATTCCGCGATTTCAGCCGGGTTGTTAGGAGGTGGTCTAAACCTCGTTCGACGTAGGTTCTTCTTTCAGATCAACCAGTGCTCAATCCTGATCGTGTGTTTGTTTCATACAGTCGGCCCTCGTGGTCTTCTACCAGGAGTTGTCACCGCAACCTTAGCGTGCTCGACGTTACAGCTTTTATTCAACGAAGTCCGGGTTACGCGTATCAAATGGATGTATGAACTCTCTCAAGAAGATGCAGCTGTGCGAAGGGCGCGCCCTATGGCTGTCCAGGCCGAACCAACGTCCACACCTAACCCACTCGCTCCCACTCACTCAGAAGCACCACCTAATCCCGCTCCAAAGACGTGGTCAGATAGGGCATTGGGAGCACTTTCCTATATCATTCCCCTTTCGCGCATTCCAGACGAGCAGTTCCTCGCCGATTTGCGTAGGAGGAAGGCGGAGGCCGATCAGGAACTGGAGGCGGTGCAGAAGGAACTGAAACTCGTACGATCGGATGCAGGGAAGCATGATACTAAGCCCTCGGCGGTGGGGGTCGACAACCAAAAATAGGGCGTAGACAACGCCGCTGGCCTCGACTCTAATTTCTGCACTGCCCTACCATATACTATGCGATTATCAATATTAGACCCCATTTCTCTAAGCAAAATCATTGCGACTTATTGTACACCAGCGCCGAATAATCAAGCCTGTGACGAACACCAGTCGCATGACACCGAACCTAGTATGCGGGATAGTGGGTAGTCATGGTTTGGGGCACCGTGGCCCCCTCATCTCGCGCTGATAATCCCCACCAAACGACAAACTGGCTACTATGGGTGCACACGCTGGCATGGACACAGAGGGGGATCATTACTCGTAGTTAACACCACACGTTGTCTGAAGTGTATAATATAGGCGCGTGCCTTGGCACTATAAACCTGGGTTTACAACAAAAAAAGCCAGTGACGAAGCCTCATCACTCAAATCAAATTACCCATTCGCCGACCTAATCCGAGTGACATGTTCGCGTCTAGGACGACATGATTCCATGTGCCGTTGACGCCACTAAAGAGTAGAAGTGTAATTGCTCTGACTCTGCGTGACGAGCAAATAATATAGACAGGAGGAGAGGTTTAATCTGAGGAGATGGAATGTCGGACGATGCAAGTTGGGGTTGGATAGTCGCGGAGGACTCAATATGTGAGCCCGATAAGGGACTTGCGATCACCTAGCGCGGTGGTCTTCCAAGTAGAGTCTCGATGTTCATAATGCGAAGATGTACCGTCACGAATAGCATGAAAATTTGACACGATATGGCCAGTTGCAAGAAGTGTGTTGAGAAATATTGGATGCTAGTCTTCGACCTCGACCTCCATAGTCCAATCCTGGGTTTTCTTCGTACAAATAGGCAAAATTATCCTTATTATATGATCCAGAAATACCTTTCATTCCCTGTCCTAGTCCTTGGTGGTCTCGCCTTTCGTCTCATCCTGGTGGTTTACGGCGAATACCACGACAGACACTCGCCGCTGAAATACACGGACGTAGATTATCGCGTCTTCTCTGATGCAGCCTCCTTTATTCTTCATCCGACGGAGAAAAACCATGCTCAAGGCTATGTCGGCCGGACGTTGGACCTAGGAGAGTGAGTGGAACGCTACCTGTCTTACTCGCCTCCTGTCTCACACACCGATGGTCATTTTCAGTCCATATACACGAGCCACATATCGCTATACACCCTTGTTAGCGCTCATGCTGGCACCGAACGAATCCGTGCATTTGGCATTTGGCAAGGTCCTCTTCTCGGTGGCCGACGTGTTGATTCCGGTGGTCCTTCGTGAGGTATTCCCTCAATCACGTACGTGGTTAGCCGTGCTCTGGCTTTTCAACCCAATGCCGGCGAACATTGCGACTCGGGGCTCTGCGGAATCCGTCCTTGGACTCCTCGTATGCGCGACTCTGCTCGCTGCGAGTAAGCAGAGGTGGTTTATTGCCTCTGCTCTACTGGGCGTCAGTGTCCATTTCAAGATATACCCTTTCATCTACGGTTTCAGTCTTCTTTTTGCAATAGATGACCACCCTCCATTGTCCAAAGAGTCCAAAACTGCTCAGTGCTGGATAAGATGGTTGACTCATATGCAGCGGATACATCTCTTTCTGCGCAGTGTCGCAACTTTCCTTATTTTGAGTGGTGCGATGTACCTCATGTGGGTCCTCCCATAAAATACTATACAAAGCTAATCATAGCCTAAGTTGGGGGTCTCCATTCTTGCAGCATGCCTACCTCTATCATGTCGGGCGGACTGATCATCGGCACAACTTCTCACCATACTTTTACGCCTTGTACCTTTCCGTTTCAACAACTCCTTCAAGATTCATGTCAATCATCGCTTTCCTTCCGCAGATGGCGGTCTCATTGGGCCTTGGAGCTGTGTTCTTCGTCACAGGAAAGGCGACACGCCAGGATCTACCTTTCATATGGGCCATACAAACCATGGCTTTTGTGATCTTCAATAAAGTCTGTACAAGTCAGGTACGCTAATCTCATGCTACCATAAGAAAGTGGCCGACTTCTCGATAGTACTTCATGTGGTACCTCTGGTTCTTACCTCTGGTACTCCCACGCCTGAACTTGAGTCGAAGGAAAGCCATTTTCCTCATTGCACTTTGGGTCGGCTCACAGGTGCGCCAATATATAATGAGAATAAACCCCTCGGCTGACACATGTGCCCAGGCGGCTTGGCTATCCATTGCATATCGCCTCGAGTTCCTGGGTTCCCAGGTCTACTTACCCTTATGGACCGCTGGTACAGTTTACGTGGCTGCCAACTCCTACGTCTTAGCAGAAATTATAAAAGGGTACACCTTCGCAAAAGATGGGGTCCATGATAGCGATCGTATGCTTGTGAAATAACAGTATTTCTTACTGCCCCCGTTTTTACCGTATCCCTGATGAATGCATAGACCGCGCGTCTGTAGACTTTCTTTGAAGACGGAGTCCTAACGCTTGACACTAGAGATAAACGCGCAGTGAAGCCAAGAGTCAGGGTATACGAGCCACAATGATCTTATCGAGCATTAACATGGACGTCGCTCTCAACACCAAGAATCGTGAGACCACGCTATTGAAAGGTATCAGCTCCATCATATGGAGGCGAGAGACCACTAACCCTAGTCGGACAAGCGCTCGTAACCTTATTGCACCCATGTAGCTTCAATACCTTTAGATTCACGCACCCTGCCGAGCGACGATCCTCATCCTTCTGACCCATTCCTAACAGTTTTCCAACGATGAAATCATCGACCTCGTGACACCACCCAAAGTCCAATTCTTCCAGCTTCGGAGCGTGCTTTGCGATTTCACTGAGAGCCTTCTCCCCGGTACTCCTCCAACCGTTGATGGATAGCCTGGCCAGGTCCGGGCCAGAGTGCAGGAGCAGAGCGAGCAGGGCACCAGTGCCGAGCTCTGGGTTTTGAGATAGGTCGATGCTAGACAGCGGGCGATTGGTAGTAGGACGGTCGACGTCCATCGAATCAGCCGTATTTTTCACCCTGTAATACATTTCTTCGTCCTGCTTCCATTGCTTGAAGAATGCAGCCAAACCCTCGTCGGTCAGCTGTGTGACCCCCGACAAAGCCAAACTTTGCAAGGATGTGCAATTCTTCCCAATCCCATCTCGCAATAGCACATCCGTGAGTTCGTCATTGCCGCTCAAATCAAGATGTTCGAGCCGGGTGCCAATCATGCCGAGTAGTTCGACGACCGGCTTGTCCGTCAGTGACTCCGCGGGACGACTCAATGAGAGACTCTTCAAAAGCGGCAACCGATACATGTACTCAAGCCAGCTGCCCTTCAATTTGCCGATTTCCGAGAGCTTTAGTTCTTCCAGCCTGGTACAGTTTTGGACCAAGGTGAGCATGCAGGCTTCGTCGAGACGGGGCGAGTTGGTGATAAGGAAGCCGGTGAGCTGCGGGCCTTTGGAGGTCAAGAATGTTTGCCACGCTTCTGTCCGGACAAGATAAGGTGCGAAAAGTTCAAGGCGAGCGAGTGATCGGAAAGTCGTGGGTTCGGCCCAGTATTGGAGGACGGACGAGTCCATCTGGCCGCAGCAATGGAGGTGCAGCCGTTCCAGTTGGGGGTTGAGGTTCGCCATGACTTGATATCCATCAGGTAGGAGGTCTGCAGCGGATGTCAATGAAGGACTAGGGATCGAGGGTCGATACTTGCTTGTACTGTCATAGATGGCCAGCTGAGTAGCCGCTGCATCGTAGAATAGCTGCACATTCTCCGCGTTGAGTCTGCGACTTTTCGACACGATCTTGCAAATACGATCCAGGTTGACAGAGCCGATATCACCAAGAGCTTCAACGTCGTCAATGTGCTTTCCAATAACCTAGAGGAGACTTTGAGTCGACTTGCACTTTGAGGCGACAGTGGCTCACGTCGATGCACATATTGGTCAAAGTCTTGACTGGTTCAGCTTGCTCGAAATGTACAACATGTCGCTTTTGCGCTGGTTTTCGCTTACGGGGGGCGGTAGACTTCTTCAGATCCTTTCCGAGCGCTTTTGCACATGCCATGCAGAGCCAGCCCCCGGCATCACCAGCAACGGTATACTTAGTCTAGAGGGAAGGTAGATATCGACAATATACTTAAGTATAATTTTGGCTCACCACAGTAAAACCTCTGTCACATTCGGGGCAAACCAACCGACTCCCATTGCTGGGACGGCCGTCGAGACTAATTGCCTTATCCATAATGCCTGGACCTTTCGATGGAGCTGTGTATGGGTCGTCGGAGTCATCTTCATTCGAGCCGCTATCTATGATCTTCCTCTTCAGATTCCTCGTTGAAACCTTTGGCTTCTTCTTGGGTGGAGCACCCTTTAGCTTCTCGTCTCCTGACGCGTCTAGATTATCTGATGCGTAGCCGCTCTATGGCAACAGCAGTTGATGAATAAGTCCATCGGTGGCAAAAGGAAACCTCTCACTTCGCGCGGTCTCCTCGATGGCGCTGAAATGGCACCACTCTCATTCTCATTATTTGTGGCACTTGAGGCCGGTGCTTCCGCGTTGGTCCGGCTGGGACTGGCTTGCGGAGTTGTGTTGTGTTCTACCCTTCGGTAGGCGGTCTGGGCCGTAATTCCGTGTTCCTACAACAAAATCAGAGGTTTTTCAGTATATAAAGTGTTTTCACCACCTACCCTGAGAAACGAGGTTAGGGCGGAGGTCGGGCCCATAATCCCATTCGGGCCTGCACGTCTTCGGGACATTCTTACGCGTCGGGTTCGCTCAATAACTTCTCTGGGGGTCTTATGACTGGCCAAGGTGCCACCACGGAACTACTCTAAAGAGGCGGGGTCCAAGCCAGGAACCAACTTAGTCTCCTCACAACATCACTCGCGCTTGAGAGACCCTGTGATCATGCTGATACGCCTTTATCCATGGCTTACGCCCTACCAAGTCCACTCTGGATCCAAATCATCGCCGACGCCACCGTCCTCTGCCGGAAATCCCTTTCTATATCGCTCCCTCTTGATTTCGACCTCCGCCTGCTCTTCGACTTTCTTATGCGCGTAGAGGCCCTGTAGTTCCGATTATCATATGTGACGACATCCACTGTCTACCGATTGCACCTTTGTACAGCAAAGGCAGCATGGCGAAATTTGAAGCAAGAGAGTCAGGGACTCATATCTATGTTCCTAAACCTCATTATGTACCTGCACATGTACAATTTCTATGCCATTGCCCCATTCCTTAAATCCTCTTGATTCCTGGTGGGATATACTTAGACACCAACCCACAGATAACACAATGGCTGTCCACCTCTGTATCCTCACCCACATATATCTGCCGGAGTCCAAAGGGCGGTCTATATCAGACGAAGTCATTTTTCTGACCTTCATACGTCACTTGAAAAGGCATGCCACCCTGACATACGCCCTACATGACCTGCTGGACGATCTGAGACCTTCAATTTCAACAGAATCCTTCCTTGTGTCTAACGCGTTACAGCTTGCTGGGCTACATTTCAGTAGTATATGTACCACTGAACTCTCGTCGAGAAGATGCGGTCTATCAGATCGCCACCGCCCAGTGGTCCGCCTTGATGAGTTTTGTACATTGATCCTCGGGGTCAACGTCGCATAACTGGGCATGAGAAGTTGCGGAAGGGCGTAGGGCTCCTTCACAATAGGCTTGAGCTGTGAGGATTGACACGAATACCGACGATTCCAGCTGCTGTTGCAAATATCTTCGCTCACCCTCGTAAAGATAAAGAGGACCAGATATCCGGCAAACGGATGTACGAATGCTTTCCAGATTCCAGGATGGGTTGCGAAGCTCACCCAGAAATGCATATATTTAGAAGACCTGGATGTTAACATTCTCGTCTGATTTAAGTATCTAAGATATCTCTTGACTTTACGAATCTCATGGCTGGACACACCTGATAGACAACCCAGGATATGCATTATGAGGCTATTCATTCTTCAGAGCGCGTGTGGGGAAGATTTAGTATCTCTATGTAGCCCTTTCGGTCATTCCCAACCCCACAACTCAACAGGTGAGAACCACGAACGACCATGGTGGAAGCTTTGGCGATCTTTTGTGACTCCATGGTCCAAACACATAATACTGAGGTATTTGAGGTTGCTTCCGTGGGAATGGAATAACATCCAACCCTTCCAGTGAGTGATAAAGTGAACAGTTGCGAAGGATCTTCTGGATCGAAGCCTCTGGGACAGCTTGTTCACAGGAACGCGTAAAGCGGGCAATGGGAACGTACATGCCGACGATTGCACCCTCTGCAGCTTTGAACCAAATGCTCTCATCCGATTTGAGACCATTCCATTTACGCGCCTTTTTTGGTTTTGCTAAATTGGTCGTCTTGGAACCTCCATAGCCTATAAATACGTGCCCGGATGCCGTTGCACACGCAATGACACCGGTGGACGAAATCGAGATAGCGAGGGCAAAAGGAGGCGAAAGAGACGTGGTTTCGTCCCAATCGGGCGGAGGAGTTGGTGGTGCTGTGTATGATGCCGAATTTGAGCGCTAGATGTGGTATTGGAAGGCACTCACATAGATCAAGATGTGAAAGGAGTGTGCCGGTTCGACAGTCGAAGTGGAGTAAAGTCTTGTCATACCCGCCGGATACTACTACCGAACAACATCTCAGGTAAGAGAGTGCTTGTGAGAGGGATTTGATACGCACATACACTCTGTTGGCCGGGTGGGGACGAATTGCAAGGGAAGGGCAATCTGAAAGCGTGAGCTAGAAAATGGGAGCATCGTATTTAGATGTCTCTCACACTTGTGTGCTTCTGTCTCATCATCGTTACGACTTGGGTGCTCAGATCGACCACGCCAATTGCCCCACTGTCGGATGAAAAGGCGAGGTTGTGAGGAGATATAGCGACCTATCCAGGAATTATTATATTCCTCCGAGAGAAAATCGAGGAGCGTGCCTCGTTCACTTCGTCATCTGCAGCGTTGGGTTGGATATAGATTCTTTCCAGTGCATCGCTTGAATTGATTATGAGTTGAGAAGGGTGTATCTCGGGACTCAAACTGTACTTGAGAATCTAATGTGTTGGTGTAAGGTTGTAGACATTGGCGTAAGAGAAATCTCAAACCTCCATGCCGGACGAAACCCAGAAACAGTCCTCTTCATTCTTCAGTGTGGAGAATTGTACCCATGAGACTCCTTTGGAGAGTCCACGCAAAGCTTTCGTTACTTTGTATGATGGGCTTGTGTATCGCCTTATTGTGCCGTCCTCAGTCCCAACTAGAATTATCAAGCCTCTGTCTGTGTTTCGAGCATCGATACAGGACACCTGTGAGGGTACAGAAATAACTTCAAATGTCATATTTGGTGCATTGGATGTAGCGGTCATTGCTCAAAATGTGGTCGGGGATTAGCCTGTGCCCAACAAGACAGCCCAGCTAGTAAAGCCCCACTCAGACCCTGGGTACCACTAAAGCCGTATAAAATTAGATTAAATGGATTAATTCAGATTAAATAGGTTTTTATACACGGATGAGATAACCATTAGATAAGATTGAGCGTTCAGTCACGAATTGGACACTTCCTTTGCTGCACCAAACCGACGTTCCTACCACATCTTACTAGCAACCTGGAAACTCCCATAATAGCAATAGGTCCCTTGGGGGCCTTTCAATGGTACATAACGGCGATTCGAGGTCTCCACAACGGCTTGGGGCGCTGCCCCACGCGCATGGCAAACCGAGATATATGTACAATACCTAAGCTTGAAAGACACCTTCTTGATAGTACCGACATGTGGAGCGGGCCAGAGGACAGAAGGTCAAGTTTCTCCTACCCGAGCCGGGTAATGCGCTGTGTGATGACTACGTATGTATCGTATCAAGGGGAAAAGGCTAGTCACCAGAGTTCTTGCAGGAATGCTGCCAAAGAAAAGAAAGTGTGTGCCATTGCGATCTACGCGGGTTCCGTCATCGAGGCAACTACTGCTCAACCAGAACATATAAACCTCTTCCTCCATCGTATCGCATGCTGGTCATTGCCGTAGTTACTTCCCCTGCTCCCCAAAGTAGAAACGAAGAACCTATACACAGGTTAGGCTTTCAAACATCGTGTATCCATGAACAACACACCTTGATGAACTCCATAACTCGGCCGATGTCTTCTTCTGAATCTGCAGAGCAAACTCCATGCATAGCATGAACGGCACAGTATTGGCGACTACTTGACCGCCTTGTCAGTGCCTTGGTTCATACTGACATACACCCTCCTCCATCCGATTATCCTACCATATAGCATCTACGAGAGTTTCGTCGGGGTTCTATTGAGTATTGGGAGTCCGATCTGGTTACACAGGTCCGGTGTTGCCTTGACCGTTGGAAGAGAAGAAACCCGATATCCCTGGAGAGCCTTATGATGCGCTCTTGTAGTCACGAATCGATTCCAACTCCTCACCAGTACTCACTGCAAGCAGAGGGTAAATACCCGCCGCGGGTACGCGCCGTGTACGGGTCGTACCCCGGTCCCTCCGCGGTTGGGGTACGAGGACAAACGCAGTTGGGGTAGCTCTGGTTATGGCCAGCCCCCC
>Ga0307513_10000405_pt1 | contig 62643 bp, 71 predicted proteins | sample 15_EM_MG_FD_202174 | JGI IMG/M metagenome (GOLD analysis project Ga0307513, IMG submission 202174) | Populus trichocarpa ectomycorrhiza microbial communities from riparian zone in the Pacific Northwest, United States - 15_EM | ecosystem: Host-associated > Plants > Roots > Unclassified | place...
AATTATGACAACGGAAGAGGGGTTCTTGTTCCATGGTGGCAGAGGGTCAAGACTGACATTGGCCAGGCAGAGTTTGAACGTCACATTTGTGCTTCATCCTCCGGTTGTAAAGATATTTATTTGCAATTAAATTTTTGTACAGTATGCACACTACTGTCCTTCCTAAATTCTATGGTCTTCAATTCATTGTTAAGCTTCACTGTGTTGTCAGTCTCCACCCGCGCACCCGCGCGCCAGCCTCACATGCATACCCAGCCTCCCACCCAACAGCAAACGACTCGCTGTATCCTCAAACTGAACGGCCGCCACGCCAGTTTCGCCATTTTTATATATAATTAATTTATGTATTATAAAAAAAAATTATTCCATAAGTTTATGTATTATTACAAATTTTATTTATGAGACAATATTTCAAACGACTGGTCCCAGCCTCCGAGGCGATGACTGTCAAACTGCCACCGGATCTGTCAAACCTGTCAAGGCCCTGAATTTTTTATGGGGTCAATAGGCTTAAGTTCGTATTCCATGTAACGACCACTCTGGAATATTAAGCGTCGCGTCAGAGCCCCTTACTCTTCGACTTCCTGTATGTGAGGTGACGCACAAAGTCCATTTGATTCTCTGAGTATATATTACCGAGTGGTCAGTCCTTCTGCCAGGGTGGATACATCCAGGGAGCAAATGCAGAAACCAGGGACTCTCAAAACGGACTCTCCCAATGCCCTTGAAGATTCTAACGCGTGTCTAAACGGACAAATGGTACTCGTGGCGCTCCACGGTGTGTTGGCCGTCCGGTTGATTGCAGATGCACCCAAAATTCGGCCGTGGAAAATGGTCATGCAAGCCACTACAACAAGTTGAATGTTTATCAGAAGTTGCAGACGATCTATAGAGACGAAAAGTGGCAGCGGCAGTTGGTCTCAACGGGTCAGGAACTATCTATTGAGCGCTACGTGGATAAACGATTCTTAACTGTTGTGTGTAATTAATTAATGTCCAGCGCTCATGCCACCAACGCTCCGTTCGGGCGAACATTCTCGCGGTCGACCGGAGTCTGTCTTACTTAATACACATCTGTACCTTGGATTTAGGAGTAATTGCCTTTGCAGCCTGCTGGCCCACTGACACCTAGCAACCACTGGCTGGGCATACCGGTGATCGCTATTCCAACACCAACACCATCGAAGGGCCATCGAAGGGGTCCAAGGACCGTCTCCATTGCATTATCAAGTATTTCGGCGACGGTTTCCTTGCCCTGGCGTCACCGCCACACAGGGCGCTAGAGCATTTGACGATTTGAGGCATTCAGAAGTCACTGGCCAGTGTTGACAAGTTGATGGCTCATTACTGCCAGCAAGCAATCCGGAGGTCTTTACCCTTGGACTCTCCCACATCTGGCGCTGAGCCGCCTTTATTTTCTTGCTTTTTTTTCTGCCCTTCCTACCCTCTTTCCATAACGTAATAACTCCTCCAATATGTCAAGATACCCCGCTTTTGGCCGGGCCGCTGGCGGATATGACAAGTCACTCCTCCAAATAGCGCCGCAAGTCACTAGAGCCGACAGGCAGGTGCGTGCTCCTTCTCTGTCGGGCCCTCGACATTGTTTTGATGATACATGAGTACAGCAAGGTTACAGCGTGGATATATTAGAGCAAGGCGAGCAGTCGAATTTCTACGGACCCCAGTTTGGCCCAAACGCGCCGCGCCGTCAACCAGTCGCCCAGGGATATGAGCAACCCCGATCCCAGCAGAGACAAGCCCCACAGCAGTCCGCTTCCTCTTATCCATACGGCCAGTCTGTTCCGCCGCCGTTAGATAAGACCGACTACTATTCTACCCCAGCTTCCTTCGATCAGCAAGACGTATTCAAGATCAACCCGCACAAACCATCAAAGAAACCCTGGTTCCGAACCGTGCGCGGGCTCTTGATCCTCTTGATCGTCCTCCTCGTGCTCGCCGGTGCTGGAGTCGGGATCGCGCTCGGCGTCGTCCCGGCGATAAACAAATCAAACGCCAATAAGAAGGGCGTACAGCAGGGTTCACAGAGCCCTACTGGAGGAGTGCCGCCATCCAGTGCAGGGGGAGACACGAGCACCAATGATCCCAATGCACTTCCTACGCTTCCGTCTTTGAACCTTATAACCCTCAGCCCTACTCGTCAATCTGCTGCTCCCGCTACCACACAGGCGAACCTTGCGATTTCACTCAATTTGAATCCCGCTCCCTCCGCTAGTGCAATTGTCCAAACCCGCGTTGTCCCAACCCGCCCAGCAGCCACGACACCGGCACAGGTAACACGTACTGCCCCTTCCACCGCAGGACCGACTCTGAGCGTCGACCCTGTTTGTGCCCGATTCCCTACCCTTCCTTCTTGCAGGCAGCGCTAATGTAAAGGATAACCCAATTGCTGATTATTCTTTCTCCTACTTGTATAATCACTGGTATATGTACCCCTCTTGAAGAGGCCCTACAACAAACAAGCTTCTTCTTTCAACATGACCGACGTGCGCGTTCAGTGGCCCAACCATAATTTTTTCATGGTATATTCCAGACCATAGGTCTCCTCAGACCAAGTGCGAGACTAAGTGCATTGGGGCTCAGCATGTCTGTGTGCGCCAATACCGGTGCAAGATGTATGGGAGCCTTGAAAGCAAGACGCAGCAGACAATTGGATGGCACTAGTGAGTATTAGAACGTGGCCTCGTACAATGATGCACACTGGTTCCGGTGGGTCGCGTGGCGTGCTTGGCACCACAGGAAGCTTGTTGACGTTGGTTGACGGGGGCTATTGGCGCCGAACTCGCCGAGTGAACCGACCAGCTGTGCTCGACCTCCTCAACAGGACTAAAGAGGTAGTCGGCCCATTAAATTGGTCACCGACTCCCGCGAGGCGGGCGACGCAATGCCAGTCCAGCCTTAGTCCCTATACAAATTCATCTGGATGAGGATCCGTATTTGGTTTTGCTTGTGACCTGTTACCACGGTTTGGCGCTGACGATAATTATAACCTTTGGTCGGTATAGGGATATCCCAAACCCATTACGTATCCACTCGAGACACCCATATGACCACCCTATCTCGGTCACACTAGATATATGATTTCTCTTTACACCGAGCCACACTCGGACCCAGACGCGATCAAAATTTAAATGGGTCGCAAGTTATGGGAGCAATGGTGAATCAAACCGTATTTAGAATGATTCCGTTTCAGAACGATTCCTCCAGTAGTTGAATAGTGTTTGACCGAGTCAGATGCGAGTTCCCAGTGCTGATGCTATTAACTTCGCAAAAGCCATACCTCAATAGGGGTCCATGTGAAGGTGCACTGGCCGTCGGTCCAGCACGGTTTGCAGATCCTCAAGACGGGTTCAGTGTCGTTCTTTGTAGCCATAACCCTAATCAGTGCTTCACTTCATTCGATGGAAACTCGAAGGCTACGCTCTGCCTGGTTTCGAAATTAGTAATAGATCGAAGAGAACGGCTATTCGGAAGAAATTTATATTGCATGCTGAGTAAGATAGTACTCGTGCTGCGTGGAACTATCCGATGAATTATGGAGGGATGGGTACTGGACACTTGGAGATCAAATGAAGAGTACAACAAGCAAGAAGTAAATTTCTTATAGTTTGACAATGAGCCACCTGGGAGGTCATGAGAGTCTGGAAGCGATCCTAGTAAGCAAAGACTTGGCATAATGAATGGACGAAGATCAGCCTCCGTGAGAAAAGAAAAGGTCTTGTTGAATTGATCAATGGGCTCTCCTTTTCATGGAGCCATCATTGCCGCAGTCTCAGCCTTAAGTGGAAAAACCCCATGTGGTAGGTCAACACACCTATAACGATATGAGTTCTCCATAACACAATTCATAGTCCTCGCCACTCCTTTTCAAATATATAAACTTTGCGTTCCCCCCTGGAGGTCAACCTAAGTATTGTCTTGTCGTTCGCACAAAGTAGCCAGAGAATAGCAATGGGTCGTTTGTTTTTGTTCTTGCAGAATGTCCATATTGACACTGACATATCCGCGGTTATTCAAAGGCGTTGCTTCGGAGACTTCTGTCTGGAAGAAAGAAGCCCGATGCATAATGTCAGATCTCTCATGCCATACAAGAAATTTGACAGGGCTCACTGTTTTGGTTTAGCCACCCAACATCTCCCTTGCCACTACACAGTACGTGTATTACATGGTTTGCAATCACCTCAATCACATAGTCATAATCACCACGCTTGTCCCCTCTCTAGGTTCCGCACTTGAGCGTTTGCATACCTACGCCAAAAAGAAGTCACTTGCGCTCCCACTGCGAGCCCATTCGCCGGTGGGAGTCAGGCGATCGTCGCAGCCAAAGACTCAATGTGCTAGGTCACTTGCGACTTGTTGTGGCCTTGGGCGAGTAGGGGACCCAAGGCGTGCCTTGTCATGTTCAACTTGGGATCTTCTCAATATATTGGCAATTGAATTTGCATATTTTCCCGTATGGGGTGAGGGCGACATAACGTTAAGGAGAGTTAATTATCTGCAAAGGATAAGGAGTGCCGTGATACCTGATGTGCGATATGAGATAAACTGAATGTGATGCGGGAGCGGATGCGACCAAGCCTCAAGCGATGGGAAGGAGGAAGGAACGGTGGAAGGAACCAGAGGATCAGATGAGCCCAGAGTGAACACCATGCCGGCACGTGTGTTGTGTAGCGCTCACGAAACAGAGAGCGCCAATCGATTGCGAGGGTGCCCTGGACGTACAACGTGGAGGATACGAGACAGAGAGGTCAGATGCAATCGCATTTTACCAGACAGATGGACCACTGCGGAATGTTGATTGCTGCGGAAACGTGAGACTGCCCGGTCACTCGGGGGGACACGGAAGGGACGTGAATGGTGGTGGTGCAGGGTATCGGGGACGTGCAGAGGGGCATGTAGGGTGGTGGAAGAGGGGGAAGAGGAGGAAGAGGGGAAGAGGGGAAGTAAATCGGAGGGTCGGAGCGGGCGGGTGGTTAACAAAGAGAGCCTCCGCAGCATCGTTTGGCAAGCGCAGCAAGGATTGTGATATGTGGAAGCGGGTTGTTCTGATCTGAAAATCATTCGGTTGATCTTGTCTCCTTCGTCCTCAGCTCGTTTTCTGCGCCGCCCGTCGTTGCATGGATCTCGCAGACAGAATAGCTGCTGCTCAGCGCAGGAACGCTGCGTCAGTCCTCTAATCACTTGCTCGTATTTCATACATAGCTCATCTCTCGTATTCTCCTAGTTCAACCGCCCCAAGGCCCCGATCCCAGCGCCCGCTTCCAACACCGTCTCGACCAGCAGCGGCCGCGGCGGCAGCAGCTACTACGAGCAGCCACACGGTGCATGTCCCTCCTTCCTCATCGCTGTCAGTCTCTGCGGGGCTTGCAATTCCCCATCCAGCGTCTGGCAGACAGCATACACACCGCGCCGCAGTCCCCGCAGACCAGCATTCGCCCGTGGATCCGGAATATAACCATGCGCGGTCACGCTCCCATCTCTCCCCCAACACCTCCCCACAGATGCTCCATGCACACCCTGCGAGCCCGGCCAAGCCCGCCATCCTCAGCCGCCCAAAGCCATCCCCTCAGCAAAAGCTGTTCAACCCAGACTTAGACCCGATCCCTATGCGACCAAGACAGCATGAAACACGTCCAAGTGACGCAGTATATATCCAGGAGCACACAGAACACCTCCCTGCTTATGCCTCTCGGGGTCCCAGAGGCCAACTCTTCGACCCACGCAAGGACGACCCCCTCCGCTTTACCGCCCTCACGCGGGCCAGCCAGAGCGCAACAGCGTCTTCTAGTCAACAGTCCTCTATTGCTGACCCGTCCTCCATGTCCTCCTACACCTCATCGACCGCCTGGACCCTCACCTCCAACACGACCGCCAGCTCTTCATCCTCTGCCCCGCCCAATCGCCATCCCCCACGCGATGGTGAGACTGGGGTCTTCATGAACACACTCAAGACCATCTACCGCGAAATATGCGACGCCGAGAAGAAACTCACTGCGTTCGATTCTCTCCGACCGGATGCGGATGATGCACCCCCAGTAGTGATCACCATGCTTAAGCCGGGGGAGAGCACTCCCAACCCCTCCGATGCAGAGTCGGACCGCTGGAAAGCCGTTGTCGATCGACACAAGGCGTACGTACATTGCCTTTCATCGCTGTTCGCCTGTCTCACATTGCTGCCTCCAACAGACTAGTCGACCTGTACGAACGCATGCTCCTTGAAATTCTACAGCCTATTGTACCGGTATCGATGCAGTCCTTTGTCACAAAGTACAACATCCCAAACCGCATGTGGGGCAATGCATTCCACCATTGTCTCGAAGTCCTGCGACGGGGCGGCCACAAGTCGCCCCTAGCGCTCGAGCACATGCACGAGTTTATCATCTTTGGGTACGGGTTTTACCAAGCGCTGTACGAGCGCTCATCCCACGAGTCATCGCTCTGGGAGGCTTACAAGGGCTTTTGGCTCGAGGCTCTGGGCGATCTAGCGCAGTATCGGATGGCCATTTCCCAGCGCCCGGTACACTCATTTGGTCCTAGTGCCCCACTCACCGCGGACAACCTCCCCGTCACAATGGCCCGAATCGACGACACGCCGCCACCCTCCATTGGATTGGAAGCAGCAAGATTATTTGATTTGGAGCCAGAAAGGGAAATTTGGAGGAAGAACGCCAGAATTTGGTACGCCAGTGCGCTCAAGGACGTGCCCGGTACAGGACGATTGCTCCATCACCTGGGACTGCTCTGTCGCGAAGTGCCCGATGAAGAGCTCAGAGGGGTCTTCCACTTCGTCAAAAGGTAGGTTGCCTGGCTCCCACCATCTCGGTATTCTTTGCTGACAGGCTGCGCAGCATGACGGCTTTAAACGCCTATCCGACTTCGCGCGAGAGCATTCAACCGCTCTTTGCGGCTGCCCAATCAAGACGTAACCTCGCAGAAGCGAAAGCGCCCGAACTGTTCGTCCTCCTCCATGGGATGCTGTTCACCCACATCCAGCTCGACGATTTCCATCCAACCTTGGCCCGATTCCTTGAAAGGCTTCAACTCGATGGGGCGCAAGAGAGGGATTGGGTTATGATGGCCGTCGTTAACGTTGGTGCACTGCTCGAATATGGCAAGGTGGACGCCTTACTCCGACCCACGCCTAGCGAAGCAGGTCCTTCTAGTTCAACCGCGGCTAAGAAGCGCGAACTCGTGTTGAAGATGGGTGACCTCGCTGTCTCCGATACCCCCGCGGTCACCAGTCCCACAGCAATGGAAGTCGACTCTACCACGCCGACCGTTCAAACTGCCAAAGAACAAGACGAGGATATGCAAACCGAGCTCCCTTATGCACTCCGGCTAACAACCCAGCTCGCCATGGAGATGTTCAGTTTCTGCCTCCGCCATCCGACACGCCGTGCGAGCGCATATGCAAAGCCCACGCTCAACCCCTACATCACCGTTATGTTCACCTTCCTATGCACCATCCTCAAACATCCAACCGCCCTCTCATTGTTGGAGAAATACATTCCCTGGGAAGACCTTACCGCATTCTTGTCCTCTGCCCCCCGAGGCTTAATGGACGCCGAGGCCGCTACTGGGCACAGGCTGACAACTGGGTGCACACCCGTACCTGAGGACTGGTGTCTCCGTGGTATGGAGTGGCTGGGCCGACGTGTCTACGAGCGCGGATTCTGGAGGCCTCAACCGGGCCTTACATGCGAAGGCGATGTGCTCGAGAATAACGAACTTAACTCCGTGGATGCGGATTCTGATGGAGTCATTGAGCAGGTCGATGTTCCCTCTGGGGACGCGTGGGTCGAGAGGGGGCGATGGGTACGCATCGCACGCGCTGCCCTGATCTTGTCAGGCGTTACGGGTGTTGAGTATGCCAGAGGGACCGGGGAGTGGCGCATTGGTCAACGACTTGGGGAGAAGGTGGAGCGATGGAGGGAGACGGAGAGGCGTGAGCGAGAAGAGGAGGAACGAAGACGCATGCGCAAGTGGGAAGAGCTGGAAGAGGAGGTCCTTGACGAGGGAGACGGCATGGAGGTTGACGAGGAGTACCTCGATAGCCTCGATGACCAGACCCGGGCGTTACTCGACCAGCGACGGCGATTGCAGGAGATGCAGGCCCGCTCCTCCTCAGCCAGGAAGCGATCCAGCACCCAACGACCCAAGACCTCCCGTCGCGCGTTCTCTGTTCTGCCCGGCTATTCGATCCTCGTAGTGGACACCAATGTCTTCCTCCGTGCCCTCTCGATGGTTACAACCCTCGTCGAGTCCGAGCGATGGACAGTCGTCATCCCGCTCGCCGTCATCACCGAGCTGGATGGCCTTGCGGTGGAGCACCCAACCGCGGCCGCAGCGACCAAGTACATCACCGAGCATGTCCGTTGCTCTGGTTTGAAGGTCCAGACTTCGCGGGGGAATTACTTAAGCACACTCAATGTCCGCAGTGAGAAGGTGACATTCTCCGCGGGCTCTTGGGAGCGTACGATGGACGACCTGATCTTGAAAGCCGCACTATGGCAGGATGACCATTGGGTCGATCGCTCGGCTTTGTTGAAAGGTGTCGGTCCAAGGAATTCCCCACCTCCGGACGGAGCGTATGCAAAGGTCGTTTTGGTCAGCTTTGATCGGAATTGTGAGTCTTGTCGAGGTCTCTTTTCCTTTGACGTGGTTACTGATGCTCGATTCTTTTCAGTGCGCCTCAAAGCCCGTGCTAGGCAATTGGAAGCGGCAGACGAGCACGAACTCGGCCAGATTCTTGCTATTGCTACATAAGACACGAGTTAGAGGATGACGAACGGAGTTGTTAATTGTTGCGGCTGCCTGCGAGCAGGTAGTCAACAGGGAGATGGCACGTCGGCGCTCGCCCCAGAGTGCCTTGTGCCGTCACTCTCTGTAAATCTCGCTATGGGTCCCCCTCCTCCAAACCATTCGGCATGGAGTATTCTCGAAGGTTATGATCTTGACTGTCTATCACCGTTCGAGTTGGGTGCAAGGACATCCACGTACCCGCCAGATATCTGCAAGCCTAAACTACTGCTATCCTTTCTGTTGCCACATTTGGATCTGCTTTTTCTCTTCGACAAGAATGTCCACTCCACTCCTTACTCTTGCTACCTCTCTTCACACGCGACTACATTCGGTATATATCCGCGCTCATTGATTTGGACTTTTATAACCTCTCACTTATATTTCTACTGGTCTGGTGCAACTTCTTTCTCTATTTGGCTTACACTGTCCCTCATTTTCCCTGCGTCTCCACGCCTGTCGATGTACTTGTTTACATTTACTGTCCATAAATTAAATATCATTGCCAATACTTACATAACAATCATTCCCGTTAACTAGCCATTACATAGCGTCGTTAAAATGAAGAACAAAAAACGAAGTCAGACAGGAGAGTGGGTAGGATACAGGGTGCCCTGAAGGTGGAGGGGAAGATCGATACACGTGTCTCGAAGACTATTGATACATTTGGGGGGGAGCGGCTTGTGATCCCTGTTCGGTAAAATAATGAGTTGAGTGTCCGTAGTTGTATTGCGGATTCTGGTTTTGCATCGGTTCTTGAGTTGGCGAGTTGGAGAGGGATTGATGCTGGTGAACATGTGGATGCGTGGCATACTGAGCGAACCATCCCTCGACGGACGGATTGCTTCCAAGCCCGAGCCAATGGTACGGATCGGCTGCGTATCCTGGAGTGCTGGCGGAAGAAGCTTGTGGAGGAGTGGAGTGGAAGCCTTGCTGCGGCTTCGGAACTTGTTGCGACTGCGGGGAGGCTCTCTCCATTGGCCAGCCCACCCCCGGCCACATGAGGTTATTCCAGTATGTTGGGTCATCTGCAGGCATTCCAGTTGCCTGTGAAACATCAAATGCATCACTGTGTGTCTGTTCAACCTGCATGGGCACTTGCTCGTCCAAGTGTCCCGACGCAGATGTTGGGACAGTTCGTGGCGAAACTGGCTCTTCATACCGCACTGGCGGTTGGTTAGAGGGATCGAAAAGAGACTGGATGGTATGTGTTATGGGAGAGACTGCACCCGTGGTTGGGACAGGTTGTCCCGTTGAATCAGTCTGAGAGAAAGGCGATGTAGCAGCCAGTATAGGAACAATCGTTTGTACGGCATCCTGGTGACCCCCTCTAGCTTTTCGGATGCGCTTCATTAGAGCGTGCAGGAATTTGGCGTACATCGCCTGCGAGGAGGTTAGTCCCGTTTAGGGGTTTGGCTTATCCACGTACCGAAAGATGGTTTTCGTCGACAGCTACAGACGGCGATGTAAGGGTGTCATGTACTTGTTGGACAATCTGTAGAATTCGTTCATTTTGCTCCGGTACCAAGAGGCCCTCAAACTGGGGCAGGAGAAACTATTGACATCGCTGAGGTCAGAGATCGCGCAAATTTCGCTGCAGACTTACTCGCAGCAAATAGACGCAGCAATACACAGTGAAGATAATCTGGTTGTTTGGGCAATAGCGGAAGTAGTTGGAAGGGCCGAGCTTCTTGACGAAGGTATTCAAAACCACTGTGGCAGCTTCCATACTCTGGTTTCTTCATAAGTAGTGAGCGTGTTGTTGCTGTTGCAACTCACCCGAAGTATTAGAGGGTCCTCTGCTTCAATACGACGCTGCTTCTTCAGGCAGACATGAAGTCCAAAGCCAAGGATAACTACTCTTGTGTAGTTGACGGTCCACGGCACCAGTGCCGTTTGATACACGGATGCAGGTCCTGATTTGGTTTGAGTGGGTAGAGCAGCCCGTGAGGATGTTGCTCACCTGTTTCTCCAGGCATGTTTACTCGGCGACACTCGGCAAGGAAATCTCGGAGTTTATCGTCATATTCGAGGCAAATCTGGTGATGGTTGATGTGCTATACAAGTCATTAAGGTGCAGGTTGCCAATGAGAAGGCAATGGGCTTACGTGGTTGAACATTTGAGGGTCTTTTGGATCGGAATAGACTAGATTATGAAAAGCACCACATATTCGGGAGTGCTGTGAAACATTAGGTTGAAGGACCACAGGAGACTCCCAGGCCTTACCTCTGCATACTCCGTGAGAAGCTTGTCCCATGGGAGATTAAAACGAGAGGAATGCCACCAAGTCTTGCAATTACTGGCGACGGGGTCGTCTGGAAGGGTCAAAGTTCGTCCCACAAGCACTGAAGCCGCGCGCTCCATCGAAAAGAGGTTGAGCCAGGTCCTAGTTCTATTAAGAAGCTCCCGCTCATGCTGGTCATTGACGACCTTTGTAACAGAAGGACGGTTGAGGTTCAGGTCTACTGCCAATCTATGAAGACGGTAAAAATTGGAGACGAGGCAAGAGAATGAAGATTTTTCGCACCGAACTGCAAGGCCCAAATAAACGTAGCCACGCTCCTCCTGGAATGACTTGACACGGGGTGGGTACATTGCAAGCATCATGTACGCCTTTCACTTCTCAGTTCTTATCTAATGGATGGGTCAAAAATGCACACCTGACACATCTCGATTGACTTGTATCCATCGATTAAAGCTGAAGCCGCAGAAGCTTTTGCAAAATGGATCATAAGTTGGTATAGATCTGGACGCTCAATATAAAAGCGAGAGGAGACAGCACAAACTCAATGAAACCCATTAGTCATTGACACACGTGATGAAGGTCACAATACAACTTACTAACGGTGAACAAGAATGGACAACGGGCAAGGACATTGATAGGCGTATGCAACACTGGGTCGAGGAGCTTGAGCGTGATATTAATTCCTTCAAAGAATATTTTGAATAGTTTCTCCACATCCGCGGGTTTGACGAGCCCTGTTGTCAGGATTTCCGGCGGAGCTTCGTGCTCGTTAATGATCTTTCTTAATTCTAGATTCGCGAAGGGTCCTACGGCTTGATTAGCACTTGGCATTGGTTACGAATTACACCCATTACCTGGGGCCTACAGGATACGTTAGCGTACGCGTGCCTGAAAGTATTGCGCTTGGGAGGACTCACGAAAAATTGCTTGTTTGCAATGTCAAAGGAGGACTGGCCATTAGAGTTGCTATCATCCTCATCTGCTGCAATCTCTGCTGTGCGGAGCGACATTGCCGCTATCAAGCCAAGGGGAGCGTCCGTGCCAGGAAGAGAGTGCAGTTTCGGAGAAGGCTTGCGTCGCTTCTCAGGATGCATTAGCGCATCCAATGCAAACTCGGACGCAGGAGAAGACCCCGGAACTGAAAGGTTACTGCCCTCCTCTCCGTCCAACCCATCTTCGGATGAAACCTCCAGTTGGGTGAGCATCGCGTAAGATTCAACCGCCGAATTTCCGAGGTTAGATAGTTGGGACTGTTGCTGTCTCTCAAGCCATAACTTGACTTCATTCGATGTGGGCTGTGGTACCGGGAATGAAGCGATTCGTAAATGAGTCGTTTCTTCGTTGCTATGGAGTTGGCGAAGAAGGGTCTTGATTACTTGATCACGTTGCTGAATATCGCGCACTAATTGCCTACAACTACTGAGCGTGCTTCTGTACATCAAGGATTAGTTAACTTACTTCCGCCCAGGCGGAACTGTTATCGGCGTGAACACGCATTCGAGACCCTTCTTTTTGCACCTTTGACAGGGAAGCTGACCATTATCTTGAGGTTTGCAGCGAATCTGGTACAAGTAGCAAGTAGGCTCAGAATCTTCCCAGAGGCGCGGGAGCATTATTTACCTTCCGTTGTTTGCAATGGATGCAAGAACTTGGTCTAGAAAGATTAATAAGGAGAGTTGGAGTACGAACCCTCTACATACATTCGAGTACCGTCTCCTTGTGACCCAGACGCCTGTGGGGGGTCGCCATCGGAACGCTCGTGGCCTTTATTGAAGGTCAGTGCCGATTGTTGCCGGATTGAAGCTGACGGTAGCGATGTGTTGTCGCGGATATGCCAGGTAAATTCCATAGTCAAGTCTTTGGTCGTAATTCCGGTCAGGGGAGAAATCAGGTATGCCTTATAGGTCGGGTCCGTCGCCTTTTGCCGATTCTGTTGAGCCGTGGATCAAAGAAGACACAAAGAGGGCACTGGAAGAAGCAACAAGGGGCGTCAACCAATGCATTCGAGGCGAGATCGCAATAAGCAGATAGCAGTGCCGCCAGGCATTGATCGACCAATGAATGGCTTGTAGAGCTTAAGAGGAGTCAGTATTTCCAGAGAAAGACAAGGTCAGTCCAAAAATGGTAATTTATCTCCTAATCCGAGGGTTTCGCAAGCCCCAAAGCAATGCTGACAGGGCGCGTCTGATGAACCGGAAACCGGCCATGTCTCATTGTAATACCTATATCTATGGAGGAGCGAGGGGTGGAATGCTTCCGCCGCGCTTAGTATTTCAGCTGGGCGCCCTACGATGAAAACTTACATAAACTTCTTTATTGAATAGCTTAGGTCCGCCCTTCCCTTGTGTACGGTCGCCTCCTCCGCGGTCGCCTCCTCCACCTCCACCCTACAATCGGCGTAACACGTGGCGGAGGCCATGTGGATCCCACGCGAGAACTCGGGCTGCCAAGGGAGCTGACTCGGGGACAGGGCAGAACAGGCACCGTGTCCGGTGAAGGACGGCTTGAATTGGGCGCGTGGAGGCGCTCGTCGGCATCGACCTCCCTGCAAAAGCCCGCATCACCAACAATCACACAACCTTCCGTGATCCGTGATCGAGGTAGACGAACAAATCACCGAGCCTCTCGTTTCCGCGAGTAGGGTTGCATGCCTGTGCAGACGGTCTCTCGAACAGACAATAACTGGCACCCGATCCTTCTTAGATGTAACTTGATACTTCCGCTCGGTTTCTTGGGTTTGAGCAGGGTTATACCGGCCTCAACCACGGATCTGCTCGGCGATACAGCGGTCAGTACCTTAACGGAACACGAGTTGCTCCAAAGAGACAGAACAGGACAATCCTTTCCATTCTTAGTCACGGTGGCAGCATGACCCATGGCAGGTGCGGAGGGGGCATTGCAAGGGTCGGGCGGATCCGTGTTCGAATGAAGATACAACATTTCAGCCATATCGTGTCATTATCAAATGCCCCGAGGGAGGTGATATGGATCGATTCTGCAAATCATAGAGATTTCCTCTCCCAAATATTAGGGCTCCGTTCCGGGCGGGGCAACCCATCCCACGAGGAAGTGTCGCCGATAGCCGGTCCTTAGGCCGAGAGACCTCTTATCCGGTCAAATGTCCGCGGGATACACACGAGCGGGTATATAATGGCTGTTCACTTGAACAACACGTCTCCAGTTTCAATGTGAAAGGAGAACTAATGGCTTATCGGGGACTAACTGCCAATACGGTGCGCGGCGTTGCCCATCGTCCGTTGGACGATCAGGGCGTCATCTCTCCCAGCGGGTGTAAGGAACAGAAAGTCATACAATTTTCACCACTATTTGAGATAGCCGCCGCAAACGTGTTCGAAGGTGGCTTGATTCAAGATTTCGATCAATAGCAGATCAAAATTCGAGTGTCATGCTTGCAGAGTATCAAAAACTTGATATTCAGGTACTCTGAAGCATATGTTGTCCTAAGGTCGGTGGCGTCAGGGGCTAGCAACGGGCCTTCTTTGTCCTTCGACTCAGGCGGCAAAGCGTGCATTACAAAGATGTACCAGACTCAGGGATCTTACATGTATGGGTCAAATTCTTTGAACGCCCTCTTGAAAGCCGTGGCCTCCTCGGCCTCTCCTCGGTCCCCAATCGTACAATTCTTCCAATCCACCCGGTCAGGTAGGTCAAGGAGTGCAGCAAGGGCCATTCTGCATATATCACCATGAATATTATGGTAGAAAGGAGACGGAAAGTTCACATGGCTTACCTTCCAATCTGGAGAGGGAATGGAGCGAAATCCTTGATGAGGTGCAACATCTTCTTGCCGCTCGGGAGCTCAACGAGAAAGTAGTTCTCTTTTATGTCTCGTACAGTGGGATCGGCGTCACTATCTGGTTCGAATGTGACCCTTAGCTGCTCAGCCTGATGGCGGAATGCACTTTCGACTCCATCTGCCAGTGAATTTGGCACTGGTATGACTTGTACATGGGCATGTACGCCGTGAGCACGACGTTTGGCAATCTCGAAATACACTGGTGACACATCGTATTTGGCGTAGAAGCTTCGGAGAGCGGCTTTGTACCTAGCAATTTTGATGTCAGCCGAGAACACATCATTTTCAGTGAAATAACCATGTAGGCGCACGCACTTTTCCACTTCTACTAAAGTGGTGGCAGCTTCGTCGGGCGGTAATGAAAGGAGGGTTGGGTGGTGGCTGACAGGTACGATGAGGACGTGCCCTCCACCGGGAATTGGAAATAATTCCTTCATTCGAGGGTCTGATGATGTAGTATCAGGAAGCCCGCCCTTCGTCAAGGTAACGTAGCATTCCTCCCCAAGCGAAACCAGAAGGTGCTTCCTACGTCACAGATGAGAATAAAGAGTAGCACGTGGAATTTAATGTGGACATACGCTAATTTGGGGTTCGAGAGACAAAACCAGCACTCATCCGCTGGGATAAGCGTATTAGTTCAACATTCACCGTCCATCCATGTGTACATACGTCCTATATCCTTAGGGGGACCATCTCTTCGTTTCCGTTCATCTCGTTCTTGCCGGTTCTGATGCACGACGGGGCAGTCGTCGATCAGATGGAGCTCACTTGCACACCCTCTGCAGACATATCCGGGTGGTGGTTTCTTTCCTCCAGTATCTCCCCTCTCATACTTAGTGGGGCAATCGCGGATGTAGTGCCCCCCTTGGTTACATCGTCGACAAACGTAGCTCTCAGGGGGCGTCTGCCTTTCGGGACAATCCTTCGACTCGTGCTACGGGATAATTAGTCTATGGCGGTATCGCATAGGGATAAAGTGAACCTCGGCTGATTCGCAGGTTTGGCAAGCATTGTTTTGACCGCTGCGGTTTCGCCCCTCCCATCCATTGTCTATCGTCCGGGTCACTTATTGGGTCACTTAGGTGGAAATTATTTACCTCTCTTTCGACGTTTCGTGTCACGTTGGCCTTCAGTGGACCATCGGAACTGGGGTCCGTCGTCCTCCAGTGGCCGCTTCGGCAACCGTGGGGACAACTGGGCTGGAACTTGACTTGGGAGGAATGGGTTGGGAGTTGCATTGGCTGGAGTGGGAAGAGTGGTAGAGTTTGGGGTTATGGGAATAATTGAGAATGCGTATGACCACTGAAGTAGCCAGTCAGGAGCGCAAAGTGAATGAAACGGGCAACATACTCGAGGTTTCTTTTCCCCGGCACTAACAGTCCTCCCAAAGGACCCCAAACTGATGAAGCGAGTGACTCTTCCTGCTTCTGCCACACTGGGCCAGACAAAGGGCTCGCGCTCCCAGAAAGTTCCCACACCGGAAGCAAAATGATAGCGAGGCATAGCCCTTTCGACGACTCCATTGAGATAGGAACAGAACAATGACGCAAGTTGAGCCGCTGGTGGCGCGTTGGGAGCGAGATTGACGATCGCATCGGGGACGGCATGTGTTAGGAGAATATCAATTTTCGTAGGTGCGGATTCGGCTGCTGCGCGGATAGCAGCAAGGGAACCAGGTTTGTGATGCTGACTTTTCGCCGCGGTGATGGCGGGGTGTGCAAGTAACTTTTGGACATCAGCCTTGCGAAGGTACGACTCCTCCTTTTGCAGCCAGTGAGTATATGAGGCATAGTGGGTCGGAGCAACTCACCGGGTTCTTCGAGTTATACCTCTCAGCGTCAAACTGACCACCTAATGTGGCAATACGAAGGCCATGGGAGGTAGTAATGACACTAGCCTGATCTGTGAGAGGTCAAATATGGTTGGAGCTCGCTGAAAATAAACCTCACCGAGATACATAAGGTTTGGACATATCTCTCCTCCAGTCTCCTCAACCTTGCGTTGGATTTTCTCTGGAAGAGAGTGCACACCGGTCATAATATAGGTCGTCAGGGGCGCTATAAGTGTGGTTCTATGCATCAATGGTTGGGTGTCTGAGGACAAATTGAAGATGACGAACCAACAGTACGACTGGCCAACAAGTCTTCAATCTGTGCGTCATTCTCGTCCGAGGTGGGTCCAAAGAAGTCACCAACACAAATCGCGAACTCGAATTTTCCATACTTTGAATCGAGGGCCTTGACCTTTTCGAACAGCGAGCTGATGTCCCCGAGCGCTGGCCCCACAACCATGCTAATGTGCATGTTCAGTATAATATTATGCATTTATTCACCCATTTGCGCACATTTTCAGAGGGGCGGCCATCGCGGTCGAGTGCAAGACGCGTCTGTGTTTGCCCCCAGTTTGGCCGGCACGCGCTTGGACTGAACTGCATCAGTGTACGTTCGCGGATAGCCCGACGACTTGTGCGAATGAGCCTCGACGTTACCCCTGGAATTCTCGTTGCCGTCCAGGCCGTCGTTACTGATGCGAGTGAACACGCGGTGGATACGACTGAAGGAGCGAGCGACGACAATGTCGCAGAGACCTGGGTATCTATCAAGTTTACGCACGCAGGAAAGGAATATACGCTGGACCTCGCAGATTCGGATCGGTTCGCCCTCATATGACAGGATGACACGCAACGAGTCTGACCGAGAATGCACAGAGTTTTTGACTTGAAAGCCGCGTTGGAGAACTTAACTACAGTCCCTCCAAATCGTCAGAAGATTATCGGTCTTGTCAAAGGGAAACTTCCTCCAGACCAAGCTACTGTGTGCGAAAATATATTCTTTCAGGCGGTTATAATTACATCTACCTGACTCTAGTCCTATATAGCAAGGAACTTAATCTTCCCACCGGAAAGAAGTTCACCCTGATAGGAACCCCGCAGGGTAGAGAGCATAAGGATCCTTCGGGTGAGTTGAGTAGTCAGCCACCTGAACATTCTCACATTCCACTAGAGATGGATCTACCAGATATAGTCAACGACCTCGATATCGACTTTGCTTCAGACCCCGAGGCCGCGGCGAAGGTGCAGAACGACCAGCGAAATTTGCGGAAAATCAGGGAGGTGGTTGCGAGTACGACCGTCAATGTCATGAACCCTCTGCGAGTAGGCAAGAGTCTCCTTGTTCTGGACCTGGACTATAGTACGCACCACCTAAATGTTCCTGTCCACAACTCACCACTTTTCAGCTATCCTAGACACCAAGCCACTCACCTCGGGGACACTCCCTCCTTCGATGTGTGCTCGCCCGCATCTTCATGAGCTTCTTGAAGGTGACTGAATACCACTGCTGCCGGTCTCGTTCTCGTGCTTAGCTTCCTTTAGCCGTCTACCTTCACTACGATATCTGCATTTGGTCTCAAACTTCTTGGATATGGTTAGAAACGAAATTGGCTGAACTTGAAATTGTTGGTTGCAATCGACCTTATAAGGTGTGACCCGCGCTCTGGACTATTCGGCTACCTCTTGACCTGATTTTTGATGCATAGATTGCCTTTGTCCTGGATAAGAAATCAATGTTCCAAGTCTTTACAAAGCGAGACGGGAAGGACTTTCAACACCATGTTAAGCCACTCAAAGTCATTTGGTCACTCTTTCCTCAATAGTGAGTTGCAGAATAATTTGTGAATGGTTTCCTACCTACTTATCATTTCTAGCTCCGCCAAGAATACAATCCACATTGACGATTTGGTCCGTGACGCTTCAGTTTATCGTCAGCAACGTTGGCTCACTACGTCCAGGGGCGTAACTTTGCGCTGAACCCGAGGGAAGGGTTGAAGATATCCGCGTTCAAGGACTGCCACACGCCCAGAGCAATACAGGATCGAGAATTAGTCTCACTCTCGAAGTACTTGACGCACATCGCTACCTCTGGGATTAGCTTCCAGACGTTCGAGCATAAGGTTTGCAACTTTAAATATTTCTACACGTATACGTCGCTCATATTTTCAACAGAACTGGAAGAAAGTCGTTTCTCGATTAGGAGACGCAAGTGCACCTGGACCTTCAGGCTCAACCTCATAACTCATCCACCTGCATGATTTATTCTTACAGGACTTACGGAGGGTATGTAAGTGTATTATAGTTACTGTGTACAACACCCTATCGCATGCATCGGGCTTCTCTTTCAATACTTTAAGGACCCGAAACGGAACTTATGTAGCGATAGTGAAAGCGGATGAAATGGCGTAGTAGGCTGGCTTCGGTAGGTGATATTTCTCCTTCAATATAGCGGTACTGCAGCCGGAAAAGGTGCAGGAAACCAGCTGTGCCCGTCACTACACTCTCAAACCTCAATGCTCATGCACCCTGAAATATTTCGGGAAGGTAAGGTTTCTTTTTCGGTATCGTTTAAACGGACCAACGCCTCATGCATCGTCTCAAGCGTGAGGACCGGTAGGGTCGTGCGAGCTTGGCGGACCTAGTCGTCGAAGGTGGACGGGATAGAATGCTGAAGAGGGTGAGTTCTGCAAACCGTTGTGCCTTCGTCTGATTTTCTGGGGTGATGCGCTCGATCTCGGCGGAGGCACTCTCCACACGACCAGAGAATTCCGTATAGGACTCCTGAGGGGTCTTGCGAAGGGAAATGAATTCCAGCCATACCTGATGACGAAGAGGTCCATCATTTGACTGGTGCGGGCTGCAGATTTTCGTTCAGATTATACACAGCCGGTGCAGAGAAGCATCCCATTTGGGCCGGTCGGTGGCGACAGAGGGGCACCTCGAATCGAGAAGCGTGTTGATGTCATCAGATTGCTCGATCACACTAAAGTGGTCGAAGGCACCGGAGGAACGAGATAGCTTGAATGCCCCATTCGACAAAGTCAGTATGGGTAAGGACGGACATGCCACGATAATGGCCACTCGAAATGAGTTCGGTCTTAGACACGGCAAGCGACGACACAGGCGAGCGGAGACAGGAGTAAAAAGCTTTTATGCGCAGGAAAGGGCAGGGCTTATAACCTGTTGTTGGAAGACTAAGGGGATGCAAGTTGGCGATTACGTCACCGCCCAGGAAATCACATGTGGGATAAGAAATGTTAATGGGGCATACACGCCACCGACCAGGTCGTCCGCAGAAAGCCAGCAGTTGAATATGAGCCCGATCCTATCAATTTGCAGGCCACATGCACGCGACATGGCGGTACCGACTTCACGTTCCAATGATTGCTAGGGTTTTAGAGTCACCTTAGAAGCACTTGTTTGTCCGCTCAAGCTCACGGCGATCAAGAGCATCAACTTACCCGGTAGCTTCTAGCTCCCTTTCGCATATGATGGCTTTCTACAGAAAGCCGATGACTGATTCGAGCGCTGCCTCTGCGCGCTCGATAGGCCAACTTGGTGGAAGAACAAGAAGCGTGTAATTTGTCATTTGCAGTGATTTCACCTTGGATTGGCAGATCGGTGTGGCACCTGGTGCGCCATATTTGAATCTTCCTTTTTGCATCCTTCGAGTTTTCCTGATCAACTGGCGCCTCCCATAGCCAAAAGCACATGTATTCGACTGGGGGAGATGAATAGACACCGTTGTGTCCCTCTGGCCGCCCCTACCACAGACACGAGACCTACACAGTGAATTGAACTGAGTGGGAGGGTGGGAGCAGGAAAAGCCGCCGTTAGTCCATGCCACCGACGGTGCCATACATCCAACCTACTCGATATTGGACGAATCACGCTTTTTCACCTGCCGAAATTGTGTATGAGTTGACAACACGTTATAGCGACGTGGCGAGCTTACGTACTTAGGACAAAGGACTAGGATGAAGCCTTCATCCGACACAAGTGAATACAAGGGGCGAGAGGTATAGAGACAATGGGAGAGCCGCGCGCACCATGGAACGTGGAAGAGACAGGGGCGTCGAGAACTGTGTTAAACCCCAAATCCAAATAACCCACCCGACAACGTATTCAAATCTCTAATTAAGCGGGTGTCTAGTACTAGGCCGCGCGACGCCTACGGGCGTCACTCTCGTCCGCTCTTGCCCGTCGTCGCTGCCCCCACCCGTCTCGCCGTATCCTGTAGTGGTCGAGTGGCCACTGCTATCGCTGCTGCCACTGTCGAGGGCGCGTTCCTGAATGTTTTCTTCAAAGAGAGTAGTTAGCAGCAGACAGCCGCAAAAGAGTCGGTCGTGCCGCGCCTTACGTGTGTCGCTGCACGGGCAGGCGGCCGCTTGGACTCGCTCTAATTGACCCCAAAACCGCGCGTCCCTGCCTTGTCGTCCATAAAAACCATCGCGAGTCGACAATAAAACGCTCCCTGCAGTTGCTCGATTTCTCTTCCAGCGAGCTTCCAACTTTCAATCCTTGTCACCGATACCGTAAGGCAGTTTGCTGCCCCTCATCCCTTAGTCGTTAAGACTCTGTGGCAGCCTCAAGCAAACCAAAACCTTTCACAGCGGTAAGTGCTACCTAACCGTGATGACCCGCGGACCTCACAAAAACCACATATAATAAATTAGGTGGTATTATGTGCATACACAACACCACTTCCTGTAACTGTGACGTCTGCTTACCCTCAACGGACTTACATTCTGCCTCTATTCTCTTCGGCGTCGCGGACAGCAGAGAGAGAATCAATTATCACTACACTAATGATTACGTCAATTTTACGTCTACAGATGCGGTACTCACTTCGCCTTCTGCAAAACGGCCAGTCCGCTCAACACCAGACCAGCCGGTTGAGACCACAGAGAATCCAACGAATGTACAGCAACCTCTTTAACATGTGACCAATTACCAGTTTGACTGGTTTGGACCCTCCTTCGACCTTCTATCGTCGGAGGATTCCTCGAATCTAACCAATATCTCGTCCCAATTCCCGTTGTTTGATGAGATTGATGGTGTAAGTTCATCCCTAATCAACATATTCTATATTAATTCCACTAGACTGTCTAATCTGAGCTGACTGGTTTTGAATAGTCAGTCTTTGGAAATGTGACGGTCGAGACGCAGTCCCTTGGGGACTCTTTGATTTCCAATTATGAGTCTCAAGAGAGATCTGCGGCACCTTTGCCCGCGCCCCTCCCGTCTCCCTTGAATCATGACCAACACCAGCGAGCACAACCGCATGGAGTGGCACGCCACCAACCCCGGATTCTTCGCGTACAGTCCAGGTCGAGGCAGAGGGTCTATGACCAACCCGGCAAGAAGCCAGCAGCTGAGTATGAGCCAGATCCTATCAAGCTGCAGGCCTGTTGCCAGCGGCGTGGTGGTACCGACTTCGCCTGCCAGTGGATTCTCACAGTCTTCAAGGATGGAGTTACTCTGGCGGCTCTCGTTCGCCGTCTCAAGCTCACCAAGATCGAGCGCATGGACTTTCCAAGCGGTTTCGAGCCCCGTTGGGCATACGATGGCTTTTTGGAGAAGGCCGACGATAATTTTGAGTGCTGCCTTTGCACAGTCGGTAAGAGGGTATGGTGGAAGAACAAGAAGGATGCAGTGCGGCATTTGCGGAAATTCCACTTTGGGCTAGCGGACCGTTGCATCACTTGGTGTGTCATATCCCTCGCCTTTACGTACCATTTGAGGTTCCCTGATTAACATACACCTCCCCCGTAGCTGCAGCCGCATTTATTCGACCGGGGAGATGAACAGCCACCGGTGCATTCCTCCACACCCGGTCACCCCAGCCACGGCCATGGGACCGGATGCTGGTGCTGACACCCCCATAGAAAGCATTTCAAACTGAGTAGGAGAGTGGCCCCGCACCGGATCGAAATACACATATCTTTGAAAACGGTGCCAACACAACCTTCCCACCTCAATATCGAACAGATTACACTTTTCCGCCTCCTGCGAGGGCAAGAGGTTACTAACCGTGCCCCCTGTATGACACTATTTTCTTCCTATGTCTATGCCCTCTTCCCTGTTCATATGCACCTCTATGTCCTTGTTCAATGTGGTGAGCCCGACTCCGGGTCAAAAGGCCTAGCCCAGCACTGTTTGTACGATTGATTTACTTCACGGACTGCTAGTGAAATATAGTAGATAGTGTCCTTAGCGAATATGCGACATCTCCAAGCTGGCGCTCTTGCTCCCAATCACCGAACCGGGTAGGCATCACAAGAGGCGCGAGGAGACCCCTTCCGTACAGCGAGATGCAGACCTAACTAGACCCAACACGCATCCACATCGCCAGCTCCCACTAGCCAATGTCAATACCCTGATCTGGCTCGTCGTCCGCCTCCGAGTCTGGCATCGTGCGGAGAAACTTCCAGTAGAGAGGCACACGTCGTCCCGCACTCCCTATATCTCTCTGTCTCACTCTTCAATCGGTTGGGATGAACAAAAGACCTCACCACCACGCGGCTCTGGAATCCTCATACATAGCCCCGTGTCTATCTCTCTATTCAGGAATACCGTCAAAATGCCCACTGTCTCCAGCTCCAGCTCCTCTCCATTTGCGATTGCTATTACTGTTCGCACAGCAGCAAACGAGCCGTAGATGCGGGTACCCCGCCAATGGACTCCAGGTATCTGGATCGACCCCTGGGCTACCACCCGTCCCTTGTACTTCTCTACATGACCCTCCGGCGTCCTCTTAATCTCAAAAACCCACCTACTCCCAATTGCACGCCTACCAGGTGCATGCTCCCACGTCCCATTATTTAGGTGAGCCCGGGTCTTATTGAATGCTGCTCTGATCCACTCCTCCGCGTCAGGGCGCTTCAGCGGCTTAGTGAGCGAGCTAGGTCCCAAGTCAGAGGTGGCGAATACACATTCCTCTCACCATGCGCGAGAGGGCCCAGATCGCGAAAGGAGAGTCGCTATTACTTCGTCTAGTGTGCGGTTCATTCGCTCTGCAACGCCCAGCTATTGGGGAGTATCACGGATGGGGTGCTCGTGCCGTATCCCTACACCTGCTAGAAACTTATCGAGCTCGGCCGACTTGTATTCAGCCCCTTCATCACCTCGAAGTATCCCTATCTTCTGCCCAGTAATATTCTTCACTCATGGCTCGTAACGTTTGAATGCACGAAAGACGTCCGACTTCCTCCCGATGAGGTATACAGCTGGGAAACACGAATAGCCATCGATAAATGTGACCCAGTAGCAGCTACCGTGTCGGCTCCTGACTGGTACAGGGCCGTGCCCATGCGGGTACACTCGGGCAAGGGGATCATTAGTGCGAGCAGCTAGCTTCGAGTGTGGCGCACGGGTGAGTGTACCATTGATGCAATCCTCGCAGAAATCATCGGCTTGGTCCGAACCTTCAGGTATCCTGTCGAGAGTTCGATCCCGGATACGGTGGCGCAGAACCGAATACGGAGTACGGTTGGATCACACGCGAAGCCCCTCCAGCGATACGTGTGCAGACTCAGCACGCGGTTCCGCCTCCCAGTCCCGGTATGCAAGGCTAGTAACGCGGATTGTGGCAGTAAATTGGATCGTGCAAGTATAGCGGTTGATCTACATCCTCCTCGGGTACTCTGCGATCTCCCTGTGCGTATCACGACGCCCCTTTGCGAACTTATTGGCTGGAAACAGGTTTGTCGTTAGGTAAAGTACGTCATTTATTCGGACTCTGTAGCCACAGATTGCAAGAAAGCGAATAGTCCCTCTAAATGTATCACCGTCCCATCAGCCAGAAATGCCCTCCGATTTCCCTTTTCTTATACCCGCAAAACCAACTCGAGGAAGAGGGTCTTGGACGATTATCCGAATTCTCGGGCTGATAGTGTCCATATCGAATAGGGTCCCCATCCAAACTACAATAGGCCTCTTCGCTGAACCGGTTATGTTAAAATACTGTGCGAGCGGAGGGACTGCGAATAATAATTGTATATTACCCTGTAAACTCGGACGACCTATATAGGAAATGACAAGCGAAACGCGTACGAAATGGATATGAAATGAGGGGAAAAGCTAAGCGACGGGGGGTCTGTAATGTAATGCCAAAACCAGATGCATGGGCATGGAAGACGAAACGAATCCTCGAAGGTCCAAATTCTGACAGGTTACAGTAGGCATCGCGAGAGACGCGAGACTCTAGTCGCACAACAAGACACAATTCCAACCCAATACCACCCGCATCGCCACCTCCGATCAACCAATGTAGATCTATCTACACCGAGTCAGGAGTTATGCGGAGAACATTCCACCCAAGAATGAGTACATCGTCACTATAGTCAGCGTGATGTGGAACGATGAACACTGAGCACATCCATGACTTACTCAGCAATCCAGGTGGAGTGGAAGAACGCATGTGTCGTATCACAGTCCTTTCCACTCGCCGTCTGTCTGCTTGCAAGCATCTCAGCCTTCTCCCTTGTCACCGCTCACCTCGTTCAATGCGCCTGCCAACCTCCTCAATAGCAGCGACGGGAACCGGGTACCGCATCAAATCCTTCGACAGTTGCACGGTGATCACCGGGCTTGCCCCGGGACCACCTTTTCCGACCAACGCAATCTCGTTCCTCCTCACGAGCGCACTAAGTTGCCGTACGGTTGTCGAATACGCAATGGTGACAAACGTGAATAGACCACCAACCCATAGTCCCAGTGGTGCACCAGAGTATTTCGTGGGCGCGTTTTATGTTCCGTGAATGTGGTTCTGTTCCGATTGAACATGAGCATGACGTACTCGTTTATTCCCACGCGAATAACGGTGGCGGTGATACAGAGGTTGAAGGACCAGTCGAACGCGTACGAGTGGCCCACAAAGGAGGCGTTGATAACTTCCACTAGATTGTAGTGCAGCGAACCGAAGGAGCCACTCTTTGCTTTGCGATCGACTCATGGTGAACCGTGGCCCGTGTGCCTTCAATATGGAGGAAACCAATGACCCTACGGTCCTGCTATTCAGTTCCAAGTGGCGTCAGCGCCTGTAGCACGCGGGATTCGGCGCACCACGCTCAACGGTTAATGCAAGACCGGAGGTTCCGTTGAATGGTGCACCGAGTACAATTCAGTGGGGCCGTTTTGAGACCAAAGAGAAATGCCCAACGCCCGAGTCGAAAGAAAGTCGGTTACTCATTTGTAAGGTAGCCTGTACACCTGAGAAGGACAAGACATAAATATGGACTGTTTCCAAAAGCCGTGGGACGACTGGAAGCTATCCGAGTTTGCGATGCAGGTGGGAACAATGCAATTGAAAACCTGTTGGCCAATCAATATTCGCCCTTCGCTCCGCGATGGCTAATTTTCGGTAAATACACAAGTGGTGTACAACCTAAGAATATTCCCGAGATCGGCAGCGTCTTGAAATGGGGCGGTGCACTGGACAAATCCGGCGGTGACCGATCAATACTACATAGCACGGACGAGTGATCCAGGGCAGTAGACGAGGACGTATGGCACTACAAGACCGTTCTAGCGGCCCTGAGGGACGACCTCTCCCAGCGAGGATACCCTCGTCTTCCAGAATCACTTGCTCAGATTCGAGTCGCTTGTGACAGGTTCCCATTCAGAAATTGCAGGGTGGACACAGGCCATAGAATAGGAAATGTGCCACTCAAGCGTGAGACAGCGCGCACTAGAGCGACTATAAATGCTCCGTGCAGTTGCTCGATATCTCTCCCAGCAGCTTCCAATCCTTGTCACCAATACCGTAAGGAAGTGTGTTGTCCCTCATCCCTTAGTCAATTAGCCCTCTTATACCGTCGTTCAGATTGTAGCAGTTTTAAGCAACCCAACACCCTTCACAGCGGTAAGTGCTACCTAACTGTGAAGACCCGTGGACCTCACAAAACCCACATATAGTAAATTAGGTGGCATTATGTGCATACACAACGCCACTTCCTGTGACTGCGACGTCCGCCTACCGCCAAAGGACCTACATTCTGCCCCTATTCTCTATGGCGTTGCGGACAGTGGAGAGAGAATTGATTATCACTACACTACTGGTTACGCCAATTTTAAGTCTACAGATACTGCATTCAGTTTGCCTTCAGCAAAACGGCCAGTCCGCTCAACACCAGACCAGCTGGTTGAGACCACGGAGAACCCGATGGATATACAGCAACCTCCTGACCATGTGATTGATCACTGGTTTGATCGGCTTGGACTCTCCCTCGACCTTCCATCGTCAGAGAATTCCTCGAATCTAACCAATTTCTCATCCCAATTCCCGTTGTTTGATGGGATTGATGGTGTAAGTTCATCCATAATCAACCTATTTCATATGCCTCCCTCCAGATTGTCTAATCTGAGCTGACTGGTTCTGAATAGTCTGTCCCTGGAAATGTGACTGTCGGGACGCGGTCCCTTGGTGACCCTTTGGCTTCCAATTGTGAATCTCAAGAGAGATCTGCGGCACCTGTGCCTGCACCCCTCCTTCCCCCCTTGAATCGCGACCAACACCATCGAGCACAACCCCACGGAGTGGCACGCGACCAACCCCGGATTGTTCGCAGACAATCCAGGTCGAGACGCAGGGTCTATGACCAACCCGGAAAGAAGCCAGCAGCCGAGTATGGGCCAGATCCTATCAAGCTGCAGGCCTCGTGCCGGCGGCGTGGTGGTACAGACTTTGCCTGCCAGTGGGTGCTCACAGTCTTCAAGGATGGAGTCACTCTGGAGGCTCTCGTTCGCCGTCTCAAGCTCACCGAGATCGAGCGCATAGACTTTCCAGGCGGCTTCGAGCCCCGTTGGGCATACGATGGCTTTTTGGAGAAGGCCGACGACGGCTTTGAGTGCTGCCTTTGCACAGTCGGCAAGAGGGTATGGTGGAAGAACAAGAAGGATGCAGTGCGGCATTTGCGGAAATTCCACTTTGGGCTAGCGGACCGTTGCATCACTTGGTGCGTCATATCCCTCACCATTCACGTACCCTTTGGGGTTCCCTGATTAAGAACAACCCCCCCTGTAGCCACAGTGGCATTTATTCGACTGGGGAGATGAACAGCCACCGGTGCATTCCTCCACACCCGGTCACTCCAGCCACAGCAATGGGACCGGATGCTGGTGCTGACACACCCTTAGACAGTACCACAAACTGAGTGGGAGTGTGGAACGGCACCAGATCGAAATACGCATGTCTTTGAAAACGGCGCCAACTCAACCTTCCCACCTCAATATCGAACAGATCACACTTTTCCACCTCCTGCGAGGGCAAGAGGTTACTAACCGTGCTCCCTGTATGGCACCATTTTTACTTCTATATTTATGCCCTCTTCTCTGTTTATATGTTTATGCACACGTCCTTGTTCAATGGGGTGAGCCCGGCTCCGGGTCAAAAGGCTTCCCAGCACTGTTTGTATGATTGATAATAATTCATGGACTGCCAGTGAAATATAGTAGATAGTGTCCGTGGCGAATATCGATAACACCCAAACCACAATAGGCAACCCAGTCTCCTGTCGGGCATCGCGAGGGGCCAGAGGGGACCCTACCCGCAAAGAAAGATACCGGTGCGACGCGATAACACCAGCATCCACATCTCTTTCTCCGACCAACGTACTAATGTAGACACCGTGACCCATGCTTGCTCGCAAGGTCGGCGTAATGTGAACAAACTGGTTTTAATCGACAAGGAACACGGCATCACGCCCCGACGCCATGGTGAAGTGAAAGAACGTGCGGTGTATTGGATGGTGGTGGACACTTGATCACTGACCGAGTTTGCATATTTGTATTTCTTTAGTAACTAGCTGCATGTCTAGGTAGCGAATGTACATACGACCTCACATTCTTTTATTACCGACGTGGGACTTTCCGACATCAAACGCTCGACCGGGTTGCACCTGCCAGTTGATTCAGCACCAATACAAGTTATGTCATATTAGTTGTCCAGTTCAGGCACACTCTCCGGCGCTCACTAACGCAACTCATAATAGAGCACGGTCTTTACATCGGCGGCAGCCAGCATTGATGAGAGCGTAGTTGGTGTACCGCTCTCAGATGGTATTTTAGAACACATACTGTATAAAGCTATCACCTCCGTTGGCAATCATGTTTATGACGTCCACATGCTAGCGAAAACAGATCCTCAAGATGCCCGCCAGCTAAGGGAAGATGTAGTTTGCATTCCATAGAGTTGGACATCCCAAGTTTCAAAAGCACACTTGATGTAGTTCTGCATGGCACTTCATAGAGTCGACCCGTCGCGGTGCTTGAGACATAGCCAGGCAACTGACTAGACTACACTGGTGTGTGGTAATATAAAACAATGCCTCATAGTCGGGCTATAGTGGAACCCACGAGGGTGCCGGTTGCTACCGGAGGCGACCTAAACTCGCTTGCTGACTGGCAAAGAGGGTTCTGCTAGTCGAAGATGTCCCGTTCGAGAGTGTAACTGGAGGGTAAAAGATGACTACCAGGGTAATCCTGGGGATCGTCGTCGAAAACGAAGCTTCCTGAGGTCGTTTTGGGAGGCGTTCACCTTGACGTTGAATGCACATCAATAGAGATCACGAGGACCACGAACAGATGGTGAGAAGTCACCAACAGTATGTTTGGGTCTTTCAGTCCGGAATTTGGCTTGGGTGCCAGGTGGATCGAAAAGCTAACGACGACGGACAGCGGATCTCTGCTCACCTAGAGTAAATAAAGGCTAATCTGGATTAGAGACAAGGTCGAGAAGTCCTCCTGCTCGTGTGATGCGCCAATGTGCGGTTTAATCAGAGCAGGAACCCAGTGCCCCGGGAGTCATTTCATTTATGATGTTGGCATCAGGATGTAGACAATCCAAAGGGGAACGCTCCGTGTGTTGAAACTTGCGAGGCGATTGCGCCTTGGAGAGCGTCGAGCCAGGTTTGGATGGACGAGGCAATGTTGACGCCTCGAAAGAACGACTTTAAGTGACCCACCAAGAACCGCAGTAGTGTGAGGCTCGGTTTGGACCTTCGGAGTCGAGCATCTTTGTGGTGACGTTGGGCGCGTAACTTGCGTAACTTTCCGACCGGCACGGGCGCTAAAGCTCCACACCGGTGCTCCAGGACCATGCTCCGCTTCCTGGCTAAATTGCCTGGGGGAGCGCTCGTTCGGGGAGCAGTTTTAAGGACTAACTAACAAGTTCCACTTTGGAAGTCTACTCTCCCAAAGACGCGATTTTCTGGCCATGTCCCTCACGCTTCATTCCTCTCGACGAGCTGTATTGCGGACTACAAAGGTGTCCGCGTGCAGTTTGACCGCGCAGTGGAAAGTTCCAAGAGCCAAGCTTCCTGCAGGCCTTGCAAGAGGTTTTGCGACGGAACCAGGAGAGTCTATCATCTTCAAAAGTAAATTCCTGGCCGACCCAAAAACTGTTTCAGTACGTCTGCGGGTTTTCCATGTTCCGAAACCGTCCAGTAACGAATCTGGGTGTAGATCATCGGCTGTCCCTTTAGGTGAGGCGAGGCACACACTCATGAACGTAAAGGACTCACGGCCCAATGCTTTCTACCGTGATTCTCAGTGGGGGTCAGGTGTGTACGCATTAATGGACTAAAATTTCCCTACGACTAACACATCTCAGCCTCGTGCAGGAGTCGAACATGGGCCAATACACCTCATAAAAGCCGGTCTGATAGACCAAATAGCTGCTTTGGGATGGAAAGTCAACTTCGGTGGACATGACCAGTTCGAGGATATCACCATCGAAAATGACCCCCCACGGGGCATTGTAAAGCGACCGCGGCTAGTCTCCAAAGTCTGTGAGAACCTCGCTCAGGCCGTGGGCGAGCATGCGCAGCGGGGTCACCTCCCTCTCACATTGGGTGGCGATCATAGTCTGGTCAGAACCTCATCTCAAGAGGCATTTTGGTACTTATACATCGTAACAGGCTATGGGAACGATCTCAGGAACCCTAAGCAAGTACCCAGATGCGGCCGTCATCTGGGTGGATGCACACGCCGATATCAACACGGTCGTATCAACACCTTCTGGCAACATTCACGGCATGCCAGTTGCATTCTTAATGGGCCTTCCATCTACAGAGACGATTCCAGAGTTCTCGTGGATCAAGCCCGGGATCCTCAAGCCCCACCAAATCGTTTACATCGGTCTCAGAGATGTTGACGTGGGCGAGAAGCGTATTCTGAAGGAGAACGGAATCAAGGCGTTTAGCATGCACGATGTGGACAAGTACGGCATCGGTAAAGTCGTGCAAATGGCCCTCGATCATGTCAACCCACACCGTGACCGACCTATTCATTTGAGTTTCGACGTTGATGCATTGGACCCTAGTGTAGCCCCCAGTACCGGGACCCCAGTAGGTATTGACGCCTATTCTGGTTATCTAGCTAATTATCTTGGCAGGTTCGTGGGGGTCTGACCTTCCGGGAGGGACACTATATCTGTGAAGCTGTGGCAGAGACTGGCCTGCTGGTTGGACTAGACTTGGTAGAAGTGAATCCATCACTTCTTGATACCGTGGATGTTCAAGCGACCGTGTCCGTGGGTTGCTCTTTGGTTCGTAGTACGCTAGGTGAGTGAACGCGGAGCGTATGGAGACCAAAATTTAATAACCTTTTAGGGGAGACTCTTCTGTAGTTGTTTGTTCCAAATTTCTAAAACCTTCTTGGAACCCTGATTTCTGCTGAACCGGAAGCGCTCGAATAGTCGCCGGCCGTCGGGTTTCGATAACAGTCCTTGTTTTGGTCCAGACCGTGGAAGATTTCTCAGTTCCGGACTGCCCTCCTCACTCCTCTCGCCTCTAATTAGGCCATCATTTAAGTTAACTTGCCTCCTGGTGGCGTCAGCACGCGCTTATATTAGTACAGAAATAAGATTGTTTTCTTTCCTTCGTCGCTACAAACGCAAAAGATGGATCACTGCCTTTTAGTTGGTTGGATCTGACGACACCTCGCAGAAACTGCGAAGATAGAATCCATCGCGGCGGTCGTACGAAGATGGTGGATGGTAAGCTGCTTTCTGTATTGTATTGCTTAGCTTTTTGGCCCCACGCACTCCCTTTACGGTTTTCCCTAATGGTATTCAAGAGGAATCGAGATTCAGAATCCGGGAGAGTGAACGTACATAATTCATCCGCTTGCAGAGGTCGTTCAGAGGCAGTAACCCAAGTCTAACGGTTGACCTTCTCCAGAGAGCAAGGATTGAGCATAGAGAGAGATTTATCGGCCCTAGGATCTAGTTTTGCACCTTCGACTCGCGACTCGCGATTCAAAGAAGATGGCCGCACGTTGACCGCGCCGATCTGCCATTCGCAAGGAACTTCATGCTCTTTTATTATCGATTGCGCCGGTGTTGTCGAAGGTGGCTGCGTCGTAGGGAATGGCTATATGAATATGAATGCACTTTTATACCGTCGCCACACGTAGCGATTGCGGTGGGGCTGATGCACGGAAGATTCAACGAATGCACTTAGTGCAATCTTACTGGCAACCTCTGTTAGTAAGACTTTATGACTGTTCGGACCTCTAGTCGTTTCAAGGGCCACTAGGATTTCACCAATGCGTGTGCTTAGAATCTTATTTGATTTGCAGCCTGGCTTCGAATTCCGTTGCACTCTCTCCTTCATTATACGACGGGCCCCGTGGTGGGCACACCAGCCGCATTCACACAAACATCAAACTTGTCCCCCGCCACCTCCACGAAAGAATGATGGGCAAGGACGAAGTGTATGACCTCACCACAGTCAACCTGCGTTCTAATGGCACATTTCGGACTCGACTAAAGCACTTGCCTTGGTTTCGCATTCTCGTTCTCGTTCTCGCCATACAAGGGCACTGGATTTTGGATGCCTGGAACCCATTCCCTCCCCTCTCCGTTATCACACATTGGCACAAGGGAGTGAAGGTAACCGAAAAGAAGCCATGGAGCGACTGGAACGACGATCTCTTCCCATATAATGGCGAACCAATGCAGTGGGATATCTCCGAGGACTTCAAATACTATACACGGAAGCTTGAATACAATGTTACAGAAGGGACATGGTTGCGTTTGGACGTTCACCCACGCTCCGGGGAAGTCGTGTTCGATATGCTCGGTGCGTAGTCTGTCCAGAAGCATAGAGATTTTGGCCCATACTTCTAAGTAATCGCACCCTGACAACCCTATAACCATAGGGGATCTCTATTGTCTCCCTTCCAGCTCTCGTTCGGCTACAATGGAGAGACAAACAGCTATACCTATTCTACGTGGAATTCCACACGATGCAGATCCTCACTTTTCTCCCGGAGATGGAAGTACTCTCATATGGAGGAGCGATGCAGAACTAGGCGTGGACAATATATGGGCGATGCCTTGGCATGGGTGTGATGCTCACGATTTGCACCATTTTCCCTTCGACGAGGACACCTCCCAACTAAGTAAAGAACAGAGACTCATAGCTGAAGGACGTTCAGGAGGTACGCTCCACTAAACTTATGATCGTGAGCACGTCACCAGCGTTAGCCTCTAGCGTACCGAATCACGAATGAGACGTACCGGTATATCACAGACCCTCGCGTTCATCCTTCTGGTGAGAAGATTATCGCAACAAAGTGGTATACTGGGAGCAGGAGCCTCGGCGCCGGGGAAGGATGGGTCTATAGGCTCCCGGTCTCGAACTCTAGCCTTGTTGAAAGGAACACTATTCACCCTGGAGATGGAGAGAGGCTCATTGGTCGCACCCTGCCTCCCAGTTGGAGTGGCCAGATGTATGGTGAACAACAGATCGGCCCTGAACAATTTATTTGGCGCGGAGATGATGAGGTAATATACTCCAAGAATATTATGGACGAGAGCGTTTTCACCTATAGCAAGAGTGAGCATGACCTCCGGACTTTCATGAAATATGCCCTGACCTGTTTGACATTGTAGATGTCCATAAGGGTATATACGCTATTTTTGCCACCAATAGTACTACAGGGGAGACACGTACACTTGTGGATGCAGTTCCTGGTGGTGCAAGTCGTCCCGAGTTATCAAGGGATGGAAGAACTCTAGCATTCGTGCGACGAGTCCGAGACAAGGAAGCGCTCGTGGTGATGTTCGTCTCAGCTGTTGCCTTGTGTGCTATTTGCTAACTCGCCTTCAGGGACTTAATATCCGGTACCCTCCGTAACGTCTGGTACGGGCTTACCTACGATCTCACGACCATATCAGCACCTATGGGGACCTACCCGTCCTTTGCGTTTACTCCATCAGATGATGCAATCGTCATCTGGGCTGCTGGTCAAATCTACAGAGTCCCTCTCGCGATTGATTCAGTCACCGGCGAACGAATGCTTGGAGGACACCCTGCACCGCTGCCTTTCGTCGCTCTGGTTCAGAAGAGGGTTGCTGAGACACTTCGGCCGCAAACCGATATTCTCGCATTACAAAATGCGACTCTCCAACAGTTACATGCATTCCATGACATCGCCCCCAATCATGACGGCAGTAAGCTTCTGTTCTCTGCTGCTGGCATCACACATCACCAAATAATCAGCAATAACCCTTCCTCCCCCCTCTCCATCCCTATTCCTGTCTTGAGACAGGCCGCAGCATACTACTCCCCTTCATGGGTCGCAAACACAAACGACTCCATGGTTATTCACGCATGCTGGTCCAATACGCATTTTACGACCTTGGAACTTGTCAACCTCGCAACAAATAGGGTGTATGAGTTGAGCGACTTGCCTTTCGGCCGTTATACACGTCCGACTCTCTGCCAGTGCCCCGGGAGGCAGCGTATGATCGCATTCATCCGACTTGGAGGCGATAGTATGACTGGTACTGTTGTCGCCACTGCCGGGGCTGGCTTGTATATCGGGGAACTGAGCCTCCCAGATGCGGGTAATCCACATAGATCAGTCATCAAAGTCGATAATATCCGGCACATTACCGAAGATGTCGATGGAACTTCTAGACTGAGGTTCCTGAATGGAGCGAAGCAATTGCTTGTTCAAAAGGCGTCTAATTCCTATGTAATTGACATCGGAAAGGGTCCAGACGAGTTTGGGAGATACCCCTCAGAAGAGGTGGCTCGTGGCAAGTTCTCCACAGAAGTTGCCGTCAGTGGAACATACAAGGCTTTCATTGAGACTTATCATGTCTACCTGGTTAACGATTCCAACGATAAGAAGAGGGTAGTGGAGCTTTGGGCTAGGCCAGGGAATGCAACTAGCGGCCTTGCCAGGCTAAGTGTGGACGGTGGACACGACCTCGCATGGACTGGAAATGGGGAGAAGCTCTTCTGGATTCTGGGTCCCTATCTCCACTCTATCAAGGTGGCGGATGTTCAAGCGAAGTGCGGGAGTGCAATCAAGAAGGATGCAAAACGATTTGGGATCGCATGTGTCAGAGGCCTGCTTAGCATGCAAAAACTTGCAGTTTGGTACCAGACGGACATTGGTCGCCTCAAGGGAGATATATCCAGGCTTCGAGAGGGTGATACAAGTGATCAAATCGATTTGGTGGTCAAAAACGCGACAATTATCACGATGGAAACTGGCAACGAGGAGACCGATGTTCTGAAAGGGGCATCTCTTCTTATCAAGAATGGATTGATTTACTCTACCGTCACAGGCGGTGTGCAAGTCCCAAATGCTACAAAGGTAATCGACGCGGACGGTGGTTTTGTGGTGCCAGGTTTCATTGACGTACACTGTGAGTATTTTATCTATAGAACACGGGATTCATCTAATTTCGTCTATAGCCCATTGGGATGCAGGCGGTGTATCCACCTTACCTAGTACCAACTGGCAACTTGAAGCGTTCCTAGCTTACGGCGTCACAACACATCATAAGTGAGCATATGGTACCACTGCCATTATCATAACCTCTAAGTTGATTTTTGGTAGCCCCTCTCTGGACAACCGAGACGGCTTCATTCAGCGTGGCTTCGTCGAGAGTGGGAAATGGATTGGACCGAGACTGTTCCACACTGGTAATATCATTTATGGGGCAGGAGAAGTTCCTTGGCATCAGGACATCAATAACCTGGAGGAGGCGAAAGAGGCACTTGCCCGCATTAAAGCAGAGGGTGGTCCTGCCAGCTTTTCGTATAAGAACTACAACATTCCATCGAGGTGGTCCTATCGTCTTAACTTGCAACTACCTTGACCACTGATTCCTTTCAAGGGCGGCAAGACAGCGGCTTCTGATCGCTGCAAGAAACTTTTCAATGGGTTGTGTTCCAGAGGGTGTAATTCAGCTCCCAACTTAAGGAAAATATTACTAATACTGAGTCAGGGCATGAACTACGACTGGGATCTGACCTACATCATCGACGGGATGACAACCGTCGAGCACGCACTGCCTATCCCAAAGCTCTACGAAGACGTCATCAATCTGTTTGTATTGAGTGGAACTGGGTATACGCCTACTCACATCGTCAACTATGGCGGGGCATGGGGTCAAGAGTACCTTTGGTCGCACTCTGATATCCCCAGTGATCCAAAGCTTCGACGATTTATTCCTCACGACGTACTCTACTACGAGGCTACTGAATCCACGCATCGTCCACTTAGTTGTACGTCGCCTTCCGCCGCTGGGTATCATTATTTGCTTAATGGGCCGATAGCATGGCAATTGTTTAACACGTCCACATCTGCTGCAGAAATGAGCAGGGAGGGGCTACTGGTCAACATTGGGGCGCACGGACAACCGCCTGTCGGCCTGATGTACCATGCAGAGATGGCCTTTACGCAGGCGGGGGGGTTGTCTGCCTATGAGGTTGGTCTGCGCCAAGTCATGTTGAAAGTCCATGCTCTTTACTGACCGCGAATAGACTCTTAAAGTAGCCACTAGGAACGGGGCATTGTCGCTGGGCTTGTTCTCTTCGCTGGGCTCACTCTCTCCCGGCAAGCTGGCTGACTTCCTCATTTACCCTCCCGGAATCGACTTGATGGCACCAGGGCTCCCGTCAACAGAAATCCAGTATGTTGTTCTTAGTGGAAGGGTGTACGATGCAGAGACTTTGGACGAGGTTTGGCCGGTGAAGGGACGCAAACTCGAATCTCTTCCTCTTAGTGCAGATTGATTAGGATGAAATGTTATCCCGGTGCATAGAATGCCCTAATGGTCCCGAAACACGCGTCAAGGAATATTCGATTTTCTGTGGGGCTTCAACCCGGACCGTGGTATGATTGTCGATCGGTTCTGTTCTTCAATTAGTACCCGAAACCTGTTGCCACCGTCTTGTGGGGCAAGTCAAAATGCTCCAAATAGCGCGGGTCTGGAAGCCAGAAAGGCATACAGTGAGTAAGTTGATATTCCCGTGGCGATGTGGAAACACTGTTATTTATAGTCCGATCTCATCATGTATATGCTGTAATTACTCTCTTCGGGCTTTCTCCGCAGCGCGACAGTGTTCCAATTGCTGGTAGCAGCTGAACCGCTGAGCGGGCCAGGGCTCCACTCCCAGGGCTCTACTCCCAGGGCTCTACTCGTCCGGCTAGCTGCGGAGGCAAATCACGTGGTGAAGTTGATAACTCGACTCGATTCTGAAGAAACAAGCCGAATGTACGAAGCCTCGAACGGCATAGTTCACCATCTTTCGGGTCTCAACATATCTGCTCTACCGCAGATGCGTCACAGAGCAACCGAACGCTTTACCTCCTCTAGTCACGCAGGTGCAACCAATCAGACGTCCTCCCAGCTACGTCATAGCCTTGGATGTCTGCCAGCTACGTCTACGTCTATCCTGTGCAACCGACAATGTGCCAATTCTTCCCTTCGTCCCTTCGTGCACACCGCCACTTGACAGGATTTTAATTTCCTCGTATTTATTGTGCTACTGCATGTTCGTGTGCCTAGTTTCTTCGATGAGTGACGAGTTGGACCCGAGCACATTCGCCTCACGTCCGGCGATGCTCCACGCACTCTTCTCATCTGACAGTCGTCCCGTAGCGGGGACAGTGAATTTCTTGCCCGAGGACACTCAACGCGGCTGGGATTAAATAAAAGGAGCAGTTGGGCATGCAAATTGGTAGTTGAGACCCTTCCAAGCTCGCTATGTTCACCTCCATCGCCATCCTAGTGTCCTGCGTTCTTGGAGCTGTTGCTGCCCCCAAGCCCGTCAAGCGGGCCGACCCACAAGGCATCGATGTCTCCAGTTTTCAGGGCAACGTAGCATGGGCCGAAGTCGCCTCCTCCGGTGTAGAATTTGCCTATATCAAAGCCACCCAAGACAACAGTACGGGATAGATGGTTTTAGCTGAATAGCTCCTGACTGATCCCAAATAGACTACAAGAACCCTCACTTCGCCCAGCAGTACAACGGTGCCCATCAACACGGCCTCATTCGGGGGGCGTACCACTTTGTGGTCCCCAATTCGCACGCATCCGCTGCCGCCCAGGCCAAGTATTTCGTAGCTCAGGGTGGGGGTTGGTCCGGTGACGGCAAGACCCTTCCTGGTGCACTTGATATCGAATGTGCGTTTGATTTAGCAAGGCAAAAATCATACTCACCCTTCGATCTACAGATAACCCAGGCTCTGGTGGGACATGCTACGGCCTGAGCCACTCGGCTATGGTTGCTTGGATTAAAGAGTTTAGCGATACCTACCATAGCTTGACGCACAGGTCCGCGTCCATGCCACGCATCGAGTTTCCTGCTAATATCATGGTTTTGGCTTGCAGGTACCCTGTAATTTACACCACTACCGACTGGTGGATTCAATGTACCGGAAATTCGGCTGTGTTTGCTGAGAATCATCCACTGTGGATTGCTCACTATTCGTCTACCGTGGGGAAGCTTCCCGCTGGATGGAAGGATTACAGCTTCTGGCAGTAAGTATTCTTTGATACATGCACTGGCGCTTAGCTTCATTCTGGCGATTGCCATAGGTACACCGATCGGACCTCGAGTCCTCCACACGGTGACGGAAACGTATGGAATGGCGATAGCGCCAGTCTGAAGAAGTTCGCCACTTCTTAGTGCTACAGATGTAGAGTGAACGCCTACCCAGTGGCCCTTGTGTCGGTGAAGGGGTGTAATTGGCGGGAAGCATGTAAACATCTGCTTTGTCTCCCGTTCAAGCTTCTCGGCCACTCTCGTGATTGTAAACCGTCACCAGACCATCGTATTTATTTACCTTTTACTCTCTAACGATTCTTTAAAAACTCTCCGACGCTCCTCGTCCGTTTGACGGAGAACCCGTCCGCAACTTAATCTTTCTGTGCTCGAAGCAGACGACTCGGTCACAGTATATTGAATTCTTTGCAAGTATCGCTTTTGACACAAAAGTCCGCGATCTTCTCAAGCTTGCAAATGGATTCCAATGCGGTTCAACAAAATCGATGCATTCTCTATCAAAGACCCTTAACCAGAAGATGAAGATACTTGACCCATTTCTTTGGCGAATAATTGGGCATCTCCTCCAAGCTAGCCCCCGGGAGCGGTTGTCTCGCGGCCATATGAACGATGGAGCTGTTCTATTACCAGACCATCGGGGCCTTCGTTCAAGTCTCACTTCTATTTGTATCCAGATTGCTCCTGTTCCCAGCTTGTACTTTGCATGCCGACCCCTTGTTATGGATGACTGGCCTTGTCTCTGTGTTCTGCACATGCACACAATTCATAGGATTCGTGTATTAGACGGTACAGAGTTCTGGGACTGCGTTTCGAAGCAGGAAGTGGGGTTTACCTTGGGCCACCATCTGCTCCCGGCATACTGTCCGCTGACCCACGAGGACCGCTAGGCAGGAGTGGAGTGGAGGTATAGCCCTGAACGGACATATTATTGGTCCAACGAAAATGTAGTCAATTCAACCCCTACGATAAACAATGCGACACGTACGATGATACAGGTAGGAGATTTGAGACAAGCGAAGAGAGACAAGCGTTGGGAACATCAGGGGGGCGCATAGAGAGAGTGAAAGTGAGATATGAAGAGAAAATTCAATACAACGGTTGATGAACGACAGAGAACAAGCAGCAAGTCTACGAGGAATGCAAGTAATGACAGACAAGGTCACCTGACAAGGAAACACCTATTTACAATTCGAAATCGTCTTCTCCTTCGGCGTCCATATCAAACTCGTCTTCTCCCTCTGCATCATCGGAGCAAACATCCATACCTTGCAATAGGTCTGCGATAGGGGTGCCAAGAGAGTTAGGAGGCAGAGGTGCTGATGCTTGATCCTCTCGCTTCTCCGTCGGGGGTATGAGCATTTCTTCAGGTGCATCAGGAGTTGACAGAGCTTGAGGTACGGTGGCAGGAGATACTGATGCTTGAACCCCATTTGTCTGTGGCGGCGATGACGATTGAACAGGAGGAAACTTTGCATGCTTGAGTATTGCTTGATCCCAATACGAACCAGCCGAGGCTGGCGTGGGATACGCAGCCGTGTCGACTTGCATAACATAGTTGTCCACGGGCTTCCAAGTTGTTTTGTCTATGTCCGTATGCCAATCATGGAGGAAATTTTCACGTGGGTATGAATGTCCCTCGGTAGTGACTGTAGTCATAGGTTCGTCCTTGACGTCCTCTGTCCCGTTGTTCTGCTTCACGAAAGAAGGCTTTGTTGACCGCTTGGAGCCTGGTCTGCCAACAGGACCAGCGCCAGATCGGGTTACTCGGGTTGTAGCGTGAATAGACGTAACCTGCGAAAAGGCGACGTCTATATCCTCTACTTTGGGCGATGGTGTCAAAGCCCCGTGTGCCTTGGCATTAGTGTCCAACAAGTCCGCTACTTCTTCGGCACTGGTGTTATCTTTGAACGGCTCCGGAGACTCGGTATACGTAGCAAACTTGCCGTTGGCTGTTGGAGGAACCGAAGAGGAGGCAGGAGGGGCAGGAGGGGCAGGAGGGGCAGGGGGGGCAGTCATATCGGGTGTCTCGACGTGCGGTTCCTGTGGTGTCTCCTCTACAACACTCTCGTCGTCTGAGCTTGTTATGACCTGTTTCTTCTTCTTTTGCAGTGGGTGGCTGGCCGGGACGACGTTCTCCAGCGACGTGTCTAGATCCGTGAGGTCGTCCGTTGTGAAACCAGGGATGATGGATTCTGCTCGTCCACGGGAGCCAAAACGTCTCTTGTTTGTAGTGGCGTCTTCACGCTCACCTTCATGCCGCGCGATAGAGTTCGAGCGCTGCGAGTGCGACCGTGTCCTTCTCGATCGTGGTGCGTCCGAATCACTGTCTCCATAGCCCTCTTCCTCGAGCAATCGCGATGTCCTCGTCCGCAACCGCTTTGGAGGCAACCATTGCAACGTTCGCGACGCCTCGTCTTCCATATACTCCTCATCCTCATCACCCATATCGAAATCCACATCTCCTTCAAACTCGCCGCCTAGTTCGACGCTCCTCGAGCTCGTCCGGCGACTCGAGTGGCGCCTCGTGGTGGTCCGGCTCCGATTCCGGACTTCCATGCGGTGTATGAGCGGACTTCCTTCAAATTCTTCATCGTCATCTGTGGGCAACCATTCAACACTCGCGCGGTCCTCTTCCCTGCGGATAGTTGCAATGACATCTTCGCCAAGGAGCTCCATCTCGAGTTCGGGATCCAATCCGCTCTGCGTTCCGGCAGTAACAGAGGACGGCGCCTGCCGTTTTTTCTTCCTTTGTCTTTGCGGGAAGCGTTCATCCGTCGGTGAGAGAATGCGATGCATTGCCGCATCCTTTGCATCGGGAATATTCTCCAGCGAGAGAGAAGGCAAGTCCTGGAATTGTACGTGTGTATGGACTGTCTCGCTCCTCTGCACTTGTGCCGCCTGGGATCGGGAGATGAGGTATGGGCACCAGCGCAGTCTTTCCGGTTTGAGTTTGGCGAGCCCCTTGGCTTCGTACCTCTCCAGCCACTCGCACACGACATTGCGATCCCAGTGGATCTGGTATTCCTTCGGCACCCCACCCCGTCCATCGGCGAGAGGCTCAGGTCGCACACCGACACTAATATCCGTCGCCCGCCGAATAAGATTCTTCCTCGCGATTCCTACACCGATCATCGACCGGCGCTTCGAGCCCTTCGTTGGCGTACCCCTCCCAGAAGGCGGCGGGGATGATGGGGGGATCGTGATCATATGGTGTTGCACGAGCGTATTGTACACGTCCTCGAGTTGCATACGTGTGTGCCGGGCGGTGTCCTCAAGTGTGATGCGATCGGGCGCGTTGCGAAGGTACTTGTAAACTGCGAGCTGCCAATAGCGGCCGTACGCCAGCGCACCAAGCTTGGAAAGTGGTCGCTCAGGAGTGCCGTATCGGCCTTCTTTCTTCGTTAATAGATAGCCTGAGGAGCATCAGAATCACACTACAACGATATACGGAGGGACATACTGAAATCAATGAGAAGATTACCCCACCCCGACTTTTGCTTGACAGGTAGCGTCATAATACAACTGACGTTATAGTCCTTTGGGCTTCGTTTCTCCTTGCTGAAATAGCCAACGAACCGCGCACCATTGTCGTCCACTTCAGTCATCACGTAGAATAGAAATGGCTCGACGTCGTAAAATAGTGACTTATGATCCAGGAACATTTTCGAGAGCAGGCAGAGATTCTGACAGTAAATCTGTGGGCAGATCTGTCAACGACGGTTAAGAAACCCAGCGGGGTAGTAATGCACCTTGTTAAGCCTCCCATCAACCTCAAAAATAGAAATATTCCCATCTCGGTAAATCTCATCGCCAGGTGGGTGGCGAAGCGTACACTTCATTCGATGCCGTGCAGCGCCAAACGGGCTCTTGATATACTTGAGGCAAAATTCGCACATGTACAGCTTCCCCTCTGGGACACACGCATATTCCTCAGGAAACGGCGCATCGTACCATGTATCGATCTCGTAGGAGCCAATGCGAATCGTACGGATGCGCAGCGGTGGGGAACCGTCAGTTAGGACCGATGGGGAGGCTGAGACGGGAGTTTGGAGCAAGGAAGAGGCGGGCGGGGGTGCCTTTGTCAAGTGGTGTTGGTATATTGGTTGATGGTGCAGCAGGGAGAGTTGGGAACGCAAAGGTCGGGAAAAGGTGTGTGTAGCTGGTGTTGTGATAACAGGGAGCGCGGGCTCAGTCGATGCGGCAGAGAACGGCTGGGCTGCGCTACTGTAGGTACCCGCAGGGGTCCCTGGGGGAGGGACCAATGGTACACCTAGTCGGCTTTCCGCAGACACCCGACTGGCCTCAAAGCGGGCTTTGTCTTCTGGTTGTATCGTGGTTTTGGCCGTATCAGCTTGCCCTAGCTCCAATATCTCCTCAAACGGTTTGCGCTTGGGCGAGTCATCGTCTTGTGTGTCGTCCTTTTTCTTTGGCGGAAGTCGCAGACGAATTCTAGGTTTCGGTGGTTGGGGCGTTGAGGATCCAGCGCCCGGAGGACCTTCCAGAGTCTCCTTGATGGGAGTCTTGAGCGTACTTGATCGCTTCTTTGGGACCCGTGGGCGGTCACTCTTTCTAGATTTAGAAGGAGAAGGGGGTGGTACTGAAACTGGAGGTCCTATACGTTCAGCTAAGGATAAGGAGGTTGTTGCAGTGGTGGGTAATGGGGATGGGGGAGGGGGTGAAGGTGAGGATTGGCCATCGGGATCTTCAGTGGTGGGAACAGGAAGATTTAGAGTGATCGGGGTGCGCTTTCGTTTGCGCGGGTTGGAAGGGCCAGCGACAACCGACAAGGGAGAAAGAGGCTGAGGGGATGCGGGATTAGGGGAGTGCGAATCAGGCTGGGCAGTCGAGTCGAACGAGGGTCTCGCAGATGATGGATAGGCAGACGAGTTTGATTGGCACTGCGTCTGTGGATAATGATCAGAACAATTAGGCAGGAATCAATGAAAGGCCAAATTGAAGGCAAACGTGACACGGAGATGATCTGCCGTACACCTAGGATGACCACAAGTGTGGACAAATCACGCGCCGAGGACGAAGTGGGACCTCCGCTGGTTGGCTGCGTCGGAGACGAGAAGAGCAGCGCGCCATGAGCGTATTTAGAGCAACAAGCGCGTAGATTTCACAAAATCACGCCTAAGCAAGTCTATTCATGCTGACCATAAGCGAGCAGATCTCTTGGGTTGTGGTGAGCTCTGTGACTGTTACGACCGTCGGTCTAGCAGAGTTCTGGACTCTGACACAAGAAATTTTTAGCAAATAATGTGTGATAAGCGTACCTGTGGAGACATGGGGCCATGTTGGGGGAGAAAAGCTGGACCAATGGCCAACTCCACGCCGTTCATGGCGTCCCGGGGTGTTGGCTCTGTCAAAAAATGTGCGGTAATGGCGGGCAGAATATTCAAAACAATTCTGAGGTATTTATGCGCCAATTACTGGCGAAATCTTGTCCAGCCCGCCGTCGTGGTCAGCCAGACGTTTGTTTGCGGTCTAATCTGGTTTCCCTCTCCAGCCGTCCTCTGCTCTCGCCGCTAGCCGAGGGAGACGACGCCCAGCTAAGGACTATGGCCACGAACGAGACATCCCCCCTCCTGGACATGCCCCAAGACACCACGGCTGCTGGCGACCCTCCAGCCTCGGTAGCAGCAGCGCACACGGCGCTAACAGACTTTATCATCTGGAACCCACCCTCCAACGCTACCAAACAGATCTCTAAACTTGGAATGTCTCCTTTCACAAATTTCCGGATATTTTAGGGCGCGCACTGACGTATGCCACAGCCGCCCTCCCCGATTCCTACTTTGAGCCCACGACGAGCGAGGTGCAGGCGATGTACCAGTCCCAAGTCCGTCTGCGCGAGTGTCTCAATGATGCACCTCTCAAGACACGCGCAATCCGCGATCAAGAGGAAAAGGCAAAGGCGGCAAAATACCCTACTGTGAGTATCTTCCGCACACGCACAGGGTTGTGTTTAGGCATTGACTTCTGGCCTTTAGGTGAGGATACGAGTCAAGTTCCCCGATCAAACCATGCTCGAGAAGACATTTCCCTCGTCGGACAAGATCAAGGCAGTGTACGCCTTTGTCTATGGCACGCTGCGTGAGGATGTGAGGCCCATTAAGTTTGTGCTCTGTGCGCCCCACTCCCTCATGCTGCATACATGTCTCTGATCCGCTTCGACCCGTTCCCTGCAGACCAAACCCCTCCCAGAAGAGAGCTCCGCAACTCGGATCCAAAAGTCAAAGATCAATCCCTGTACCAACTCCAACTCGCACCCTCTTCTGTTCTCCACCTCATGTTCAGAGATGATTCTCTCAATCGTTCGTCCCCGTTCCCTCTCCTCCCGACCTGCTTCTGACCGCCTCCCCAGATGTAAATCTCCGCGCCCCTCTCGCCGCAGAAATCCTTGCGCTCTCAAGAGACCTGCCCGCACCACCTCCCCCGCCCGATTCCGCCCCTGAGTCGAGCACCGCCGCACAGGGCTTACAGCAGCTCACAGCAGGAATGAGCAGCTTTGGCAAGGGGGTTGAGAAGAAGTTGCCCAAATGGCTCAAAATCGGTCCTAATACGTCCGGGCGTTGAAGGGGCAACAGGTCGAAACCCTCTGTTTTGAGTAGAATCTCTGTCTTTGTTTGGTGGGCTTTATCAATTTAATTTATCTAGATCTCGTGAAATGGAATTGGGTGCTGATTTTTCTAGTCGTTTTCTAACATGAGAAATGAAGAATTACCATGCTTGCAGCTGTCCGGGACGCCGTTTCAGGGTATCTGACTCAGGAGGTGTGTGGAGAAAATTGGTACATTAACTAGAATCAGTACCTCACACAAATTGAGTCGCGGGAAACGGGATCCGATGCGCGACTGAGCGGGTAGAATAATGAATATAGTCTGAGGCACAGTATCGTGGTGGGCCAAAGAAATGTAATTTGTATTGTAGCCGTACCACTGTGCACATTACAAGTTCTCATACAGAAAATATAGGATACTGTGCATTCATCTTAATTGCTCTCAAAATACATTGGGGATAGCCGACGCGCCCGGCGCGGTTCAAGCACATGTCTTTCCCAGGCATTTCATAAAAACACAAGCTAGGTCATATATGTGCTGTTCTCCCTCCCCCGAATTGCGAATCATCAAAAGCGAATTTGGATTGGGACGGCATCGGCAGCCGAGGGCCATGGTCATCCACCCTGCTTTTTTAATGACCCCGTGTGTGTATTCGACGGGTGGTTTGATTCCGAGGGACGACCATGCGGGTTGATCTCATGCACCGAGGCGGGAGAGCACATGCAGGATCTTCGCATTCAGTTTCTATGGCTGTACCGGCCGGCTAGCATACATTGTAATCCATGAAGGATGTGGTGTGCGTCACGTCCTTTTCCCATTTTGGGAGGATCGAGAGTGATATCTTTCACCTCGGCGAACTGCAATTCAGTTGTAGAAAGGTGTCGGGAGTTTCTGAGAAAAAATGGAGCAGGGGTCCCCAAATCAATGATGGACCGTGCCTTTCAGTGGGATTCCGTGTGGCAAGTAATGAACAACGGGTCCCAGGCAAACGGGTTGTGCTGGCCGTTTAGATTTGGCTTTCTTCTCCGATTAGAGAGTTGCTGACAAACAACACGGTAGAATACTCATTAATTGTTAATTAGAAGTGAGACCACCTCTTTCTGTCTCTGGGCGGCAAGCAGACTTGTTCAGGGGAGCCTTTTGATCCGATCATTCCTGGGCTTCTATCCGAAGGGTGTGACGGAGAGATTGCCTTTTGACTTGTCTCGGCTGACTTACCACTAGTGAGACATTCCCACCACAAATGCGGCCGTCGAAGTGCAGCCAGCACTTCACGATGGTCCTGGTGGGAAGCAAGGACGTACCAGGCGAATTTCGACATCAATTCAAGGCCTTCCTTTGACGACAAGTTAACCATGAACCGCTCCCAAGGCGCAAAATGGCGAATAATCGTTAAATAAGACGCAATAATACAAGGTCTTAATTGGTGAGCAATGAGTGTCCGTCGCGTGTGCGCGACCCGCCGACGCTCGGCATTGTGCTGGGTGCGTAGAAGTAGGATGAAAGCGTCATCCCACTGGGAGAGAGAAGGCTCGTGGGCGAGCTGGGTTCCCAGCTTGAGAGGTTTGACTCTGTCATCAATGTACCGCTACCGGTTGAGTGTCGATTCGAGGCTGCTGACCGGGAGTTGGGGTGAACCGCGCGGGAAAAGCGCTGCCGCCACCGGGAACGCGCTGCAAATCCGCTTCCCAAATCGAACACCCTATCTCTCCCCTCTGTGTGGTAGTCTGCTTCCCAAGGAATCGCAACCTGAGGCGATGGGTTACGCGAACTATATATGCTCGAGTTTCCGCGTGTGGGGGTGATGAAGGGCGAGATGGTGGCGCTTGTATCTTGTGATTTACTACCCAGGGTATCCCCGTTCATCGAGCGTCGAGAGCGATGAATGTAGCAAACCAAGAACGCGAATAACATCCCCACTATGAAGGCAGAGATTGTAAGCCCTGCGATTAGACCTGGACCATTGCCTTCTCCCCTCGAGTTGGTGCGGTCCTGACCCTCTGACCTTTGTACCAATGATAAGACACTCGAGGCCGGAGCCACGAATTGCTCGACTCTGAAGGGGATTGAGACAAATGCAGTCATAAAATGCAAAATGGACTCTCACATGAATGCGTCTACGTTCACTGGGAGGCCAAAAGGGTTGTTCACGACAACCGTGTGTTCTTGGTCCGATGATAAATGGTTCTGGCCCCACAAAACCGCCTGTGGCTGAATCCCTCCTGTATAAAGGGATACAGTGTTCGCAGTGCCGTCCAGTGTGACAGTTGTAAAGCCATTCGTGTTCAGACCGTAGGTCATCCACCATATTCCTGTCCCTGAGAACCAGTAAGCCTCACTTTCATAGTCAAACACGAGGGAAGGAAGATTGAGCATTTACCATTGAAGCGAAATGTAGCCGTGGCATTGACGCTGTCAGTGTAGGTAGTTGTACGCAAACTTCGGTCTCCGCTATCCTCGCTCTGTGGGTTGGATTCCTTAGTCCTTTACTTTGGATGTATGATCAGGGTATATTCTACCTTCAGTCGAGTCCAGGCGTCAGGGGGGTCGTAAGCGATAGCCTCGTTGGTGTCATCTATTGTCACGTTCTGCGCCAGTGACAGAATAATAAAGGAAAAGCAGATGGTAAGAGTGAAGAAACAGGGCATCTAGTAGCTCAAATGAAGCCCAGTACTGTGAATAGAAGCGTGTAAAAGGCAGGAAGGAGGGCAAAAAGGAATGGTCCACCGGGCGGGCAAAGATTGCCGCCTGCTTGTGCCCACGCAACAAGAGCGGGTATGTACCGCCACGGTATACTTCTCAAAGTTAATTTGAAAACCAGCGCTAGCGATCACACGTTCAGAGAATAACGACTCAAATGAACAATCGATGGAATACAGTCACTTTGCAATCGTACATTCTTACCAAATTGGTGGACACCTAGACTTCCATGCTCGGCGGTCTCGGTGCGCAATACCAAAATTAAATGGAGGCAAGGTCGAATCTGACAAGCGTGGGCTGTGTCATGTACACCGGATCGTGTCCTCGTGGGAGTATACATGCTTAAAAACGCACTGCATGTAGATAACTCGATGCTTGTGGTCTCCGAATGTGCCTTGCGTTTCTCAACACAGGCGTTGCTCTTGGACCTCTATTGCTCAGAGCCTAGACTACCAGCCCCTTTGGCCGCGTTCTTAAAACGCTCTTGCTTCCAGAGAGTGGCCCACTCTGAGACTTGGCGACCAGACAGTTGCGGGCAGGTGGACAAAGCGGCGACGGGCTTGTTTCTTGTGGGCCTGTGAGGAGAGAAGGGATGAAAGAGGTCCACCTCAAGGTACTCTTCGTACTCCTTGTTGCATCGAACGAGATAACGGGTCAGCTCGTAGCACCCGTTCAGACACGCAGACTAGTACTGCCTATATACCCAACGGGAATTAAGGATTACTGCTCGATACAAAAGAAGACTACACTACTCTGGGGCAGGATGTAATTCGTGAATTTGTACGTCGCTTGCGGCAGCCGCATATGATGGCGGAGGAAGTAGAGGGTGCGGGGAGTGTGGTGGCGAAGGGGGCATTATCGTTGTCGCTGTCACATGCGATAAAGGAGACGAGTATACTGACGTCGCTATATTTCTCGCACCAGCGGACGAAGACACGAAACCGCTGCTCCCACTGCCTGATACCAACGACGGTATCGTGTTGCCTCTGTACTCGGCCTTGGCAGAAGGCTCAGCAGACGCCGTATGCGATGGAGTTGGCAATACTGTTCGTACTGCTGGGGCTTGCTGTAACGTAGTTGCTACTAGGTTCGTAGTCGTTAGAGGGAGGGGTTCGAGGACCTTCGATCGTATCTGTCGCCTGCGAAGGTACCAGAAGCACGCCCCGACGAAAGCCAAGAGTGCTATGCACGCAGCCACCGTTGCTCCGGCAATAACTCCTACGTTCTGTCCAGTAGCCGCTGCCTCTGTGGGGGCAGGATAGGTGGTGACACCTGGAGGAGGATCTCCTGGTAGTGTTAAACTGATTGTGCCCGTCAATGACCCAACATGTCGCACAAGGGACCAGCAGTACCCACATAAATACATCAAGTTCCAGCGATACACCCCGATCATTGCTTACACCAATGGTGTGTGTGGCATTAGGGTTGATGAGCTTCTTCGTATAGATTATCTTCTGGGCTTGCGCATTCCCGGTCGATTGCAAGGAGACTGTTAATGGTGACTGATCAAAATATATGGTGGCTTCCCCCCCACCCGCGAGCCCGTATGACATGACATATATAGCGGTTGCTGAGGTGATCAATCAGACCCTGCGTTTCTAACTTGGTTGGACATGCGCACCGCCAGAGAATTTGAGAGTGGCACTGGCCCCTAAGGATGCAGTCCGGCTCGTCGTCTCGTCGTAGCGGTCTTTGGTCGTGTCATCCTAACACCGCAGGAATCAATGAAAGCGAGGAAAGCCGTTTGTCAGAAGCTATCGATGTTACAGCGAGAATGTCCGGGCAGCGGCTCACTCTAACATGGGTCCACGCATCTGATGGTGAGTACGTGATAGATGGATCCGTATCGTCATAGGTGATGTTGTAGTCGGCGAGTACGGCCGAGACAAAGCAAATCCAAAGCAGAAAAGGACGAAAGCAGGCGTTCATGACTCCAGAAACGAAGAAGATGTCACCACGAGCTAGAGACCTTTGGGTCTATATGCTCCAAAACGGAGTGGTGGTGTCAGTGGCACGGGCAGGTGCAAAGGACGTATCGGCCATGGGAGCCCGTGTGGATGAATTACTTGGCGCCACAAACTGTGTGAGGTCAAGAGATTCACTGCTGGGGGCTAGGGGTATGAGTATTAGCCCAAGAGGTCACCCACATAGAAAGCCAGGGACGACAAAGGGTCGATCAGGTCGGACTTATGACTAAAGTACTGGCAGTGAGCTTGACGATCAACTTTTAGCGAGAAATAATTCTCTGTAATACAGACTTTCCATCACGGTGCCTTCATGTCCAATTTTCTCCCATCACCAGCAGGGCTTCTTTTTCCCCAATGCTCGCCTTCTAGGGACGCCCACCGATTGGTTGGAGTACCGAAGACTTGGCAACACCAGTGGGTGTGTCTCGGAACTTCTTGAAGACATTGCGCGCTTGAGGTGTAACCAAAATGTAATTAAAAAATATAAGAAATACTATACTGAACAGAGCAGAACAGATATGGGTCTCTTTCAGCCAAAGACAAACGGGTCCAAATGCATCGGCGAGAACGCGGTTGGGTTGCGCGAGAAAAAAAAGAAAAAAACACCATTTTTAGTCTTGTAGAGGTGAGGGTCGTAGAGCGCTCTGTCGAGAGCGAAGAACAAAAGCGTGGAGGTCGTGATCACTTCTGAAAGGAGAACATGAGAGATATCGCGGGTGGAATGGCGGGACCTTGTTTTACAGCGATTGCAAAGCATTAGCGGAGTTCGTCTCAAACCGAGGATATGGAGCTTTTGAGCTTGGAGGGAGTGAAACGGGAGAGAGATCCAGGAGTCGAATCAAAACGGGTACACTCTTGAATGCATTTAGACTCCCATCGACAGAAGATTCTAGTTATCCCTCCAGTCTGCTGCGTTCGTTGGGGGTGGCAAGGTTCACTCCGCAACCGGGCCTTTCTGTGTCCCAGCACCTGGAGCATCCGCTCCACTGCCACCTCCACTGCCAGCCACTTTAGCAAAGCTAAAGGCAGGCTTCAAACCTCCAGTAGAAGGCCCGCTGGTGCTGGTTCTCCTCTCCCCGCCAGGCCCACTCCTGTTCAAGAGAGGCGGTGGAGGAGCCCTGGAACCAAACTTCTCCTTATCCTTTGGCTGAGGCGGCTGGGGTGGGCCTGAAGCGCTCGCAGGAGTTGAAGCGGTGGCATCGGTTCCGCGAGATAAGATTTGTCTTGGTGCAGGGGGGATGTCATCTACCTCAGAGGGGGCACGAGAGGTATGTCGCGAGCCGGTTCTCGAGTTGCCCCAGCTGGTGTTGCCCTGACCGGAAACAGAGCGTTGGCGCTCAATCTTCTCGGCAATTTCACGCTCTCGAGCGGCCGCATCGACTGGTCTGAAGAAGTGAGAGGTGGTCAGGTAACTTATATCATAAAGGCGCTCTAGAGTGCTCACTTTGCGTCGCCGAATGGATTGGCTTTCAGGACGCTGGGCTTGGCCGCACCACTCTCCTTAGGTGAAGCGAGAGGAGAGGATACGGCGGAGGGGTTAGAGGATCTCGGTAAGAGCTCGATCTTGCGCCGCATAGGTATACTGCCTGCGCCTGAAAGGGACATTAGTGACGTTGGTAGGTCAATGTGGGAGGGGTATAGCAAGAGTCTTACCTGGGGACTCCTGGCTACCTTGTCTGCTTATCGGCCCGCTAGAAGGAGGAGCCTTCCGGGGGCCAGCTCTCCAGTCCGAGTTATCTTCAGAGAGCGAGGCTGTTATGGGTGTAGGACTCCCATGACCACTGTCACCACCACTCTGTCCCCTCTCTCCGAGACCAGGTCGCCCATTGTGAAACTTCCTCCCAAACGAGGATCCACTGTTCTCCCGCTCAGGGGCGGCGGCCTTAAACTTACTGCCGATCGACCATTTCTCCTCCGTCTCCGATGGGTGGTTGGAGAGTGTAGCGTCTCTCTCCGCCCTCTCATTCGCAAAGTTTTGGCCGAAATTCGATCCCCGCCTCTCCCCCGAAAATGGTGGCGGGCCGCGCGATGATGGCGGCGGGGCGGGAGGCTTGGCCATGGATCGCCAATCACTGACTCCTTCCGTAATGGACGGAGGCGGGGGTGCACGATCTTCGCGTGGCTGGAATTTCGACCCGAAGCCTCCACGCGGCTCCTGAGACTCATCGAACCGCGAGCCGCGTCGTTCGCCACCGAAACCACCACGTTCCGGACGATCTGATGACGGAAGTGGGCCGTCTCTTCTCCATTGCCGGTCATCGTCGAATCCTCCTCGATCGCCGAAACCTCGCTCTTGCTTGTCGCGTTCCTTCGCTAGATATCAAGGACATGTCAAACTGGAGAACCGATTCCTTCCAAGAACGCTTACGGGGCTCCGCTACGCTTGTTCGGATCATTCGACCAGCGAGACTCTGGAAGGTCGATGAGCAGTTGAAAGGACCTTCTGTTGGAGTAGCACGTACAGATCCACTTTTTTCCAAAGCACTCTTGAGCCCGTCAAGGGTTTCAAACTCAACGTAGCCGAATCCTTTTGGTTTGTCATCTCTGTCCTTGATGATTTTGACACTTTTGGCCTGTCAGAATGAAGGTCAATTCAAGTTGGGTGCAACGAAAGCCCGGGGAAATGAAGGGATGTGAGAGTCTTGGTGGCATTTTTCATTAAAACGTTACGACGCCGACCCTCTATGGCCATGGGAAGGCAAATGTTTGCGGCTTCTTGCGGCGATATGCATGACAATAGTCAAATGCGGTATCAAAGGGCAGCGGTTCCAAATCAGGACGAGGCGAATCCGCTTGCCCTCTCATGTCCTGGCGTGTGCTCCCATATTGGGAACCGAGGGATCGCCGATCTTCTGCCGTGTTTCAGGAGCCAATTGGCGAAGCACGTGCATACCTTGTGGGGCCCGAAGTGCTGTTCGAGTTCAAACTCGGTCAAATCGAAGGGAAGGTTCCCAACGAAAGCCGTGTAGGGGGGCTGCGTCGGGAGAGGAACTTCTTCACGAGGAGGGTATCTACTGGGATCGCTGCGATCTATCAAATTGAAAAAGAGGAGGTCGCGTGAGCTTTCTGGGGCGGGGGATCGGTGAGGCGCCTGCACGAACCCGGAGCACGAGAAAGCGCGGAACCCCGGAAGCCGTCATCTGCTTTGAGAGCAGCTGCGAAGGGCAAAGTCGAATGTTAAGATCGAACGCTTGAGTGCCAAGGAAGTACGCACGGGCTGTTGGGAAATTGTCCATTTCGTCCGCCCACGATCCATAATCTGAATGACTGCGTGAGACACCGACAAAAGCAACCTCCAAAAACGTGATAACGCACTCGAGTCACCCAGGAACTCGTTGAGCGACATTTTCTGGGGTTTCTTTGGCGCTGTTCCCATCTTTGGTCAGCCGTGTCCAGCACTGTGACTTGGACGTCATACGCATGATTGCTAGAATATCCGTAGATGGTTGCTATAGGTGATCTGCGTCTGCGCCGTGCGCTTTTTGGGTTGCGAGGTTGATCAAAAACTTCAGAGCGGTTCAAGGTCGCACTCCTTTGTTGAATTTGTATTTCTGATCTGTTTCAACAGGGACGATACAATCAATTCAAGGCACCAATCCCTTGGATGATTCCTCGTTCCCTTTCCTCGACGGTCCTTGTGTGGCTGTCTGCTATCTCCACCGGAGTACTGTCAATGGAGGCTATGGCTTCAGGGTCGACGTCTTAAGTGAAACACGTTGGTTACTCTCAAATACAATCATTGCCGCATTCTAACAGGCAGATGGCCCGCTTTTCAAGGGCGAATCCACACAAAACTGGGAAAGAGAGACACAAAGTATTGAGAGGCATGTCGATCCATATATCAATGAAATTAGAGGCATAGAGGGAGAATTGTTATCAGAGTACGAGCTTGCCAGCAGAGGGCGGAGCCCCATTGTGCAGAGGCACGGCCAGTTTTTTGTATATAAGGACTCGCTATGCTCGTCTAGTGTTGGTAGTGGTGCCCAACAAACACTACGTCATTTGCGAAATCCTGACAAGATGCTTAAGTAGCTGTTTTCTGATGGCGCAGAACTACGTCCAGTCCCTTACTTTTATTTTCCCACCCAGCCTTCCAGCCCGAAAGATTTCCGAGCGCATCGAGAGTGTCTAAATCTGGCCCCATGGTGGTAGTGATAGGTACGGTGCTCTTCGGAGGGACGCAACGATGGCTGGTCATCTCCCCTGTGGAATAAATCGACCTTGTGCTAATACGGAAGAGGGTATGCAAGTCAGAGACACCTTGCGGCGTCTATCCAATCCTGACGACGTACCAACTTTCGCATCGCATCGCCAACCCAAAGTGGAATTTTTTCAAATGGCGCACCGCATCCTTCTTGTTCTTCCACCAAGTCCTCTTCCCAACTGTGCACAGGCAGCATTCAAAGCCATCGTCAGACTGTTGTATAAAGCCGTGGTAAGCCAGAAAGGGTTCAAAGCCGCCAGGAAAGTTCATGCTTGCGACCTCCGTGAGCTCGAGCGGACGAACAAGGGCGCTTAATGTGACTGGCTCATTAAAGATTGTCGTAATCCATTGACACGCAAAGTCGGTACCACCACGCAGGCGGCACGAAGCCTGTAATTTGATAGGATCAGGCTCGTACTTGGCCGCTGGCTTCTTTCCGGGCCTGTCATAGACTCTCTTGTTCGCATTCTGTCGTACACGGGAAATCCGAGATTGATGGCATGCCGGTTTGCGTGACGATTGCGACCGTAGCTCATGCTCGACTTGGTAGTTGAAGGCCGCTTTAGATTCGTCGGTGGAAATCGAAGGGACCTCTTGGGCAGGTCTGATTTCTGAGATTCTGAGGTGGGGCTAGTGGAAACCGGTCAAAGGCCCGCCCTCAGAGTATATCGAGACACAGTCGGTATGATATGACGAAAGTTGGACTCACACGAGAGCTGCTCTCATCGGAAATTGGAAACGAGGCCGATGGTGGCGAAGAGATCGGATTCGAAGAGTCCTCCGCAGAAGGCGAGAGTCCAAGTCGTTGAGACAAGTGGTAAATGACAGAGTCAGGAGGGTGCTGTGTATAGCCTGGACTCCCTACGCCTTTGAACGACGGGACTTGTTGTCCTGCAAGCGGCGGACTGGGTACGGCGAAGAGTTGAGAGTAATAAAGAGTGATGGAATCATGACAATTGATGTTGTTGACATTTTTTGCCTTGTCACCAGGAAGGTAAGCCCCTGAACACCGACAGAAGGGGATGCCACAAGGGAACGTGTCGTTAGTGTACATAGTACCACTGAAATCATTATGGGTAACTCCAGTGAGCTTGGATATCGAGGTTAGCACTTTTCACTGACCGTGTCCAAGCTATTGGGCCCCTTGAGGTTTATAGCAACTGGCGGAAGCTGGTGGATGAGGGAAGGAGGACTAGACAATCGCGTTTGGGATACCTGAGTCGTTACGATTCGTGGTGGGGAAGCGTTGGGAGGGGATCAACACGGGGCGTTTATAGACATTCTATGCACCTCATATCACGCCGGAGTGGCATCGTGATAAATTTCAGTCTATCTAGCTTCTCAGGCCGACGACACATCTGACAAATAGCCTACGTTGGCCGTCTCACATCCTCAATCCTGAATTCGGACCGGCGATCCGAATACCTTAATTAAAGGTGCCGATTGAATGATGACCCAAATTACGGCCGGGTTAGCCGCCATCTACTCGTGTTCCCCTCTAATCCCTGCCGCGATTCCAACTCGTTCGATGCCTGTCTCCGCTCTCTGCTCCCACGTCCGGACTTACGAGGTCGTCACCTTTGGCACTTCAGCTCTCAAAGACTTGTGCGGTGTGCAGATATTGGATGCGACAACTGCACCTTTCGCTATCGGTGTGTGCTGGCTCTTCAGATCATGTGTAACTCACTGTTCGTTTCCCAATTTCGCGCTCACTCCCTTATCTTACCAAAAAACAAAGCAACTACCTTTCGGACCTGGCTGCACCTTGCGAATTTGGCCAGCCAACTTGACCAACCATCATAAGTCAATAACATGGGCGCATTACTTTCGATACCCATCGCTGGCTCGCTGGGAACCGTCGCGACGTCAGCGCTTGCTGGCTGCGCGTTCTGCTTCACCTCGAGTGCAGGTAAAGGATAATTCCTGGCCCATTGGTTGCCCAAGTGCTTATTATCAATATTTAGCTTCACTGGCGTTCAAATCTTGCAACTGCAACTCATCCATCGCCACCCGTGTCGGTTTCTCAGTACGATGGTCCAATCCCGTCCAGAGAGCCTCCGCTAACCCCTCATTTCGACTATAGCTCATATTTGCATTAAATTCTTCACTTGCATGGTTTCTCCGCCAGCCCTGGGCTATCAAACAGATTGAGAAGATCAGCGCAGGCTACATCCAGGTCGACTGTGCGGGCGGAAAGTGCTACGGAGTACTCGCAGTACATCGTATCTGCTTCGCTCTGGCTCTATTCCATCTGATCCTCAGCTCATTCCTCATCGGCATCGAGAACACGAAGACTAAGCGCGCTGCCATTCAGAATGGGTATGCCTGTCACGTTATTCGTCCTGGGTACTACATCCATTGACATTACTGCATAGGTGGTGGGGTCCCAAAGTTGTCGCCTGGCTGATCCTCGTTCTCATCTCCTGGTTCATTCCCAACGGCCTCTTCATCTTCTGGGGCAATTGGGTCGCACCCCTCGGAGCAACTGTCTTCATCCTCATCGGTCTCGTGCTTCTTGTCGACTTTGCCCATTCATGGACGGAAACCTGCCTCGAAAATTGGGAAAACTCTGACTCGAATCTCTGGCAGTGGATCCTCGTTGGATCGACGGCAGGGATGTATGCACTTACGATCACGCTCACGGGACTGATGTACGGCTTCTTCGCGGGCCAGTCATGCACCCTCAACCAGTTCTTCATTACGTTCAACGTCATTCTCTGCATCATTATTACCGTCCTCTGCGTCCACCCAGCCGTGCAAGAAGCAAACCCACGCTCTGGGTTGGCACAAGCGGCTATGGTCGCACTCTACTGCACATACTTGATCATGTCCGCGGTGGGGAACCACACACACGCGACGTGCAACCCGCTCACGAAATACGCCGGTGCGCGAACGGGCACAGTCGTCCTCGGCGGTCTATTCACGTTCGTCGCCATTGCGTACTCGACAACCCGCGCAGCCACGCAAGGCCGTGCGCTCGTAGGCCGGAACAAGAAGGGCGGGATTGCGCTGGCTGGAGACGATGATCTCGGAGCGAGCCCAATGGTCACCACGCAGCCGTCGAAGAAGGATACGCCGCGGTACCAGGCGCTCGTCGCTGCTGTCGACGCGGGAGCGATCCCTGCGAGTGCACTGAATGAGATGGACGATGATGACGAAGAGGATGCCGTACTTGGTGAAGAGCGAGACGACGAACGGACGGGAACGCGATACAACGTACGCCTCGCCTCTCCGGTTTATCCTTATTTGAACTGATGATCCCTTAGTATTCGTGGTTCCATATCATCTTTGCCATGGCATCGATGTACGTCGCCATGCTCCTTGTCGACTGGAAGGTTCTCCGGACGACGCCCGACATGGAGGCAGGCGACCAGCCAGATTACGATATTTACATTGGCCGGTCGGAGATGGCGATGTGGATGCGTGTCGTATCCAGTTGGATCTGCATCGTGCTGTACGGATGGAGCCTGCTCGCGCCTCTCGCGATGCCTGATCGGTTCGGTGACTTTGAGTGAGCGCGCCAGCTTGCTGTGGTGCCGATGTGATTCACATTTACTATGAACACTATCTGCTGTATTCAATCAACAAACCGTGAATTGGAAGATTTATACAGATGATATTAATACTTACCCGGAGCCTAGCTCGCGCACATGGACAGGAAATTGGAGGCTGCATCCACAAATCCGGACAACAGCGAGATGGCTGTGGATTACTATACAACAACGATAGTGCATTCAGGAAAGCAGTACGCAGCACGTGTACATTCACCGCAGGCAACGAGTCGTCTACAGTGAATGGTGGCGAAGATAATTTTTCGCGCACTGCAGAGCGAAGGGTTCGTAAAGACCATTGTACAAGGTCGGAGTAGAGTGTGATCTCGGCAATAGCGGAACGAGGGCACCTGAAACACCGGCGGAGGTTAGTGAATCCACCGAACTGCGCAGAGTGGTGGATATGGTAACGGCGCATACATTGGCGAGAGCTAGGTGAGACGGTGTAGATCACAGGGCAGAGACGATCTTATTCTAGACGAGATGGATTGAGCTTGGTTGCAATAAAGGACGCTGATACTCCCTGATTCCGACGAGCTCCGCAGGCTGCAAGCATCAACCAAGCTAGTGGGTAGCAGCTGTGCGATTGTAGGTCGAACGTTTCAAAAAGCTCGCCATTCGTGGAATGAACCGAGGTGTCCTTCGCCTTATTCGTGTCTATGTGTTTCGACGGCCACTCAACCATACGTTGTCGCTGTGGTTGAACGGCGCTCCATGAGGAGAGGAAAATGCACCATTACACTTACTCGAGGACCAGTCTTGGATAAGTTTTCTTGTGTGATGCATTTTTGGGGCACGAGCTGACAGGTGAGTTGGATGTGTCTGATGGGGGGCCAAGACGCTTGTCACTCGCAAAGTAGACGACATCAACGTCTGGTCATCATGCTGCCCATGAGGTTGAACGCTGCGAAGTAAGCATATCGGGAAGTAATCGTTGCTCAATGTGGCGGCCAATGTGGTGTCGAATGTGGCGTCCATGTGGCGTCCTGTGTATGGCCACCGGAAGTCGCCCATTTGTCACGAAAAGGTTCGGGCTAGCCGGGGTACGCTACGAAGGGGGCAAGATCGAGTGGGTTACAGTCGGAACAAGATCGGCTGGGGACTTAGCCAGCCAATCGCAGGGTTTTTATTCAGAGACTAGGGTACATGGGTATCGTTACATAGGGGTCATTGTAGCTAGGCGATCGAGAGCAAATGGAATATGTGAGACAAAACAAGTCACGTGAAGCGTGGCTAATTAACGAACTGTCCATCAGGATGAGGAAAGGATATGGGACACGCGATTACTAAACTGGCCTTTTGGGGCAAGACAAAAACAGGCACAAAGGGCAAGACTTGTCTCATCACCCCCCAACAAGGATAAAGCATCCTTGCTATATCTATCTTCTCCTAACTGCCTGATGACAGGGAGGTGCTTGATGGCAGTGTGGGGGGTCATCATGCCAGGGGGCTCCTGGGTGTCTGGCATAGTATTCTTCGATCATGGGACATACTTGGTCCTCTGGGGCTTCCTCTCCTACCCTAAGTTCCTCTTGCCATGCTATCAACTCCTCCAGAATTTTGAAATAATCTTGCCAATTGTCCTGCTCCTCCAATTGATCTTCCCACCTCACCTTGAGTTGGAATTTCCCTCTGAACCATCGGGAATTGACAAATTTGTCAATTACCCATAACTCCTGCTCCTGAATATGGATGGTGGGCTCAGGTGGGGGAATGTGACTGTTGATGGTGTGTAAGATACTGACACCTTGTTCAGGGAAATGGGAAGTCCAGCTGAGGAATTGGAAAGTCTGGAGTCCAGAGATCTTGGGAACATAGGAAGATCTTGTTCTTGGGCGAATTGCGACAGCTAAGGACTTGAGCAACACCCTGGAAGGAGGAGTGAGCTTGAAGGAGCGAACTCCAGGTGAAAGGGAAAGGAGGGACAAGAGATTGGAAGAATGGGGCACATTCAAGTTGATCCCAAACTAGGGAATCTAGAAGAGAATACAGTTGCCTAAATAGAGAATTGAAAAGGACAACTGGAAAGATATGGAAGTATAAAATGAGAAGGAGTACATAACTGGAACAGAGAAGCAACTACGTAGCGATCATGGACAAGGGAGATACGGAACAGTCTAGAGCTAGGGCACATGACATGGACAAGGACCAAGGTGTAGAATGAGAGTCCAGAGGGAACAAGAACAAGAGTGTAGGAGTCTGTGACTGGAGAATGGACAGAGAACTAGAATAAGTGGAAGGACAAACGGAAATGAATGAAAATGAATAGGAAATGAATAGGAGAATAGAATGAAGTGACATGGAACATGACATGGTGTCAGATTTGGTGCATGAGAGGAGGCTGGCATGGAAGACATTGTGTACTTGCCAATTTGCCAGGATGGATATATGATAAGAAGAGGGGCTGATTTGTTCCAGGACGTCATAGGGACCAAGCCTCTTTGCACCCAGCTTCTTGGATGGGGCATCTGTGCTCAAATTGTACAATTCCAGCCATACTTTATCACTGAGGGTGTACTCCTGACTGTTGTGCTTCCTATCCATGTATCTCTTGTGAAGTTGCTGAGCCTTGTCTAGGGCCAACTGGCAGTGTGCCTGGGTCTTGTATATATTCTTGAGGTGCATTGGGAGGTCAGTGACTTGCTCAGGAGAAGCACGATCTGTGTATATTGGATGGTACCCATAGTTCGCATAAAATGGGGTGGCATCAATCAAGGGATGGAAGTGATTGTTATATGCGAACTCTGCAGTGTGGAGGTAGTCTGCCCAGTCATCTTGTTGGTATGCAGAGAACATATGCAGGTAAGTTTCTAGCCACTTGTTGTTTGACTTGACTTGGCCCTGTGACTCTGGGTGGTAGGCTGTAGATAGTCTTTGATTGATGCTGAGGGACTTGTATAGATTCTGCATATAGGGGGCAATGAACTGCATTCCATGGTCAGTGTTGTGCACTAGGGGTAAACCATGCAATGGCCATATGTATTTGATGTGTAGTTCTGCAAGCTGCTTGGATGTGGTATTGGACTTGCATGGGATGAAATGGGCCATTTTTGTCAGGTGATCCACAATAACATATATTGTGTCATATCCCTGCGATGGTGGTAATTCGACAACGAAATCTGATTGTGTCCAGAGCCAAGGACCTTTGGGTATGGGTAGGGGCTGTAGGAGTCCACTGGGTTTCTTATTTCTATTCTTATTCCACACACAGGTGTAACATCCTTGTACATATCATTTAGTAAAGTCTGCGATATTTGTCCACCAATACTTTCATGTAACCATCTCTAACGTCCCTTCCATTCCCAGGTGCCCTGCTATCTTCCCATCATGATGCATTGCAAGTATTTCCCTTCTCAGCTGTTCATCAGGGGGTACCCAAATTCTACCAGTTTCTTTGGATATAAGGACCAGATCATCATTGAGTTCATATCCCCTAGGCCATTGTGTAGGATCTAATGCCGGGAGATGTGCAGTGATTTGCCAGATGATTTCAGAGTCCGTCAGGGTGGTTACCATTTCATGCCCTTCCAATATGTCAGGCTGTCCCTCAATAAAGGCAAGCAGGGCAAGTTTGATGAATTGACTGGGGTCGAACAACACAGCAGGTTTTTCCTCATCAGGGATATCAGGACGAAGTTCTTCCTTTTGCAAGAGTGCATCAGTGGCCAAATTCTTGTCACTGGGTCAGTATGTGATCTCATAATTGTAATGGGTCAATTGCTCTAGCCAGCAGAGTTGTCTGCAGTTCAGGAATCAAGGGGTTTTGAAGTATTTGAGGTTACGGTGATCAGTGATAATACATATGGGTTCTGGGGTATGTTCCAACCAATGGCACCAGTGTTGAAGGCCTTTGACAATAGGGAGTGCCTCCTTATCCAATATGCTGTAGTTGCATTCTGCAGGGTTCATGGATTTGGAGAAGAAGGCAACCAGGTGGAGCTTCTGGTCATTGGCCTTCTGGGAGAGTATTGTGCCATATGCATAGTTTGATGCATCTGTTTCCATCTGAAAGCACTTGGTCAGATTGGCATGGATTAAGATGGGTGACTGGCAAACCATCTCTTTGAGTGTCTTGAAGGTGTGTTGACAATTTGGAGTCCATGGTCCTTCTTAGTCAAGTCATGGAGGGGCCTTGTGATTTTGGAGAACAATTTGATGAATCATCGATAGAAGTTACAGAATCCAATGAATTCCCTTACAGCTCTGATGTTCTTGGGGGGCTGCCAATCTTGTACCATCTCTACTTTTACTTGTTCCATCTCAAAACCATCTTGTGATATGTCCATGCCTAGGAATGTCATCTTATCCTGGTGGAACTTGCATTTCTTGGCATTTATGAAGATTCCTGCTTTCCTGAAGCAACTTAAGACTTCACAGTTAACTTCCACATGTTCCTCTTTGGTCTGGTGGTGGGATCCAGCATTGTCCAGATAGTCCTCTACCCCACAATTTATGACTGGAGTGAGTACATCCAATATCCAGCATTGGAAGAATGGGGGGGCATTACATAACCCGAATCCCATTACAGTGGGCATGAAGGGTCTGCCCGGAGTCATGAAGGTGGCCTTCCACTTGTCTCTGGGTTTCATATGCAGTTGGTGGTATCCCATCTTTAGGTTGAATTTTGAAAATATTTTGGAGCCTTGCATGTGTTCCAACATTTCGTCAATGCAGGGAAGTGGGAAGCTGTCTTTGATGGTGATGTCATTTAATTTCCGATAGTCTATGACAGGGTGTCTGGTTCCATCCTTCTTCCATACGAAGAACAGTGGTGTGGCGATTGGGGTATTGGCTGGGGCTTTAGTAATGAGCCTGGCCTTTAGCATGGTGTCTCTCCAAGTATTCCAGTCCTTCTGTTCCTCAGCATTAAAATGGTATGGTTGCGTGGGTTTTGGTAATGGTTTGCTGGGGTCTGGCTTGATTTCACAATTGTACTGGGGACATGACAGTGGTGGTTGTGACATAGGGCCTTCAGGATCGAAGACATCCAGGAAGTCATTGTTATGGAATGGTAAATTCATGACAATTAGAATTGTCAATTGACATCTCATAAGAAATAAGGTTTGGATTAAGACACAAGGTTTGGATACAAGGTTAAGAAATAATTATGTAATCATTCTCTTTTC
>Ga0307513_10000406_pt1 | contig 62623 bp, 58 predicted proteins | sample 15_EM_MG_FD_202174 | JGI IMG/M metagenome (GOLD analysis project Ga0307513, IMG submission 202174) | Populus trichocarpa ectomycorrhiza microbial communities from riparian zone in the Pacific Northwest, United States - 15_EM | ecosystem: Host-associated > Plants > Roots > Unclassified | place...
ACGTCAAGTTGTGTTGTCAACTTTACTTAGCAAAACTCCAAGAAAAGAATCCGCCATTGCCACACTCAACTTGGCCAAGACTTAAGTACAGTTCCTATTACGACCGTCTTAGCAGAACCTGTCTAATCGAGCGCTTAGGTCTTGACCAACTATCTAATCCTATCCAGAACCTCGATCTGTTACTGGCGAAACTGCTGACTCGCACCACTCCACAGTGGAGTCCGAACCGCGAGGTGCTTTCGAATGTATATACCCTCCAATGAATCATACCAGGCAACGAGCACCCATACACATATCATACGAATCGACTTCCAGATTCCCGACTCCTGTCCCTATCCCCTAAACCACTGTGACATCCGGGCATCTAAAATGTTGAACACTAGCCCATTTTTGATAATACCATACCTGTAATTGCGATATTATGGTAATAATAATATTATTATTATGAAAAATTCTACCGGTATACAAGTATCATACCTAACTGGTGGTTCAGTCTCATACCCAGAATGAACCCTCAACCAATGAGCCCAATTCGCATGTATGGTATTATAATACGGTATAATACTTTCAGAACTCCCCACCTAACGTCAACAGGAGAGAAGGAACAAAACCCAGAAAAAGCGAACACAAATCTCAGGAGAGTGGGCTAGTGAGGGCACTGTTGAATTTTACAATTTTTTTTCTCTTTCTTTCTCTTTCTCTTTCCTATGGAGAGATAATTATGTTGTCGATAAATCTCTCCAATTTACAAAGGTGTCTGAGTAGGCATTCCTGCCAAGCTGCATTGAGATTACTGCTTAATTGTTATGATACCTTGCTCAGCACCTCAAGAAAAGTTTTTTTTTTTTCCAACCTAAATTGCATCTTATCCAACCGATACGTCTCTAATACTTTCAATAATAATAAAAAAGTCAATAAACGCCCACTCGGAATTAGTTCATTCCAAAACAAATATTTACATCTCTCATGATCTTCCGTGATTATGCCCCCCCCGCTTAAAAGTTCAAGTATGATTTCCTTAGCTATGAGCAAAGCATAGTGCTCAGTTAGTGTTAAAAGGGTAGAAAGAAAGAAAACACGGTGCTGGGGGACAGCCCCCCCCCCCCAAGCCACCCGGACAGGTATCATACTGATTGGTGGGCTTTGTAATATGGAGAAACAAGCCGCAGCCAGCACAGTAAAGTGGGTCAGCCACAGCCCACCCATTCAAGTAATCCATCCGCCCGAAAGTTTCTTACCGATATCCAGGCTTAGCTGTCGGGGCACCCTGGGAGGCCATCTACCGGTATATCATACCATATCCGACGGTACTCGAGCACAGGGAGGGCCCCTCCCTCCCCAGCACCGGCTGTGCTCGCACCAAACTCTCACAGGACATAATAAACACCAGCCTCAGCTGATCAGCGTTATCCCTCAGGCCGCCCCCGCCATACGCTACCGGTACCGGTAATCAAACAGCAAGTGCCCAAGCCAGACCAAAAACGGAAGCTTTTATTACCCCCAGTCCAACGCCGTGCAGTATTACATAAACCACCCGAGCAACAACCCATACATAACCCAACCCTGTGACTAACACGCCCCAGAAACTTTTTTTTTCAAAAAACAAAACAAAACAAAAGAAACATGAGTGAAAAAGAAAAGAAAAAAAACCGCCCACCCGACCGCACCCGACAGCCCACCCGGAGCATCTCCGCTCACACTCTTGCACAAAGGGAAAGGAAGAAAGAGGGAAAAAAAGGAAAAAAAGAGGCAGTTACAAGTAGTCGAAGTACGGTAGTCTCTACACACCAAAAAAGTGCAGTACGATAATATCCACCTCATAGGATACCGTACCGAAAGCGGATCACTTACCGCAGGACAAAAGCACCCTTCCCTCCCTCCCTCCCTCAAAGCCCGCCGAAAGCATTCTAAGCCGGGGCACTATTTATCATATCATACAGTACCTCCACCTGTAACTTGTGAACATTCTCCCCTTCCCCCCGTCCAGTCTAAACGAGTCAGTCAGTTCAGTCAGTTCAGTCAGTTCAGTCAGTTCAGTCGATCGGCTAGTTCGGGTGGGGGCGGGGACAACGCAACGAACGTTATCATGGAACAACAAGTTGACTCACGCAGTCATGACTGGACCTCCCTTCCCTCCCACTAACTTACCGTACCATATCCTTTCCACGAGCACCGTGCACCAAACTGCCTGATTGGAGTTGCTGAACCTCCCCCCCCCCCTAGAATACCCCACATGGAGCCGCAGTTTTTGTGCACTTTTCGTTGGGTCGATGGAGGGGTTGGTAGGTGGTGGAGGGGTTCTTGCAATTCCCCCCCCTGTTACTTGTACCAGAACGGTAACTGTGCCGTAACCACTGGAATAATTGGAACCTCGTACTACCCTATACTGTATGATAGGACATTGGAGTTGCCTGACACAGCGGATAATAATAATAATAATAATGCGCCGATATTTTTGATTGCTTGTCCTCCGACGATATCGGTACTTGCTCAAGCCATGGCGCTGATCAATCCAAAAACACGCCATAAATTTATCCAAGGCCCGTTGCGTCATGGGTTAGTATGATGGTTAGTTTGCGCCCAAGCGGTGGTCCAAGGTCTATTGTAAATTACTTTTTTTTTACTTTTTACAGTACCGGTATTTGCCCTAGCGGGGGAGGTACAGCTTCACCTGTGGCGCCAGGGATGTCAAGGTGGCTGAGGCGGCTGTCCAGTCGGCTACTGGCATGGGCCCAAACAGTCGCAAGTTAGTTAGCGATACCGTATTGCAGGAGGGGATCTTGGTTTGTAACGGATACGAATTGCTCCCTCCCTCCAACCGGTTTGGCATTGAGGAGGTCCGCCTGATCATGTACAGTACATGCCGGTACGTGTGGGGGACTCGAACCATTCAATCTTGACCATGTTGTGGCTAGTGACTATTTGGGGTGAGATTGAATGTCTGGAAGCGGCGCCCGCCGCCAACTCAAGAAAGGGTAAGGAAGTCCCTCAACGAGGACTGTGATGCCCGGGTGCCCGGTACAGTCGGTGGCTAGAGGTGCAGTTGGGATGATGCCCCCATGGGGACCTTTTGTGTAATATGTGCTGCCAACTCTTCCACTCTGAAGCACCGCCTTGTAGCATGGGCGTCCTCCGACTTGACGTGACATGATCAACCTGCCGGTAGCTCGTCCCCAATCTTCGCTCAACCAGCCTTCTATCTGGAACATCGCAGCGACCTACAGACATGGAGTGACTTTGTTCGAAGAGACTTCAGGTTCATAACACTTGCATTCCATTCATAACGAGAAAAAGACAGGTTCCAATAGGGAAAATCGTCAACTCAGATCGACATACTTCTTGAACATGAAAAGATGTGAACCGGTGGCTCGGAAAATCGGTCGTTAAAAACATGAGACATGAGAGAAGATTGAAGGAGAATATTGAAGACAAACAAGAAAAAGAGCTGCCAAAATCACTGAAAACGGAAATCCCAGTTAGTAGAGATGAAGCCCCAAACCGCCCACACACCAGCGCACCGCCATTACAAGAACGAAACAAGCACACCCCTAACACAGCTACCCCCCTACATATACGAAAATATGTAACTCGTACACAACATCAGCAGAAAAACAACGAGGCTCCCGCTACGGAGCCTACGCTCTTCCGGAGTCACTCGTTATTTTTCTGTTGTATACTTACTTTCCCGCCTTCAAGGGAAAGGACCCGTTCCTCCACTCGTACCTCCAATTACGGAAAACCCTATCGAGACTAAAGTGTTTGTAGTCCGCCAAGAGCATCCGGACTGCCCGTCTTTTTTTTTGTTTTTTTTGTTTTTAGGGAGATATATTGGTTGTCTTAGGAGGACAATGATGGCAGCGATTGGACCTCCGCGTGATCTCACGGCTTGGCCATGGCGCGAAGGTCGATATATCTGCCGCTCGAATATGCAACCAAAATATGGGCGCTATCAATCCGCGGTGTCGTCGTCACCCACACCTTCATCGTATGGGGCACTGGACTGCCCATAGAAATAGTCTAGAAAGCCAGAATCCTGCGACGACGGGTACCAGTCGGGGGTTTCTATTATGGGGTGGCTGGCTTCGAACGATTCCAGAGGATGGGCGTAGCCTATTGGGGCAGTGGCGGGGCTAGGTTCAAAATCCGTAGTAGGAGACCCATCGGGATATGGTGTAGCATGCATCCCGGGGCCCATGAGCCGGTAATCGTTTACTTCGTGAGGGTAGCTGGGGTACGGATCAAATCCAGTTGACACGGCGACATTGGGGTCTTGCCTTGGCGAAGCAGTGACTTCTGATGCCTCAGGCCGAGATGGTCGTGGCGCTTTGGCTGCCCTGGAAACTGTGGATCTGGAAGTTGCACCTATCGTTTTTCTGATGGCGCCACGCTTCTTTTTATCCGAAGTTACGGGCTTCGTCGGCTGCTCCGGCCGTTTTCGAGGATTCCTCTTCATCCGCTTGTAATCGTAATTGTGTGCTTTTTCCATGTGCTGTTTGCAATTACTCTCGCGCTTGCTTTTGTAGGTGCATGGTGTATATATGCATTTCCATTCCTTCGAATTCGCAGCATGTATGTCGTTTTGGTGCCGCTCGCGCTCTTTATTGGTCGGAAAACCCTCAACATGGTACTTACAATTCTCGTCATCACATTTAAATGGGCGCTCATGGGTTTTCTTATGTTTTCTATTTCCACGTTCTTTTAGCATCCTCTAGGTCATAGGAGTTGAGGGGAGCTCACGTCAAGTCGCAAGGCCTAGGAAATTCCCTAGCGCATTGATCGCAATAGTAGATTGGGGCGTCTTCTTCCTCAGGTTTACCGGCTTGTACTGGAGCCTTTCTCCTTGAGGTCCCGCGGCTATTGCTGTTGGGTCCTTCAAGGGCGGGTGTTGGAGCTGCTGGCGATCCAGCGTAGTTGGTGTCAGCTGGGGTTGGAGCTTGGGGGTATCCAGTGGAGTGCCTAGCCATAACTCTATGGTCCCCTGAGACATCCGAGGGGAGGGGAGCTGTTGTGGCTGCTGCCGTAGACTCAGAGGACGGATGAGTGTACTCGCTAAACTGCCCTGACTGGACAGCCGTCAACAGCCTTGGGCCGAAATCAAAGTCAGGATTTAGGGGGTATGCAATATTTTCGGGTTGAAGAGGGCTTGAAGATAATGCATCGTGGTAACCGTCATAGTATCCCAGCGGGACCGCGGTCTGAATAGCCAATCTTGGTTGTGCAGGCCCAATTGCTTTGCTTGAAGTCAATACTCTTTTCACCTGAGATTCGTCTTGGTTGATATCGATAGGCATCTTCCTTTTGCGACACTCCAAAGAGATCATATCAGGAAGTGGCACGGAATCTTTAAGTTTACTGCATTTATGGGGTTTTAGCAAGAAGAAGAAGAAGAAGAAGACAAAACATATGCAGTTTATAAATACCTTTTGTTGTTTCTGGAAGCGTCAAGCTCTTCGCTCATTGATTGACTGTTGTAGCTGGGCTTGCGCATTACTTTATCTTTCTGAGCTATCCAAGCATCTGCTGACTCCTTCGCACGATGGAGGGCATCGATGAAATAAGCTGAAGAATAAACAGGGTCATAAGACCGCTGCTGATCTGGTTCCCGGATATAAGGAAGAGCACTTTGACAATTGTCCAGAAAGGCTCCACAGAATGCTTTGTATGAACTCAATGAACGGACAGCCTGAGCCAACTGTCAGCACGGGCTGAGGCAAGATTGAAGGGAATGGAAACTCAACTGGAATACCATCGAATAAGAACTTCTCCAAATCGCGTAACCAGCATATTTTTCCTTGAAGAAGTCTACGCTTCGCCTGCTCACACAAGTCCCAGAAGTCTTGGAAGGCTCCATCACGTAGAATGGGATCAAGAATGTAATTGATTATAGCATCAACGCTCTCGGAAGACAGCTGTTTTGTTTTCGGGAAATCAGGAGCTTCAAAGGGGGAATAGGTAGACGGCGAACGGATAGCCGAGCTAGGGGGCGTCGGCTCTCCGTAGTGGAAAATAGTAGCATCATAGGATGCACGAACGTCATCGAACTGCGACGAGGATTCATGGTGGCCAGTGTAATCGGCAACAGTTTCTGAATCCCGAACCGCGCAACAGGATGAGCCAGGAGATCCTGTAGGTATATCGTTAGTTGTGTTATAGAACTCCCGAGAAAGAGATTTTATAATGTTTCTCCTGGATCCACTACCTTCAGTCTTCACATTATAGACTTCCACCGGGTTGTCAGTAGCACACGAAGGCAGTTCCCCGAAGAACAGTTGGCCGCTGCCCTCATAGTCTAAACCTTTGTATTCTTTGAATAAAAATGCATTCCCGGGCGAGCCTTGTGTCGACCCGATGCCGGAGTCACTCTTTGGATGCTTGTGGTCTCGCGCAGCGGCTAGGTTCCCCCCACGATTGGCTCGAGCGCGTGACTGGGCGTTGTCCTTCGTATCTTCATGAGCCCTGTGGCTTGTGTGGAACTGTGGCTTGTGTAAGGGTGAGACAGGGTCTTTTGGGGTCTCCACAGCCAGCATGGGCGCATTCTCAGGCTTTAAAAATGTATCTTTGTCTGAACCCTCGGTGCCTTCCACGGAGCCAGAAGGATTTTGAAGGTAGTTATCAAACGCTTTTTCAAGGTCATCGATCGAAGTTATAACTTCCGGGTCTCCTCTGACTATCCAGGAATCGCTGGCGGTGGAAGAGCTGTTCATGGTGGGATCACAAAAGATTCCTGGAAGGGGGTTGACTTCCATTTGGTCCTCATTTAAAGGATGGCCCCGAGGTTCTGTAGCCTCAATACTTTCAAGTATAGAGCTCATCTTAGAGTTTACCCTTTCAATGTGTCTCTTTGTGACTTCTGGGCAACCGGCGGGAGGGGTATTGGACCTTCTGAGTATCGAGGAAGAGGAGGCTGTTTGACTCTTCGGTGACGAGTCAGGGGTGGGGTATGTATTTCTTTTAGCCATAATTTGATTGGTCTGAGGTAAAGGTCCTTGAGCGACTGTTGATGGGTCCAAATGTGGTTTCCTTGAGCTAGAAGATGATGACGACGGAAGGCCCAAAGGAGCACAATTGGCAGCGTTAGTTATCTGTTCTGGGCGAGAGACTCTTGAGGGCCGTCTGGATTCCCTATTGTTAAGGGTATTTTCAGTCCGTGTTAGTCAAGATATATAACCTTCCGGTAAAGGTGATGAAATGAGACAAGGAGAACCAGGAAGCGAGGATGGCGGGGGTATTTAGAGGAAAGACAAGAAATAATTTTTTAAAATAAATGAATAACTGGGGGAGACGTACACCGGCGGTGCTACCAACAAGCTTGTGGAGTTGCTCACAGACCTGGTCCGAACCTTATTACGCTCCTGGCGAGACGAAGCGGTTGCTGTCCCAAGACCACTAGACAGTCATTCGTATCAGTCGTTCGCATAGGTACAAACGTATTTCGTACACGTCGAGAGAAAATTACAGAGGGGGCATGAATGAAGGAGCAAGATGAAGCACAGACAGAGGGAAAGGAAAGAGGTAGCAAGTGAGGTGGGGTTAGGATGTAATTGCGCACACACACACCCCGCCTTTTCTGTTCGAAAGCGTAGGACGGAGGTTTACGTGTGCGCGTAATGTCTAAGGACTTGCGTAGGAGCATGCGCAACACACTCCTCCTCCTCCTCCTCACAAAGAGCAATGTATGGGCGAAGACACAGAATAGAGATGAAAGGTAATTCAAAAACAAAAGTGATTCATGCCAGAGGAGGTGATGGTTATGAGGACTCACCCTTCGCCCTTTTGACTATCCTTCCCAACCCGTTTTCTTTGCACACAAGTGTTACGTGGGGATGGCTCCATTAAGTGATTGAATGAGGTCCGTTCACCGCAAAGTACTCAAGGAAGAGTGAGTACTATATGGTTCCTAATGGCGAGGGCGGTACCGAAATGGGATGGACGGGTATATATGGGTGGGTTTTGAGTGTGCTGGTACTGTGCTAGTACGAGTAGCAAAGCTCAAGTGTAGAAAGCTCTAATTGTTGGTTGGAAGGTACGGTGCAACGGGGGTAGTAACACCAGTATAAGTTCCAGTTGATGAGAGCTCGGAGCTCCAAAAAACGGATTCTCAGAAGGTAAGAGTCGGGCTCGCCAAACGCGTTCGCTTCGTGGCCTTTGCTCTTGCTCTTACCAAGGACGGACCACCCAGCAAAAGAGGGAAGAGCTGGAGGGAAATTCGAAAACGAGAGAAAAAAATAAAAAAATAAACAAAATAGATAAATCAAGAATAAAGTCGTAAGAAGCTGCTCCGGAGGAGTCAGAAGCTAGGCTGCAACAAATAATGCGGCGGACCTTGGCGGCTTAAAAAATAAAATAAAAAAGGTGATGTGCGAGGGTGTGAGCAGGGTGCGCACTCCAGTCACTCGACCAAAAGCGACTCGATCTTGGAAGAGCCGAGCTGATATATGATATGGTTATCTTTCTCTCCCTCTCTCGTGTGGAAAGAGTGCGGTGGGGTCGAATAATATGTGGAGGGAGCTTAGCTTTTTCCCTCTGGGCCGGAGGAGGCGAAGCGAGAGTTAAGAAGAAGCACGATAATGGGGAAGAACGCTTGCAAGCGTCAAAGAGAATCACAGAATGCATCATCAGTACCGGCCATATTTCGGACCTTGCAGGTACGGTACCGTTCGTGCACCGCAAAGCCAACAGGAAATGGCGGTAAGATGGGGGAAATGTTAGTCGTTGATTTGCCAAGGAGGAGGCTCTTCTCTGCAGTCCACTCAATTGGGTTCTGACAGTGCCCTGTCGTTGGGGCTGTTCCAATGGCCGCTCGACTTCGGTAGGCAACCTCGAAAGGCTCACTGCGAGGCAAGGCAGCCGCCAAGCCCTGATAGTAGTAGAGATCTTCACGGTAACCCCTGTCACTCGCTCCGCTCAGAGGCTGAAAAGGGCGGAGCTTACTTCGCAGTGGGATCGTCACTGATTGCATGATATATCCCCCAGCACCCTCCGTGCATTCTACTGGACAGTGCGAGTACTCCTACCCTACCGTGCTCGAGTAGATGCTTTGAGCACTCTCCAACGTGATCTACCGATAGCCACTGTGAAGCCCTCTCCTCCATAACTCATACCCTGTGTACGCTACTATGCGCCTTTGTGTCATCACAACGGTCACGGCTCCTCCTCCTGTTCATCTTCTCTTGCCCCGATATTTCATGGCACTCCCGTGCCATCCCCCCCTCCCTCTTTTTTTCTATCGAGTTCCGAGGCTGTATGAGCCTGTATCATCAGCACTCTCCAGTTCCTGCATCGTGCGTAGTCATCAGTCGGAACCGCAAGTTGTCATTGTTATTTACCAGATATCATATTAGAAAATCTCTATTGTTAGCATCCCCACTGGCTATAATAAGCTGCAACGGGCCTGAGTCTCTCTAAAACATTAACACCGCAACATATTACTGATCGCCATCAGAGCGAAAGAATGAAAAAGAAAGGAAAGAAAAAGAAAAAAGAAAAGAAAAGAACCTGAATGAAGATAGATAGCAATGAAAAAGCAAGTGTTGGGTGATGGAGTGTAGGAAGCATTGAAATCTATTCGTATGATACTGTTTACGGAGGATCCGCAATCTCCTACGCTTAAGTTTAACCGAAGCCTCGGCCCTAATCCTCGTAAAGCTTGAGGTTGACACCCGCCGAGATAATTCCGGTAAGTTACAGTGCACCTGAGATGCAGGGGTTTTTCTTATTTTATAGTTCACATTTCATGATACTTGTGTTGAAACAGTGTACGAGTACTAGTACAGTACTTGCACCGCACTCTACATGTTCGCACTTTCACTTGACCGCGCTCCCATTTAGAGTTCATCACTCCAATTCCTGCCTGTTCCTCGCGCTAGGTCGTAGGGAGTCGCCTAAACTAGCAACCCTGAGGGTAAATAGCAGACGCATAGGCGCGAATAATGAGAGGGGAAAAGACCTTTTATTATCTGTTTCAGTTAGTCCAACAACAGCCCTGCGATTGGCACTGATTGACAACCGCGGCTCACACTCCCCAAGCGCCAATGCGCTCTACTGTAGTTACAGGGGAATTCTTATGGAGCGAAAATAATATATTAGGAGGTTACACGCTCTGCGGTCCCAAAATTCAGCAAACTCGTGACCGTAGATACCCCCCTCGGGCAGAAACAACCGCTTCGGCTACCAATCAAAGATATTCTTTTCCCTACTGGCGGCGCACCGGTCGAGCTCCTTACAGACTGTCCAAGCGATTGAGATTAGCCAGTGGGGCAGAAACCGCTGGCGTGTAGCCGCTTCCACGTTGGAAGAAATAAAAAGAAAAGGAAAGAATGGAAGAGAAAAAAGGTGAAAGATTTGAAAAAAGTCGCATGAATTTTGATGACCAGGGTATGTGGGGGAGGGGGGGGAGGAGACATCCATCATTTCCAGCCGCAATGGAATCAACTGCGGCTGGACCTCCATGGGGTTCAGGATGGGACCCGCGGGTAATCCGCTGTCTCGGGAGCAAGGACATCACCAGTGATCGTGGCTGATGCGCGATGCGAGGAACACAGACCACCACCCCGCGCCTGATACGGTACGGTTGGAAGACTGTGGGGTGTAGGATGGAGGGGGAAAATAAAATAAAACAATTGCAAAGAGACCTTGGAAGATGACAGGGAATGGAGCGGGAAAGGAGCAGGCTGAGCCAAGAAAACGGCGAGAGACAGCCGAGGATCAGAGGTCGCAACACTCTCCCTCCTAGACACACCTCGAAATCGAAGAAAACATATTTAACCAGAATCTACTCTCCCAAACTTGGAGGAGGTGCCCCCTGCAGGAGGGGGAAAAAATAAAATAAATGGATTTGACCAAGGGTAACGACATGAAAAAAAAATGAAAAAATACGAACCCATATCAGCTTCAATCCCTTCCTGCCCCATGTATTGCTTTCCGGCGAATGCGGGAAAAATCTTTGTCCCACCCATTTCTTTCTCTTTTCGGAGATGTGACTGTAGCATTGAAAGTAGTTGGGCCTGATCAATCTCTTTTTTTGTTTTTTTTGGGTAGACGTTAGCTGAGACATGGACTCTTGATTTGGGGCGTGGTTCGTAGTTTAAATCGCATAATACAAGCAAGTATGCTCTGTAATGGGAGAGCCTTGCTTCTGGATGGAAAAAAAGGGGGGGCTTCTGGGTTCGACGATGATGGGCCTCTCTAGATTGCGCGTCGTGATTGCAGGAGAAACATATAATGAAAAAAATCAAAAAAAGATTGGAGGGGCACCGTGGACGGGGCGTGAGGAGGCAAAAGAGAAAAAGTAACTCACTTTCGTTGGCATTGATCGGTCGCTGTTTCTCGCTCGCTCCCACACCCTCGCTCTTGTCATTAACGTCTTTGGCCCTTGAGGTTTCCCAAGAAATTTGTCTTAGTCCAGCACCAGTTAGAATTCTTGTACAACCCTTCGTCCCAGTTACCGCACTTCTCCATCAACAAGACACTTGGTGACCTCATGTGAGATCAAAAGGAAAAAAAAGGGGGAAAGTACTCTTTTGCGCACAACTGCTTATGCTTGGCCTCTAATTTTTCGAGTCTATTTCTCGCCATCCTCTTCAAAGCCTCCACGGCGTCTTTACTGTCCTCCGGTTCGCCGTAGACATCGTACGACAGGACGGATGTTTCCGCAGATAAGGGGAGAACACGTATGGAAAACCAGATTCCATTGCCCTTTGGATCATTCGGGGTGACAAGAGTTGTTACAGGGAATATGTGGGTCCTCGTACTTCTGGCTTTTGAGGCGAAAGGGAGATACTTGGAGAGAAGTGAGGCATATGATCTTGAATTGTCTGGTGGCTGCGTCTGCGTGCCATGCTCGGCATAATCTGGTACTCGATTTGGTCTAGCAGTCAGCCATGATTACTCCAAGCTTTTGCCAAGGAAATCCAAGACAATCTAGAATGTGCGACAGAAGGAGTGAGAACTCGAGAACTGACGACGCCTTCATGTCGTGGAGGGAAACAATGACTGCAGAGGAGCAAGGGGAGGATCACGAGCTCTCTCGTTCCCCTGCATTTTTGACCCATGAGGGTTGAGTTTGAACGACTGCCGATGTTGATTCATCGGAAAGCTTATCAAACCTGTCCAACACAACCCGAGGGGTGTGTAGCATCAAAATTGCTATCGAGATACAAAGTATGCGTGTCGGTGTTCAACCCGGGGCAGATCTCGTGCCGGGGGCTGAGAATTATTGATAGGGAAAACAAACTTACGAAGGGCTACTTTCCAGTTGAATTTTCCTTTGATTGCCCAACCATCCATCCACTTCCCCTGGATTCCTGCGTTCAACGCTTCTGTATTAAGCTTATCTTGGGGACACACGGTGGCGCTCTCAGAGACGTCGAGGTTTACAAAAATAAACCCTTCTTTGGTTGTGCGAGTGTGTATCTCGAAGAGACCATTCCGGTCTTTGTCAAATCCCTCAACACCCTCGAACTGTGGTGCGTTGATTAGCGCCCCTTGGACATTATACGACCAGCCGTGGTATCGGCAACCTGCATGCGTGCGTCGTTAGACTATACGTCGACGTTTCTCATTCTAAGGAGGATTGTGTTAAGTGCGTAACTACCTATGACTACGGAGCTACCCTTTTCTTTACGAATGACGGGGTATGCTCGATGCCGGCATACGTTGTGGAACGCACGTAGCTGGTTGTCTTTCCCAAGGATGATGAAGAATGGAAGATCGGTGATCTCGAAAGACAGGTAGTCTCCGGGTTTCTCGAGCCGCGAAATGTGTGTGACGTAGATCCAGGACTTTCAAGTGGTCAGACTTAAGAATTCCGAGAGGAGGAGAGGACAGGGTTCTAGAAATTTTCGGAGAGCACCTTGCTAAATATCGCCCTCTTTTCCAGTTGGAAAAGCTCATCACTTGACCACCAGTTCACTGGGAGCACAGATTCCTTGGAAACTCTGATCTCAGCCGATTCTGTATCTTGGGCTGGTGGCCCCTTTTGAAGCTCGTCGCCCGACCTAGTGATCGTCTCGAGGGCGCACTTGGATTTGGACTTTTTTCCTGAGTTAAGTGGAAGACGAGCTTTATGGGGTGCCGAAAAATAGGCAATATAGAAGGGCAAAAAGACGAGAATTGCTATGAGGAGCGAGGTGGGATATAGGGTGAGAAGTCTTTTCGAAATGCTCTCAATCTCGGTCGTGACTGCATAGACACGCAAGTGACCCAACGATGGTTGAGGAAGGGCAAGAAGAGATGGCATTTTTACTCTTTGGTTATCGAGTGATAGAATTGGGTTTCTTTGGCGACCAAGCAATCAGCGTCAATACACTTACTGGCGGAAGTCCCCGAGGCCCTTTATGTTGCGGCCAACTGATAGTTGAACTTCATCATCTATGATTATATCCCCCCTCCTGAGCCATGTCTGAAGGAAAGTAGAAAGGACCTTACTGGTATGCCTACCCGCTTAACGTGTTATACGTTATCATTAAATGAGAGGAATCGACGAGGAAGCTTAATGCCGAGCGTTCGAAGAACCCGTTAATTCCCCAACACAAGCCAAAATCTGAGCAAGACCGTTACAAATGGCCCTCTCCGGCCTACACCATGGGGGCTGGCTCACAGCTCTAATGATGTATTTTTGGAGGGGAAGGTTATGAAAGGATGCATTCGTCAAGGTCGATTTCAATACTCATCTAACCTGAGCGGCATGAAGGGAATATTTTACCACATCCGTGAGGTCCACGATATCCGTTACAACGGCCTTAATGAATGAAGGTAGATATTATGCCCGAAGGAGCCTAGAATCGGGCTCCTTTCTTGTTCCCGTCTAACTTCAACCCCCGTCTCCGGCACCCCCTACATGGTACTCTACTGTTCGTCACCCGCGTGGCTCGCCTATCTCACTGCTAGTTACATGAAGATCGTCAGGTAACATTGGCTCAGTGATATCCCGTGCGATTCCTCGCTTCCTACTTCTGCGCTTTGGCACATCTGCATGCCCGGTGTGTTACTTTTGGAAAATGGCCGGCGATATCTGAACGGTGGTTGCTGCTGTGCAGTTTCCGCAAGGAGTGAATGGTTCCCGCCGTGGTCGTCATGGTTGTGCCTGAGGGAACAAGCTAATAAGATGGCAAGCACAAGAAACTCAGACCTGTTGGGCATCGTGGTTGCTCGCTTTGATGTGTTTTGACAGCCCGGGGTAGGATTGCCGCACTCTGTGATATCGCTCAGGTAGGGTCAGCGCCGTTTATCGGTTGTTTGGGTAGAAACCTGGGCCCCATTGAAAATATTGAGGTTAAACACCCGGGTGAGTTCTTAGAGGAGGTAGCGCTTTAAGCTAAACAACAATTTTGAAAATCTTGCCTGCGGAGTATTGGTGAAGCATACATAAAATTTTGTAATATCATTGTTGGAAATTGGGCAATCCAAATCTACACTACACCTTCACGGCAACGATCGGACCTAAGTGCTGTAAGGAGCAACCTGAGAGGGCAGAGAAAACCTTGTCGCATATTGCCAACTGAATCTCTCTGTACGGCACGTGAGCTATGTGGTCCTACCATTTTCATCTCCGGAACCGGGAGAGCTTTGGGCTTGAGTTGTTTGCCTTGAATGTGCAACGGGTATGACCAATGGCGATTGTCCTCCCTGAATGTTTCACTTAAGAGCGCACTCCGGTGCTCAACATTGGCAACGTCTCCGTGGAATCTATGCTTGCATAGGCCTCTTTTTTCTTCTTCATGATCTGTTCCTGGTATCATATCATACCAGGACGATAGTGTCAGGGTCCGGCTCTAGCTGTCAGTCTAATTAGCCATCCTCTCCGAGTATTAAGCTATCACCGAGTCACCTCTGATATTGCACACAAACATCATCAATATTAGCCGCAATAGAAGGTTTCGCCTCAGAGCTTGGATGCAGTCTCAGCTCCGCTGGTATCATAAATCAAAGGGCATTTTGGTCGGGGGATGATAGCCTCGATAGGCTCTCCGGAAGGTTTCCTACCGTGTTTCCCCCTAGCTGCTTGTTCCCACAGGACACCGACTCCTACAACGTTCTCAACTCTGTCCGGGATGCGAAGCGCGATCTCCCATAAGCGCTATGCCTACGCTGTAGTAGCCCCTGGAGTAGATCCTGCTCTGGAACTATTATTTCTATGGAGACATGTAGTGGGCACTGTAGGAGGCTCGGGTACGGGTGGTTGATACACAATGAAAATTTAATCTCACTAAGTCCACTATCAGATTATCAGGGGAAATCGGTCCGTCAGCCCAAGACACTTTTGGCATGACAAATTAACGGGATCGCGAATACCGGTACCGGTTGATGAGATCCAACACGTCCTAAGAGCGAATATCATGCCGGGTTAGCTAGAATTTTCAGGTGAACTAGGTTGTTTTAGAGACGGAAGCTACCATCTCGTCTACGCCGCCACCACACCTCGACAGCATTGATGGGCTGTGTCGGTTCACCTCACTCACAGCTGTCAACGGGCGGCCCTCCGTCCGGACGATCGTCGATTGCGGTTCATCGCGCCTTCAATATATCTCCATTCACACCTAAGGTTTTGGGATCCACTTCAAATGTTTCAGTGGTTGTAAGGTACTGTAGGACCTCACCTGGGTCCTATTCGGCACGCCACAAAAAGGGTATCATACCGTGGCATCATGGCTCTGCTTTTACGGGGTATTTGTTCTTAGTATTTTTATATAATGTTATATTACTGCGAAATGTTCGACACGCTGTGGATGCTAGCTGACCCATGGTATTTTACAGAGAAAAAACAATATGGTATTTTTCATATCGAGAAACACTTTTGATGTGGTTGATGTATCATACTCGGGGTGGAAAAAACGAAAACAGCAATCTCCCCGTCCCCGTCTACCGTAGCGGGCATACCATAGAAACTCTTTTTGTGTGTGTGGGGGGGGGGAGTGCCCGAGTGGATCGCTGAGAACCTAAAAACATAACCCCTGTATCTACAGACAATTGTAAGGCATCGGCAGAAATAGCTTCCCGATTTTTAATGACCCTCCCGAGCAGGGCGCGACATCTGCTCGGAGAAAGTATTGGAAGATTGGGTTGATGCACCGTGATTACTCGAGTAGATGATGCTTTTTTCTCTTTAGCGGTTTTCCGTTGTCACGTTACCTATCCCTACCCCTTTTTTAAGATCTTATTGAGGAATAATGCAATAGAAATGAAGGCACCCCCCGAACCGAAGCACACCGAAGCATTTTTTATTTCAGCTCGTTAGTTATTTTCGTAAAAATCACTGTGGTGTTTCTATATTGGTGCATGCCGAACCCGAACAGATCTTGTTTGCTCTTGGGGTGCGTGGAAGGAAAAAAAAAAAGGGGGGGGGGAGAGGGTCTCGAGAGTGTGCGTTAAAGCAGGGGTGGTTCTTCATGGGCGATCATTCGTTATCGCACAATCCCTCACGAGGCACGGGGCCGGCCTTAAGAGCTGGGGTCATTGAAAATCTTGATAGGGCGTGGGAGTTGTTTCTTAGTAAGGTTTGTTGTATTTTTCTCTCTCTTTTGATTTGTCTTGACCAGAACTTGGTTCATGCCATTCATTCTAGAGGGGGAAATTCTGGACCTCCGGCCGTCATTCCTAATTATTCTAGTTCTTATGGTGTGTAGGGGAGATCTCGACCATACTAGCATACGCTATGCAACGCAGTCTCTCATTGTAAAGGAAATTGCTGTCTGGTGCGTTGTATATAAGTCCCGGTCAACAAAAGAGTGGTTTCTAGCTAAGGCTCTTGAGATTTTGGGCGCAGTGGATCATTGGGGTTCGGGGGAAAATAATTCCTCTTGCGGATTTCTGGGAGACCCTTCTACGAAGCCTCATATTGGGTTTGCTCTATTTTACTTTTTACTAACCAGCTAGAAATCAATAACAGGAACCATGATGCAGTGTGCGATTTGGTAAAGATGTGCAGCATCTTCGAATCCAATTCCAACCGGAACAAGGAATTCCTCTATTCTTTCGTTGGTGGAAACGAGGATAATAGGTTAGTTACAATATTATGTTATTTAAATAGCTGTAGAGGAGGAAGTTGGATTGTACCTTCTCAAGAATGGGCCGTTCCTGACTTGGGGGGCTCTCGATCAAGTTGGCACCAGGGGGTAGGTTTTAGTTCCTGAGAAGCATATGATCTTCGCACCAGGGCAGTGACGCCAACTCATGTTGGGAGCTCTTGGATCCTGCCCGGCATGCTCTGGTTATAGTGTTATTGTTTTTTTTTGGCAAAAGTGCTTTAAGCTAATGTATCCATAGGAGATAGTGACTTAAAATTTTGAATGCGGGAGAGCTGAATGGACTGAACGGAGACTATGGAGAGCGGACGCTTTTGATAGACATACCCCTCCTTTGCTATCACGGGAGTAAGCAAAGGAGCAAAGGACACGCGCTGAAGAAAGTGGGTACGTGTGGATCGACGAAGGGGTTTGGAAGATTTCATTCTGTTTCATATATATTCCTGTTTTTACCGTTAGTTTTGGGCATGTTGGCGATCAATAGCTAGAGTTCCCAGCTCATCCCAAATTTTTGCTATCGGAACAGTGTGCTCTTGTGCTTGTCTAAAAACCCAGACCCAATACGCCATTCCTCCAATCCTGCTGCAAGGTTTGAAGTTGCTAGTGTGGGATGGGGCGAGAAAATCTGAGAAGTCTTCTTCTAGCCTTCTGAATGTTGCCTTGATCGACTGTGGCCTGCAGACACTTCATAGCACAATTCGATTATCCTCTATTTTATCACGAAATCTCCTTCCAGTACCGATTAACAGGGCATCCTATGGTGCCTATGCTGCTTCACGTCATACTACCTCTTTGCCGGGGCCAGCACAATGAGCTTTGGGGGGAAAAGTGTCAGTGGGCTTCCTCTACTGATGTCGAGACAACATTTGAGATCTAATCATGGGCCATACTGTATTTCCATCTTGGTTGAGTCTCCAATGCCGAACTGAGACTGCAGGTTTGATGCGAGGTGCATGCTCCGGTCTCAAGTACAGTATAGTACTTACCATCTGCATTAGCCGCTACTTTGAGCCCCTCATTGGGGTGGTTGAGCTTTCGGGAGATTGGAGGTTTGCCTCCCACTCACCTTCTTGCTTGCCCATGAGCCCTACGCAAGCTCCTTTTGGGGATTTAGATTAGGGGTGCGGGGATCTTGCAATCGATGGCGGCCACCAGTATAAGGAACCAAGGAGGTAATGGTGATAGCGTTGGGAAGCATGAAGCATCCTTCTCTTTTTTTATGCACGGGACATACTGACTGCTGGGCTCACTGTAGGATTTTGGACTGCAGTTTCGTCCTCAAATATCCGCCAGTAGAACCCATTTCTCTGGGGCATCTCCTGGCAATACCCGCCATCGTGAACACGACCCGACTGATAGAATGTTTGTGCTATGGGTGTTGGATTTAATCAACCACTCATCCGAATGTATTAGCCAAATTACGATTCTTGGGCCGAATTGCTCTCATGAGGCGATTGCAATAATTATTGTGGGTCTCCTGGTGCTTGACGCTGTGGGGTGGGGCCTGCGCTTAATTCCAATACGGTTTAGCCAGGGGAGCCGGTGGGTTTGGCTCATGGTCTCGAGTATTCAACCAATATTCATACTGAGACTACCGGCTGAGTGTCTGGTGTGTGGAACTCAATTTCGGGGTTGATTCAACAATAGTGTGACGATCAGGCTTTTATTAGATAAGGTTTGGTCGGCACATCGGTGCGCTCTTGTCACTCTCCGGTATTATACCCGCAATCACTCTTTATTGTCTTTTCTACACACCAGAGATTATATGAAATCGTGGAATCAAGAGTTGAAGATTGTGGAATCATGTCTCCTGTGCGCTTACACAATTGCAAGGAACAATGAGGTCGGGTATCAGTGGAAATTGGGGGTTCTCTGATTTACTTGGTGCATCTGGTCAACCAGGTGGATGCAGAGTTAGCGGACACCTTTCTCACTTGGAAAGAGGGCGGGAGGGTAGGAAAGGTATGGTCGTAAATTTCGTTATTCCATCTTGCACTCTAAACAACCTTGAAGGGACAACATTATAAATAAGCCAGAATATCACCCTGAGCCTTCCACGGCCACCACATCTCTCTCCATGCCTCCGCAGGTGTTGACTCCTCTGTCTCGATGAGCTGGAGAAAATATTCCTGGGGAACCTTTGCCTGTACATAACGACAGCTGTGAGCCCGAGGAAAAGGATCCATGAGCTTCTCCTGGCTCCCACAATTGCCAATGAGGAGCGAGCTCCCTCTCCCAATCTAATAGATATATGGGTGAGTGGAGCTCCTGAAGAAACCATGGCCGGGATAACGCTTCTTATGAGAAACATGTAGAGTAATTTTATTGCCGTGAACTGGAGTTAACGGGCGACTTGGAGGGAAAAGATACTTAGAAACCTTCGTCGGGGGTATCATACTGGGATAAGGAGTGCTATCACTAGATATATTGAGTGCTGGATACTGGAAATCAAGATTATTTTAGCCAGCTCCTTTGGTCCAAGGTGCACGACTAGGAAACACGCTATTGAAACAAGGGAGGGTAGGTGTGATACTCTAGAGCGCGGTATGACATGTGAGCATAAGAAAGCAATCGGAAATATGCATGTCCGCTTTTGTATTCTTGACGGCTTGGGTATTAGCAAAATGATGTGTATTGACTTCAAATTGCCCTGTCATCCCCGCCTCCTGATACAAAATCTCTCTGTATGTATGATATGTGTTGGCGACACTCTGATGGCAGCTCGCTCACGACCCAATGATGACTGGGGTAGCGTAGGTAACTGCGCGAAGTCCAGGAGAAAAGCACGTAAGTGTTGGTTGTGGTATGTGTGATGTCCGATGTACAATACAGGAAGCTCTCTACTGGTAGCTCAGACTTAAATACAGAAGAGAGCGCACAAACGCACTAAACAGGAAAAACCCACAAGTGGCAGTCACGACCCTAAGCCGGTCGTACCCCAAACTAACTATCATACCCTAACGACTATGGGATTCTAGCTATCAATATGGTCTACGCCTGGCTTCTGGGATCGACAAGAACTGCACCGCCCACCGTGGGGTTCCGACTAGTAGTATCTGTAGATCTGGGGATCATCCCATTTTTTAATTCACACATGCACGTATCCGACTATTGGTGAGGGGAGAATATGCAAGAGGCCATTATCTGGAGAAAGGGAGCCTTGGGCCGCTCAATAAGCAAGATACCATTTTGGAATAAGTGGGCCCCACCGGAATGCGTGTTTCAGGCTACTGGGCTTGCGGTCCTATCATCACTTCCCTTTGCCAAAATACATCACTGATCGAGTAATGAAGTCAGTTTGAGTGTGCAATATTTCGTGCTGGGGATAAAGCCAATAGATTGCTTACCTAGAGCAAGGTCAGGAAATTTTGTCTTTATAGAGGGATGATGCTTGCTCCTGATCTGATTCACTAATAGAAAATTTAAGATGCAGACTGTGTGGGATCTCCCCTGGAATATGGGACCGCAGCTGTAGAATAAATCGGGAGCCGAATCTTGCCATGTTTAGATCAAGGGAATGCGGGACTGGAGGAATGGGACGGCTTAAAACCAGCTTGTGTGAAAGAAAGAGGGGCAAGTAGTAGCTAATGCAGGAAGATGCGTTTTGGTTTCATGAGGAACAGATTATCCGAGTGATTACTGGTGATGGAAGGTGTCATTTCCAGCAACCTGATTGATTTTTGGCAAGTGCTTAGTTGGGTTTAGATACAGGGCTAGAGCGCATCTGTTGTGGACAGCCGAAGCAATGGTGTAAAGGTGCAAAGGGGTGCGTTGTAGTTGGGGGTTTTTGGGGAAAACGAGTTTTACTCGGGAGAATCTAAAGCTTCCACTAGACGTGGATGTTGGGAGGCATCTGTAGCATGGAATATGAGAATTTGGTGATAGATGTAATCATATGTGATAGTCGTTAGAGTACTGGAGTAGTTAGCTTGAGGCCTGCCTAGCGGGGGGGTTGTGCCTGGTGATTTGTTGGGTATTTTTCCTGCTGTATGAGTTTTCATGTGTGTGTTGAGTGTGCTCTCTATCTGTAGAGAGTCACTCGTTGAACATCAGTACTCAACTGCGCTGCTAAAGTGCTTACTGTTGAAAAATGAAGGAATGTTTTATTTGTGTGTCGGAGACTAGGAAGAGTAGGAGATGTTTAAGAACTTGGGGCCAATCTAAGGGGAAAGGAGAGGTTTACTATTTATTCGGTGAAATGGCAACATGTACTGGGAGTGGAAAGGATGTCAAAGGAAAGAATATGGAAAATAAAAGAATACACTTTAATGAATAGGGCTAAATATATTTTATATCAGCAATGAGGATTGAAGTTGTGACTTCAAATATTCAAAAAAAAGCCTTGACCTAGCTTTTATAGGGCAGTTCATTTTGCAACACCAGTGGTCTACGTTATAGGTGGCGCCCACCATACATTATATTTGACTCTTGGATCCAAGTTGGCTTATTCATCTAGGAGCCAGACAGAGCAGGTTCGCCTTGCTTACCTTTATTCAACCGTATTTTATCACCCGTGGCAGAGCAGTAAGAGCACGGAACGGCCTGTGGGGTCAGCCTTAGTTGGAGCTCGGTGCCCATGTCAGTTCATGCTAATCTATTCCTTTGACAACTCAATTTTTTGTAGGCAATTATGCGCAAGCCTTGAACCTCCAACTCCCCGGCTCATGTTTGCCGCTAACAATTCGCTGTATCTCTTGAAGTCTCAGGCTCATGCATATATCACATCGTGATATCTGAACAACAGGGGTGAGGCAAAAGTGCAATTCGCATTCCAGAGAAACAGAAATATAGAGCATCCCCCCCCTTTCTTCTCTCATACAAGTTTTGGCAGTAGGACGCTACTTCTTGCACTTTTTGCTGCTCATATCACTTACTGTTACACAGGAACAATGTAAGTCTCTGGTTGCTTTTTTTTTTTACATCGAGCAGGAAAAGCGCACAGCACCTCACGGATCGAGACCAGCCACACAGCAGAGCATCGTTTCAACTATGCGGTCTCGATACACTCGGCAACCGACTCGGATTACCTGCAGGACTTGGCCATCTCCCACTCTATCCAGAGGAAGATGGGTGGTATTCCGTTCTTGGACCATGGCGCACAAACGGTAACCCTGCCGATGTCAACGAAGACAACCCGGAAGCCAACCTTGACATCCCATCCCCGTCCGTGAACCCTCCTGGAACCGCAGACCCAGCTCCCAGCCTCATATTCTGCCAATACCGCGGGTGCTCCGGCAACAGGTTAGCACTCAGTCTTTCCCCTCTGCTCTACTCTCACCCATACTAACTTGTACTCTCCCCCCCACAGCGGCCCCCACTCCTGCGCTCCAAGCCAATTTGCCTGCCTTGCCCCCAATTGCTCCTGGCGCGGCACCTTCAAGACGAAGCAAGCCTTCAACAGACACTACCAAGCTAAACACCTCAACGACCGTGTGGATTGCCCAGTTGAAGGGTGCTTACATGTTGGACATCGGGGGATCAAGAGGGCTGATAATCTTCATGCTCACTTGCTGAGCAAGCATGGTATTTCCCGTGCTAGGCCGCCATATAAGAATTAAGTTTATTAGTATGAGGATAGGGTATTGTTCGCGGTTGTTGTCGTCTTATGTGTTTTCCTAATAGTCGAATAGTAATTCTCTTATAATCTCCTTTGTCTTCACTTGTCTTAAGATATTATTTATCTGTCCCATCCTCTATCAACTGGGATACGGTATATCTTCTCACTCTTTTATCATCATGATATCTTAGTGAGCCCAGTATCTATCTGTTTCATGACGAGAACATATGTCTCTATTTGTTTTTTATCCTCTTCCTTCTTTAGTTCCCTTTCCTCTAGCGTTCTACAAATCTCCTTCCGTGGCTGTCCATTTCCTATGGCCCTCTTCTGGTTCCTTTAAATACACCTGACCATATTTCAATATATAGCCACTTCGCTCCTTGCGCTTTGGAGAGCATATTGGTATTCCAGATAATCATGAATTAATAATTGCCTCCATACTGGCGTTCTAAACGGGCAGAAGGGTCCTAGAATGGCCAAATCCAGGGACTATGGACAGCCAAAGGAACATCAGTCCCGTAAAACCAAAGATGGCGATTATCACCAAGGTGGAATGGCCCGAAAACCTGAGATATCCTGGATGGACGGTACCAGTAGAATGGCGGTTGAGGATGACTATACGGGACTGCGGGTAAAGGCCGCTAACAGGCTGGATAGCAGGGGACTATCGGTAATAGCGGATCACACTGAGCTACATAGAGCACTAAGGACACTATAATAACCCCGGTAATAGAACATTGTATTAGGACCGGGGATGAGCGCGGGCAAACGAAACCCACATGGCAAGGAGGAACAATGAAGTGTGAACACCATGAACATATATAAGGCATATGTGGAGACATAGGGCTACACATGTACGGGCAGAGCTTTCACTACGTAAAGTGAACCGTGGCTGGCAACCTTCCTTCCTCGGGAATACACACCTTAGCATCTACACCAGTTAACACATGGGCACACAATCGTACCATCTCCGTCAACTACCCCTTTCATACTAGCTTGGTGCGGGGGGGTCGTCTCCAATTAGACAAGTGACTATCGTTTCGCTTGTTAGATAGGAAAATTAAAAACATGTATCAAAGCGGAAAAATAATATACTTTCAGAATCTGATAGAAATAAATTGATAATTGTCGCGTGAAGAGGGGGATAAATGCAAAGCTTGTTCAACAATAGAATTCACACACGAGTATTACAACGGGCATTATTTCAATTCTATTCCTAGAATTCAATATTAATTCAACCTGTTGCCTATTGAAATACCAATGTATTTACTTCAAGCTATTGTAGGTGGACAAAATTAACTGAACATTGATGCAACAGGAAATACTTTTGGCAATGACAACGCTACTCCCCAATTTCATCCTGCCAAACTGATAAGAAAAATAAAAATTATATTAAAAATATAAATATATAGGAAAAATTCATATTTTCTATTATATCTATTAATTCTAACAACTGCCGCTATTTTGCTAACAGTTTATTTTGTTAGAGGATCAAACACTTAAGCTTGAAGAGTTTTCTATCAATAAGTTATGACCTCCTATATATTGCAAGGCAAGTGTACTGTTTGTGCTATTAAGATTTGTAATAAATAAAATGAGAAGTTGTGGAACTGAGATTGATATGGTAAGATTACGAAACTTTTTCACATGTGTTTATTTCCTTAGGATTCTCTGCAAAAGTCTTGGTGCTCATAAAAAAAGTCTTGCTGCAGAACCTGGACTATCCACCTACTCGGCAGGAACCGACATTTACGGAATAGGATAGCGGTGTAGTTACCACCTGAAAGAGGACTTTTGGGTTTCCACCTTCCTAGAAAGGCGGGCTTATTCCTTTTGGCCCAGACATTTTCCCTCAGTTCGGACATAGTTTGCTAGGTAGATAAGGTGCAGCTGTGCTGCTCCACTAGCTAGCTAGCTGTAGTAACCAGTATTCAATTATTGTTACCTCCAAGAAGGCCCAAACGGGTGACCCTATGGTAGCAGGAGTGGCCAACTGACTGCTAATCCAACTAGCCTGTATCGAAGAGTCCAGAATATGGGTCTAATGATTGGGTATGGTACTCCAGTCTCATGTAACCCCAAAATAGCAAAAACGCGTTTATGCAATAACACTTGTTGCTATACATCAACAAGCAGATGTCGCTAAGACAACTACGTTACATGAAAGCTAAGTTTTGTTTTACTTTTATAGTTTTTGTTTTTGCATTATTTGGTGTTGGGATTTGGCTCATTTAGTGGGCTTTATAATTTTAGTAACCCCTGAGCAGGAGGTAAAGACCGCTTATAGTGGGCTGCCTGGAAGAATAAATATCTTTTTTAACTTCTTGACAGGTTGTCTGAGAAGACCTCAGTGGTTGAAACAATGCTGACATTCTAACAAAAACCTGCAACTATACGATACACAGCATGCCTAAACAAGGCAAGCAATAAAGACAATTAAATCCTAAGTGAATGGATCAATGGGCAGATCCCCACATATGAGAACCAGAATATTATGAGTATCCAGAAGAAGATGCACACATCTTTATCATTGGCAAACGTTATCGAATCCCGGTTCTGCCGGATTCTGGATTGAATATCTTTCTCATTAACAGACATGGCTTGAAGATGTACAGATCCTGAATTACTTGAGAACTGATGCAATTCAAATTCAAGGTTTTACTGGAGAAACTCTATTGTCTGGCAGAACAAATTTCACCAAACTATTCCTAGAAATAGGACAAAATTCAAAACTTTCTCTTGTTTCCTGCGAAATAGCTCCAGTGGGAAAATATTGTATAATTATACCATTCAGTTGGTGGCATCAGGAACATCCTTTTACAAATATTGCAAACTTCAAAGACATGTCCTTTGACAATAACGAATGCCAATCGCCCATACTTCTCAAAGATAAAGGAATCTTGGTGGAATGGGATGAACAGGTTCTAAATGACCGAAATGCTGTAGTCATTGGTCAAATAGAAAATATTGATGATGAAAAGATTACAATTATCGACTAGCTACCTGAAAGTTACTATGACTACCTTGATGTATTTAGAACATTGATAGTAGAGAAACCAGCACCTCGCCATACTTTCGACCAGGTGATCGACCTCAAACCTGATACACAACCACCTTGGAGTCCAATATATCCCTTATCCCAAAAACTCCTTGAGGCGTTCTACAAATGCCTCGACAATGTGCTCAAACAAGGAAAGCTATCTCTAAGCAAATCATCAGCTGGCACTCTCATTCTTTTCCTTTTTAAACCTGACTGTCGTCTGAGGCTAGTTGTTGACTACCTTGAACACAATAAAGCTACAATTCACTACAAATCTCCTATCTTTCTGATGACGGAATTAGGAGATCAAGTCCGTGATGCTCAGATCTTCATGAAGTTAGACCTGAAAGATGATATTCATCTAAGAAGAGTTTGTAAAGGGGATGAATTTAAAACAGCTTTTCAAACCAGGTATTGCCGTTATCAATACTGTGATATGGTTTTTAGTTTATTCAACAAAACGGCCACCTTCCAAACTATGATAAACGTGATTTTGAGGGATTTTCTTCACTAATGAATTGTTGTATATACTGATAATATTCGTATATACTCTAGGATGGTTGAAGAGCATATTATATTTGTCAGAAAGGTTTTACAAAGGGGATGTGAATACTAGATAGCAATTTCGTTGGAAAAAAGCATATTTCATGTTAAAAAAGTGGACTTTTTGGACTATGTCATGGTAACGGATAGGGTAACCATGAATGAAAGGAATATGGAACCAATGAAGGCTTGGAGAGCTCCTGGTTCGGTTAAGGATAGTCAGCTTTTTATTTGGTTGACCAACTTTTATCGACGATTCATTAAGAACTTCACAGCTATCTGTCTCGCAATAACCAATCCATTGAAAGGAGACCTGAAGAAATTATTTTCGGGCAAGGAGCAACAAGAGGCCTTTGACGAGCTCAAAGGCGGCTGCATATTAGCACCAATTCTATGATATTTCTATCCAGAACGTGATACGGTTGTAGAGACAGATGCTAGGGATTATACACTAGGATGTATCTTGTCAGAGTTTTATAGAAAAAGACTACACTCTGTTGCCTTCCATTCCCGACAGCTTGGCCTGGCAGAGTACAACTACGACATCTATAACTAGGAATTATTATCCATTCTTGTTGCCTTCATGGAATGGAGGAATTACTTGGAAGGAACTGAGAAACCAATAACCGTCTATACCGATCATCACTAGCAGAACATACAATATTTCCTTACAACGAAAGCCTGGACTTATAGACAGATTTGCTGGGGACCAAAATTGTGTGGTTTTAATATCAAAATCATCTACTGACCAGGCACCAAAGGTGGCAAGCCAGACACTTTAAGCAGGTGGCTTGAGTACCGCGCTGAAGAATCAGCTAAGTATCGTGAACAGCAAATTTTGTAACCTTAGCACTACAGAAAATTCCAAATCACGGTTGTGTGGGGAACAGATTCTGAACAGCTCCAACAGGAATTGCCTGAAACAGAAAAGGAAATGGGTATTCGGATTCAAAGGTTTGTTAAAGATGAATGAATCTCGACAAAAGGATCAAAGCTTGCAGCAGGACACGATCTCCACAGCATAGAAGATTATCTTATTCCTGCTGACAACTGAGCTCTAGTCAAAATTGGTTTAGCAATGGCAGTACCAGAGGGAACCTACAGTCACATCGTAGTACCAAGAAGTTGTCTAGCAACCAGAGGTATCCTGATCGATGTAGGAGTAATTGATGCAGATTATTGAGGAGAAGTCAAAGTCGTACTCATTAATTACGGAAAGCTAGATTACAAGGTCAAGATAGGTGGATGCATAGCGCAATTAATCGTGGAAGAATTGATAATCAGAAATTGAAAGAGGTTGATAAGTTGAGTGAGACGGAGAGAGCAGAAAAAGGTTTTGGCAGTAGTGGAACAGGGTTGGAGTTGAAAGAAACACAACCAACAATATACTTCTTTTAATCAGATAGTATTAGGTGGTATCAGATTTCTAAGAACAAGCACAATTGGTAAGACTAATGTACTTTATTGTAGACGAAGACGTGTCTAGGAAGGCTCAATATAAACGTGTGTAAAATAGTGATAAAGATTTTTCTAGTAATAACTTATTATATTGATAAGGTCTCTTCTCTGTAGAGTCATGCTTTCAGTAAAGCTCGAGAGGTACTTAGATATTTATATCCCACGTTGTAGAGCGGACAGCCTACGAGTATCTACCATACTAACTAAGTACTTGCCAACTATTCGGAACATTTTTCATATAGTGCAAAAACAGTTTGACTCTCAATATAATCGCCCCACTGTTAACTTCCGGACTGAAGAGCTCTTGATTTCTCTGGCGTGGCACATTGTCCCACTGAGAGTTCACAATTCTTCATTCATCAGGAGGAACTGAAACCTGCCTGCATATGGGACAGTATCCTTATCATCGGACGAACAAAGTGGCCAACATTGTAATCGGACCTATTGCCATTACAGGTATCACTCATGTTTCTGCATATAGGCTTTAGTTAGACAACTAGCCATTTTCTTTAGTCTCCGGAATATAAGTTACGGTCCAAGTTACTTCAAGGGTCAACTTACACATGGGTCATTTAAGCTGCTCGCACTGGGGGTGTATATGAAAGGATGAGAATCGTAATTCAGTTGCTCAAGTATATGAAAATGGAATTGACTCGCATCTATCTGCCAGTGATATCTATTCAATAGTTCTCTCTGGCAATTCTTCCTATCTGCCTGCCGGCCCATCTGCTTATTCTATCTACCCGTCTAAGCATGATAATTATTTCCACCATTGACTAGAATCCATTTAGCTATGATACTAGAAAGCCTAGCGACTTCTTTATTGATATCCTCAATGGTAGCCCTGTCCCATTCCGCTTGAAGAACAAGCCTCATCTGTGGTAGGGAGGTGATTCGCTCGTGTCCATGGCGGGTTTGAATACGGCTTTGCATCAAAGCCCATATATGCTCGATTCGGTTGAAATCAGGGTAATTTGCAGGCCAGTCCACCTTCTTAATCCCTTCTTCTTCCCTTCTAGCATTAGTGAAAATAGAGTTATGCGCTGGTGCATTATCCTCTATAAGCACAAAGGATGTATTAGACTGTAACCAGTCCTGACATGTAGGCCAAAGAAGTGGTTGTGCTACACACTTCACATAGCGCCAGGAATTGATACCCATTCCTTCCCCGGCTTATATTTTGCTAGCTTGAATCTTTTCCCTTGATGGGTTTGGGGAACTCTTTGTTTTGATGCATTATCGTGCTTTTCAGCATAGTGTTGTGCAGAAAAGGCTGCCATTTCAGTATTTCTTAGTTCCTCTCACTCCCCAGATGCCTTCTATTCCTCATTCAATCTCTTTTCCTCAGTCTCTCTGCCTTTCTCCAGTAATGCGATAGCCAAAGCTGCTGCCTCCTTCTCCTCACTACTTTCAATTTCCCATACATGAAATGGTCCCTTCCATCCCAGCACATAACGCTTTCTCCCTGCTTTTTCATGCATCTAACACAGTCCTCATGCCACTTCTCTGTTTGATCTCTTTAGCCCAGATTTAATCCAAAGAGCCTGCCAACCTCAATTGACATCTCATCAGTGAACCCATAATTTCTCCATTTATCGATTCCCTAGTCCTTCTGCTCCATGCAGTATTTAAGCCTTATTACCTGATTTTTGGACTTTAAAATAAACTTAAACAGCTCTTTCAAGTTATAAGCCCTAATACGACGAGACCGCAGAGTCTTCCAAACAGTTGAATCACTAACATGAGAGAGCCTGGCTCCTCTTCGCATATCGACAAGACACATGCGCCGAGTACGAAAGTCGCGCTTGACTGTGAGGAATAGGTGGTCGATTTCCGCATCTGTGAGAGCATTCAGATGCTCAGAACAAGGCTTCCCATTCAAGCAATCCTTTGCCAGTAGCACACAAAGTGATATATTATCCTTATCCCTGGTCCGCATATCTCTCCTCCATTCAACTTGGTTCATTTCCTCTGCCAAGAACCCTTCGTTCTCTCCAATCAAACCAAAACCTGGTGATTCCCAAACTTCTTGCAGCTCAGCCTCATGCACTGCAGTGGACAGAGCGCCCTCCCATTTCGCAATCAGGCTTTTTATCGCGTGACAGTGAATATCACTTGCTGTTGAAATTGCAACACCGGTACAGATTTTAATGTCTTTAAACTGGTATCCGAGTTCTCGCATAGTAATGATTGCTGCTCGTCTGTGAGGTGTAATTTCTCTGTCTATTATATCTCTCATATAAGTATCTTCTTTAATAATAGTAGTGGGTGGGATTGATCCTACATTTTTGGTAATTAGTAACCAGTGTCATGGTTCAAGTTGTGGTTAGTTGCCGGAGAGGAATGTTACATGTGAAGAAAAAGTTTATATTAGAGATCAAGCACTTAGACGATTGCCAAGGAGACAGTTACCTTACAGGCGGGATACCTTACCCCAAGCCATTCCGGGACTAAAAGGAATGGCTAGTAGAGCTCAAGATCGTACCTGTGGCACAATTTGCTCATAATTCTTCCTTACCGAATAGTCCGACGTGGTAATATACCATTGATGTGGGTACGGTCATACTCTCATTTCATTCTAGAGTAGATACGATGTTTTCATCGGGTTACGTTAGCGAGGTAACGGGGTCTTGGCACTGGACTGTAGTCCAAGGCACACAACTACAGGAAGTGTAACGTTTCCTTATTGGTTCTCGGTACACTGAGAACGTTTAAGAAAGCGTCTTGGATTGTGCACTTGAAATCCTAGCCAAAGAGTGGCCTAGGCGGATTGATCAAGCGGAGGCTCCGAAAGGTTGTTAGATAAAACCCTTTACTATATCCCTAAGGTCTTGAAGTGTTTGGCAGCTTCTCACTATTGTCGCGAACTGCAGAGGTAACTATCCAACCATGTATATTGAAAACTCTGTCTGTCGAAGTCTGCTCTTTCTAAGTCCAACAGATGCAGCCTTTAAATACATGGCTGGCTTTTCCTAAAGCCTTACTCCTATGAGCACAGCTCGTATCCTAAAACAACTATGGTATCAAATCAATACCAAAAAACAATACATAAAACATTCAAGGTATCAAACGATCCCTTGAAACAAAACTTCAAACAACAAGAGTATCAAATAATACTTCCGAAACACAATCAGGGAGAGGCACAACCTCGTATCCTGAAACCAAACATAAAACAAACTAGGTATCAAACGATACCTCTTGCATAACATAACAAGGCTACAGCCACAAGGCTTGTATCCTGAAACCAAACTAATCCTAAAGGAAATCCATCAGTAACCATAGTACCTGTACTGGTTACACTCCTGAAACAAAACATCTGTTTCCATCAATCAAACTAAACCTTAAATCCAACTCGTAATAACTCTACAATCCTCAGATCCAGAGTCGTCATACTTGGTTTCGAAATAGGGCTTGAAAAGTCAATATCAACTGGCCCTTCGTACTCAAATTGGGTCCAGCTAGGCGTCGTCGGCGTATAGGACATGGTAATAAATCTTGTTTCAACAGGAAACTCGTCTCCAGGCATGTTGTCGGTCCACCAAGCCTGAACAAAATCCATCGCATTTTCGAGACACTCCAATGGCTTTCAACTATTGTCGCTATTGGGGTATCCTTTCCATTTGACAAGAAACAGGGCCTTGCCATAGCGTTCATGGTGGTTCAGCACCTCCTCAACCTCCCATTTGGGCATTTCCTCAACCAGTATAGGTGTGGGTTTGGCATGAGTCCCTCCAGGAAATCTGCTGTTATTGTTGGGGAAGAACTTCTTAACCATCGAACAGTGAAAGACAGCCTCCTTCCTGCGGTAGATTTTCAAGTCCATTTTGACAGTATAGTTCTGTGTTGGTTCATCGTAATCAAGGACCTGGAAAGGTCCTTGCCATTGTGGCTCGAGTTTCTTACTCCTTCCAGATTCTGTTGCAAATCTGTCACCATACATCATCAGGAATTCTCCAATGCTGATGGGTTTATGGGTCGTCCTCCTCTTAGCTGCAACTCTGGTGCTGCGGATCCTAGCTAGCTTGAGCGCTTGATATGCATGATTCCTCAGCTCCTGGTGTCGATTAAGATAATCCTCAGATGCTGGGACAGCTGTGCCTTCGATCCTATAGGTCGCCAATAAAAGGTAGTCTCGTCCATACACTGCTTTGTATGGTGACATGTTAATGGTATCAGAATGTCCAGCATTCGTATATGCCGCCATATCCTGCAATGAATTCACCCAATTATTCTGCCGCTTGTTGGTGATGTTTCTCAAGGTGGTCTTGAGTTCCCTAATCTTGCATTCCACTTGCCCATTTGTTTCATGATGTCCAGGCACTGCCTTAATATGTTCAATTCCCATCGACTTCATACTTTGTTGGCAAAAACATGAAGTGAACTTGGGATCTGCATCGCTAACGATCGAAGTAGGTGTGCCATGGGGTGTGAATACGTGGTGACGAAGATAGGATAGGGTTGTCTCTGAATTCGCATCTGAAGTAGTTGGGATGAACCAGGTAAATCCAACATCCCAGTCCACAACTACCAAGACCATATCATAGGTCTTTGTTGGTCCTTTACTCTTGGTGAAAGGTCCTGCGAAATCAATAGCATAAGATGTAAAAATCTCCTGAGGAATCGGCATCATCTGGGCATTGTCTTCAGGCAACGCATTCCATTCCTTATTCATCTGACAGTGCTCATACTGCCTAACGTCATCTCTCCAATCCTTCCTCATCTCCGGCCAGTAAAGGTACTCAGTAGCATATCTGAGATTCCTTTCCGCACTGTGGTGTCCTTTGTCATGGACTTCCGATATGACGACTTCTCGAACGGTTTGACCATTTGCTGCATAGCCTTTTGGTATGTAAAGAGCTTGAAGTCCTTTGCATGTAGTAGCGAACATCAGTCCGTCACCAATAGTGTTCGTTACGGGGCGGGGCGGGGCGGGTTTTCACTCACAAGGCCCCGCCCTTACACGGGGCCGGGGGGGGTATTTTTCGGGTAATCCCCGCCCCGCCCCCGCCCGGGGCCCACCCGCACTCATTCCCTGGACGGGGCCCCGTTTGTTACCACCCATTTTTAACGGGGACCCGTCCGGGGTATGGGTGGGGCGGGGGCCTGAGCGGGGACAGGGGCAGGGAATGCCGAAAAAGACACCCCGCCCCAGGCCGTTGAGCGGGGCAGGGCGGGGAAAAGGGCCGGGGGCCCGCGTTTTCCGGGGCCCCGTCCGCCCCGTAACGAACTCTAGTCACCAATGCGATAGTGTTCCATCCTTCCTCCCTTAGCCATCTTTCCAGAGTCGACAGCTAACTTGTATAACTCATCCTTCCTATAGGCGTCGACTAGTTGTTCTCTCTACATGCTTTGCATCTCAGTGGTAACTTGAATGGTATTGCGTTCATCAAGTACCTGTTCGAGGCCCTAGGTGTCTCCTTTATTCTCGAAGACATCATACAGAATGCGATCATCCTGCGATAGAGTAGGTGGTATGATCGTAGGAATGGTTCTGTTGTAGTGGGATAAACCTCCTCCATAGAGGGGTTTCTGTCGCTTTGCCATATAGGCATCGTGGGGTTTTCGATCATGACCGTCGCATTCTCTGCACATGGCTAGAGGATCATCATGTTCTAGTGCTGTGGCTAGTCGTTTTCTGACTCCGTCGAGGTCAATTCTGGGTCTGGGACTCTCATTGCCTTCCGCTAAGTATCCGCTCTCATTGTTGCCACCTCAGGAGATTCAGGGGTAATGACTTGTCGTGCAACCCTGTTCTCGTTATGGAATTCGCACACTGCTTTGTGGCATGCTGTCCAATGAATCACTGAGTGGTTCAATTCTTCTTCGCTGAGATATCTAGAGGAGACCATATCTCCCCAGTCGTGCCCTTCTCTCATACTGCAATCAGAGCCACATTCAGAGTGATCTCCAAGAGTGCGTAGGGGTTCAAAGCGTGACATGGTGTCAGAAAAGAATGAAGTAGCAAATAAGGTATGGAGTGAGTTCTCGTGGGTATTGGTAGCTTCGAGGTCTTCTGTTTCTTCAGTAGGGTCTTGGGCGTATTCTGCTAGTCCAGTATCATGTCGATAAAGGTGGGAAAGTGCGTCAGCTAAATAGTTTGTTGCCCCAGGCTTGTAAACTATCTTTGCCATATACTTCGCTAGGTGTGTACGCCATCTCATTTGCTTCCTAGTCGGTCTTCGATCCGTCCTCAGATACATCAGGGGTTGATGATCTGTAACAATCGTAAACTCATGTTCTCCAAGGAGGTGATCAAATGCTACCAAGGCATCCATGATTGCCAGTGCCTCCTTGTCTGTTGTCCTATAGTTCATTTGCGTGTTAGTGAACTTCCTGCTATGTAAGGATGCTGGTCGTGCTGTTTCAGGTGTTTCGCCTTGTTCAACCCAGGCTCCAACTCCTGTGTCTGGCATCTGTTATTAACCGTATGTGTACTTCAGATTCGTGGTTAATAGGTCTGATGACCTCGTTATTATCAGCAAGCCTCATCAGCAAAAAAACCTTTTTCTACGGACGGACAAAGCCCGCTTCCGGACGGACAAAGCCCGCTTCCGGACGAATAGCGTCCGCTCTTTGCGTCCGGTCCTCCAGGATCTCCTATGCCTTCTTTGCCTTTCATTTCTTGCATCTGGTGCACCCGGACGCCCCACTTTCCCTCCACAGCGTCCGATGCGCTTGTTGCGGCCCCACCGCCTCCTCGTGCCTCTCCCTTGTATCCGCCCCCTTATCCTCTTATCTACCAGCCTCCTGCCGACTCCTTGCGTTTGCGCGCGTCCGGCGACCATCTCTGCTACCCTCACACCTCTGGCGACCTAGATCTGTCCGCTTCCATCCGCTTCCGTCCGCTGCCATCCTACGTCACTTTTTTCTTAGTCTGCACCCTACTGTCACTTCCATAATTCCCTTACTGTTCACAAGACGCGGGGCGCGGCCGCCATGCAGACCCCCTACTTTGGTTGGCTTCCCTTCCCACAGGAGTGCATAGTTTCGCATTAATCAACCGCAGAACTCAGGCTGCCGAGTTGAAGCTGGACACTTTCTACGGGAATATCTCCCTTAAGTCGCCAGCTTCAACTTGGCCGCCTATTCAATTCAATTTATTTAAAACATTCCCTTAAACGCCCACGGATCATGTATTACTCCTGCGGCCGAGTGGAAGCCGGACACTCAAAATGGGCACTGCCACCATAAGTGTACGGCTTCAACTTGACCGTATATTCATACGGAACAATTTATCCCATTTAAAACATTCCCTTCAATACCCGCGAATCCTGTGTGACTCCCGCGGCCTAGTTGAAGCCGGACACTCAATATGGGATCTGCCACCTTAAGTGTCGAGCTTCAACCCGGCCGGATATTCGTGTGGAACAATTCAACCTATTTAAAACATTGCCTTAAACGCCCACGGATCGTGTAGTACTCCCCCGGCCCAGTTGAAGCCGGACACTGAATATGGGCACTGCCACCTTAAGCGTATGGCTTCACCTTGGCTGTATATTCATGCAGAACAATTCAACCTATTCAAAATATTCCCTTAAATGCCCACGGATCGTGTAGTACTCCCCCGGCCAAGTTGAAGCCGGACACTCAATACGCGAACTGGCACCTTAAGTGCCCAGTTTCAACTCAGCCAAATAAATACTGTACATAATTGGATAGAATACTTTAATATATTTCATTAAACGTCCTCAGATCAATCCTGTGATTCACTCTCCATTGCTTCTCACCGCTAGGAATTACCTGCGCCTGTCCAATCACTGCCCCTATACTGACTATTTGCATGTCTCGACCATTGATCCTGTTGCTGACTCGAATATGTCCGCTCGGAATGTGAAATCTGGCACCATTGATCGGATCAAGTATGCAAACTAATGCCAGGCGATGGACAGTTGCGGCCTCACTTAGAATATTTCTTATCTTGAAAAGTGCTAGCAACCGAGCCACCACGCGTCCCCGTAAATCTCCATAGTTCGCTTCCCCACCAGTCTGGACCCACACCCAACCGTTTCTAGAGCCACCATTGCGGAATGCCTTTGTTCCAGTGCAGCGGGCCCAGTGGATCTGGAACCTGTCAGTTTCCTGAAAGTCAGGCACTGGGATTTCAAGCTGAGCAAATCCTTCTACAGGAAGTAACCCGAGTTCGGCGGGGTCTTCAGGCAACCGCCAGTCATCCGCAGCAGTCTTCCTGATAAAACACAGTATCTCCTCTATCATGTTGGAATCATGGATATCGAGGGCGGTGCATAATTCGGTCAGCGTGCTGGTGTTCTTCATACGGCCTTTAAGCACCCGGCGAGGTGTGCTGTGACTTGGAACAGTCGTCATTTCCATCCCACTATCTTCTACCACGATCACACCTTCAACTTTTGAAAGTGCTTCTATTGTCTGCAACCTTATTCATAGGGCGTGCTGGCGGCCATAGTGCGACAAGATCTGTCAGGCGGCTTCATTCTTGTTTGACCTGCAGTAGCCATCTTTAATCTGATCGTTATGTGCTAGTTCACCGATCTCGGTTGAATACATCGATATGGATCCAAAACGCCGTACGTGGGAGGCAAAGTGAGTCAGGTAGTGCATCTTGATGAAGTTGAAGTGGTTCTCACACCGTATCAAATCTGCCCGCCGATCAGACCTTTCAACCCTCTCTTGATCAGCCAGCCGACGGCGATTAGCAACGGTTTTATGGCGGACTTCTTTAGCACGCTGATCTGCCTGTTAGGCATATGACAAAAGCGTAGCTTTTCCACCTATTTTTATATACCCTGGGGTTACCCTACCTTCACACCGTGAAGCTAACAGCACCTTCTAGCCCCGGCGTTGGGACGGTGTCGCAGTTGCGTCCCAACACCAAAGGACACTATCATTGAAACCTATCTCATAACACCGTATACGTCGCGGCCGTCCGTCCGACCGGATGCCATTCGCGGGATATATGAGAGGGGACCTTTGGCGAGCTTATGCAAGTGTCCCCGGCGAAATCGGTCCACGTCGCATAAGGTTGCAGACATAGCGGAAAGGCACAGGAAACTATGTCACTAAGGTAACGGGACGTTTTCGTCGTATCTACTCTGAAATGAAATAAGAGTATGACCGCACCCATACCAATGGCATAGTACCATATAGGATCATTCGGTAAGGAATGAGTATGAGAGAATTGTACCATTGGTACGATCCCGACTCAGAGTCTGACCAAAGCCTACGCGCAGGAAGCAAGAGTGATATCTGCTACTGCGATAGGTCTGATTATGAAGTTGGCCACTTCGTTCGTCCGATGATGAGGACACTGTCTAGCATGCAGACAAGTTTCTGTTCCTCCTGACGGAAGAAGGATTGTGAACTCTGACTGGAACGTGGTGCCACACCAGAGAAATCAAGAGCTTTCCAGTCCGGAAGTCAATGGTGGGGCGATATTATTTAGGGTCAAAAGGTGTTCGCACTATAGGAAATGTTCGGAATGGTTAGCAGGTACTTAGTTAGTATGGTAGTTGCTTGTAGGCCGCGCACTCCATCGACGCGGGATATAAATATCGAAGTGCCTCCCGAGCTTTACTGAAAGAATCACGCTACGGAGAAGAGACCTTATCAATATAATAAGTTATTACAAGAAAAATCTTTATCACTATTTTACGCACGTTTATATTGAGCCTTCCTAGACACACCTCCGTCTACGATAAAGTACCCTGGTCTTACCCATCTCGCTTGTTCTTAGAGCTCTGGTACCACCTAACAGTATATTCATATTCTCCTTGTTACCAAGGCTCAATAAATGCACACACTAGATACAAGCGGTATCTTCGAACCTTACCTACCTCAAGACATAGCTTCACCTTTTGAAGAAGTGTTAAATGTACCCGCTATAAGAGCATTATTCTTTTATAAGAAATACCCACTATCTGAACAACAAAGACGTTGTCAGATACCCTCAAACCTACCACAAATTACCTCCCTTGAACGCAGGACACACGGACCATCCTGGTTCACAAGACCCTTTTTTGTTCCAAACGAAGAACAATTTCGGCGTATTTACCAACATTTTGAGATACCCACTAGAGATTGGACACCCGTGGGATCGGAACTAGTCTGTTCAGAAGTCGGGTTTTCAGAATACCCCCCTTCTCGAAAAGAAGAAGCAATACCTGCAGCTTGGTTAGGCAGACGACTATAGAACACTTCGGCAAAACCCACTGAAGAAGGTTCTACCGGCCAGACACAATGGCTCAACTCCGCATCATAGCGGAACCCATGGATACGAGAGAAGAAGAAGGAGCAGTATCCACCTTAGGATCACTGATCTCAGGAGGGGATACAGCTGTCTATTCCCCAGGAGAGATTAACCGGCCCGGTTCACCATTTGTGGGCCTGGGACCTAGCCGTCGGGATTGGAAGAGAGTTCAGAAAGGACGCAGTGGACGAAGCAGAGGACCACCCCGACAGCCCAGTTCAAATCTTGAACTTAGTCGACTAGCCGCCCGCATAGGCATGGTTATGGGGCAATTCGATGGAACCTTAGCCGCCACTCGAGATGCCCAGCATCTAGCTTTTTTTGAGCTTTTGGAGGCTAACCAAACACATGCGGCCTACCTCGAAGCACAGGCCCGAAGGTTAGAGAATGGGGAACAGATCGTCAGAGAAGAGTTGGATACCCTCAAAAGTGCGTTGGAACAAGTCACGACACAATCATCCAACATAGAGGCCAAGGTAATTGCACGCGTAGGGCATGAATTACAAGCCCATACGGCGCAGCAACACCACCAGGCAGAGGTGAGCACTAGGGTACAAGCACAGGACGAGGAACTCAGAGACTGAGTCCTATCTCTGGAAAGACTTTTGGACCAAGCAGACGAGAATTTTCTTAAACAACAACAAACCCACCGTAAGGAACTAGCAGCAGTGCTAGAGGAAGTAAAACGGTCAAGAGAGGAGATTCGAGAGTTAGCGCAAAGGCAGTCAGCACCACCAACAATAAGGGTTACTGACGATGGCGAAGGACCTTCCTACAGAATGAGAGGAGCTCTTCAGCCTAGGGTTGAAGAAGAGGAAGAAGAAGAAAACGTTTGGGTGCAGAAACGATCGGACCCGACACCGCCAACGAGAGGAAATGGGGGGAGGATGCCCCCACCCCCAGGAGGAAACGGTGGAGATCCCGATCCAAGCGATCACGATTTGGATGGCGAGAACCGCCGTGAGATCCGAAAGGGAAAAAGGCACAGAAGGCCTACCAGCCAGGAAGATGACGACCCACAACTGGCCAAACTGGTGAAAGTCATGAATATGGCACTCGGGGGATCTAAACGCAAACCAGCAGACCCCCCGTTCATTCACAAGCATCTGGATTACCAAGATGTAAAGGTTTGGCTCCTCCCATGTGAAGATTACGTTGCACGAAACCCTACATACTGGATGAAAGAGGAGGATAAGATTATATACGCCATAGGTAGAATGGAAGGAAAGGAAGTAGCCCCATTTGTGTTGGCGTATAGGAAACAAATGACTGGAGAATTAGGTTTCCAAAAACAAGAAGGCTATGTATATTGGCACATATTCAAAGCACAAGTCATTCTGCGGTTTACTGTTTCCCATGAAGCGGAAAGGGCGCTGAGAAGAATGGAACTGGTTAAGTACCAAGAGGACATAGAGAAGTATCTCCTGGAACTAGAAAACCTTAACATTCAGGCGCAGGTTACTGGTATCGCATGGCGATATATGGTCGAGAAAAGGTTGCCATTGGAGGCACTCCGCAGCCTCTCGAACCAGGAATACGGTAGCGACCCGGAATGGCTTGCGGCCATCCGAACAGTCACAAAAGCAGAGGAAGCTTGTAAAGAACAACGGGGCCTCCGGCATGAAGCGTCCATGAAGTCGGATTCGGCGGGAAAATGCAAACGCGAAAAGGATTTCGGAGAAAAAATCTCACCGAAAAAATACTCCCCTTCGGAGAAAGCCGCCTATAAAGCAAAAAAGGCAGGGGAGAAAACCGGAAAGGGGGCACCTGAGGGACAAAAAGTGGAACACACAAACTTCAAAGACGCACATTCGGCTATGCACGAAGACGCAATCGACAAGCGGCGAAAGAACGACAGATGCACCAGTTGTGGCATTCCAGGTCATAAATAAAAGAACTGTTGCAGACCCATTCAGGTATCCACTATCGGCAGACGAAAAGCCGACACCCGCAACTCAGGGAAATTTCGTCCCAAATTTCAACCGCGAAGACCACAGGTCACCGCCATGGCTGATCGAAGCTAGGTAAGAAATTCACATCAAGTGAATAGGATTGAGCGGCCTACTTCAGCAAAAAAAATCAGTTTGCGTTATTTGCATTTCAGCGCACCCTGCATCTTCTGGCTGCATTCTGTGGGTCATTTTTTTTGAAGTTATGTAATCAAAAAACCCGTTTCATTTTAAGATTAATCTAACAATTACGTAGACAGACATGAATTTTCAGCCCTAACGGATAACATTTACATGTCCATTTTGGTTTCTGAAGTTTAAAACTACATTCATGGGATGCACAGGATGCTGACCAGATGCAAACTCCACTACAGGGTGCGTTCAGATGCGTGTGGATGCAAAATCGAGTTTTTTTGCTGATGTAGGGCGTGGGGTACGGGTATGGACGAGGCCTAGGGTGTCCCAATAGCACCACTGGCAACGGCACATGGGTAGTGGGAACACCTCCTCGAGAATCGAAAAACAATAGGATCCAGAAGCCGGAGGTAATATCAAACCAAGATATAAGCTACGTTATCGCCGGCAGAGATATTGTGGCAACCGAGAAAAAGTCAGGGTATCAGAGCAAAGGTTTTGCTGCGAAACTGGAACCGGGGGGCTAGGGGTTAAAAAGCTCGATAATTTCAGACTTAACTCTACAAAGCCTGGTAAAGGTACATTGGAAACTGGAGCTTGGCGGCGCACAGAAAGATATCTTCAGATCATGGACGAAGTAGTCTACCTGAGCTGTGGCTAGGAGTCGGCGTGCACCCTACTCGGCCAGGCTCTATGCGTCGTAAGGCCCAACAGGTTTCTCGGCTAGATACAGGAGGAGGCGAAGGTGTCGTGGAAGCCGAATATAAGCCGGCCTAGGCAGGAAACAATAAGTCGATGATACGGTTTTGCGCAAAGACCTAGTCGCAAATCACTGACCAAGGCGCACCGGACCATGCCTGGGTATATGGGAACTCCTTGGAAGGAGGTAAAGACCGCTAGTGTAACGGGAATGAGGTTGAGAATACGTACTGTGGCTAATAGGGCATGTCTAAAGGGCAACTGCAAGTTTCTAGGGTTAAAATAGTAGTGACTGGTCTTTTTGGTATTTGGTGTGTGGGGGGATAGGATGTATATTTAATGCAGGCGTGAAGAGAAGAGGTGTGTTCTCTTCACGCAACCTCCTGTACCTTCCACAGAATTGCAAAGTATTCTTTCCTAAGTTCCTGTTTCCTGTCCCCTCTTGATCGTGTACCTTGGACATTTCCCGTCCAGCTGTTAACTTCTCCAATTCCATCCCTTGTCCATTACACTAGGTTGCGTCCTACGGTCCAATCTACACAACCTTTCAGCTCACGACTCTTGTCTTGTCAAGTTTTCAATGGCTTCATCTATCCCGGCTACCTCATACGTCTTAACTGAGGGAATGACTGATGATTTACAAATCTTAGCTACTCAGAATCCGAATAAATCCGACGTCAATGGCATGCTCCAGGTTATTCGTACCTCAAGGCCTGAAAACCCCACTCCCGGTCAAGGACGAGGTAAGGAAAAGAAAGGAAGGTAGTGGGCAGGAAAAGAAAACCTAGTTACCGGTAGACACGCAAGATATCATGAAGAAACACAGACCTAAATCCAAGGGGCACAAACGAATTCCCGTTCCCACAGTCTTCACTGCTCTGGTTGTTCGCACAATCGTCGTCTCTCCTGTAAAATACAGCGAGGCTTATGGCCCTTGTAAATCAACCTCTGGCTCACGTAATCCCCATAGCCTCCACATCTCCTAGCGTCACGCTTCGCCCATACCCAACATCTGCATCGTAGCCTCTTGCCCCCCCTCTTGCCCCCCACCTCATCTATAAAGCTAGCTAGCAAGGAAAACCACAATTAAATAAAAACAAAAGCCCATAATTCATCTTTTGCCCCCACAGAAACACCCTGAGTAGCGACAACATTGACCCAATGTTTATATCCCACCTGCCACTAACTAACTGCTCCAATATCGCTAGCAATCTAGTCATCTCTCCTCCTAAAACGCTAACTTCTCCACCATTGAGCAAAGACATCACCCCATGTCACCTCCCGTATTCAACCCTGAGAGATCATATGCCCGTTGCCCACTGCGCAAGACCTCGCCTACCTCTCCGACAGCTCCTCTCAACCATTCCACTCCACCACTGCCCTTATCAACTGGATCACTTTCAACTGTGGGGTAACTTGCACTACGAGGTATGTAGACCACTAAATCGTCGATATGATAGCGTTTCGTAATGTTTGGTGGGTTGTGGAGTTGTCCGATATGGGCGGAAAGTCCGGCCTTGGATAATCTCTGTACTATTTGCGGGGACATCCACCTCGGTGCTAACTTGTTTCCCTTATATTTAGCATGCTGAAAGTCGCGAACGAGTACTAGGTCTCCAGGCCCAGGTTTGCGATATCCTACTGTCTGCCGTGGAACAAGCTTGTCCTGCTGTTGAGCCAAACGGTTGCCTGCTATTAACCCTCTCTCACTCCGGAGATCAACAAAGGAGTGAATGTCCTTTTCATAAGCCGATATTCCGCCTCTCTCATCAGAGATAGTTTGCTGCAGCCACTCATCCAAGCCCTTCTTGTCTGTTCGAGTCGTCAATGGATTAAAACCAAGGAGAATCTCTGCCGGCGAGTATCCATGAACACGAATACAACGGGTATTGATAGAGAGTACTGCGTCTCTTATTTCCCTTCCCCAATAGCGTGATGATCCAAGAGTAATGCAGCTTAAACGAATTCGGCCTATCAACATCTGAACATATCGTTCGCTAAGTCCTACTGATTGAGGATGAGAGATTGCGGACGGAAAGTGCAGGACTCCGTGATCTGCCCACATCCTAGCAATCGTTGATCTGGTAAAATGACTCCCATTGTCTGTGTAAACGGCCAGCGGCCATCCTACTACTGGGAAAACATGCTCCAACAAAGCCCTCATAGTTGATGCCTGATCAGCCTTTTTAGTACCAATAGCCTAAAGGAACCTCGAGTAGTAGTTGACTACAATGAGAACATATGCATAGCCAGTCGCAGCACAGGGTGGGTTTATTGGACCGACAAAGTCCATCCCTATCATATCCATAGGCTTGAACTGTATAACCGACCGAAGTTCCCCTGCCCTTTGGATCCGCGTAACTCTCTGGCATGCGTCGCAGGAGGATACCCATCCTCCTATATCCTTGGCTCTTGTGGGCCAGTACACCCTTCCATGCGCGCGTCCCAGAGTTAGTCCTACCGCAAAATGCCCATGACCCTCGTCCAAACTCCGGAAAACTCCTTCCACCTCATTCTCCCTTATACAAGTAGACAATTCCCCATTCCTCTCTCGATAAAACAATCTAGGCCTTTCCGCATCCACCAGAACATACTTCCTCACAGACCTTTCCAGTGCTCTCTGTGTACTTCTTCCCAACTCCAGATCCTTCGCTCCAAATACTCCTCCATCCATCTCATTTAGCCTTGCTTGCACTATTATGCCATACCACTCTGATTCCAACCATCTCTTCCACCTTCTCCACCTCATATCACTCCCTCCTTCCCGTGACCAGCTCTTCCTACAACCTCCAGATAAATCCTCCTCTTCCTCAACAGTTACTGTTCCTATAAAATATCTCTCGTCAATCTCTCTTGCCGCTTGCACATCCTCCAACCTTTCTCCTAGGATGCTTCCCTTATCCCTTATCCAGAACCCATGATCCATCCTCAAAGTGACTGCCAAACTACCATTTACCATAACATCCGTAGCCAACCTGATTACCGGAATAACCAATCCCATGATACGTCGCGGGCCCTCTGTATCTTCCGCTACATGTAGGGAAAGCAACCGGGTAGGCAAGCGTGAAAGGCCGTCGGCAATCCCCATAAAATGCACCTTGGCCGATCGATGCAGGAGTCGAATGTGATACTCCCCCAATCGTTCTTGCCACTTCGCAATCCTTCCATGCGCGTCATTGTCCTGTCCGGTAAGCAGAGTCCTAAGAGCTGAGTGATCTGTGTATACAATCACCGGATACTTGGAAGCCATAATCATCCATTTAACCTCAGCTAGACAGCGAATTACGGCAAGGGCCTCACGCTCAGAGTTCGAATAGCGACTCTCAACACCACTTAGGCGAAAAGAGATAAAAAGGATAATCCTCTGTGCTAAGCGGTGGTTCTCTGTACTTGACGCTTCGGTTCCTGCGCAAACCCCCACTACCTGGAACAAGACTCCTCCAAGCCCACTCTTACTAGCATCAACAGCAAGGTGGTACTGGACGTCTGGATCTGGTGAGGCCATAGCATTATTGATAATCGCTTGCTTGATTGCCTCAAATGCAACATTTCGCTTGTCACTCCATCTGAAATCTTCCTTAAATGTGTTTCGTCGGCACTCCTTATCCTCCTTGCCTTTGACTTCCACTTCTTTCTTTCCATACTTCATTATTCTTACTAGCTCGGCCCGTCCAGGTATGAACCTCCGGAGAAATGGAGTGAGGTAACAGAAAGCCTCAACTTTGGCCTGGCTAGTGGGTACAGGCCACTCAAGGATAGATTGCCTTTTGCGGAGCGATGGTCGCAAGCCATTTGGTCCAGCTTCCAGCCCGACAAAACTCAAGGTATTGGTAAAGAAACACGACTTTGAATCTTTCAGGTACATCGGTCCCCAACAGCAGCGTGGAAAAAACTGCACATGTAAAAATCGATACATAGCATCAAATGTTGTTGCGCTACCATATAAATCATCGATCATGCCATCAAATACCACTTCACCGTATCACCTATCAATGATTCGTACCCTTGGAGAAACCTTCTGTTTCCTTCTTTCTCTTCGGTAAAGCCTTCTGGTATAGCTCCAAAAACCAGATCGCGAAAGCGGCTGTAAGTATGAGTCCCACCGGTGAGTCCCTGCCCCATAACCTTATAGCAGTACATTCCGTATGGAGTAACAAATCCTAATTTCGTCTCATCTCCAGAACGGACAGGTATCGCCCAGTAGGAGTTCGCAGCATCGGTGGTGAAAAAGGAGCTCTTGCCCTTTTTTCAGACTGTATACACAATCTGCTCAATCCGTGGACACGGGTACTGTGATTTCTCTGTCACCCTGTTCAGTGGAATGAAGTTGTGAACCATGTAGAGTCTATTGTCCTTGGGTAGCGTTTTAGCTCTTGGCTTCAAAGGGAATTCGGTCCTCGCACCTCATTCAGAATCACACCGATAAATCAAGCCGGCTTGCTCCATCTCCGGTATCAGTTGTTTGCAGAAGGTGATTTCTTCCTCGGTATAAAGTGGAATCCGAGCTCGGTGAGGCTTTGCTCCGGGTTCCAGAATTATAGCATGCTCGATAATGTCTGTGCGGCGGATTCGAAGTAAATCAGTTTTGAAAATATCCCTCCAAGTGTATAGCATCTGCATAGCCCGTGACCGTTGATCTGGTGTCAAGCAATCTCCTAACCGTAGAGCGGTGGAGCTGAACCATCGATCAATCTCCGTTATGTGAACTTCGGCTTCTGCAACAATTTCCCTCAAAGCCGGCCGTCTAGTTGTTGGAAACAGTTGCGCTTTATTCCGGGTCAAAGCCATTGTCCCCAGAAGCTTCCCATTCCTGCTCCCTAATTCGCATTTCTCCATCTGCTCCAACCTTCGCCTCTCTTCTCTTCGTTTGCCTTGTTTCTCCTTCTTGCTTTTGCTTGATTCCTCCGCCTTATTTTCTTCGTTCCCTTCCTCTTTCACATTCACGCTTGCCTTAGCAACACCGCTCACTCTTTTCTCAACCAAGGTAACTTCCCCAAGCTTCTGCTCTTTCATCCTCTGGCAGTTCTCCCCATCCTCTCCTTCAAACATCCAATCTCCAATAATAGGCTCCTGTTCCTCTCCTCCAGGGTCGTACATGCGTCGCCCAGCTCCCTGGCACCAGAGCGACGCTACAAGTTTTCCGCCTTTTGTGCCTCCTTCCCGTCTTCTTTCCAATTATCTAACTCATTAAGTAGTGTTTCAATTGCCTCCTCCGCATCGTCATCATCCACCTCGAAGAAGGTTGGAGGATCTAGACTCTCCATCTTGATACCCGTTTGGTCAACTGGAATTCCGGGAACCTTCCGTCTAATGTGATCCCCTCCCTCAATGTAGAGTGTTCGAGTATCATGGTATTCGACTGCACGAACTCGCTTTAACCATCTTCGGGAAAGAAGCAAATGGTAAGTTTGAGAAACCGCAACTTCATATGCCTTAACCCTTGCAAGAATGCCAGCAACTATGACATCCACCCAAACATAATTCCGTAGAACTACCAAATGATCATCAGCAAGTCGCATCCCCAACCCTGTAACTGGATATCTAGGTAGCTTTAATTTATTAACCAGTGGTGTGGAAATTAGATCGAGCATTGCTCCAGCATCAACCAGCATCTCCGGAATCTTAAAGTTTCCTACCCAAGCCTCTATATAGAGGTACTCGATATTCTCATCTGTACCTGGAGCAGCTTCACAAGTAACGTCTTGTCCGACTGGGAGCTTGGACGAATGTAGAGCCGCAGGTAAACCTGAAGATGCTGCAGCCAACCGCTTCTTTCTAACACGTGGAACCGAGGATCTGAGAAGCTCAGCTAGGTCTCTCCGAAGTCTTGGTGAGTAGTCCAAAAGTTGAGGTAACGTTATCTGCAATCCAGGCCTCGGTCCATTCAATGCATCCTGGATGGTAAATTGACTTTGACTTTTCATCCAGTTAATAGGAGCCACTTCTGCTTTACCTTTACCTTTTTCAGATGTTGGCACTATTGTTTGCCGCAGTCCTATTTCTCCTATGTCAGTATCTTCAAGCTGATCAGTAATTTCCATAAACTCGATGGACTCATCCTGATCAGGATGTGGTAACACTTCAACTTCAACAACTGGTTCCAACTCTGTAGCTCTCACTTGTGGCTGCTGATTATTGCTGTGCCGTAGAGATCTTCTCAGACTAGAACTTTCACCTCCTTCAACAATACGGCGAGGTGTCTTCGAAGCTCTATGTCCTGAGTGGCTATCCAAGTCATTTTCCTCTACCCTGGCCCTTTTCTCTGCCATAGCGTTTTGAAAGATTGTCCGGACTGCTGGAATCTGTGCTGCAACAACACAGGCATTTCCCAGGTCGCTTCGGCTCACCTGACAAGAGCGGATACAAGACACAGCTGGTGGTGGTGAAGGCCATATGTTTTGGTTTTCATTACCTGGGCGAGGTAATATCATCCGTGGAGTAAGTTCTATTTTGTTAGCACCGGTGGCTGGTGGTTCCAAACGACGATCTGGTTGGAGATATTCCATGTCATTTTGGTCTCGTTCACGGCGTAATCTATCCCGTAGCTGCTGTTGTTCAAATGAGCTAACCGGAGGGTTAGAACACATGTCAGAATAATGCCCTCTCTGACCACAATTAAAACAGGTTATCCTTGAGTTTGCCCGACGATTGTTCAGCGAACTTCCCAATGGTCCATAGGTGTAAGGTGAGCGTGGACTTTGCCTCACGGATGCTTCATAGCCGGCCATAAACATATTAAATTGTTCTTGTGTCATAGCGGCAGGAAGTGCAGACTGCTCTCCAGTTGGTCGAGCCATATCAGTAACCGCTACGGCATTAACCTGTGGAACCACCGGTGGTGAGTAGAGAGCTGTCTGAGGATGATGAGTGTCGCAAATCTTAAGGGTAGGCCTAAACAGATCTGGTTCTCCTATTTCGTGAAATGAGAATTTGACCACAGTTAGCGCTTTCAAAAAGGAAAAGTTCGGGCTGTCTTTGAGATCGAAAGTAACCCATTGGCGTCTTTCTTGATCTCTCATGCCTTTAATAAAGGCAATAGCAAATAGTGAGTCCATGTCTTTAGGAATTTTCCTAGAGAGTTTCTCTACACGATGCACATATTCCCTTATGTGTTCGTTCTCGCCCTGCAGAAGAGATAACATCTCATTCTGAACGGCAAAAAGTGAGGAAGCTTGTGAGGCCTTAATCCCGTATCGTTCCCTAAATTCGATGACAATCTTGCTAAAGTCCCTTTTGTCAGCTTCGGATAGGATATAATACCACCAATGCCCTGCGTCTCCGTCTCTTTGAAGGTTCTGACGGAAGAGACGACTCTTTGATTTGTTAGTAGCTTCAGAGATTCCCAGGGAAATACTGAGATCCCAAGATAGGGCTACGGTCTCAACATCATCGAGGTACTCATCAACGTCCTCGCTCATTTCAGAGTTCCCCCCGCTAAAAGGATTAATCTTAATTAGTGAAGTCATGTTTGCATGAAACGGGAAAAGGTTCAAGTGGGGAAACGCAGTAGCAGTATTATTCTCCGAATGAGGAAAGCGTGGCAAAGGTGGCGGTGAAGGCGATAAGGGAAAAAAGTGAGAAGGAAAAATGCAGGCGGAAGTCTGCTGGGAAAGCTGCCGGTAGCGGTCGAGCAACTCGCCGTGCTTGTCTATTGCCTTGCTTCGACAAGAAAGCGTATCGTGCTCCAGTTTGGCGTGGTGAAGAAGCAAACAAGGCTCGGTAGAGGTCAATGATCGTAGTGCAAGAAGAAGAAGAAAACAGGGGAGGAAGAATGCTTAACAACGAAGCGGTCTCTCTGGGAATAGTACCCGAGAATCCGTTTTAGAGCACCAATGAAAACCCCACTCCCGGTCAAGGACGAGGTAAGGCAAAGAAAGGAAGGTAGTGGGCAGGAAAAGAAAACCTAGTCACCGGTAGACAAGCAGGATATCATGAAGAAACAAAGGCCTAAATCCAAGGCACACAAACGAATTCCCGTTCCCACAGTCTTCACTGCTGTGGTTGTTCGCACAATCGTCGTCTCTCCTGTAAAATACAGCGAGGCTTATGGCCCTTGTAAATCAACCTCTGGCTCACGTAATCCCCATAGCCTCCACATCTCCTAGCGTTACGCTTCGCCCATACCCAACATCTGCATCGTAGCCTCTTGCCCGCCACCTTATCTATAAAGCTAGCTAGCAAGGAAAACCCCAATTAAATAAAAACAAAAGCCCATAATTCATCTTTTGCCCCCACAGTGCCTTGGCACAATCAATTCTCGATCTACCCCCCGTTTCACTTTCACTTATTCAGCAAGAAGTCGCTCAACAGGTTAAAAAGTATGAAGATCTTGTTCTGCAGCATACTGATCAGGCTCATGGAATTGAACACTGGAAGGCTGAAGTGGAAGCGTATTCCCAAAGGGCAGCGGCTCTTGAAGCAGACCTCACCTGTGAAAAGGCAAATGCAGATCACTTACGTTCAATTTCCGCTGGCGGTTCCCGTCCAAGAATCGAGTCAATTCCTGATCCAGAAATATTTGATGGTTCACGCGATAAACTCTGCTCATTTATTGCCCATCTACACCTCAAAATTCATGGCGATGGCCACAAGTTCCCTGATGTTCAACATCAGTTGCGCTACACATCGGGTCGACTATCCGGTATTGCTTTTGACCAAGTCCTACCTCTGATACAGGGCACACAGGTCGAACTATCAGACTTGGAGAGTTTTGTTACCTTGTTGGAAAATGCATTTGGTGACCCAGATCGGATGGCTACGGCGGAACGAAAACTCGAAAATCTAAAACAGCGGAATCAAGACTTTGCCTCTTACTATGCTGAATTCCCAAGATACATTGGAGATGTGGATTGGAATGAAGGAGCAAAACGTAGTCAGCTTACCCGTGGGCTTAATAATGAGCTTAAAGACCAACTCGTCACTGTTGATGCACCGTTAGCCTTTACGGAGTATGTTACCCTGCTACAACGTCTGGATAATCGTATTCGAGCCAGTGCAGCAGAGAAAACCAGCCGGTCGACACAGTTTCGTTCCAGTACCACGACTGCGAGAAATCCCCGTATTACTACTTCAGTAACGAATACCAACAGGCCAGCTGGTACCGGAATGATGGGGTCTGTCTCCCACCCACCGATCACCAATCTCTCAACTCAGTCAGGAACACATTCTGGACCTATGGATCTCTCCTCAATTTGATGTCGTCTGACCGCAGAGGAAAAGGCGTTAAGTATTCGTGAGGGCCGTTGTCTTTACTGTGGAGGTTTTGGCCATATGGCTCTTTCATGCCCCGTAAAATTAACTGCGTACCGTCTCCGTGCCAGTAAGGCAAGACTCAGTTTCGATACGGTACCTGCGGAGCCCATTCCTAATGCCGCAAATAACAATCCGTTTACTCATCTCAGAATGGATGCTACCGTAGCGGAAAACGAATTGTCCCAGGCTTAGGCGATGGCGCTTTCCTGGGACCAGAAAAGGTACCTGATTGTTATCATTTATCCGGTTTTTCTTTGTCTGATAATTCTTTAATAAACGAAACTTCAATGGATGGGAAACATCTTGTTATTACCTGTCTTCTGAGTGATAATCATAACAGAATTAAGACTCATGCGCTGATCGATTGTGGCGCTACTGGATATGCTTTCATTGACGAAACCTTTGCTCACCATCATAACTTTCCTCTTTTTCCGATGAAGAACCCCCGAGTTCTAGAAGTAATAGACGGTCGTCCAATTTCTTCTGGAGCGATTACTCACCTTGCAAGAGTAACTCTCTACATAAACCAGTACGTAGAAGTCCTTTTTATGTTTGTTACTCGCCTGGGACATTACCCTATTGTCTTACGTATACCATGGCTTTGACATTATGATGTCGCAATTTGCTTTTCTTCAAACACGATCACCTTTGACTCCGAGTACTGCCTAAATAACTGCTCAACCGAGCCCGTTATTGCTCATGGGACTCTCCATGATCCTCCAGATTTTCATCCATCAATCAATGCTGTGAGCCGTGCCTTAGGTAATACAGTTCTTGAAGAGTCTGAAGTCAGACAGCTCCTTCCCGAACATTATCACAAATTTCTCCCGCTGTTTCTTGAGTAAGGTTCCTCGGACCTTCCACCTCACCGAAAATGGGATCACGAAATGCCACTATTAGAGGAATTTACTCCACCACATGGTCCTCTTTATAGCATGTCACGAGATGAACTCCTGACATTACAACAGTGGCTTGGTCAGGAACTGGAATCCGGACATATTGAACCATCGACATCACCGGCTTCTTTACCAGTCTTATTCGTAAAAAAGCCGGATGGATCGCTTCAGGTATGTAATGACTTCCGAGCACTAAATGCCGGTACAGTAAAGAATCGATACCCGCTACCACTTATACGTGAAACATTAGCCCGACTCTCAGATGCAAAATACTTTACGAAGCTGGATATACGGAATGCCTACTCTCTGATTCGGATGAAAGAGGGCGAGGAATGGAAAATCGCCTTCCGCACTCGCTATGGACTCTACCAGTATAATGTTATGCCGTTCGGTTTCTGTAATGCCCCAGCCACCTTTCAGGCATATATTAATGAGGCTTTGAAAGGCTACTTGGATGTCTTCTGTACGGCATATCTGGATGATATTCTCATCTATAGTACGTCATTAGAGGAACATGTTCAACATGTCTCGGCTGTTTTGGAACGTTTAACCGAGTTCAAGCTACAATGCAAACCGCAAAAGTGTGAATTTCATGTCCAATCAACTGGCTATTTGGGAGTGGTAGTCTCTGTCGATGGAGTGGGGATGGACGCTAATAAGAATGAGGCAGTTATGGCCTGGCCAATTCCGCTTGGTATCAAGGATGTTCGATCGTTTCTTGGATTTTCAGGATATTACCGCCGGTTTATCAAAGACTACGCGAAGATAACTATGCTTTTAAATCAGCTTACAAAGAAGACAGTACCTTTTATCTGGGATAGTAGTCAAAATGAGGCCTTTACAACCTTAAAAGAAGCGTTTACTCGTGCCCCAATACTCCACCATTTTGACTATGAGAACGATATAACGGTTGAAACTGATGCATCAGATTACGTTTCGGCTGCGGTACTATCCCAGCCTGATGAACTTGGTATCCTCCATCCCGTAGGATTCTTTTCCAAGAAACACTCAGCAGCAGAGTGTAACTATGAGATATACGATGGGGGGCTTCTTGCTATCGTACGTGCCGTTGAGGAGTGGAGGCTAGAGCTTGAAGGTGCATAGACAACAATAAAAGTACTAACTGATCATCGAAATCTGGAATATTTCATGACTTCAAAGCTTTTAAATCGGAGACAAGCACGCTGGTCCAAGTTTCTATCTCGTTTCAACTTCAAGATCACCTTTCAGCCGGGCTATGCCAATGGCAAGGCATATGCTCTGACTCGCCGTCCGGGAGATCGGTCGCAGGAGGGGGATGATTGTAAGAAGATTATGCAACAAATTGTTCTCAAGCCCCACAATGTGAACTTGTTGGCAAGCTTTATGCCACTCGATCCAGACTCCTACCTTTGCCAACTCTTCCAACAAGGGTATAAGGTAGACTCTTTTCCTAATAAAGTACTCAAAATGCTCGAAAACAGGGTTCGACATTCACGGGAGATTAGCCTCGCTTCATGCAAACGTGAAGGGCAATGGCTAACCTTTAATAGCCGTATTTATGTTCCGCTATATGAGGAACTTCGCCTGCATTTGTTACAACAGCACCATAATTCTCGCACTGCTGGACACCCAGGACGAGCAAAGACTTATGAATTGCTGGGACGGAAGTATTTTTGGCCACACATGCATGAAGATGTTGCGAGATATGTTAAAAACTGTCATATATGTTAAAGATCACGAACGCCCCAACATGCTCCTTATGGAACGCTCAAGTCACTCTCAATACCACAACAGCCCTGGAAAGAACTCTCTATGGATTTTGTAACTGGACTGCCTTGGTCCCGGGACTACGATGCGATCTTGGTTGTTGTCGATCGCCTTACGAAAATGAGACACCTGATTCCCTGCCGGACAAGTACATCAGCTGAAGATCTAGCAAACTTGTTTTTGGAGAATGTGTGGCGTCTGCACGGATTACCTGATGGCATAGTATCAGATAGAGGTCCCCAATTTGCCTCAATATTTTGGAGGTCACTCTGCAAGCGCCTACAAATTCAGCCCCGGCTATCAACCGCATTTCACCCCCAAAGTGATGGGCAAACAGAGCGAGTAAATGCCATTATGGAACAATACCTATGCTCATTTGTCAATTACCAGCAAGACAATTGGTGCAAATGGTTACCGCTAGCAGAGTTTTCGGCAAATAATCTATGTTCAGAAACAACTGGTGTATCACCATTTTTGGCCTGTTATGGGTTCAACCCCCGCTTTGAACTTGATTGGGAAAATCACGTTTCCGGCGTTGAAGACTTACAAGCAAGGAACCATGCAAAGGAGATGAAGGCGATTCACCAATACCTGAGAGAGGAGATTAATCTTGCCCAGGCCAAACAACAAAGCCAAGCAGATAAAAGTCGCATTCCTGCACCAGCTTTCCTTCCCGGAGATCTCGTTTGGTTAAATGCAAAGAATATAAAAACAAGGCGGCTATCACATAAGCTGGACTATAAACGGTTGGGACCGTTTAAAATTGATAAAATTATCGGCACCCATGCCTACCGGCTGGAGTTGCCAGCAACTATGAAAATTCATAATATTTTTCATGTATCTCTATTGGCGCAGGCAGCATCGAACACATATCCCGGGCAGACTATTCCACCACCTCCTGCAGTAGAGGTTGATGGATGTGAGGAATGGGAGGTAGAGTCAATTCTCAACTCGAAGATTATACGGCGGAAAATTCAATACTTAGTAAAGTGGGGGGGATATCATGAACCAACTTGGGAGCCGGCCGAAAATGTACAGGATCTCATGGCACTTGATGAATTTCACAAGAGAAATCCTACGGCACCTAATATGAAATAGGAAACAGGAGTGGTCTCACGGAGCTCGACCAATGCGAAGGGGATAGTGTAACGGGAATGAGGTTGAGAATACGTACTGTGGCCAATAGGGCATGTCTAAAGGGCAACTGCAAGTTTCTAGGGTTAAAATAGTAGTGACTGGTCTTTTTGGTATTTTGTGTGTGGGGGATAGGATGTATATTTAATGCAGGCGTGAAGAGAAGAGGTGTGTTCTCTTCACGCAACCTCCTATACCTTCCACAGAATTGCAAAGTATTCTTTCCTAAGTTCCTGTTTCCTGTCCCCTCTTGATCGTGTACCTTGGACATTTCCCGTCCAGCTGTTAACTTCTCCAATTCCATCCCTGGTCCATTACAGCTAGTAGTGGGCTGCCCAGTATACCAAAAGAAGAGATTTAGTTTATCTGAGGAGACTCATCTGGTCGAAACTGTGCTGGCACGGTAATAAACAGCCACAGTCAACGAGACAAAAAAATGAGTTCCAAACGCAAGACAGAATTACCTCATGGTAAAGGACGTCCAAGACCTCCGATACCTAAACACTACGAATGCCCAGAAGGTTGGGCTTACCTCGAAACAGGAGGAAACAGAATTCGGATTCGTGTGTTATTAGACTCCGTTTTAAACATCTTCCTACTTAACGAAAAACTGGTTTACCAGTTTGAAATACCTTACAAAGTACGCCAGAAAGTGATCGATATCGTAGCTTTTGACGGCGTCGTTGCATCCTCAGGAGGAAAAAAGTACTATCACCTGATCACTTTGGAAATTGGAAATGGAGATGGGTCCACAGTGTCTGCAGAAATCGCGGCTGCAGGACAGTATGACTTGGTCATACCGTTTGGATGGTGGTATGAGGAACACCCTCTATCCAACTTAGAAAACGCGGAGAAATGAGAATTCAAACACGATGACTGTCATGCCCATGTCGAAGATGAGGCCGTTGCAGACCTATACGAATACGACGAGACGGTCGCCTATGACCCTCAAGCCCAATATATAGGAAGAATTGGGTATGAAGAGGGAGAAAAGGAAATTACCCTAAACTCATTACCGAGGGAATACCTGTGGTACAAAAAGTTATTTCTACCAGAAACGGCGGAAAAAATACCTCCTCCCAGGACCTTTGACCACGCAATCGAGTTGAAAGAAGGGGCCGAAGCGCCGTCAGGACCCATTTACCCGATGTCCCAATACCAGTTAGATGTTCTGGCCGAATATCTTGCAGAAATGCTTAAGCAAGGAAAGATTGTACATAGCCAATCTCCGGCTGGAGCCCCAATCCTATTCGACCCAAAACCTGATGGACGACCTCAACTATCTGTCGATTACCGCCAGTTAAACAAACTGACAATCCTCAATAAATATCCCTTACCCCTCATGAGCGAGCTCAGAGCCAGGGTAGCAGGGGCCAAAGTTTTCAGCAAAATCGATTTGAATGATTGTTATCATCTTATTCGCATACGGGCGGGAGACGAATGGAAAACAGCTTTCAGAACACTGTATGGACATTACGAGTACAAAGTCATGCCGTTCAGTTTGGTCAATGCCCCTGCAACATTTCAGGCAATGATGAACAAGATCCTGAGAGAATTCTTGGATCACGGGGTGGTCGTCTACTTAGACGACATTCTCATTTATTCAGCGAATTAAGTGAACACGTCGAACTGGTCAAAAAAGTACTTGCCAGGCTGGAAGAACACCTGTTGGCCATATCCCTGAAGAAATCGGTATTCCATGTTCCATCGGTAGAATTCCTGGGTTACATCGTTGCAGTGGACGGGGTGACAATAAGTGAGAGAAAGGTTGAATCTATTAAGAAATGGAGATCACCACGATCTGTAAAAGAAGTACAGATTTTTATTGGCTTCGCGAATTTTTACAGAAGATTCATTAAGGACTTCTCGAAGATTTGCAAGCCAATAACGGAAACGTTAGAAGGAAATCCGAGGTATTTCAGTTGGGGGAAGGAGCAAGCAGAGGCGTTTGAGGAACTCAAACATCGGTTCACCACAGCACCCATCCTGGCACATTTCTATCCAGAAAGAGAGACCGTAGTCGAAACAGACGCTAGCGACTTTGCGTTAGGTTGCGTTCTGTCACAATTCTTGGATCGCAGACAACACCCTGTGGCATTCCACTCTTGAAAATTAAGTCCCGCCGAGCGGAACTACGAGATACATGACAAGGAATTGCTAGCAATTCCGGAAGCCTTCACCGAATGGAAGTGTTACCTGGCAGGAGCAGACAAGCCTATAACTGTCTACACTGACCACGAGAATCTGCAACATTTCCTGACGACTAAGAAATGGAACCTGAGACAGGTGCGATGGGCACAAGAGTTGGCAAATTTCAACTTTAAGATTGTTTAATGTCCAGGAACCCGTGGTGGGTAATCCGATGCACTCAGCAGACGACCGGAGTATCGTCCAGAGGAGGGAGCTGAGCATACCCAACAGTCAATTTTGAAACCAGAACATTTTCAGGTTACCTTAATTCGGCCAGCGGGACTGCAGGGAAAATCAAGCGAAGGAAGAAAACGATTAGGAGTTGGAAGATTGACAATCAGACGACTACACCCCAAAGCAAAAATGCCAACCAAAGGTTCACGAATGGCGGCAGGGCACGACATATACCCGATGGAGGAAATCCGGATACCAGCACGGGGGCAAAGACTGGTTGAAACGGGAATCCCGGTCAGACTACCACCAAACACCTAGACACAGCTAGTACCAAGAAGCGGGCTAGCGAGCGAAAAGGGAATAGATATTGGCCGCGGAGTAATCGATGCTGATTATACGGGAGAGGTTAAAGTGATTATGATCAACCATAGTAATAAGGACTGTCACATCATGGAAGGCGAAAGAATAGCGCAAATGATAATCGAGAAGATTGACATGTCAGACGCTATGGAGGTAGACAAACTGGGGGACATTATACAAGATAAAGAGGGAGTCGGAAGTACCAACTTGTCACCCAAGAGATTAGTTCAGGCAACGGACACACCACCAGTGGTATGCATACTCCAAGCGAACCATCATCAGCAAAAAAACCTTTTGCTCCGGACGGACAGAGCCCGCTTCCTGACGAATAGCGTCCGCTCTTTGCGTCCGGTCCTCCCAGATCTCCCGTGCCTTCTTTGCCTTTCATTTCTTGCGTCAGGTGCACCCGGACGCCCCACTTTCCCTCCACAGCGTCCGACGCGCTTGTTGCGGCCCCACCCCCTCCTTGTGCCTCCCCCTTGTATCCCCCCCTTATCCTCTCGTCTACTGGCCTCCGGCCTACTCCTTGCCTTTGCACGCGTCCGGCGACCATCTCTGCTACCCTCACACCTCTGGCGACCTAGATCTGTCCGCTTCCATCCGCTTCCGTCCGCTGCCATCCTACGTCACTTTTTTCTTAGTCGGCACCCTACTGTCATTTCCATAATTCCCTTACTGTTCACAAGACGCCCGGTGCGGCCGCCATGCAGACCCCCTACTTTGGTTGGCTTCCCTTCCCATAGGAGAGCATAGTTTCGCATTAATCATCCGCAGAACTCAGGCGGCCGAGTTGAAGCCGGACACTTTCTACGGGAATCTCTCCCTTAAGTCGCGGGCTTCAACTTGGCCACCTATTCAATTTAATTTATTTAAAACATTCCCTTAAACGCCCACGGATCATGTAGTACTCCTGCGGCCGAGTGGAAGCCGGACACTCAATATGGGCACTGCCACCATAAGTGTAAGGTTTGAACTTGGCCGTATATTCATGCGGAACAATTCATGCCATTTAAAACATTCCCTTCAATACCCGCGAATCATGTATGACTCCCGCGGCCGAGTTGAAGCCGGACACTCAATATGGGAACTGCCACCTTAAGTGTCCAGCTTCAACCCGGCCGGATATTCGTGTGGAACAATTCAACCTATTTAAAACATTGCCTTAAACGCCCACGGATCGTGTGGTACTCTGGCGGCCGAGTTGAAGCCAGACACTGAATATGGGCAATGCCACCTTAAGCGTACGGCTTCAACTTGGCCGTATATTCATGCAGAACAATTCAACCTATTTAAAATATTCCCTTAAATGCCCGCGGATCATGTAGTACTCCCCCGGCCGAGGTGAAGCCGGACACTGAATATGGGCACTGCCACCCCCAGCGTACGGCTTCAACTTGGCCGTATATTCATGCAGAACAATTCAACCTATTTAAAACATTCCCTTAAATGCCCGCGGATCGTGTTGTACTCCCCCGGCCAAGTTGAAGCCGGACACTCAATACGCGAACTGGCACCTTAAGTGCCCAGTTTCAACTCAGCCAAATAAATACTGTACATAATTGGATAGAATACTTTAATATATTTCATTAAACGTCCTCAGATCAATCCTGTGATTCACTATCCATTGCTTCTCACCGCTAGGAATTACCTGCACCTGTCCAATCACTGCCCCTATACTGACTATTTGCATGTCTCGACCATTGATCCTGTAGCCGACTCGAATATGTCCGCTCGGAATGTGAAATCTGCCACCATTGATCGGATCAAGTATGCAAACTAATGCCAGGCGATGGACAGCTGCGGCCTCACTTAGGATATTTCTTATCTTGAAAAGTGCTAGCAACCGAGCCAGCACGCGTCCCCGTAAATCTCCAGAGTTGGCTTCCCCACCAGTCTGGACCCACACGCAATGATTTCTAGAGCCACCGTTGCGGAATGCCCTTGTTCCAATGCAGCGGGCCAGGTGGATCAGGAACCTGTCAGTTTCCTGAAAGTCGGGCAATGGGATTTCAAGTTGAGCAAATCCTTCTACAGGAAGTAACCCGAGTTCGGCGGGGTTCGCAGGCAACCGCCGGTCATCCGCAGCGGTCTGCCTGATAAAACGCAGTATCTCCTCAATCATGTTGGAATAATGGATATCGAGAGCTGTGCATAATTCGGTCAGCGTGCTGGTGTTCTTGATACGGCCTTTAAGCACCCGGCGAGGTGTGCTCCGACTTGGAACAGTCGGCATTTCCATCCCACTATCTTCTACCACGATCACACCTTCAACTTTTGAAAGTGCTTCTATTGTCTGCAACCTTATTCCTAGGGCATGCTGGCGGCCATAGTGCGACAAGATCTGTCGGGCGGCTTCATTCTTGTTTGACCTACGGTAGCCATCTTTAATCAGATCCTTATGTGCTAGTTCACGGATCTCGGTTGAATACATCGATATGGATCCAAAACGCCGTACGTGGGAGGCAAAGTGCGTCAGGTAGTGCATCTTGATTAAGTTGAAGTGGTTCTCACACAGTATCAAATCTGCCCGCCGATCAGACCTTTCAACCCTCTCTTGATCAGACAGCCGACGGCGATTAGCGACGGTTCTATGGCGGACTTCTTTAGCACGCTGCTCTGCCATTAGTTCCCTTAGCTCCCGATCCTGGCAATTTGCTTGAGCGCAGGTAGCCTTCGAGGTATGGAACTCAAGAAAAATAACCTTTGTCCGGTGGAATGTCTCCAGGTAGCTGTCCATGTAGGAAAGTGTGTCTGGTGTATGACTGCGATATTGAGCCATGAGAGTGAAGTCCACCAGCGCGCTAACACACTTCAAAGCGCTCTTGAAATCCTGATACTGAGAACTGTCCGGATTTCGCAATGCGGACGCCAATACGGCTGAAATACAACGGCCGAGATTGCGCATCTCCTTTCCTTGCCATTGTGTGATTTCGCGATAGGCCTTTTTCGGTACGCTGAATCCGGGGTAAGGAGGAATTTCTTTCCAAGCATCGTCGAACGCCTGCTGCCGTTTATGCTTTTTCAGGAAACCTTCCACCCATTCCATCATATGTTTGAATAAGCCAAGGTAGATGTTGTGCAAGAGGTCCGGCTTGTGTAGGTCCGCGGGGCTTACTCGGTCGAGTCCGGTGAATACATTGTTTCCTATTTTCACGCCCAACTGCTGAAAGTATTCTGCAATGCCGGCCGCTTCTGCCGGCTCATGCCTCAAGGCTTTCTCTCTATATAGCATGTAGTCGCGGGTCTCATACATCCGCCGCGGATTCCCACCGAGCTCCTCGCACGGAACCTCACACTTTGGGCATGACTTGCTGCCTATTCCTTGCAAGGCTGCATGCTCAGCATGATCCGCGATCCAGGCCGACAAAATGGGAAAACAAAGGCGTGTTTTGCCGTCTGCACAATCCATTACCGTTCCTTCTCGGGCAACCTGCTGTAATGGTGCTAGGACAACCCGCAGGACATCCGCGTTGGTCTGCCGCTGGGCTTCGTTGGCACGGGCTGATTCGCCAGTGAACTTTGGCGGTACTGGAAGCAATGCCAGAAGCAGGATTGGCATCTTGGCAGGGCTGCTTCTTGTCCTCGAAAGGATATTGCCGATCGTCATGTATACCGGCCAGGCTTTCTTATCTCCGGAGAAATTGGTAAGGTGCGTCTGGTCAGACAATCCGATAATGGGCACCACTGTGGACCCGGCGGGCAAAGCTTTCTACCAAGGAACGGAATGGGCTGTTAGCACTGGAAACACCACTCCAAGAACTTGTCAGGACCTATCTCATACCTGCATATCCCACCACCAGTCCGCCGTATGCATCTCTGAATATAATTGCTCGCCACTTGAATCATATTCTCGAATAGGTGCGTAAACCATATCTGAGCTATACGCGACCTGACGGATCAGGTAGCGGACACAGTCAATAATATTTCGATAATAGAAGGTTGTTGCATGTCGACCATCATCAATACTGGCTTCCGCCCACACCAAGTATTCACGAAATGGGTCCAGTATGTCGAGGTGTTGTTGCAAGGTATAGGCTGACCGGAATGATCTGCTATCCGTACCACCTAAACCTTGCGCAAAGTACGCTTCGATCTGCGACTTGGCTACCTTGCTCCGGACAAACCAGCTCGCCAAATTAAAGTCGTTTCCCGATGAGAACGGGCTCCAAGGGTCATCGGTCATGGCCTTGTTGAGCTCTGTATAGCCAGCAACTTCGCCGAGTGGTCTGCCGGCACCGGGAATAGTTTCTTGACCCGAACGGGGCACGCGGACCGGTGGGTGGGAAACGTCTTCCGTGTCTGAATCGTTCTGCATATCATCGATCTCACCACTTGCTGTATGGAAATCTGGGATCTCGAGCCTGCAATCAGATTCGTAGTCTGAGTTGGTCAGGTTTTCAAGTTGATCACGAACAAAAGTAGGTCCCATGGAAGCCGGGTCTGCAATCGCGCTGAGGGAAAGAACGATATCAAGATGCATTGTCTGAAGGTGTTTTTCGTATGCAGCGGCTTGTTGATAACGTCGCCTGCAAGAAGGACACTTTGTTGTCTTTGAGGTCATCGTGTGTGGTGTTTCTCTTTCAAGTAGTCTGGCGGATGCGTAAGCGGATAGGCTGACCGGCTTCAGCAGACTCTTTCAAAGTGAAGGGTAGGTTTCTTTCAAGGGGGAAATCTGGAAAATTTCAAGTTTGTTTAGTCGGATGACGAACGGGTCCGGACATTCCAGCTGCCAACCTTTATTCACGGTTTAACTTGTGAAACCTGTTCTTTGTTGAGAGTATGGGAGGGCGTTGGCTCATGGGTCGCGGCTCTCATGCGGCTCCGTTGCGGCTTAAAACCTTATCTGAAACCTATCGTCATTGTAGGTGGGTCACGTGACTTTTCAAGATATTCAAGTTTGTACAGGGTACAATCCTGCGAACCCCACTAAAACAGTCCTCATGCGGCCTATATAAGCTCTCTCCTCCCCCCCTTCCATCTTCTCTCCATAATCCTTTCCCCAATCACAATCACATCCTCGATCCGCCAGCCCATCCTAACAGGACCCACAAAGCTTAGCACAACCTCTCACTCGTCCGCAGTATCACCAGTGTATCCTCAGCTCATTTCAGATTACCTATCTACGTTTCCATAGCCAATAACCTTTTCACAGCCATTACCATCCGCAGAACTCCCTTTACCGTCCGCCAGGCCCGCTCTATTATTTTCGCATCTTCCACAATCCTTCATCCTCAAAAGTACCAGCATCTACTAGCGGCCATCCTCCATCCGCTGAGGGACCATTTAAACCCCCCCAACAAGCAGCCTCTTTCTGATCCATCAACCACCCGCCACCCCAATCACTATTACAATGGCAGCCTCAAAGGTTGGTCTCAGTTTCCATGCTTCCTCCCCCTTATTTTCCCTCCAAGTGCAATTTGCACTTTTAGAAACACCATGTACACTATCTCGAGATTTCCGCGTAACGTGACCTGTCAGGTTACACGAATACCATATAGATCCCTCTGTCCCGCCTTTTGGTTCGAGTCGTCGAAACAAAGTGAAAGGCAAAAAGACCAACCCCCCCCCACCACCAACAGGTGCTAGGAGCTCCTCCACTCAGGAGGGCGCCCCGACCCTGTCCCCGATCTTCATGCCAGCAGGCCCCCCCTCGCTCAAGCGACCCAGAAGCAACCCAATAACAAGCCTCCCACATATCGATGAGAGATACTTGAGAAACGCCCCTCCAAGCGCCTACTTCCTGAACCTTTTCCACAAGATAAATCAGGACCAGGAAATCGGGGCTACCACAGCCAGCAAAGAAAATGTGGTCATGATAGAGATGATCTATCACATCCATAGAGACTACAGGGCGGCCATCGATGCGCTAAGCGAACAGATCGAAGCCCTTACCGAGGAAGTTAGCACACTCAAAGATGCCACACCCCGGCCTGACACCCCCACCCCGATACCCTTCACACTCCCGGCGACAGCCCCTTCACGACCATCTGCCCCCGACGCCAACCCTTTGACCCTCCTCGCAGCTGCCCCGCCCAAATCATGAGCAACTGTGGCTAGAAAAGGTAGGAAAGAGAAAACCACCATGGCTGCTAGGGCTGCCCAAGCCCCAGCGAAACTGAATGCCAACAACAGACCCCAACTCAAAAAGGGCCTCACCGCCAGAGAACGCCGCCTTATCATCAAACGAGAAGGCGAGCCACTCCCCACCTCTGCACTAGACCTAAGAGACGACATCAACTTAGCG
>Ga0307513_10000407_pt1 | contig 62444 bp, 63 predicted proteins | sample 15_EM_MG_FD_202174 | JGI IMG/M metagenome (GOLD analysis project Ga0307513, IMG submission 202174) | Populus trichocarpa ectomycorrhiza microbial communities from riparian zone in the Pacific Northwest, United States - 15_EM | ecosystem: Host-associated > Plants > Roots > Unclassified | place...
GGCTTTCGTAGGCCGATCGAATTCGGCCTATATGGGCCTAGGCTGTCTTCCGGAGCGGCCTGCCTTAGCCCGGCCTACGGCCTATAGGCCGGCCTACCATCGGCCTGGCCCGTTGGGAACACTGTCTACCGGGGCTGCGCGTTCAAACATTTTCAGATCGGAGGAGTAAGCCTATCAAAACCAAGTCCCAATCAAACTCTATAGTGAATGGTCTCAGATCGCACACCTTGGACCTCATGCCCTGGCTCTGTCACAGGAATAGGCCCGGAAGGAATGCCTTACCCACAGGAGACCCTCCCCCCATACAACAGGATGCCGTCCCCTCCGCCCTCTTTACGCCAGGTGCAATAAGCACTCACAAATAATCACTCGATAGCAATTGCTCGTGGCAGGCACCGAATGAATGCCACTGGGCGCTCGTGGTGGAGACGTGCCACAATGAGATACCCCACGCTAGTCACAGGACCCAGAAGAGGTTTCCACGGCCGTGTCTAGTGCGTAGTACTAGGAGCCAACCTACTAAACACGTGAATAAGATGCATAAAATATAAGAGTGTAATTATCTCTTGTTATTAAAGTTAGTATCATACTAAGAAGGGAAATTCATAGGAAATGTATTACATATAGCGAAAGTCTAAATTCCTCCCTGAAAGCCGCCCGAGTGTTTCCATTCCCGTATAGTTATAAGATAACTAAGGAAAAATATCTAGAGAAATCACGTTGCTGAAAACTCCACGCAGGCAAGAGAAAAAAGGAATATACAGGGCACCTCTAATGCGCTAACTCAGTATCCTTTATCTCTACCAACAGTCTCATGCCCCAACATTTGGAGGACTCATGTTTCGGGAAAGACCCGGCAATAAAGGTGGCAATGTATTGGAGGTAGTGGATACAGACCATAGGAAGTTAAATAAAACTCGCGGGCTGGCAGAGGGGATAGCAAGGACTTCTATGGAGTAAGGGGAGAAGTGATGTAAATCTGGAATCGAGGGCAGCAAGAAGGCTTATGCTTCCGAGGACCGAGGCGAAGGTAGACATGAGGATTCCCAGTCTAGTATTAGCTTTACGACTCCCTTATGGCTGTTACTGTAAGCGCACGAAAGTGGTGTCATGCCGAAGCGGTCTCGCGTGCGGGGGTTGACACCCCCCTGTCCCAGCAGTAGCTGCACCACTCCATTGTGTCCAGTCCAAGCAGCATACCATAGTGGCGTTCGGTTATAATTGTCTGGCTTATCGGGATTAACATCCCCCTGCCCCAGTAGCAGCTGCAGAACTCCCTCATGCCCATTCCCGGCAGCAAGCGATAGTGGCGTTCGGCCATAACCATCTGGCATATTGGGGTTGACATCCCCCCGCCTCAGCAAAAGCTGCACCACTCCCTCGCGCCCCTTCTTGGCAGCATACGCTAGTGGGGTTTGGCCATTACAATCTGGCCTATCTGGGTTGACACCCCCCCGCCCCAGTAGTAGGCGCACCACTCCCTCGTGCCCATTCCCGGCAGCAAGCGATAGTGGCGCTCGGCCATAACCACCTGGAATATTGGGGTTGACATCCCCCCGCCTCAGCAAAAGCTGCACCACTCCCTCGTGCCCTTTCTTGGCAGCATACCATAGTGGGGTTTGGCCATTACCATCTGGCTTATCCGGGTTGACATCCCCCCGCCCCAGTAGTAGGCGCACCACTCCATTGTGCCCATTCCAAGCAGCATACCATAGTGGCGTTCGGTTGTGATTGTCTGGCTTATCGGGATTAACATTCCCCCATCCCAGTAGTCGCTGTGCCACTCCCTCGTGCCCATTCCCGGCAGCAAGCGATAGTGGGGTTCGGCCATAACGATCTGGCCCATCCGGGTTGACATCCCCCCGCCTCAGCAAAAGCTGCGCCACTCCCTCGTGCCCTTTCTTGGCAGCATACGCTAGTGGGGTTCGGCCATAACCATCTGGCTTATCCGGGTCGACATTCCCCCACCCCAGCAGCAGCTGCACCACTTCCTCGTGCCCATTCCGGGCAGCCCATCCCAACGGTGTAGCATCCAGGTGGTCTCCTTGGTTTGTGTCAAAACCTCCTGCTTCTATCAAAGACCTAACAACTTCAACGAGCCCGAAGAAGGACGCGCAGTGTAGTCCCGTGAACCGGGAATAGTCGCTGGATCGGTAAATGTAGCGAGACTCTAAAAGTAGCCTAACGGATATGTGATTATAATACTGCCCAAAGAGCTTGAATGCAAGACATTTTGCATTATCTGAGAGTTCCTTTTTCGCATGCGTCCCCCAGTGTAAAGCAGAATATTCGAGGAAGGGAACGGTTTGAGTATCGAAAAATTGAGTTGTCGAAAGGTTCATGACCCGCCGGGAATTCAGGTATGTCAAGCACGTCTCCGCCACTAGGGAGTGAGATTTCTGAAAGAGATCGGGGCGGCGGGAAAGATACTCGCGGAGTGTAAAGTGGACAAGCCGTACCACCGAGCCCCCCTTATCCACCACCACAAGTCCTTGACAACAGCTGAGCACCGTCCGTATAGAGGGAACGTTGTCCACATCAAAATTCGTTGACCCTATTTCAACCGCCAGGGCATGACACAATTCATCCGCTTTTAACGGCCGTTCCGAATGACATATCCACATCAAAGTCATCATTCCAAGCCTCGACCTCTCCCCACCTTGCGCCTCGATGCGTCCAAGCGTGGTGCCGTATGCATCATCCAAGCCCAAGCCATTGGCCATCATGCGAAGCTTCTCCCGCCGCCGACGGATGGTTGGCTCTTGTAGGACGGCCTCAATATTCAAAGAGACTAATAGGAATCTAAGCGTATATCTGTTAGTAGATAGCTTAAGCCAGATTTCTCCAAGTAGTTTATCCAGCTTACATCTCCGAGACAGCTTCGGGAATCTTATTCACAATTTCCACCTCCAAGCTTGAGTCCATCTCGTCGGGGCTTGGGTCCTCCGACAATCTCCTGCGGATGTAGTGAACTATGTCGTCTTTCCAGGGGCTTACTGATACAGCCACAACTCCTCCGGGAAGGCGGGTTTCAACCTCGCCATAGATGTGTGGCCTTCCCGTTAGGAACACTCGAGTGGTTGGTGACTTTTGAATAATTTCGCCAAGTGAAATAAGGATCTTTCCCCGATCTCCCCCAGCGCATTCGTCTAGAGCATCCACGCAGATAAAAGTGGGCTTCAAGGATGTGACAGCCACCAACATCTTGACAATTTGGTCAAGTCGTAGACTCCGACCTCCAATAACCTTCTTCTGCTCCGCAAATTCCTGCAAGATTTCTTCGGGAATCTTGTCCAACCCACCCACCACCTGTTTCAGAAGAGCACCGAGCATACTCCCCGGGGTCTGCTCCTTTCCCGCGGCGAAATCAAAGTAAAAACATGTGACAGCAATATCCCGCCCTCTCGCTCGACCACATAAGGTATCTACTACTAGAGAACTACGATGGAAATTTGTCAGAAACAAAGTCCTTTGTCTGCTTTTCTTCTCTCCAGGACCGTATCTCTTACCAAATATACGTCTTTCCAGCCCCCGGATTGCCGTAGCAAAATATCGTCGCATTCTGAGATTCGCCTTGGCTACTCCCATCCCACCAGCTCCGAAACTGCTCGGTTTGGACAAGCCAGTCCCCCACTTTGTCGACTCGGCTGGCTTCGAGATTCTGATGCCGCACTCGAGGTTCAAGAGGCGATAACCACGCTAGGATTTCCGATCGATCTGCCGGAGCAGTAAAGTGGTTCGACACATTAGTAGTGTTAAAACTGTTATTATTATTATTGAATGAGCCAGCACCCCCGGAGGTAGTTGTAAAGAAGTTAAAATTTTGAGACATATCTGTTCTCCGCTGCTTAGGATGTTGTATCGTGGAGAATCTGCTGCTGAGGTCCAGGTGTTGGATAAGAACTAGATGAATAAGCGAGGCTCCTGGCAACTGTACAGCCTTGTTGAACGAACAATGACCGGGTCGCTGCATCCGGAATTTGTGAAACCTACGCCACTCTTGTTGTCACTAGATTGGTTGAGTAAAAACATAAATGTCATTTAGTAAGTATGCAAAGGCCAAAACACCCCAAAACTGCAGGTTTTTGAGCCATTATATTTCCACAGATATCTTGAAACTTGGCTTCGGAAAATTTTCAAAAAATATAGCATATCTGAAGTGTACTATATATTTATTTCAGGTTTTTACCCGTAGTTTGTACAGAGTAGTAGGTATCATATATGAACTGTGTAAGGTGTGTTGCAATGTATCTTTTCCATATAAACCCTGGTCTTGGGAAGTATCATACCTTGTAAGAAAGGATATTCCACTCCTTACAACTCTAGAAGAATCGAAGGAAAAAATCCTACACTTCTTTTTTGTGGGCGCCATTATAGCAAATTACTTTTGGAATTATTTTCTATGCTACTTCCACCTATAATGACCTATTGTGGTTGTGTAATGATAGCAGGAAAATCGCAGTTTTGGTGTTTTGGCCTCTGTATACTTACTAAACGACCTCGATTGATACTCGGATGTCCATAAAAATCGGGGGAAAAAATGAACATCACAGGAGGAGTGGGCAGGTACTATAGTCAGTATGTGTGGGGAAAAAATAAGCGTGAGCAGAGACAAACAACCCAGAGCGGATACCAAGTATTATGCATTATCTCACCATTGACAAGATATCCCGAAAGAACAATTAAAATCGACTGTAGTACTGTACAAATCCGGCTTATAGAGATTAGTTGAACCCCCCCCGGAGCTCTTTGAAATCTCCGAAATTCATGTATTGGAAAAAAGTATCATAGATAAAATAGCAATCCAACTGGTCTGGATTTCTGGCTTGAAAAATCCTGTGCCTCTTTCCGCAAAGTTTGTCTAATAACCAACACGGGTCTCTACCTTACCACCCTTAGTTGCCCGATTTTTATGGAAACACCCGAGCACATAGCCACGGCTATCATATTATTTAAAATCATACTTCCGCGAATAAACACCCCAGGAGCCAAGAAGTGCGAGGGCCTGTATTGACTTTCGCACTATGATATCACTTGCAAGACTTCTCGTTTAACAAAGTAAGTTAGTGCAAGGCTAACCCATCAACCTCCCCAATGAATGATCTCGGATCCCAGAGCTTTGAACCTCCAGCCCGACTCTGCCGCAGGAATAACCCCCCCCCCTCCCCCCGAGCGGCTGAAATCCCCGTGGAATCTCCTCCAAGAATTATACTAGATACACTTGACAGTCACATTCCGGAAATTGAGCAAAGCTCTTACAACCGATCCGGCTCCCGCGGTTAAGGTAGTCTAGCCCCATATCTTGTTCTATCCGACCGAGTTTACTCCATAGATTATCACTCGATTTCTTCCCCTCGTTAGTGTTGAACGTGTTGAAAACGGAGGTAATGATCCGCCAGAAGTATTTTAAGGAGTGACCCGAAGTGGCTCAAGGAAGCAAGAGTAATCTGAATCGAAGCGGTTAAAGAGTTGCAAGATTGATTAAGGAAGGAAGAGAAAAGAGAGACATAAAGGAAGAAGAAATATTTTTCAAAGCCCGCGTGTCCCACAGACGCATATGCTTACTGCTGCATATATGTGCGCTCATTTCCAAGGGTGAGAGTTCAAGTGATGACCACCAGTTCACTACTTGGAGACAAATTAAAAAATTAGGACAGAGCGACATTGATACCTATGTCGCAATCACAGGTTTCTGTCGTCACATCGTCATATTTGTTACCTTAAGCCCAAGTAGTATTTGAACAGTACATCACCAAAACATCCATCCAGGAACCCATAGCCACCAGGTTAGCTCAGAACCTCCTGTGCGTGGTTACAAGTTCCCGGGATGAAGAGCCCGAGCACATAGGTGATCCTAGAGCCTAACTTTTGTATTTGAATTACCCGTGCTTATCTAAGTCAGATACAAAATTCCGACTCCCGGATCCCGAGTCCATCGATCCCAGGTGCCTTCGCGATTCAACATACCAGCCCATCCTGCCATTCCAGTACCCCCCCTCTATCACTTCCCCTTCCCCTTTCCGTTACATCCGGGCGACCTCCCACCTCCTCCTCATCATCCTCACTCCACTCAGCCTCAAACTGCTCCCCCAACACTGCCCCCGTCAAATTCTCCACCAGCCCTTCCACCGCCCTGATGGCCCCCCGCCAGGAACATAATCTTCAACGTCCCCTCCTCCATCTCAGCCACCACCTTCAATGCCTTAACCCCCCCCCACATCCTCCGCACCAGCCACCCTCACCAACGACACCACACACTCCCCGTTCTGCATGTTCGGGACTTGTACTCGGAGGTAGGCAATAGTCAGGCGCACTTCCAAAACGGATAAGGCATTTGCATGGAAACTAGCATAAATTAGGAAATATGGGTGATCCTTCATGATCGCAGTGGGTGAGGCTCAAAAGTCAGGCGCACTTCCGAAAGAAGTGGCGCTTGCTTGAGCAAACAGGTTGGGCGAGGACTTGTGTTACCGCGTCCGAAATACTCCTTCACCCGAGTCCAAGTACACCCCAAGTTTGTGAAACCGATGTCAAGCTTGTTATTTCCGGCTTGGCGTGGAACAATGACCACACAAATTTTCGTGCTTGGTCACAGCCATCACATTATCTAAGATCATACTGCCCTAAATAAGCACCCCTGGAGCCAAGAAGTGAAAGGGCCCGTCAGATATCAACCCTCGGCATTACCCCCTCCAAAACTTCTCTTCCGAAGGAGCAAGTTAGAACAAGGCTGGCTCGCATCCGTATGGATCTGGGAACTCCTCTCAGCAGTGGAATTTAGGATTCTATGGAAGGTAGAGGTCACATTTTCTATCTTCATCTATATAGCCATGTCGGCGTGCAACCTACCGAGGCTCCTCCGCCAAGCATCCAAGTTCCCAGATCCAAGGAGTGAGCGCACCGAGACCAAACCCTAATCAAATTCCGCAATCAATGGTCTTCAATAAGTCAGAACCTTAGACCTGCTCCCGGCTGCCACGGGAATAAACCCGTGGAACATCCTCCCAGAATTACAACGGATTCACCTGACGCCCCCATTCCGGAGGTTGAGCAAAGCTCTCACAACTGATCCGCAGTGAGCTCTTAGCCTCTTACCATTAAGGTCGTCCAGTCCCACACAATGTGCTATCAGATTCCGTTGACTCCATCGCTCATCACTCGATCTGCTCCTCAAATATACTGTTATGAGCTCTGGATAGGAGGAGCAAGGCAATGGCCTGAGAAAGTAAGGAAACGGTGTGATGATGTCAAGGAAATGGAAGGAAAAGTTGGCATTGATTTTTGTATTTAGGTGGCTCTCCTCACCCCGCAGGTTGCCAGAAGTGCAGGTCACCGAATTATATGTTCTCGTTCTGATACCCTTTATTCTTTCTGCGCACAAGCTTTTCTGTTGATAGCAGCACTTCGACCCAGATTCCTGCCAACTCCCACCCATAGACGGCCTCCCAGGCCACCCGGACACCTGCCAACCGGACAGATGCCGATTGGTCGGTTTTGGATGAGGAAACGAGCGGCGGTCAGCGCAGTAGCCTCAGTTCATCTAATCCGACCAAGAAAACTACTTGGAAGTTTCTTACTTGAGTTTCGCTCTCCGGGTGGCCTAGGGGGCCGTCTACGCATCTAAAAACTCCTTTCAGCAGTGCGAGTTAGGATTCTATGGGGGATAGGAATAACATCGCCTATCTTCATTGATACAGCCATGTCATCTTGCGACGTACCGAGGCTACCGCACCAGACATTCTCGGATCCAAGGAGTAAACTTATCAAGACCAAGTCGCAATCCTTAGATCTCTCGCCCCAAACCCTTCCACCGAAATAACCCTTAGAAGAATACCTTATCATACCCACGGGAGACCCCACAACGGTGTGTAGCCTTCCCTACCCTCTTTACCCCAAATGCAATATGTAGAACAAGCATGAAAAATCACTCGATAGCAACGGCTAGTGGCCGGCACCCAGTGAAGATCAGAGGGGTACTCATAGTGGAGATGCGTTACTATGAGATTTTCTGCGCTAATCTTAGAGCTTAAAAGGATTTCTTACAATGGCATCCGGAGTGTGGCATTACAGAGAAACTGACTAAAAATGTGAACAAGAAGCACAAAAAGCAAAAATCCGATTATCCTTAGCTATGGGATACAGCAAAGGAAATTCAATAGCAAATGTGTTACATATGGAGAAAGTTTGGGCCCCCTTCCGCTCGGTATAAGATGGCAAACGCAAAATATCTAGAGAAATCACTTTCCGAAAACTCCATGTAGGCAAGGGAAAAGGGGAATATACAGGGCCCCTCCAATGAACCGACTCAGTATCCTTTGGCTCTGCCAACAATCCCAAAGTACCAGCATTTGGAGGGCTCAAGTTTCGAGAAAGCCCAGGAATAGAGATGGCAATGCCCAGGAGACAGTGGATGTACGCTGAAACAAGTTGCACAAGACTCGGGGGGGATAAGAGCTTCTGTGGGGTAAGAGGGAAAGTGGTGTAAATCCGGAGCTGGGGGCAGCAAGGAGTTTTATGCTTCCGAGGACCGGGGCAGAGGTAGGCGCGAGGGTTTCCAGTCCAGTATTAACTTTACGATTCCCTTATGCTTATTATTGTGGGCCAACAGGAGTGATGTCAGGCTGAGGCTGTCTCACCTGTGGGGGCTGAAATCCCTCGGTCCCAGTAGTAGCTGCACCATTCGGTCGGGCTCTTTCCAGGAGGCATACGCTAATTGAGTCTGGTTAACGTACCGTTTATCGGGGTTGAAATACCCCCAGAGTAGTAGCCGAACCACTCCCTCGTGCTGATTACGAGTAGCGTGCTCAAGTGGCGATTGGTCGAGCCAGTCTAGAGCGTTGGGGTTGACATTCCCTTGTCTAAGTAACAGCTGCACCACACCCTCGTGCCCATTAATAGAAGCATACGCTAGTGGGGTTTGGCCAAAATAATCTGGCTTATCGGGGCTGACATCCCCCCACCCAACAGCAGCTGCACCACTTCCTCGTGCCCATTCCGAGCAGCCCATCCTAATGGTGTAATACCCATGAGGTCTTCCTGGTTTATATTAAACCCTCCAATTTCTATTAAATGCCTAACAACCTCAATGAGCCCGAAGAATGATGCACAGTGTAGTCCTGTGAATAGGGAGTCCTCGCTGGAAAGGTAAATGTGCAGGGACTCTAAAAGTAGCCTAATGGATACGTGATTATCATACTGTCCAAAGAGTCTCAACGCGAGTAATTTTGTGTTATCAGAGAGTTCCTTTTTCGCATGCGTCCCCCAGTGTAAAGCAGAATATGGGAGGAGGAGGGGAACGGCTCGAGCGTCCAGAGAAAGAGTTGCCACAATGTTCATGACCTGCTGGGAATTCAGGTATGTCAAGCATGCCTCCGCGATTACCGAGTGTGGTCTCTGAAAAAGATCGGGACGGCGGGAAAGATACTCTCGGAGTGTGAGGTGGACTAGCCGGGCAGTCGAGCCTTCCTTATCCACCACCACAAGACCTTGACAACAGCTAAGCACCGTCCGTATAGAGGGAATATTGTCCACATCAAAATCCGTTGACCCTATTTCAACTGCCAGGGCGTGACACAACTCATCCGCTTTCAACGGGCGTTCCGAATGACATATCCACATCAGAGTCATCATTCCGAGTCTCGACCTCTCCTTACCTTGTGCTTGAATGCGTCCAAGAGTGGTGCCGTACACATCTTCCAAGCCTAAGCCATTGGCCATTACACGAAGCTTCTCCCGCCGACGACGGATGGTTGGTTCTTGCAGGATCGCCTCAATATTCAGAGACACTAATAGAAATCTAGGCGTATATCTGTTAGTGGATAGCTTAAGGCAGGCCCCTCCAAGGAGCCGACTTTACTTACATCTCCGAGACAGTTTCGGGAATCTTCTTCACAATTTCCGACTCCAACCTTTCGTCCATCTCGTCGGGGCTTGGGTCCTGCTCTAATCTCTTGCGGATGTAATGAATTATATCATCTTTCCAGGGGCTGACCGATACAGCTGCTGCTCCTCCAGGAAGGCGGGTATCCACCTCGCCATGGACGTGCGGCCTTCCCGTCAGGAATATTCGAGTAGCTGGTGACTTTTGGATAATTTCGCCAAGTGAAATAAGGATCTGGGCCCGATCTCTCACAGCGCATTCGTCTAGAGCATCCACGCAGATAAAAGTGGGCTTCAAAGATGTGACAGCCACCAACATTCTGACAATTTGGTCGAGCCGTAGACTCCGACCTCCAATAACCTTTTTCTGCTCTGCAAATTCCCGCGTGATTTCTTCCGGGATCCTATCCAACCCGTTCACCACCTGTTTCAGAAGAGCACCGAGCATACTCCCCGGGCCCTGCTCTTTTCCCGCGGCAAAATCAAAGTAAAAACATGTGACAGCAATATCCTGCTCCCTCGCTCGATCACACAGGGTATCCACCACTAGAGAACTGCGATGGAAACTTGTTAGAAACAAGGTTCTTTGGCTGCTTTTTTTCTCCCTAGGACAGTGTCTTTTACCAAATATACGTCTTTCCCGCCCCCGGATTGCCGTGGCAAAATATTGTCGCATTCTGAGATTTACCCTGGCCAGGGTTCCGAATGGTCGGCGGAAGACTGGACTGGACTAGCTAGTCAGGTCGAAAGTCAAGTCTAGTCCAATGGTGGAAATTAGACCGACAGGACAGTCTGGATTATCGAAACCGACTTGACCAAGACTGGTCTGACTAGGCCTGCCAAGCAATAGGATATGCTATTTTTATCACTATATATTACGTTCAAATAAAGCTTTTCTTAATTAAACTTATTGTTTCCATGATTTATATAGTGGAGATAGGGCCTCGCTTAGATTAGGGGTGGCGAAAATAGGTTCTTGAGTATCAAACCATTTTTGGTTCACTAAGTGAGTGAGATTACATGACCACATGCCACAATACCGGTATTGGATGCGACTTATCCATCAGGTAATCGTATTTCCACCACATATTATCCTCTCGAGGATATTCTATCAACTTGTATTGAGGGGCTGTTGATTCATAGCGTGACAAGCAACTTTAAGATCCTAGTATCACTATACTTCTATTCTTAGTGAGTGTTGGGCTTCGTGCCATTCAGACTCAGGCGATCTTTTATAAAGACTGGTCTGGGACCAGTTCAAACCGGACTGGACCACCCAAGTTAGTCGGGTCTAGTCATCGCCATCACCAGGACTGGCCAGCCTGGTCCCGCCTCCAAGACTTGACCGGTCGGACTATTCGGAACCCTGACCCTGGCTACTGCCATCCCACCAGCTCCGGAACTGCTCGGTCTGGAGAAGCCAGTCCCCCACTTTGTCGACCCGGCCCGTTCCAAGGTTCCGATGCCGCAGGCGGGGCTCGAGCGGAGATAACCAGGCTAGGATTTCCGGTCGATCTTCGGGGACAGTAAAGTGGTTCGACACATTGTTAGTGGTAATGTTGTTGAAACAGTTGGTGTTATTATTCAAAGAGCGGGCAGCGTTGAGAGGGTTGCTATAACCGGAAGGACTAGAGTTCTTAGATGTAGTGGTAAAGAAGGTAAAATCTTGAGACATTTCTGCTCTTCGCTGCTTAGGACGTGGTATAGTAGGGAGTCTGCTGCCGAAGTTCCGGTGTCTGCCAGAAACCAAAGAAAAGGCGGGGTTCACGATAACCGGGTAGCCATGTTGAACGGCCCAGCCATTAAGTTACACCCGAAGTTTGTGAAACCGATCTCACGCTTGTTGCTACTCGTTACAGGCGAGAAGTGACCGAAAATACGAGCGGCGAGTTTGTGGTGGGCTCGGATCTTTTACCATATATTTTGCGAACCCTGTTTTCGGTCACATTTTGCCTGTAACAAGTGCTCTTGGTGTAGAATACGACTACATAAATCTTCGAGTACTTAGTCATGGCTGTCACATCACCTAAAATCATACCGTAGTGAACGAGCATCCTTGGAGCCAAGGGAAAGGGCGTATCAGCCACCAACTCTTCGCATTGCTACTTGCAAAACTCCCCATTTGACAGGGTTGATGGGGGTGGTACAATCGCAAGTGGGTTGCCGAGGGGGAGACGTCCGGAGGTACAAGTGCCATGGGGGGTGTTTTCGTACACGACAGGGGTCATTTTGGTGGTAAACCACCCTGTCTTGTACGAAAACATTCTCCATGGCACTTGTATACAAAACTTATGGGCTGTGCCTCCGTAGGTGTACGTGCTTCTTATGGAGGTTGCCAGCTAACAGCTTCTTCAGTATTGCGAAAACTTCTACATCCATAAATAACCTATCCATCCATTCCTGTCTTGGTGTACTCACCCATGTCCACACTTCAGTGTTCCTCCATACTATATGTGCTTCCTATTACGTCCGCTCCTCGATGCTTCTATTACAATGTTCTACTACCCGGATTATTATACCGTCAAAGGTACGTTACTATAAGGCTAACTCACCACCTCTGTGGATCTAAAGACTCCTTTCAGCGATGTAATTTAAGATTCTACGGCAGATAGGGGTCGCATATCCCATCTTCATCTATGATATACAGTCGTGCCATCGCGGAATCCACCGAGACTACCCTACCCGACATTCTCAGATCCGAGGAGTAAGGTTATCAAGACCAAGTCGCAATCAAATTTCCCTCGGATCACACGACTTGGACCTCTTGCTTCTGACTCGGCAACCAGAATAGACCTAGAAAGAATTCCTTACCCACGGGAGACCCTCCCCTCCCCTACAAGAGGGTGTTTCCCCCTCCGCCCTCTTTATGCCAAATGCAATAAGCACTCGCAGATAGGCACTCAGAAATAATCACTCGATAGTAATTGCTCGTAGCAGGCACCGAATGAATGCCACTGGGTGCTCGTGGTGGAGGCGTGCCACCATGAGATACCCCGCGCTAATCACAGGACCCAGAAGAATTTTCCACGGTGGTGTCTGGTGCGTAGTATTAGGGGCCAACCTACTAAACACGTGAATAAGATGCATAAAATATAAGAGCGTAATTATCTCTTGTTATTAAAGTGAGACTAAGAAGGGAAGTTCAATAGTAAATGTATTACATATAGCGAAAGTCTAGATTCCTCCCTGAAAGCCGCCCGGGTCTTTCCATTCCAGTCTAGTTATATGATAACAAAGGAAAAATATTTAGAGAAATCACTTTGCCGAAAACTCCACGCAGGCAAGAGAAAAAGGGAATATACAGGGGACCTCCAATGCCCGAACTCAGTATCCTTTAGCTATACCAACAATCTCATGCGCCAACATTTGGAGGACTCAGGTTTCGGGAAAAACCCGGGAATAAAGGTGACAATGTCTTGGAGGTAGTGGATATAGACCATAGGAAGTTAAATAAAACTCGCGGGTTGGCAGAGGGGATAGCAAGGACTTCTATGGGGTAAGGGGAGAAGTGATGTAAATCCGGAATCGAAGGCAGCAAGAAGGCTTATGCTTCCGAGGCCCAAGGCGAAGGTAGACATGAGGATTCCCAGTCTAGTATTAGCTTTACGACTCCCTCATGGCTATTACTGTAAGCGCACGAAAGTGGTGTCATGCCGAAGCGGTCTCGCGTGCAGGGGTTGACACCCCCCTGTCCCAGTAGTAGCTGCACCACTCCATTGTGCCCATTCCAAGCAGCATACCATAGTGGCGTTCGGTTATAATTGTCTGGCTTATCGGGATTAACATCCCCCCGTCCCAGTAGGAGTTGCACCACTCCCTCGTGCCCATTCCCGGCAGCAAGCGATAGTGGCGTTCGGCCATAACCATCTGCCATATTGGGGTTGACATCCTCCCGCCTCAGCAAAAGCTGCACCACTCCCTCGTGCCAATTCTTGGCAGCATATGCTAGTGGGGTTTGGCCATTACCATCTGGCCTATCCAGGTTGACATCCCCCCTCCCTAGCAGTAGGCGCACCACTCCCTCGCGCCCATTCCCGGCAGCAAGCGATAGTGGCGTTCGGCCATAACCATCTGCCATATTGGGGTTGACATCCTCCCGCCTCAGCAAAAGCTGCACCACTCCCTCGTGCCCACTCATGGCAGCATATGCTAGTGGGGTTTGGCCATCACCATCTAGCCCATCCAGGTTAACATCCCCCCTCCCTAGCAGTAGGCGCACCACTCCCGTGTGCCCATTCCCGGCAGCAAGCATTAGTGGGGTTCGGCCACAACCATCTGGCATATTGGGGTTGACATCCTCCCGCCTCAGCAAAAGCTGCACCACTCCCTCGTGCCCACTCATGGCAGCATATGCTAGTGGGGTTTGGCCAACACCATCTGGCCTATCCAGGTTGACATCCCCCCTCCCTAGTAGTAGGCGCACCACTCCCTCGTGCCCATCCCTGGCAGCAAGCGATAGTGGCGTTAGGCCATAACCATCTGGCATATTGGGGTTGACATCCCCCCGCCTCAGCAAAAGTTGCACCACTCCCTCGTGCCCACTCATGGCAGCATATGCTAGTGGGGTTTGGCCATTACCGTCTGGCCTATCCGGGTTGACATCCCCCCACCCCAGTAGTAGGCGCACTACTCCCTCGTGCCCATTCATAGCAGCACACGAGAGCGGCGTTCGGCCCGACCAGCCTGATCCGTCGGGGTGGACACCCCCCTGTCCCAATAGTAGCCACACCACTTCCTCGTGCCCTTCCCGAGCAGCCCATCCTAACGGTGTAATACCCACGGGGTCTCCTTGGTTTATGTCAAAACCTCCTGCTTCTATCAAAGACCTAACAACTTCAACGAGCCCGAAGAAGGACGCGTAGTGTAGTCCCGTGAACCGAGAATAGTCGCTGGATCGGTAAATGTAGTGAGGCTCTAAAAGTAGCCTAACGGATATGTGATTATCATACTGCCCAAAGAGCTTCAGTGCAAGCGATTTTGCATTATCTGAGAGTTCCTTTCTCGCATGCGTCCCCCAGTGTATAGCAGAATATTCGAGGAAGGGAAGGGCTCGAATGTCGAGAAATTGAGTTGCCGAAAGGTTCATGACCTGTTGAGAGTTCAAGTATGCCAAGCATGTCTCCGCCACAACCGAGTGACATTTCTGAAAGAGGTCGGGACGGCGGGAAAGATACTCGCGGAGTGTAAAGTGGACTAGCCGGACGATCGAGCCTTCCCTATCCATGACGACAAGCCCTTGACAACAGCTAAGCACCGTCTGTATAGAGGGAACGCTGTCCACATCAAAATCCGTCGACCCTATTTCAACTGCCAGGGCATGACACAACTCATCCGCCTCCAACCGCCGTTCCGAATGACATATCCACATCAAAGTCATCATTCCAAGCCTCGACCTCTCCCCACCTTGCGCCTCGATGCGTCCAAGCGTAGCGTCATATGCATCATCCAAGCCCAAGCCATTGGTCATCATGCGAAGCTTCTCCCGCCGCCGACTGATGGTTGGTTCTTGTAGGATGGCCTCAACATTCAGGGACACTAATAGAAATCTAGGCGTATATCTGTTAGTACATAGCTTAAGGCAGGTTTCTCCAAGCAGTTGATCCAGCTTACATCTCCGAGACAGTTTCGGGAATCTTATTCACAATTTCCATCTCCAAGCTTGAGTCCATCTCGTCGGGGCTTGGGTCCTCTTCCAGTCTCCTGCGAATGTAATAAATTATATCACCTTTCCAGGGGCTTACCGGCACAGCCGCTACTCCTCCAGGGAGACGGGTTTCAACCTCGCCATGGATGTGCGGCCTTCCCGTCAGGAACACTCGAGTGGCTGGTGACTTTTGGATAATTTCGCCAAGCGAAATAAGGATTTTTGCCCGATCTCTCACAGCGCATTCGTCTAGAGCATCCACGCAGATAAAAGTGGGTTTCAAGGATGTGACAGCCACCAACATCCCGACGATTTGGTCAAGCCGTAGACTCCGACCCCCAATAACCTTCTTCTGCTCCACAAATTCCTGCACGATTTCTTCCGGGATCCTATCCAACCCGTTCACCACCTGTTTCAGAAGAGCACCGAGCATACTCCCCGGCGTCTGCTCCTTTCCCGCGGCGAAATCAAAGTAAAAACATGTGACAGCAATATCCTGCCCCCTCGCTCGATCACATAAGGTATCTACTACCAGAGAACTGCGATGGAAACTTGTCAGAAACAAGGTTCTTTGTCTGCTTTTCTTCTCTCCAGGACAGTGTCTCTTACCAGATATACGTTTTTCCAGCCCCCGGATTGCCGTAGCAAAATATCGTCGCACTCTGAGATTCACCTTGCCTACCACCATTCCACCAGCTCTGAAACTGCTCGGTTTGGAGAAGCCAGCCCCCCACTTTATCAACCCGGCTGGCTTCGAGGTTCTGATGCCGCACTCGAGGTTCAAGAGGCGATAACCAGCCTAGGATTTCCGATCGATCTGCCGGAGCAGTAAAGTGGTTCGACACATTGGTGGTGTTAAAACTATTGTTATTATTATTGAATGAGCCAGCGCCCCCGAGGGTAGTTGTAAAGAAGTTGAAAATTTGAGACATATCTGCTCTCCGCTGCTTAAGATGTTGTATAGTAGAGAATCAACTGCTGAGGTCCCGATGTTGGTTAAAAGCTAGAAGGAAAAGCGGGGTTCCTGATAATTGCACAGCCTGCTTGAATAACGTCCGGGTGGCTGAATCCGGAGTTTGTGAAACCGATGTCTCACTTGTCACTGATTGGCCCGGAATAAAAATCTCAAATACTCGAATGTTCAGAAAAGTTTGGAGAAAAAAAAGAGCAAGACCATAGGGAGAGTGAGCTGACAGTCAGTATAACTAGAAAAAAAATATGCACTGGCAGAGACAAACACCTTGGAGTTGATGCTTAATACAGTGTCCCACCAATAACAAGATATCCTGAGCGAACAATTAAAAATCGGCTATGGTACAAATCGGGCTCATACAGATTAGCTGAACCCCCAGAAGGTCTTTAAAATCTCCGAAATTCATCTATTGGAGAAAATTCGATACCGATGCCACTGGGCTGGATCCCCTGCTTCAAAAGTACTCTGCCTCTTTCCGCAAAGTTTGTCTAGTAACCAACACAAGCCTCTACTTTACCACCCTTCCTTGTCCGATTTTTCCGGACGCACCCCAGTGCGCAGCCACTGCTATTTACCACCACACTTCCGTGACCCCAGGAGCCAAGAAGTGAAAGGGCCTGTTAGCTATTAACTTTTCGCACTATCACTTGCAAGACTTCTCGCTTGAGAGAGTAAGTTAGTGCAAGGCTAACCCACTGCCCATATGCATCCAACTAGGGTTGGTGGTTGTAAGCCTACCAGTTGGTATTGTCCGTTAACAAAATTAACCGTACACAAAGGATCCATGGCAACCCAACTCCCCTCCCGACCCCGCATTTTCAACACCACCTAAAGATATTCCTCTGGATCAAATATTAATTCCTATCATACCATGTATTCTGCTATGTGTTTACATTTTGGCTTTTTATTTTATTTTTATGATAAGTTAGTGGGGTTGGCGGGGGAGTGCTGTTAACATGGCTGGAGTTTTTCACGTTCGTTGATGTACGGTTAATCTACTCGAGTAGTTAAGGCACGGTATCCCACGTTATTTTACTGTAAGAAATACACAAATTCTCAGCACTCGCTCGGTCATCAGCCTCTACTAATTTATTTCTCTTTCCCTTTCCTTACTCCATCTCAAATGCGGCGTGGACTTGTGTACCTTCATTTCGTCCCATGGCCGATGGCTCGTTGTATGATACTTGCCTATTTACCTTCTTACCGCCCATTTTCTCTTTTTCCGTCACCTCCTCCTAGCCCTAACCTTATCACGTGCTCGTATGTTTGGTGTTATCCGTAATTTACTACATCGCACATGCAAAATACCGTCAGAAAATATAAATTACGTATTTCATGAATCCCTACATCCAACTCCTTTCAGCGACCTAATTTAAGATTCTATGGTGGATAAAGGTCAGATTTCCTATCTTCATCAATTCAGCCACGCCATCTTGCAACCTGCCGAGACTACCCTACCAGATATTCTCAGATTCGGGGAGTGAACTTATCAAGACCAAGCCCCAATCAAACATCTCTCGGATCACACACCTTGAACCTCTCGCCCCGAACTCTGACACCCGAATAGGCCCAGAAAGAATGCCTTACCAACGGGAGACCCTCCCACCTAAAACAGAGTGCTCCCTTTCCCCGCCCTCTGTACGCCAGATTCAATAAGCACCCACAAATAATCACACAATGGCAATAGCTCATAGCCGGTGCCGAATAAAGGTCACCCGGTGCTCGTGGTGGAGATGTGTTACCATGGGATACCCTGCGCTAACCACAGGGCCCAGAAGACTTTTCTCTGGCAGTACCCAGTACCTCGCATTAAGGGCCAACTGACTAAGAATGTGAATTATATGCATAAAATATAAGAGTGCAATTATGATACCTTTTATTCTTAGTATCATACTAGGAGGGGAAATTCAATATGAAATTTATTACACAGAGAAACCCTAGATCCCTTCCAGAGCACCGACCGAGCCTTTCCTCTCCCATCTAGTTATAACATGACAAACGAAAAAATATCTAGAGAAATTACTTTGCCGAAAGCTCCATGCTGGGAAGAGAAAAAGGGAATATACAGGGCACCAATGAGCCAATTCAGTGTCCTTTAGCCCCACCAACAATCCCATGGTACAAACATTTGGGAGGCTCAGGTTTCGAGAAAGAACTGGGAATAGAGATAGAAATTCCGAGGAGACAGTGGATGTACGCCGAAACAAAGTTGAACAAGACCCGCGGGTTGACTGCTTCTATGGGTCAAGGGGGAGAGTGGTGCAAATCTGGGATCGAAGGCAAGGATTATGTTTCCGAGGGCCGGGACAGATTTAGACGCGAGGATTTCCAGTCTAATATTAACTTTACTACTTCTTTATGCTTGCAATGGCAAGCATAGGATAGCGGCGTTAGGCCGGGGTTGTCTCGCCTGTCGAGGTCGACATCCCCCCGTCCCAGTAGTAGCTGCACCACTCCCTCGTGACCACTCCTGGCAGCATGCGATAGTGGGGTTCGGCCATGGCCATCTGGCCTATCGGGATCAACATCCCCCCGCCCCAGTAGTAGGCGCACCACTCCCTCGTGCCCATTCATAGCAGCATACACCATTGGGGTTCGGTCCAACCAGTCTAGCCTGTCGGGGCTGACATCCCTCCGTCCCAGTAGTAGCCGAACCACCCCCTCGTGCCCATTCATAGCAGCATACACCAGTGGGGTTCGGTCCAACCGGTCTGGCTTGTCGGGGCTGACATCCCTCCGTCCTAGTAGTAGCCGAACCACTCCCTCGTGCCCATTCATAGTAGCATGCAAAAGTGGGGTTCGGCCATACCGATTTGGCCTATCAGGGTTGACATCCCCCCGCCCCAGTAGTAGGCGCACTACTCCCTCGCGCCCAGCCAAGGTAGCACGCGATAGTGGGGTTTCGCCACAACTATCTAGCTTATCGGGGTAGACATCCCTCCGCCCCAGTAGCAGCCGCAGCACTCCTTCGTGCCCATTCATAGTAGCATGCAATAGTGGGGTTCGGCCAAAACCATCCAGCTTATCGGGGTTGACATCCCCACGCCCCAGTAGAAGCCGCACTACTCCCTCGTGCCCATTCATAGCAGCACACGAGAGCGGCGTTCGGCCCGACCAGCCTGATCCGTCGGGGTGGACACCCCCCTGTCCCAATAGTAGCCACACCACTTCCTCGTGCCCTTCCCGAGCAGCCCATCCTAACGGTGTAATACCCACGGGGTCTCCTTGGTTTATGTCAAAACCTCCTGCTTCTATCAAAGACCTAACAACTTCAACGAGCCCGAAGAAGGACGCGCAGTGTAGTCCCGTGAACCGAGGATAGTCGCTAGATCGGTAAATGTGGCGAGACTCTAAAAGTACCCTAACGGATATGTGATTATCATACTGCACAAAGAGCTTCAGTGCGAGCGATTTTGCATTATCCGAGAGTTCCTTTTTCGCATGAGTCCCCCAGTGTAAAGCAGAGTATTCGAGGAAGGGAACGGTTTGAGCGCCGAGAAATTGAGTTGCAGAAATGTTCATGACCTGTTGAGAATTCAGGTATGTCAAGCATGTCTCCGCCATTACCGAGTGACATTTCTGAAAGAGATCGGAACGGCCGGAAAGATACTCGCGGAGTGTGAAGTGAACTAGCCGGACGATCGAGCCTTCCTTATCCACCACGACAAGGCCTTGGCAACAGTTGAGCACCGTTCGTATCGAGGGAACATTGTCAAGATTAAAATCCGTCGACCCTATTTCAACTGCTAGGGCGTGACACAATTCATCCGCCTTCAACGGGCGTTCCGAATGGCATATCCACATCAAAGTCATCATTCCAAGCCTCGACCTCTCCCCACCTTGTGCTTGGATGCGTCCAAGCGTGGTGCCATACGCATCTTCCAAGCTCAACCCATTGGCCATATCGCGAAGCTTCCCCCGCCGCCGACGGATAGTCGGCTCTTGTAGGATCGCCTCAAGGTTCAGAGACACTAATAAAAATCTAGGCGCATATCTGTTAGTGGATATCTTAAGGCAGACTTATCGAGGGAGTCAATCCTACTTACACCTCCGAGACTGTTTCGGGAATCTTATTCACAATTTCCATCTCCAAGCTTGAGTCCATCTCGTCGGGGCTTGGGTCCTCCGACAATCTCTTGCGGATGTAATGAATTATATCACCTTTCCAGGGGCTCACCGGCACAGTCGCTATTCCTCCAGGAAGGCGGGTTTCAACCTCGCTATGGATGTGCGGCCTTCCCGTCAGGAACACTCGAGTGGTTGGTGACTTTTGGATAATTTCGCCAAGTGAAATAAGGATCTTTCCCCGATCTCTCACAGCGCATTCGTCTAGAGCATCCACGCAGATAAAAGTGGGTTTCAAAGATGTGACAGCCACCAACATCTTGACAATTTGGTCAAGTCGTAGACTCCGACCCCCAATAACCTTCTTCTGCTCCACAAATTCCTGCACGATTTCTTCGGGAATCTTGTCCAACCCACCCACCACCTGTTTCAGAAGAGCACCGAGCATACTCCCCGGCGTCTGCTCCTTTCCCGCGGCGAAATCAAAGTAAAAACATGTGACAGCAATATCCTGCCCCCTCGCTCGATCACATAAGGTATCTACTACCAGAGAACTACGATGGAAACTTGTCAGAAACAAGGTTCTTTGTCTGCTTTTCTTCTCTCCAGAACAGTATCTCTCACCAAATATACGTCTTCCCAGCCCCCGGATTGCCGTAGCAAAATATCGTTGCATTCGGAGATTCATCTTGGGTACTCCCATCCCACCAGCTCCGAAACTGCTGGGTCTGGAGAAGCCAGTCCCCCACTTTGTCGACTCGGCCGGCTTCAAGATTCTGATGCCGCACTCGAGGTTCGAGAGGCGATCGCCAGGCTAGGATTCCCGATCGATCTTCCGGAGCAGTAAAGTGGTTCGACACATTGGTGGTGTTGAAACTGTTGCTGTTATTATTGAATGAGCTAGCACCAGTGGAAGAGCCAGAGCCCCGGGAGGTGGTTGTAAAGAGGTTAAAATTTTGAGACATATCCGTTCTCCGCTGCTTAGGATGTGGTATAGTAGAGAATATGCTGCTGGGGTCCCGGCGTTTGCTAAACACAGGAAAAAGAGGAGGGGTTCCAGGCGATAGGCATCTTTGGCAGATCCCTATCTCCAGTCCGAACCCGAGCCCAAAAAATGATAGGTACAGGTGCAAGGATATAGGGACAAGTGCCCGAGCAACACCCGGTGCCAATTTTCCAAAGCCAAGGAATTCCATTATGATGTTGGCTGGCTAGATTAAGGAAAGAAAAGTACAGAAAAGGCCATGAAAAACTAACTCCAGGAGTGACACGCTCAGCCATTCTGTGCGGCCCGGTTGCCGAAGGATTTATTCCACTGCCGGAGGCTTTGGTGAGGGTTTCGCTGCCCTTACCGCTGGAGATCGTTGCCACCGATATATCTCAGGGTGACAATGAGGACGCCAGGAGTCCAGGTAGGGGCGGTAGGTAGGGAATGAGGAACGCGAGCGGTAGGAAGCAGGAAGCTTGGTGATCTCGTGGTTTAAGGGGAGGAGGATGGTAATATATGTACCGGTAGTCCACGGACCCCTCATATCTGAGCTATGATCCAGCTATGGTCGGGACAACCGGCTATACCTTGTTCCACCAACCGCCGAAGCACCGCTCCCTCCTCCGATGGGATTGCCGATGCTTTGCCCAATTGCCAATGGGTTGTTTCAACCCGTCATTAAATTGAGTTACCTTCGGAGTGTCATACTTGGTACGGGTATGGGCTATGCTCTGATTTCCCTGTGATCACATCAATCTTGGTATTGAACTAATTTATTTTGTGGTAGAGTAGTACCTGGCAATGTTTGAAAGCCCTCTATATGTATGCATCATTTTTCGAACTCGAATTCGAGCTGAAAACAGGGATCTGCCGATAGTGTCTAATCGCACAGCCTCGTTGAACAACAACCGGGCTCAGTCCGGAGTTTGTGAAACCGATATCACGCTTGTTGCCTGTTGTCGTGAAATAAAAACCACTCAAATGCTCGGGTGTCCATGAAAATTGGGAGAAAAAAATAAATGAGCAAGATCATAGGGGGGGTGAGCCGACAGTCAGTATAAGTACAAAAAAATACGCACTTGCAGAGACAAACAACTTAGAGTTGATACCAAATACTATACATTACCTACCCGATGACAAGATAGCCTCAAGGAATAATCAAAAATCAGCCATAGTACAAATTGCGCTATAGAGATTAGTTAAAACCCCCAGAATCTCTTTGAAATTTTTGAAATTCATGTATTGGAGAAAAGCAGATACAAAAACAACCGGTTCAGATCGCCTGCTCCGAAGTCCGGTGCTTCTTTCCACAAAGTTTGTTTAGTGACCAACACAAATCCTTGTTTTACCACTCTTCCTTGTCCGATTTTTCTGGACGCACCCCAGTGCGTAGCCACGGCTATCACCTTATTTAAAACCACACTTCTGTGAAGAAGTGAAAGAGCTTATCATCTATTAACTTTTCGCACTATCACTTGCAAAACCTCTCGTTTGACAGAGTAGGCCCGCAAGGCTAACCCACCATCAAACTCCTTAATAAGTGGTCTCGAATCACCCACAACCCCGGACCCCCCACCCCTAACTCTGACACCGGAATAGCCCCCGCCCCGAGTGGCCGAAATCCCCGTGGAACCTCCTCTAAGAATTACACTGGATACACTTGGCATCCATATTCCGCAAGCTGAGCAAAGCTCTCACAATAAATCGCAGAGAACCCCCATCGTTAAGGTAGTCCGGCCCCATTCCTTGTTTCCATCCGACCGAGTTCACCCCGCGGCCTGTGATTCGATTCCTTCCTCTGGTGAGTGTTGGAAATGTTGGAAACGGAGGTAATGATCGAACGGGAGAATTTTAAGGAATGAGGCAAGTGGCTGAAGGAAGCAAGAGTAATTTGTATCGGGTAGTTAAAGAGTTTAAGATTGCTCTGTCAAAGAACAGAAGAGAAAAGAGCGGCGAGAAGGGAGAAGATTCTTATAGGATAAAAAATTTCAATGTTTTGCGTGCCCCGCTGGCAGGTACCGTAGAATCTCAAATAATAATCGGACCTTATGCGATGTAGTCGAGAATTTCCTACCTCGGAAAAGGGTGGGGGAATCGCGGCAAAAAAAAGAGCTGCCCAGCCCCAATGAGCGACGTAAAAAAAACAAAAAAACGCCAGACCTTACCAGAGGAGGCAACTCCAACGACAGCACAAGCTCCAATCACTTGAGATTCTACGGCATTGTCCGTTAACAAAATTAACGGTACACAAAGAATCGATGGCAACTCTACCGGTACTCTCATCGCGACCCTGCATTTCCAACACCACCTAAAGATATTCCTCTGCATCAAATATTAATTCCCACCATGTACCCCACCACGTGTCCCAAATTAATTTTTGTCTCTCTTCCCCTCCACGATAGTGAGAGATTGGTGGGGAGTGCTGTTATCCTGGCTTGAGTTTTTCCTCTTAAATCGATTTAGGTTAATTTTGATAAGGCACCATACTTGTACGCGTACTGCTGCGGACATGTACGCGCATTTCCAACCGTGAGAGTTTAAACGGTGACTACCAACGCCCTACTTGGGCGCAAATTAAAAATCGGAACGAACGACACTGACACCTCTGTCGCAATCACGAGCTTCTGTTGTCACATTGTCCTATTTGTTACCTTGCGCCTCGCAGCACATCCACCAAAACATCCATCCAGGAACCCAAGCCAAACAGGTTGACTCAGAACCCCCTATTCCTTGTCATAACCAGGAGAAACACCCGGACACCAGAAATTCACGATCATCCTTTGATACCACCAAAAGAACCACAGTAGGACCCGAGGTATAAGAGAGAATTGATGCCTTGCCAGCAGCCAGTATCATGTTCCCGGTAGCCCTGGGATACCCCAAGTTCCCCCTCCGATCTCCCGTTATGGCCGGTCTCCCATGATTGATGCCAATGATATTTTTGCCGGGATCCCCCTCCTGGTCTCTGTCATAGCACCTCGCAGTTATACCTAATCCAACGCCCCTCCCACCACCCCCGCAGTGCTACCCCCGTATTCACCCGTTAAGCCGTAGACATCCTCCCACCCACCACAACCAAAACCTCCCCCCGGACATCCAGCACCGGCTCCGAGCCGAATCCTCAGCCATCCCCGCCCATAGACATTCCCACCAAAACAACTCTCACCAGTACCCCGCCATAAGCACATGCCACAGCTTTACCCACAACACCCGGATACCTTCTAACTTTCCCTCCTCCCCACCACCGCCCCCCCTCCCTGTCACCCCTCCCTGTCACCCCAGCCTGGCATAGGAAGGAAGAATGAATGAAATAAAAAAGACTCATCTCCCGTCAACCCAACTCCCCCCTCCCGTACAAGAACCAAGAACGCCAACACCCCCCCACCACAAAAACCATCCACCATAAGCCCCAAAACCTCAATAATAGACGGAATCCACCCGGCTACTCCACCATTCTAGAAAAGGCACCAAACAAGAAAAAGAAACCCCCCCCCCCGACAAAGGAGTTACATTTCGACAAAATTGCATAAATCCCAGATAATATTATATATATATATATATATAAACCGCCCACCAAAATCTCCACCGCACAATACATGATCTGCTAGAAGGTGGATGGATTGTGCTACAACGATCATGAGAAATCACTCGGATACTCCCCCCGCCCAGTTAGTTGTTGGAAATGGGCAGTTTAATGGCCGAACTTGGTGTGCGGGATGTGGCCCGCTGAGGTATACGTATATACACACCAGCCAAAGGTTGGTGCGCAAGATCAGAATTTTTTTTCACCCCCCTTGTTTTCCTTGCCTTCTCGCCTTCACCCCTTCCCTCCTTCCTGATGTGCACAAACTTTCCTCAAGCCTTTCCTTTCCTTTCCATCGAGCCATCACAATCAATCAATCATGAGCTTCATTTCCGCTTAGAGCCCGTTTACCTATAGACGGCCGTCTAGTATATAGCTTAAATCCCGTTTATCCAACTCTCTATTTCTAAAAATTAAATTTATAATAATATCATAGGTGATTATTAAACTAGGCGGTGGCGTCTCAACCAGCATCTGAGAAAACGGCGAGAAAGTGTTTTGAACCAATTTTCCACGGTCCTAGATTCTCGTATCATATGATAGCTAGACCGTCAGAAAGGTTACGTTGCCTACTCTAGATAAAGGTCATCATCTACTTTGCCGCACCCCCCCCCCCCCTCCACCGTCAAGCCCCCCCCTAACCGTCTACATCGCCTCAGGCTGTTAGGCGGCCGTCTAAAGTTATAGGTAAACGCGCCCTAAAGCGGTTCCAGTCCACACTGCGTAAAATCCCCACTGTAAATCATTACCTCCCGCAGCCCAGATCTCCAACACTTGGCAACCTATCACATAGCTATCCAGCCAACACACCCCACAACCAAAACCACAAGCTTCTTTTTTTTCTTTCACCACTCCCAGCTACGAACGCGAAACAGGAAAGAATACTGGAATATCTGCAGCGAGTGGTAGTAGTGTGCTCACTTATAACACTCGTTCACACGGAATGCGGGTGGACGAATGGATGAATGGTGTGCTCTTCGGTCCTACCATTCCTTCGCGCTGGTATATACCATACTCGTACTTGTAAGAACGAAATAATTGGGGATGACGGTACATAGGACGTCCAGAAATTATTTCCGGCTTTGGATCAAGTTAGGGGGAGAAAAAAATGCAGCCAGAAGATTCTCACTTGAGACGCAGACCCCGCTAGGAGAGGCGACCCCAACGTCCTAGCGAGATCCTTAGTTATTTCGGATTTTACGGAGAGGGAGAAAAATTTCAAACACAAGATTTCGTATCACTGATATTCTATAAATCATAGTTCTTGCATAGTCTAGCCGCATACATGCGATAGGTCCTTTTTCTAGGCCTTTGCTGTACCAATTCCATCCTCCCGTTTCAAACGACAGAATAGAGACAATAAGGCAGTTATCGAGATCAATATAAACAGTATATTATTGCCCCCATCGCATTGTACTGGTACGGATACTTCTTTCCTCAAGGTTACAATGTTATTATGTTTCTCCCCCCCCCGCCTCATGATTACTCACCATCGGCCAGAGCTTGCGCACGGCCAAGAGCACAAAGCATGTGTCGGGCTGAGCTAAACCGAGCGGGCACTAATACATATTGTATTGTATTGCAGAAATCTAATACGAGCACGATGCTTAAAATGGAGGAGCGGATAGATGGCGCAAAATTTCTGCCCGGATCTGTGTTATTTATTTATTTAGGGTTGATCAGACAAGGTGAATGAATACGGTAGACAAATAGATGGATGGATGGGAATAGAAGTGGGGTACATTGGTGATGAAAAAAGGTGGGTTAAAGGAAGACATGATGGATGAATTGCTGGATGGGGGGTGTCGCAGTGGGGAAAAAAGAGACAGATGTGGAACAATGGGAGGAAATATTCAAAGTGAGAAAACGAAGATGGAGCAAGGAAAAAAATCGCGTTCTGGCCATCCGGTACAAATAACAATTAAAGCGTTTCCCTTTGATTCTCTTTTTTTCCCATTTCTCTTTTTTTGCTAGCCTCCAACCGCCCAGTGTCACCCCACCTTCCAGAATACCCGCCCTAGAGTAAAGAAAAATTGTAGAGAAAGGATGGAGAAACAAGAAGAAAAAAGGGAGAAACGAGAAAAGAAAAAGGTCGACAAAGATAAAGGCTTAGGGACCCGAACCAAATGAGAGAAAGTGTAAGTTATCCGAAGGAGAAGAAAAACAGCCAATAACGTGCTTTTAAAACACCTCCACAAATTGATTCCCTCTATTGCATTTTCCTGAGCAGTTTGTTTTTAATGTTTGTTGGTGAGGAGAGGTTCACATGTCCATACTATCCCCATTGGCGAAGTTGAAGCCGCCCTGCTGCGGTTGCGCACCAAAGCTAAAGGTTCCAGCTTGGCCATCTTGCTGGGGTTGGGGAGCCAATCCCTGGATCTCCGCTCCGGTCTCATCGTCTTCATCGGAAAAGTACTTCTCGATGATGTTGTACGCTTTCATGTAGATTTCCTCATTGGCATTGTTTTGAGCCGCATGGATCCTCTCCATTCCGCCAGCCTCTTCGATAAACATAGCATAGCGGTTCATGTTGTCGGTCTCCGCATTCTTGTCCATGTCGCCAACCTTGAGGATATTCTCGAGGCCATCGAGTGCAACTTGAATAATTTTATTGTCCATACACCCAAGAAGGTCGCAAAGAGGTCTGATGCAGCCCTGGGAAACGAGATATCTAATCTGTTCAGGTTTTTGGAGCCCCCCACTAGTTGCATTCGAAATTGCCCAGCAAGCCTCCTTACGGGTCTTGAAGTCGCCGTGCGAGAGGAGGTTGATAAGTGGGGGGATGATGTTCGCATCGATGACGGCCTGGATTTGAGTTGAATTTCCGGCGGTAATGTTGGAAATGGTCCAGCAAGCCTCCTTACGAATTCCATCCTTGGGTGAGCCCAACAAAGCTAGTAGGGCGGGAAGAGCACCGCAATTGATAATAACCTGTGTTTGTACATCATCCCCGGTAACGATGTTTCCAACCGAGCGAAGGGCGGGAGTCTGAACCGAAGTAGATGAATGCATCAGAAGCTCGACGAGGCGCCGTGGAATTCCGTTCTCAATGACTGCCTGTATCTTATCGTTGGAGCCATCCGAGAGGTAGGAAATGGCCCAACAAGCGTCGATCAAGACCTCGTCATCCAGAGAATACACCAACTTTGCGAGAACAGGAAGGGCGGGGAGAATCTGAGACTATATCAGCACGGTTGCACATCAGGGGTATTCGTTCGTAGTTCTGAAAACTCACAGTAGGCCAATCCGGCTGAGGAGTTTTTCCACGGCAAAAGTTGCTCAACGTCCATGTAGCATTCCTAAGCATGCTCAACTTCCGGCTATCACCCAAGAGGCTCAATAGAGGCGGCAAAGCACCAGCTGACAAAACGAAATCCCTGCATTGTGGCGAGTCACCGGCAATATTACCCAGAGCCCAAACAGCCTGCTCTCTAACATCTGGCTCATGGCTAGACAACAACTCGACAAAAATAGGAACGGCGCCAGCCTCGATGACAACTTGGGTTTGTGATGCAGATCCGGAAGCAATATTGGTCAAAGCCCAGGCCGCCTCAAATTGAACGAGGGTGTGGGGAGAGCGAAGAAATTCCACGAAGCGGGAAACCACACCACATTCGATAACCTTTTCGATCGGAGGATTACGTTCCTTAGACAAGAGTTTTCTGAATCTGGTGGTAGCCTGAATTTGTTGATCAATTGATTCAGAAAAAACACCGGCACACATGGACGGAAGGTCCTCGTTTAGCTGTAAGGCACCATTAGCACAATAGCACATTAGCGAGCCGCAAACTTTGTATGACGACCGTAAAACCACACAACGCAATGTATGGAGAAAATTTTCCGGCAGATGGGAGAATAAAAACAGTAACTTTCAAAGGTACCATGGAAGGCATAATCCAGAGTCTGCATGACTCGAACCTCGATAATGGAGAATCCCGTCTCGATGCCAAGGTTATGCATATTGGGGGAGTTTATTGGAAACAAAAGCAGTGAAGGGACTGGTTCGCGGGGAAGGCGTGGGGTAAACAAAAGAAAAACAAGAGAGGGAAAAAAAACTCACCTGTGATTCGGTTCCCCCTTCCTCATCGCTATCGACGCCAGCTCCAGGTGCAGGGCTGGTTACGGCCATATTTCTCCGTTTTGCCAGATTCTCCTCCCGCTTCTGCTTTCGGATCTCCACCTGCTGCTCCTCACGGCGGCGTCTCAACTCATCGGGCTTGAAGGTTCCCTTCGCCTTAAAGTTGCGCCTGTGCTCGGGGATATATCGCTCAGCCATGTTTGATAAATATTTTTTAGAGAAAGGTTGGTTTCGTTGTTGTTAGATGAAGAATTTGTGTTGGTTGATAGGGGGAAGTAGGCTGGTGGGGTGAGAGAAAGATGAGGGGTGTGGAGGTGAGACGGGAGTGGATAAGCAACGATAACCCAGCGGCGGGGGTAAAGGGTTACGAAAGAAACACAGAAAACAACCACCAACTGCTACAGAACACAGAGTAGAGCCGGGGAGAGGAGATGAGGATAAACCGATTTGCAAGCTGTGAGTGTAGTTATTTTATCCTTTGCTTTGTGAGGCTGGAGGATGGGTGTAGAGGAAAATAGAAGGGAAGAAGAAAGAAAGAACTGAGCCGATAGGGGGCAAGCAAGTCTATCAACCCGCAAAGGTAAGCAAGTAGCTGGCACAACAGCAACACAAAACAAACCCTTTTAGCGAACACGGTTACCCTTTCTCCTATAAACACAGACTTTTCCTCTTCCCTCTCTTCGTCCAGTATGACAGACTTCCAGCACCAGTACCGTATAATCTGGCAAAAGCCGGATTCACGTCACTGAAGGATTTTCTTGAACCTGTCCAACACCGTGGCCTATGTTTAACCTGTGGCGAATTCGCCTTCTTCGCGCCCTCCTGTTGGCTCGGTTGCCTTTGTTTCTCTTTAGCTCCAGTCCGACTTTTGCCAGATTACGAGTATACAGTAGTCCCCCCATGGTCCTCCGCCCTTCCCTGGATGGATCCAACCCACCTACCCTCGTAGTCTCGCGTACAATTAATTGGCAAGAACCGCAATTATGTGCTGCTTCAATGCTTCAACCTCCAGTTCAGACGAATTGTCCCCTCTCGCATCTCCCGTCCGAGCTCTAGTCCTGTGTCATGTGATGCCCAACTGTGATACCCAACTCAAACTCCTCTTTCTCAAAACGGTGCTTCTACCGACAGGTTACTACACCTTACTATACCGGTACCCAGTATCACGGTCTTAATCCCGCAATCCGCTTCCTCCAGAATCCCATAGCAGTGCGATACTTGTACAAGTACTGTACCTAGGCATGAACAATGGGCAGAACAACCTTGGGTAGGGTACGCGCTCTAGGGAAACAGCTGAGCCATGTACCGTATTGCAGCAAAGAAAATTATTTTTCGTCGTGAACTCAACTAATATTCGTACATAGACTATCCATCCCCTCGTGCTCCCGCCACCATCAATCCTATTATAAGAATTCAATGCTTTCCATTCATCCGTCATCCCCTGAGAAAGAAAGAAAAGAAAAAGGAAGAAAGGGGAAAGAGTGAATAAGGACAAGGAAAAACGTAACGCCCCGAGAACATGCTAGCCACCGCGCTCCCCACAAATGATAAGAAGTGAGAAAAAGTGAGAAAAGGTGAGAAAAGTGGAAAGCAAGAAGGAAAGAAAAATAATAATATCTTTTCTGGAAACTCTAATAACAAACAGACCCGTTTATACCCATTTACCTGCATTTGTTTCTGTGCCTGCCGAGCCGGGGCCCCAGGAGGCCCACGATGTGCCCGTGTTCTGTGTCCCCTGCTCAAGGTCTACATTACAGTCAACGTCGTCATCGTCGCTAAAGTCCACCTCTTCCGAAGATTTATTCATCCTTCTCAGAGGGACTCTCTCACCTCCGCTTCCCGCCGTGTCGTGATCACTATAGCTGCCGGGAACCCTTCCAAGAATCCTCTCCGCCTTGGTTTGTTGCAAATGAGTGCTACCATTGACAGTAGCATGCTTTACAAGGCCATTTGGATTCCCTCCCCTCCAGTTGCCCATCGGACCCGGTGTCTCACGCCCCCAACCCGCACGGCGCTCCCTTTCTCCTTGCTCACGAGCTAGTCTCTCTCGCTCCTCCTTCATGGCCTCTACTGCGGTCTTCCATCCGCTACTCGTTTCCCAATTCCAACCATCTCCGATATCAGAAAATACGGGTATGAACCATCTCATCCACTGATCCTTCCCCCCGAACACTTGATAAAAGTTTCTCCTACGGCCGAGATCGAATGCGTGCGGCAGATTGTTAGATGTTTCCTCCATTATATAGGCATTATATCGCTGGAAAGCTTCGATATTCTCTTGCCTGGCCTGGTAGTTGGGATCGTCGTAGAGGTGATGAGCATCTTCGGGCGGGGGCGGACCGTGACGCGACAATGTGGGTGAGTTATAGCGGACCTTCTCCAGCGATTCGATTGTTGTCATGCCGGAGGCTACCAGGGTCAAATGCCATATGGTGAATCCGCTGAGAACCAACCCAATTATACCGGCAACCACTGCCAGGAGGACCCAATTAACGGGCGTCAAATCTTCGGGTGAATATTTTTTCTCGCCAGCAGCAAAGAGCTCCTGATAAACATATATGGACGAAACAACGAAACACAGCAGGGAGAAGACGGATGTATAGATGAGAAATAGGAGAAAGGCTTTGTAGTTGTAGAGCCCGAGGCAATTGGACAGCCATGGGCAATGGTGGTCCATCTTTAGCACACATGTCCGACATGTGGAGCAATGATGAGTACGATCCGGTTTCCGGCATTCACACTTTTTGCAAAAGCGCTCCTGCCCGCTGGATTTCACGGTGATGGAGGAATGGTAGGCAGTTTCGGTGGTGGGGAGATGAGAGTACGCGTGTTTATCCTGCAAGTTATAGCGCAAGCACACGAGGTTAGCAAACTTGGGGTGTCAAGGCGGGAGGCGGCGAACGCACGGAGCAAGGGAGTGGGGAGGCGCATTTACGTACCGTGTCAATGGGAGATCCGGGGTTTGTGAAAACAGCAGTAGTGTAGGACCAGTTCGCAAGAGCGCACAGGGCGAATCCTATGAAACTCAATATACCACCTGATGGCGGCCAAGGTACCGGTAATGGTCAGCGAAATGTGTCGATCCGGAAACAGGCATTCCATCTCAAAGAGTTCCCATCAATCGGCAATCCCTGCCAATCACCAAGGGTTCAAGGGATAAAGCAATACCTTTCATACCGCCAACACTCTTCCAGCAGATGCTGTAGGAATATGTGTAGACGGCCCAGAGGAGTGCGCTATAGACGAACAGTAGTGGAAAGTAAGTTGCGAGGGTGCAGCATAGCGTGTCCATCCGTCGACAGGAGAACCTCGCTCTCCGCCCTCGTGGGCCCATGGTGGGCGACAACATCGGGGAGTCCATAGACGGTTAGGAGGGAGACTCTATAGGGAGCGAGTAGGAGGGGGTTGTGGGGTATGGATGACGGGGTTAAAGTGATGTATGATATCAAGTGTGTATGTGTGAACTGTATGCGTGTATGTATGTATGTGTGTATGTACAGTATGTACGTATTGATCAAGTGTGTTTGAGGCTTTTTGGGTGCGAAGAGAAGCCGGAGAATCTGGTGTGCCGGGCGGTGAACGAGAGGTCTAGGGTTGGAAATTCTTACTGTACCCTAGGAATACAGCGTGGAGGATTATTGTTATTAAAGGTGGAGGGATCGTTCGGCATCCGGAGGGATTTCTTGGCTCTCCATGCAGTTCACAAAGGGAGGAGGTGTTCTGGCATACAGTACTGGTACGGGTAGGGGAATCTTTGTTTCCTGTTGGTAAACGTCTACCCATATTATTATTACGATAGGGGCAGGGGTATGACAATCTATGGTTTGAGGCTCAACAATAGGTATTGTTGGGCACGAGGTTACACGGGAAGGTGGACACGGGCTCGGTAACTGGTGCAAGCTCAGACCAAAAGGCCTTGGGTACAGTAAAGCTACGACACAGTGTACCAGTACGAGTGCTTGTACTTGCACACTGTATGGATAGGCTCGGGCTGGACCAGTGCCGCACAGTGCAGCGGGTTGCGCGAGTCGCGATTGCCGGGTAGGGAGAGGGCAGAGGGGAGCAAACAATCGACAACTTGTCCCAGGCGATGGTGGCGGTGTCAGGGCGATGGCCAACCGTTTGCAATCTCGCATGAGGCTGAGGGACCCTCCCGCCACCAGCACTCCCATGATACGAGTACATGGGAATTGTGACGACGACTTCTTCTATTTTGAGCCCCTTCTTTCCCGACACAGCCACCGATCTTCTTCACATTGGGATCCCTATGCCGCAACCTAAGCCTGAAACCGTATCAAATATGCAACATCGAGTGACATTCACAACGCGAATCCTTCCCCTGGCCCGCGCCTAACTCTCCCTCGCCTTGCAAATCTCAAGTTGCGAATACTGTGCTCGAGCAGAAGCTCGTTCTATGATAACTTTACCGTCCATCATACCCAAAAAACCTCGACCCTTTCCACTCACATCATGGTGCATTCCCGCAGCAGCGTATTCCTCATACCCTACCTTATTTCGCCTTTCCATCCGCTGATCCACTGCATGCCCAGTCGGGGAACAGTGGAAAGAAGTGACAATAACCATGACAACAGTAATAATAACAATAGTATTTTTTTTCACGCACACACACACTTGCTTGTTTTACATCTGCACATAATCTATCCGCTTGTGCCCCCCTCCGTTAAATAAGGCAGGTGGCCCTCTTCACAACCATCACCACCACCGACCTCCCCCGTCTCTGAGTTTCTCACTGCTTTGCTTGTATTATCGACTAGAGAAGGTTTTGAATAGCTTTCTTTTCTTTTCTTTCCTTTTTCTTCTATAATAATAATCTCGCGAAATACTATCTGTGAGTGCTATCATACTATCTTTCCCCCCTTTCCCCACATACCTGATACTCTCATGCAGAGTGCCTGCATGGACTATGCGTAGGCATTGGTTATGTCTCCAAACTCTCTCCCCTTTTTCTCCCCATTCGACGCCTGATACAGCTTTGTCTGACATCCGCTGACCCCATCCAACCCTCAGACAACCGTCGCTAGTCTCATTACCGTTGTGCCTGACAACCCGTTTGCCCTCGTCCCTCCCTCCCTACATTCCCTCGCTCCCTCATCATTAGCCCGGTCTTCAGTTCACTACGAGTACATCTTCCGAGTGCCATCGTCGATACCGGTACTCTCCCTTGTCCGTCTTATCCCCGCCTTCTCCCTAGCCTGTCATGGCGGCTGCCGAGTTCTACAATACTGGCCCCCGTCCTGGCTCTGGTCCCAACGATGATGATGATGATGATTACGATAGACACAATACTCACTCACCTATATCTTCCATTTCCAATAGCGCCTCTCCAGTGCACAAGCCTTTGCCCTCCCAGCCTTCGTTTCCTCCAACACACGCCGCCACTGGCTACACCGACGATTTCTTCGGCCGTCACCATTCGACACAGTCAATAGATACAGCATATCATCAGCCAGCCGGCCCATCACATTCAGGCTCCTACAGCCCCCACGATCCCTATGGGAAATCGACTGAAGCTTATCACGATAATATCCCGCTCAACGATACCCGTCCAGCTCAGAACTCGTCGCAAAACTTGGCGGCCGTCGAGGGTGGTGGGCACGTCGGCTCGAAGGGGAAGAAGGGGAAATTTTCTCTTTTAAAATCGAGCAAGGGGGGACGGAGGCCATGGTTTTGCTACCTCATGGCGGTGATTCAGATCTCTGTGTTTATCGCAGAGCTGGCCCGCAATGCGGTACTTACGAAGACGCCCATAGCAATCAAACCGCAGTTCAACCCCATGATCGGCCCCTCGGTTCACGTTCTTATTAATATGGGTGCGAGGTTCGTGCCTTGCATGAAGACTATCGAGGGCATCACCGACAATCCTATAACCACATATCCCTGCCCCGACACTACGGTTGCTGATACAACGAAAGAAGGGTGCACACTTGCCAAGTGGTGCGGTTTCGGCGGGGCCAATATCCCGAGCGACCTTGGAGGGACTGCGCCGAAAGGTGGCGAGCCAGATCAGTGGTATCGATTCATCACACCAATATTTCTGCACGCCGGGTTGATCCATATTGCGTTTAATATGTTATTTCAACTCAAACTCGGCACGGATATGGAAAGGGAGATTGGACATTTAAGGTTCGCAGTAGTGTATTTCGCCGCCGGAATATTCGGCTTCGTGTTTGGAGGAAACTTTGCTCCTAACGGGCAGCCTAGCACGTAAGTTTTCTATCAACACTCTTGGGAAACATTGTCCACTGACGCACTTTAGGGGTTGTTCCGGGTCTTTGTTTGGGATTTTCGCATTGATTCTTCTGGATTTGATATGGACTTGGGGGTCACGAAAGTCGCCAAAGAAGGACCTCGGATTTCTTGTGTTTGAGATTATCCTCTGTTTTGTCATTGGATTGTTCCCCGGCTTGGACAACTTTTCCCACATTGGAGGATTCCTCATGGGGCTTTTCCTCGGCCTCACCGTCTTGCACTCTCCGCCATCGATCCGACAAAAGATCGGCGCCGGTGAGCCACCTTACACTCCCATGGCAGCCAACAGTCCGCCGTACGCTGCAAACCCCCATTCCGCGCTTCCAGGTGGCTTTGGAGGTTTTTTCAAGAACCCAACAGGATTCTTCAAGGGGCGTAAGCAGCTTTGGTGGGCGTGGTGGCTTGTTCGTGCAGCCACCCTTGCAACAGCGTTAATTGTTATGATTGTCCTCATCAACAATTTTTACAAGTATAAGAAGACTTGCGGATGGTGCAAATACCTCAGCTGTCTGCCCATACTCAACTGGTGCGAGATGGGTGCGTTGACTACGACAAACGCTACCTCCAGCGGCGGCACTAGCAATAACCCTGCGAGAATGTTAGCGAGAAGTCTGGCTCCGACAGATCTGTTACAATTTCTTTGAAATCATTCCCTCTGCTTTTGCTTTTTCCACACAATTGTTACTTCTTATAAACAAAAGCTTTCCAGTGGCACGCGAAACCAGATACCTGTTTTTTCTTTTTCTTTTCTTTTCTTTCTTTTTTTCTTTCCTTTTTCCTTCTTTCTTTAGGTAATTCTTGAGATGGTTGGCGGGATCCCCTTTCTTTCTCTTTCCCTTATTATTTCATCATAGGGTGGAGTTGTGCATTTTTCTTGAGAAAGTCAGGTTGGTTGGTTATTCTCTTCCACCGTGCTGTACCTGTACTCTCTCTTCACAGCGAGAAGCTAAGTGAGTGCGTATCGGGGGATTGCCACGCATCAGCACCGGGGGATAGCCGGCTTGTGTGTACAGTAGTAATAGTTTATTGCTCTGCTAGATGAATCAAAGTGGACACATGGGACTAGTTTAAGACTTTTATGCTTTATCATTACCGTACCATTGGTGGTTGGGTCACGCTACCGTGCTAGTGCGGGAGGCCTTTGGCGATTGATTTCAAATTGCCAGGACATTCATATCACACACCGAAAATCCGGAGAAGGTGCGAGCCTCATCCACCAAGAATGGATACTAATGAATTTGTCCTGTCTATCCGTTCGCCGACAAGGAAGGTTGTTGTCCTAGCAGTGCACGGCAGTGTCTAGTTGGAATACGGTACCGGTACTCAAGTACAAAGTATCGCAGGGACGTGCTGTAATGCACTAACACTCGCACAGCACAGTATCGCCGCGGTAGATGTTCATCGAGACGACCCCTCCCATTCCAGAATTCCTTTTTTTCCTTTCTTTTTTTCAACCCCAGGCATTCTCCGCGCTTTGAGCGCTCGGCTGACAGTGTCACGCTGCAATGCCCATGGCAAGATAAGGAGGGAAGGAAGGGAGGAAGGAAGGAAGGAAGGAAGGAAAGAAGGAAGGCAGAGAAAATCCAGATCTCCAGGAACGGTGCCTTGCCGTGCGTAGGATTGGACAAATCCATCGTATGGCAAATGTTCAAACAAGCTTTTCCACTCCATTTCTACGACACGATGCTTTTTTATCCGAGAGCAAGGAAAGATGCGTATGGTGGACGGAAAAAGCGAACTCTGCGCAAGTATATATGATATGATATTATACAGTATTACTCTACCGCTATTGAAAACGGGTTACGCCTTCTCTCCCTGGAACACCGAACCAGGCCTTTCGCGTGGAGAGGGAACCGGGTCAATCGCACGTGGATGCATCATTCGTCGCAGTGATGGTCACAATCTTATGATAGCAACCGCTTTGGCAACGAAAGTTAGTGTAGCACCGTGAGCTAGGTAAGGTAGGGGGGGAGTACTTTACGGATTTTCCTCACACTGCGCTACTTTATGCTTGCCTCCCTCTCTTGGGTGTTCCCCCCCACTACCACCACAACTTTCCCCCCACGTACATTCTCCCCTTCCTCATCCTCATCCTCCTTTTCTCTTCTCTCTTCTTCTTCTTCTCCTCTTTCTTTTTTCCCCGCGTTTCCCCTCCCGTCCTCTCCCATTCCCTCCCATTCCCTCCCTCCCTAACCCTTTTCCCTCTATCGCGAGGGTACGATAGAGATCAAAGATGTTGGCGCCCGGAGCCATTCACCGGACGGAAGGGGAAGGCCGGTATAATCGTCTGGGAAGGTTAATCGGGAGCTTCTCATTCTTTGTATTATTCGTGCTGTGCGTCCCCTCCCTTCTTCCCTTGCACACTCACTAAAAAGAGATGCACGACAGCTGCGCAACCCAGCTCTTCTCAATCGCCGCGACCATTGTAAAAGTAATCTACACCACCGACCTGCAGACCCTTCTCCTCAATTTCCCGCTCTCGAAATCCGCCTACCCGACAAGTCTAACGCGGGACATCCTACCCAAGCCAATCCACAGCCATAACGACTACTGGCGCCGCATTCCGGCTTACACGGCAATCAGTTATGGATGTATTTCAATAGAAGCGGACGTATGGGAGTACAGCGGCGAGCTCTTCATAGGCCATGATATCGCAAGCCTGACGAGGAACCGGACCTTCAAAAGCCTCTACGTGGAGCCACTGCGGAAGATTCTGGATTCACAAAACCCAGACACGGAGTTCACCCACCCCCGAAAAGGCAAGGACGGGGGCGAGGAGCCGGACGAGCCAGTGGGCGGAAGAAACGGCATCTGGGACGTTGACCCCGGCCAGACAACGCATCTATTCGTCGACTTCAAGACCCCCGGGCACAATACCCTGCCCGTTGTCGTCGCACATCTGGAAGCGCTCCGCACCCCGGTAAACTACCTCACACACTTTAATGGTACGCATGTCGTCCACGGACAAGTCACCGTGCACCTCACCGGCGACGCTCCTTTCGATTCCATAATCGCCAACTCCTCCTACCGCGACTACTTTTACGATGCCCCGCTTCGTGATCTGTCCTCTGGCCGTTACGCTCCCGGAAATACAATCATTGCATCCGGGCAGTTTGGGCGGGACGTTGGTAGTGTTATATGGGGGCGAGGAATGACCGAGGAGCAGAGACGTATTGTACGTGCGCAGATTGAGGAGGCGCATAAGAGGGGTATCATGGTGCGCTATTGGGATACACCTGGCTGGCCGATCAGTGTTCGGAACGGTGTCTGGGGTGTGCTCGTGCAGGAGGGGGTGGATTTGTTGAATGCGGATGATTTAAAGGTTTGTGCTCTCTTTCTTTCCTTCTTTCCTGGGGAGTGGCTAATTGGAGACAGGCGGCATCCTATCTAGATTGGTAGGGTAGGGGAACTAGTATAGACGGCTGGCAGGAGAAGAAAGGTAAAAAAATCAAAAAAATCGTATAAGTCAATCCGAGCTTGTACCTATCACAGTGTAGATATCAGACTTATCGCGGTAACTTTCTTCACACCACCGCCAATGACCAAGTACCAACACCACACCACTGCGCTAATACATAAATACCCACCATACATACAACATACCCGCCCCTTACTTCCTCTCCCCATGACACTACGAGTATTACCCCCCCCCACCCTTTCCATTCATTCGATTCTGCACCCAATTACGTCACCTTGCCTCCCCACTACTTAACCCTTCCAAACAGCTGTACTCGAGCAGATGTCTTCAGAACCAATATGTAGTCCCTCCCTTCTCTCTTTTTCCCTAGCCGCAGCACCATCACCCCGCCACCCACCCACTCACCAATTTACCTGAAAATAAATAAATGTATCTGATAAAAATAGAGGCACCTGGCATTTTAGCCCCCCCCGCCCCATCTCGCGCGGGGAAAAAGTTGTCCACCAGGTGAAGATTTGGATTTCTTCATGCATCCATGCATGCATGGAAACTATGAAAGCATCGTACTTGTATACTTTAGATGTGGAATTTGCATACCCCATACACCTTTTTTTATCGGCCTGTTGAGAGGCGAAGTGATAATTCTCTTATGTGTGGAGGGGTACGAGATAGGTTGATTAACAATGATTATCGAGTGATATTTGGTGATTAGTATAATTTTTGGGTTCCCGTGGGTTAGGTTGGTATGTGGGGGGGTGGGGGGGTAGGTAGGTAGGTAGGTAGGCAGATCCTGGGATGGCGGGATTGCGAAGAGGAGGGGAGGGGAGGGGAGGGAGGAATGCTTGCTGTTGTATCATAGTGCTTCATGAGATGACGAGAGGTAGTTTTTGTGGGGGAGATGGAGGTAGCTTTGGTGCCTGTCTTGAGCATCACACACTGTGCTGTACCAGTACAGAGAACGGCTCGAGCGAGCGACGGTCGGTCCCTCGTGGGGCCATAGGTGGAGGGAAAATGGATGGGTGAATTCGGGGAGACAGGGGGCATCAGTATACTCCTAACGGTGTGATACGATTCTGGCCGTGAGGTGAATTTTAGATTTGGATTCTTCAGGTACTTACTGTACCAGTACGGTCAAGGACAATTCTGTGCTCACTGTATATGGAGTGCTTATCTCTACGGGAGCGTACTGCGCTGTACCGTGCCATAGAGCGGGCATTGGCGTAAATTCTGAGAAGACTACCGTGCGCACCGCCGCCGTGGGCTGGGGTATGGAGGGGAAGGAAAAATAGGATAATCCTAGTAATTGCAAAAGTTGAAAGGGTAATTGCGGTATTCTACATTGATATTCCGAATCTGTTATCTGAGCAGTGGGCAATGATGGCGCCAGAACAAAGAGGAATTCCGAGGAGGGCACCAGGGGCGCCGGGGGAGCGGGCCCCCCTCCTCTCTGCGAAACCGCTGGGCGGCGATCCGCGGAGGGCGCGTTGTAGGAGGGGTACTCACAGTACGGTACTGTACCGTGCCACCGAAGTCGGCGGAAGTGTACATAAGTGAGGTTAAGCCTAAGGCCAATTCTTGTACCGTGCTGCAGTACCCGTAGACATTTAAATAGCGGACCTGTGCTATGTCGTTGGCCTTCGCTTCCTTCCTTCCTTCCTTCCTTCCTCCCTCCCTTCCTCAGTAAGGTCGAACAACTTTTCTTTCCTTTTTCTCTGTCACGGAAGGAGCTGTGTTTTTGGCGTACTTTCTAGAGATGGGGCATTTCTATGACGCATTACAGACCGAGAGCAAAATGGTTTCGATTGTTCGGGGTTCTATCGTAGGGGGCTGTATTCGGAGTTAAAAGGGTGAACTTTTTCGGGAACGGTGTAATGGGTGAGCGCCGGGGATTGGAATGAGATAATTTGTTGCTGGCCGTTAGCAGCATTTCGACGATTTTGGTATGATATCGTGGGGTTGGTAAGGAGTTATGGGATGGTTATCCGACGTTAGTGATAGGATAAACGTATCGCGGCCCGTTCTGGTCAATGAGTCCCTGGTGTCATGGCGTACTGTGAAAGCTGTATTAATAATCATCGAGGATTGTGCTATGTCGTTGGACTTGCCTGCACTGGTAAGGTCTGAGGTCCCTTTGTTTTCTCTCAGAGTGGCTGAGTATGATAGCTCTCTCCCTCCCCCCGCAGGGGTTTTAATCCCTTTTCTAAAGGAGGGGTTCTAAGTTACAAACGTGAGCATAACCCTCGATTATTACGGTCATACAGCGCTTGAGTGAGCCGGATAGCTAGAGGTCGGGCACGTAGGTCGGCAATTCTTACATAGGCTCCTCGAAACCTCGGGGTATGATCCTGCGCCGGTCGTTGGAAATGATTTGCCCCCCATGTGGTTGACGGGCCTAGGATCTTGAAATGACCCCAGTTCCCGGCCCTTCCCCATTTTTCCGTTTCTGCCTGGGTTGGTGGGAGTGCTTGGCTGTTGATGTTGCTGGCTGGGACAAGTAGGGGCATGGGCGAATGGAGGTGATCCGGTTTGATGAATTATCGGATGAGCTGATTGCGCTTTTGATGAACCGTAGCGGGTCTGTTGTCAGTAGGTATCATACTCGCTGAGTTAGAATGAGCAACGGATTTTATGAACATCCGTGAGGAGTTTTTCCCTGGAGTCTTGGTTTCCGGGGCCGGCGCGCTATTGGAGTTGGTCTAGGTGAGGGCGGCTTCAGGCGCCCCGCACCAAGAGAGCACCCGCAACAGAAGCTGTGCTTAGTAATAGTCCTTAATATGTTTCTCACTGGGGTTATATTTAACCACCGGGTGGGTACTTTGGGCCTCTTGGCATTACCCGCTGTGAAAAATGGGAGTTTCAATGGCAATAACTGGATGGAATCTTTCGCTCAATTCAGGTTAAGCTTAAAACCTCTATTTCCTGCAGTGTTGATAGTGCCGAATTTGCCTATCATAAGATCTCGCTAGGGGGGCACTAGTGAAATTAGGGTATTTGATTGGTGAGTTTGACCTCATAGAGGTGTCTGATGCTTGAAATACTACGATATCACATGACACAGTATGTTAGTCAGCAAATACTCGGGCGCAAATTAAAGATCCGGAAAAAGTGACAAACAAAATGTATGGTTGCAACACAGATATTTCAAATCACTTTTTCCGGATCTTTAATTTGCGCCCGAGTATTGACAGGTGAATTACTGGGGTACCGGTGTTGGGCTGATTTCGCAGGACCCGTTTAGTTTGGATAGTGTGTCGAGCATGCCGAAATTATCCTCCCATGCATATCTATGATCTCTTGATAAACCGGGCAGTAGAGAGAATTGAATTGACCCTGGAGAGATGTGGTGTAACGTTGTTGATATGGAAAGAGCAAATCCTGGATGAAACTAAGCCTAAGAGAGATGAAGTGACAAGCCTAAAAGTGGAATCCAACCAAAGAAGCAAAGCGCAGGGAGGAAGAAAGAACCAAGTCGTCAAGCTTTTAGACACACACCACTGAACTCACACAAGATAATTATCTTTGGTGAACCACTGGGCTAAGAGCTGAGAGGGGGATATATGAGAAGACTGGAATGTGTCTGCCAGCTTGGGTATAGTCAATCCCTCTGTGATCTGCGATTTGCTGAGCAAATACAGCTCGGCAGAAGAACTAACTAACCTGACTGATAGGCTAAAGACAAAAGAAGAAAAGAGTGAACCTTGAACGAAGGAAAGGAAAGGTTGTTGATTGGCTTGCTATCCTTGATATGGTTGTTCGTTGTTAATTGACGACATACGGGTAGGATAAAAGAGGAAGAGCTGGACCTGATTGAAATAGAAAGGAAACACTGTCTCTTGGTTGTTTGCCTGGGTGTTGATGTCCATCTGTTGTTGTTGCTATTGTTGTTTAACTAAGAAAGTGAGAAGGATGCAGAATGAGCTAGATACAAAGTGGGCAAGTCACAGCAGGAGAAAATTCTCCATGTGACCGCCAAACTGCCCTATGACGGTCCATGCCCTACACCTGTAATTTACTTCAGAACGAATATCTCTCTCATAATTGGCCCAGCACTCAGTCTCATGTTAGAGAAAGGCTTGTATTATAGATTTGTTTAAAATGCCTTTGAGATTACAGGGAATAATTGTACCTCGCACTAAGACGTTGGAAATCCCCTCTCTTGGATAGTGTGTGCTAGTGTTAGCATGTAGCGAAAAGTGACCTCCTCAGACTGAGCTTAAGAAAAAAAAATGGAAAAAAGAGTCAGACCATACTAACAAAGACTATCCCAACATTCCAGCCCCAGGTTCAATTATTACAAGTTCTTATGGAACTTGATTGCCATTTCTGTGAAAGTGTAACACTAGCTTTTTAGTGCACATCTTGTGTTAGTGCAATGAAGGGAAGTTTGTTACTACTATCAATATTGCAGGGGAGAACTTGCTGAGAAATTGAGGTATTTAACATATTTTTCTATATTCTAGATCTTGACAATAAGATACATAATTTTTATAGTGATTTTCTATTACCAAATCCAGAATATTGAATATTGGAACAAGAATTACGTGTTGTTTGGTATGAGCGGTTTGAACATTGAAACTGTTGTTGTATCATAACCACAGGACTATTTGGTAGATTTAAATTACAAATCATGGTTTACAGCAATGAGCACCAATTTTTTGACTGTTACTGATATAGGGTATCATATGAGGTGCTTTCAACGATGGCTGTGCAACCATAACTTGTAGATACCCAAATCTCACAGAAATATTACTTCAAACAGCCCCTTAATTAGTTGCAAGGTAACCTATAACGTACGGGACAGGGATCCCGCTCGTGACAGGGATCCCGCTCGATGCCAAGAGCCTACCCCACTTTGAAAATAAATCTCCTCAGAAGGCAAAAAAAAACATCAGCGCGTACTCCAATCTTCACGATGCCTGGCTTAAACGAACGTCAGCAGAATTCAAGGGAAGCCAATATCCAGGCAGCACTGAAGTCCTACCAGCATAGCGATCAACCTTCAATCAAAGGAACAGCAGAGCGATTTGGAGTCCCGTACTCTACATTACGTGGAAGAATTCGTGGAGTTCAAGATCGGGTTACTGGACATCGTGCCATGCAGGTGTTGACCGTGTTTGAAGAAAATTCAATGACCCGGTGGTGTGAGAAACTAGATCAATGGGGACACCCTCCACGGTTGGAGCTTGTCAAATCAATGGCTCAAGCACTTGTGCGGCGACTTCTTAAAGAGCATACCTTGGGTAGACACTGGCTGACAAGGTTCCTAAATCGCAACCCAACCCTTGCTTCGAAACTCAGCAGTCGAATAGATAGGCAGCGAGCCCGTGCGGATGATCCTAAGATTATCAAAAACTATTTTCAAAAGGTTAGCCTGGCGACTCTATCCCAGTTAAGATCTGCCAGTGAGTTCCCAAGCATCCTATGAGCTACGATTCTGCCGATGAGCCCTCATGTCAAGGACCCCGCAGTCTACCCCCTCCCAAGAGTCATCTGATTGGGTTTACCGGACCGCATTACAACATGAGGCGGTGATGGTAGGTGCCTGTCCTCGCACGGCCGCTTGGAACTGGACACTACTTCTTATGGTAGGCATTGGCAAGCAAATAAGAGGTAGTGTCTAGATGCCGAATTAGTAAAGGAATACAGTATAGCATATACTAGAAAAAGGTGGACACAGTACCCAATGGGGTAGACAACCGAGTGCTTTCTACATTTTACAAAAGTCCGCTCGGTGGACTCATTTCACATTCTCATTCACTGGAAGATTAAGAGTTAATATATACTAATAAATATTGAGTAGTTAAACAAGACAATTAAGGACTATGCGATCGAGCCATGCAATATGTATAACATGGATGAAAAGGGATTCATGATGGGGGTGGCTCTGAGATGTAAAGTGATCTGTAAGCGGGGGCGGCGATCACCAAAGTTGACACAGGATGGGATCCGTGAATGGGTAACTGTTGTAGAAACAGTAAGTGGGGATGGGCGAGTTCTACGGCCTATGATAATCAACAAGGGTACTGCACACTATATGGGGTGGTATGCTGGACTCAAAAAAAAAGATTTGGCTAGCTTCGGAATCTCAGAGAAGGGGTGGAATACAGAAAAAACTGGCTTGATTTGGTTAAAGGATACATTCGATGTGGAGACAAGAGAACGGTTGGTGATTCCCAAAGTCCTTTTGAATATCCTTCTTCTATTCCAGTTACCTATATAAATCAAGCCATATAGTCCAAGCGATAGTCTTTGTACCTTCTCTTGGATTATTCAAAGCTCTGAAATCTGCTGCACAACTAGTTCACACAAGTTTGTTATGAGGCAGATTGTATTGTGATACTAGATTACTGACATGCAATGTTCGAGATCAGAGCAGGAAGTGGCTTTCGTCTATTGCTACTTGACGGGCATGCGTCGCACTTCAATTGGGAGTTTTTGACTTCTGCCTCTCCAATAAAATCATTCCGCTGTGTCTTCCGGCACACTCAACTCATCTCCTCCAGCCTTTAGATGTTGGGCTTTTCTCTCCCCTACAACGCTTTTATTCTAATGGTTTGGATGAGTGGATACGGCGTGGTAATCATGGTCCATGCTTTACAAAGGGGGATTTTCTTCCGTGAGTATTGGTTTTCTTATTTTTAACAATTTAAATCTAACTAATTTAAAACAAATAGGGTGCTGATGCCAGCTCGTGAACTTACCTTTACTACTAAGAATATCCTCAGTGCTTGGGAAGCAGCTGGAGCAATTCCTGTAAACCCGCGCCGGGTTTTAAAATCTGAGACACGGAAAAATAGCAAAGGTGTCTCACTGCCTATGCCTTCACAACCATCCACCTCCTGCCGTGTTCCAAAGACACCCCGAGCGGTGAGCCGCGATACAAGATCCGCAATTGCCCTCATTTCACGCAATACTCCTAGCTCAAAAAAGCTCAAGGCCCTTTTGTCTGGTCTGTCTGAGGGCTTTCAACAAGCCATTGCAGACAGGGTCTTGGAGGAAGAAAGTCATCAACAGTACCGTGAACTTGTGGGCAAAGGGCAGCGAATAAAAACATCAGACCGCCGGAAGCTCACAGAGGCTACAGTTGTTACTACGGAGACTGTGCTTAGTCTAAGAGAGAATCGGGAGCGCTTAGATGCTGAAAAGGGGGCAAGGAAGGCACGAAAGCTTACTAAACTTTTAGATTCCCTCTCTCTCACCAGCAAGCCACCAAAATCACCCCCAAAGAATAAGAAGAAGCGTGTTCCTCCTACCAAGGAGGTACCACAAACAACAAACTCAGGTGAGGAGTCTACGGACTGGGAGGAGGGAAATGATAGCGATGGTAGCATCTACCAGGGACCTTCTCAGGTGGCTCCTACTAGTACAGTCGGTAGGGTGGGGAAAGAGGGGCTTGGTTCACAGGGACCACTCTCAGAGGAAGATGGGAATGCATTTCAAACTGTTCGGAGGTCTTCACGATTTTTATAATTATTTGATAAATGTATATGAGACATGGGATTGCGCAATCCGGGGGCCGAGCTGGATCTACGTCCCGAGCGGGAACCCCGTACGGTACGTTATGCCTTTCCTCTTGGTAGATGCATCCAGCTTTCTGGATGGTGGGAGAACAATCCGATTTTTTTTTAGTAAATTTTTTTAATATTGGGCTCCTTCAAGTTGAGGGTGTATTGAGCCTTCTGTAGCGTTTTTTTAATAATAATAATAATAATTTGAATAATATTATTGTAGGGAATTAGTATCCTCAAAATCTCGAACCCCATTCTTTGTATAATAGGTTGTCAAGCAGGTTTTGTTTTTGTATAGGGCTTGGACATAAAGTGTTGATGTATGTGTTCCCCTGAGACCAGAGAAAAGAAGCTTGATTTTTCTAAGGAAGCGGAGAGCATGCTATTTATACTGCGCAACAAGAACACATATCCACTTTAAGAAAACAAAAGAAGACGAAAGAAAAAAATCTAATGCGCATAGAGTTACATCTATGATTGACTGATTGAGCAGCAAAATAAATAAAAGATCCAAAACAGATAAATGGAGCTTAAACTCTGACGGCATTGAAGTGAAACTAGTATGAACTAGGAAGTACTGTCATACTCAAGAAGATAGAGAGTACATATCCGAAAGTATAAGTTCAACAATGCGCAGCTTAGAAATTGAGGAAGCAAAAGGAAGACTAAGGAAGCGAACAAGAGTAGTAAAGAAGAACTACTCCTGTATGGCGGATAAAACTAAGTCCAACATAAAGGTCGAGTGAGAGTGCATGAATATGCCAAGTGATGTTGGAGGTGATTGTGCTTGTCTAATTTATTGGATTTATTTCTTCTTTTCTTCTATAATATGGGCTTGTAGTTTGATACGGTGTCACTTGCATGTTTTTCTATTCTCCATAGCTGGTTGCGTGTTTGGCTATCTAGAACTCATGGAAAATACTAATAAGATTATGGGCTAATTCTCTTATTAGAGATGAGCACTCTTTGTCTCTGTTTTGGTGCAATTACCTGGCCGCCTATTATACAATCACTCTTGCGCTTATGAGTTGGGACAGACCTTTTTTCTTTTGCCCTTCCTCACTTGCTTTTTGCCACTACTTCCTCTACCTTGTCCACATCCTGCAGATATTTTATTCTTCCTCATCCATACCATAACTCTGCCGCTACCTCTACTGCATCACTCCCGATTTCTCAAGAAGGTCTTTCTGTTAAATACTCAAAAGCCTTTCATCCGCTTTTTAAAAGGAGGGGAGTCTTTATAAGGGCCTAACAAGCTTAAATGCCTCGTTAACCGAACTAGCTACTGAAGGATGTACATTACGGAACTTACCTGGCGCAGGACCGCCAGAGGATATATCCAGATCACAGAATTCGAGTACGTCAAGTGGATAACCCGAATGCGGTTAAACTCCTTGTGGAGAATTGGATGCTTTTGGAGAGTTAAGCTACCTAACTCTAGCTATAGGCTCGTCCATCCATATTTTATTCTATAACAGCACTTTTCGGTGGCAAATTCGGCGCTGCGGAGATAGTTGGCACGAATCGGTCCCTTTCGTATTCCTTCGAATTCACAAAGCCTGTAAAGGGCTCTTGTCAGAGCCATCTTTAAGCCTCACAGGGTTGAGCAGTATAGCTGAAGAATAGCAATGGGATTATCCGGTGCTTTTGGGCGGTGGAAATAAGGATGCTGGGTACACTTCTTTTTATAGAATTTCGTTCTCTACGCTCTCTCTAGGAGGCGAGGATAGGGGGGATATCAATTTGAATTCATGATTCTTGTTTCCAGATTCAAGTTGCTCACTGCAATAAATTTATCTGCGGCGGTAGTCGAGCTAATAGCTGGGTGTTTTATTTTAGCAGGACAGTGGGCACCTTGTGGCATCACGCTTCCAGTCATATGAAAGTTTTCTGGATGCAATAAAGGTTTCTTCACCTTATTATCTATTTTATTTAGTGTATCTAACGATGAATAGGGAGGGGGAGCGACTAGTAAAACCAAGAAACAGCTGGCTGTGATCCAGAAAACTGGACAGGAGCTACTTGTATGAGACATCAAGAGTCCTGAGCTCCCAATAATTCTATCCACCGGCTATCCTCCCTCTGCCGAACTATCTTAGGGATCTCCCTGGGTCCTCCTGGAAATGAGAACGGCAAACACAAGACTCAAGTGAGGAAGAAACAATTTCCGAAATTACCATCCTAGTGCCAACATCAGGGCAGATTTGAAGTGTTCGGTATGGGAGTTACCCATTCACCAATGGACTGCCCATACTGACTCGAGACTGACATAGTTTTTTTTGTAGAGTCTCTCGCTTCCCATGGCTCCCGGTGGCATGCGGAGGCTTCTGCTTGTTCTAGGTGGAGCTTAAGAATTCCTAGCACCAAGCTATTGGTATGCTGGTGTTAGTGTTTGTGGGCTTCCCTGCTGCTTTCCTGCGCTCTCCTACCGTTGCTATAGACTACGTTTGCTGGCTACGCTGGGCTTTTATCGCTGCTTGAATTTCGCTGGGGGCGACCGAGAGAAAAAATTGGGCATGTCAGAAGAAACCCAGAGGACATACAGTAAAGTGTGGCGATCTAGTAGAATGAATTAGGCACGGTGATGAAAATTAATTCTCCCCACTCGGAGCTTTCAGAGAGGTAGTTGTCAGGAATTGAACGCTTTGTCTTGTAGCAGAAGATTGCTGATTAAGTTCTTTACCTAACTACAGGATACACTAACAATATATATATACGCCAGCTTGATGAGGCAAGCGATTGGGTGGAACCACAATCTCTACGCCCACCCTCATATCCGCAATAGCGACCGGGCGGCTCACACCGGTCCTTCATTCCTCAAGCCAAAGGACCATTTCTCAACAGTAGTTCCGACCCAAGCCCCCCAAGCCCCACTCAGTAATACTGTTTTTCAGTTGTTATGCCTCCCAGCACTCATTTAATTTCCTAGTTCGTTCCCACGTTGAGGCACGGAAGGGTGACTGCCGAGCGGGAGTTGCTTCATAGGGTCTTCGCTTGATTCTCCGGTCTCCTGCAGTGTAGGCGCGGTGGGGGAATTGCTTAATGCGGGGGGTGACATGTCTATAGACTACCGAGCCACAAGAATCGTAAAGAGCGTAGTTGATCCCGTGATAGGGGTCTTGGGGGATCAGGCCGGGTGGAGGAGGTTTGAGAGAGTTTCGAGAGGATCGGTGGTCGATTGGGTTTGTAAGTCCCCGGGTGGGTTGCATAATTGCTGGGGGCCTGTTTTATCTTTCCAAAAAGGCTTGGTGTTTTTAAGAGTGAGAGAGGGGAGGATCAGAGAGGCTTACTGATTGTGATGGATTTCTCTGCTGGGCTTCGTTATATAGGACAAAGAAAACAAGACTTCCGTTTCTATTTGCCCTCTATTGCACCTCCGTCATTTTCTCCACAAACCCAAGCTTCACGTCAGCAGCTTCTCTGTTATAAATATTCACTGTATCGGGGGACATTGGAATGGCGATCCCTCGACGAGGGAATCGGATAGTGGAATTGTTTCCATTGACGCTTTGGCCGGAAACTCAATATGCGGTACAGAATTTGGCGGCGCGCAGCACAAAAGTGTCTGGGCAATGGGTTTTAAGGCGATACGAGGAGCGGATGGATGATTTTCTGCTGGATGTATCTGAATGAATCATTGGTGGTAGTCTTTTGAAGAGTTCGGGGTTCTTAAGCGGGCGGTAAGGCACTTCCGAGGGAACAAGACTGAACAAGGCTGGTGAGCCCCGCATTTAGTAGGGAGAATTGCGCGGCGGATGGTTGGCTTCACTTCGGTGGCCAGATCCTGCACAATGGACATTGTCAGCGGCAGTGGCTATTGGGAATGGAGGGTTGTGGGGGACTCGGGGTGAGGAAAATACTTATGATGCCGAAGAATAGAGTATGAGAATATGGGGGAACTCTAAGGGGCGACGGATGACGACAGAGGCGGTACTTGGCTGCTGCGCAAGAGGCCGGGGTAAGTTAGTGCTTTGCGGGGGGGAAAACCGATGAACAGTGCTGCTGGGAAAGGTACGAGTGATCATCGGTGATCCCCTTTCCGCGCCATCCGGCGCCTAGTCCTGTCGCTACTATTATACATCCTTATGTATAATAATATTATGTTCTTAAAAATAGTGAAAACAAGACCCCTTTCTCACCTAGAACCTTCTCATGTCGGCTATAGTCTTGAATATTCTAGCTCACTCCTGATAAACCTCCCAACCCATAAACCAGAATTCAGAAATGTCAAGTCAGTCCATCTTGGAGGTGGGGCCGGGCTGACAGCAAGCAGTTTTCCGCCTCTTGTGCTACGCCCCCTGTCTTTGTTAGTTTGTAAAACGTTTGCAACGGTGTGACCGATTATGGGTTCTGGTGGGCAGCACCCCCGGGGGGCTGTTTGATAAAATTCTTTGAATAAACCCGGCACAGATACTTCTTGAAACATGCGACATGTTTTTGGGTCTGTGGTCGTGACTCTGATTATGGTCCAATATCTCTTTGTGGTGTCTTTCAAGATAAATACTATGTCTGGATTATCCGAAATGCCGCGGGACCTGCGAGCGCAAGTCTCCGATACGCTTCCTCGGTTGATGAGAGTAGACGTGCTCTATGTCACCAACGGACATGGCCTTGCGAGTATCAGTTAATGAAAGGGCGGTATCGGAATATTTCTGTCCCACAAGCGTGACAAGCTTAGCTCTCCTAAGAGTCCCTCCGGCGGGTGGGTTTTTAGCCTTAATGGCCTGTGAACTAAGATAAGTCAACCTGGCTGGGATGGGATTTTAAAGTGTGGTTACCCCCTGAATGAATGACCTCTCGTAGGCCCAAATCCCCACTCACTAGATTTCCGTCGCCTATGAGAGAGCGCTCTGTGATTTGATCACATTTTCAAAACCAGAGTGACCATTTCCGATGTAAGGGAGCAATATTTGTTAGTCCACTTCCAATAACAACTCCTCTTGGGGTGGATAGAGTCCTAGAAAATTTAGAAATTTTATTCTGGACACTCGAGGGGCGGTATTCGATCACTATCGCCGATCGTTTACGCTGGATGATGCTTTAAGCCCGAGTACTTGACAGGTTTTTTGAGACACCCCAGAACCTCCTAATTTCTTGAAACAATTTGCGCTGAAATCTTCGGCAGTGAGGTTCGGAGGATCAATACTTCAGTGCTTTTGATAGGCATAGTCCGTAGATGGACCTAATAGGTAACCTATTAATATTAGCATATACTATGATATATCGTTCACACTCTGTCCGATTTCAGTTCTCCTTGCTCATGTGCCGCTAAGCCAGAAAGTTCCCCTCCGTGGACCGACCGCTAGGAGGGACAAGTTACTAGCTTGCCACACCTGTAGGATACAGTAAGAACTCGAATAATTGGACCCGAGGTTAGGACGTTGGAGTTGTCTTTGCTGGTAAGGTCTGGCTCTTTTTTCTTTTTCTTTTGTTTCAAGCTCGGTCTAAGTGGGTCAGTTTTCGCTATGCGCTCGCCCCCTATCCAAGAGAGGGAGTTTCGGACGTCTTAGCCTCGGGTCTAATTATTGGAGTTCTTGCGGTAGGAATATTCCTCTAGTTCTGGTATTGACGAATATTCGCTGATAAGCGATCTTCGTGAACGATCCAGAACAGGAACGCGAGGTCCCGAGAGGGGGGTTGCTGGAGTAGTACTGTTATTGTGCTGTGTTGAATTTGCCATTGGATATCCTATAACGCCTTATGTGAGCTGTTGTATTAACTGCGATTTATATAACATGTTTCCCCTGGTACACGATCACATCAGGTGAGCGATCAACTTCATAAAAAGGAACCGATTTAAGCACTGTAAGAACTTGGATATTTGAACCTCGCGCTGGGACGTTGGAGTTGCGATTGCTGGTAAGGTCCGGCGCTTTTTATTTTTTAATCCACAAGCTGGGGCTCCAGCAGTCAGTTTTCGCTGTGATTTCGCCCCCTTGTCTAAGAGAGGGAGCTTAGGAAGTCTTAACGCGAGGTTCGATTATTCAAGCTCTTATCGTACAGCACACTTATGATCATGGCGATCCAATGCTGATACGAGTCCATGATCAATAGTATAGATAGCGGATCACAGTCCACCCGAACAGGCGCCCCCACCAGAACAAATGGTGATTGGTGGGTTTTGTATGAGAGAACGACCGGCGATCAGCACAGTAGTAACAGTTAATTCAAGTACCGCAAAAACTCAGTACTTGTAGATCCACTATCGCCCATCGGCCTGGGATCACACCGATTAGAGACAAAACACTCTAAGAAGGAATACCGTAGTGTTTGCAGACGTGGTATTGGTTGGGAGACTGAGCTTTCTGGATCTCATTAAACTGTAACTTATTAGTGATTTGGCTAATCCATTCTGCTAAACCAATTGTGGTTTAGACAGTGACTCATGTCAAGATCCCCGATAGTGGATCTACTGTACGAGTACTGAGCTTTTGCGGTAAACCACTTGAAAGTTTCTTATTCGGGTTTAGTTGTTCGGTGGGGGGTCTGGTTGAGTGTGATCTCCTGTTTTCTGGTTGTGGAACGGCGATCCCGCCTACACAAGCCTCAAGCCTGTCGGTTAGAACTACTCGGGTATAAAACGGGCTCCCGTATTGCTGGTGGAGCGATTCTCTATGATATCAATAATACACTTAGATGAAGTACCGGAAATCATAATTTTTTAAACGAAAAAACAAAAACACCTCATTACTATACCCATTTCCCCTACAGCTTATGCTTCCATAAGGGGAGATTTTTGAAATAAGGTGAAAAATTGCCTTGGACGGGTGGCAAGGGCGATAATCTATATGTTTGTAAAGTTCAAAAAACTGTGGCTCTGGTTCTACCGGCACTGTCTTTTGAACCTAGTTAATATGATCGCTTACCTGGTGGGGCATCTACTAAGCAAAATGGGTTATGCGGTCGCTACGGATCCCTGATATCCTTGGTTATGACATCATACCACCGGACAATCTGCCGGGTGGTCTATTTTATTTGACAAAAAAAAGGTTTTTATAAAACTGAGCATAACGACTTTAGAGTACATAACTATCCCATGGGTCAACTTCAGAGTACATAAAAATCCCATGGGCCCCTTTAATGACGCCACTCTCTAGCACTGCGGCGGCCGCCGCTACCACGCGGGCCTCCATTACCTCCCTTCTTTGGATCCCCCGCACCACCATTGGACTTCGAAACCGGGGGCATGGCCTTGACCGTAGCCTTCTCCTTGGCTGTTTTCTCCGCGGGCGGGGCGGTCGCAGCAAGCCCCCCTTCCTGCTGTGCGGCAGAGCCAGCAACGATCTGACCCTGAGCGGGCCCTTGCTCCAAATCGATAATGCGCTCGCTCTGGCGGCGGGGGCCTTGCGGCATCTCGCGAGGAGTCCTAGTGCGCGGGGCTTTCTTGGCCTCAACTTTACCGGCAGCCTGACATTTCACGCACCCGGAACCAGTTTTCTTGGTAACTCCGGCACCAGATTTGGGTTTCAGAATCGAGGACTTTCCCTCGATGGTCGGCTTCGAGACAGTCTGGCCCATTGATCCCTCCGCGGTAGTCTTCTTCGCCGGCGGGGCAACCGCAGCAGGTTTCCCCTGCTTAGGTGCAGAAAACACAGCGATGAGCTTGCCCTGCGCGCGGTCTCGCGCTGAGTCTAGGATGCGCACGCTCAAGCGCTGGGGGTCTGCGGGGGTCGGGGGGGGACCCATTGCACCCGAGGTCTTAGAGATTTGACCCGGGGGGGCGGTTTTCCCAGGGGTGGCGAGTGCAAGTATGACGTTTGTCCCAAAATCCGGGTCTTCGGGAGAGGTGCGACGAGGTACCGGGCCGACGGGGGCAATAGGGGCCAACGGAGCGGTGGCGGGGGCGAGATCTCTCGCATTCCCTTTTCCCTTGATGGCCTCAATGAGCCTGACAATGGCGCCCGAGATGGTGTCGGAGTTGCCACCAATAATGGAGAGGCGACAGTCTTGGAGGGCGCCGATGATTTGAGGGCTGGTTTCGGTGGCCTGGCATAAGTAACTCGTTATTGCTCTCAAGAGCATGGCCTCGATCTCACCCTTGTTCTTGGGGGTGGAGTCTTGGATATTGTTGTTCATGGTGGGTGGTTATGATGAAAGGATCGGGGTGAAAAACTGAAGGAGTTGTCTTCTCCCTTTGGTCCGGATGGATGCTTGATGAAAGTTGTTGAGAGTGAAGGTTGGGGGGAAGAAAGAGGAGGAGGAGGGATGCAGGTGTTTTATACTAGCGGGAGGAAAAACCGGAGACTAGCTCAGTGCGGCTGCTGGAGCACTGTGAAAGTGGGCTATAGATGGGGCTTGTGCTTAACGGCTGGATTCGTCCATTGGCATTACAACTATACGAATGAATATTCGAATTATAGAAGATATTTCCTAATTATGCTTGCAATTGAACATGATCTCCTAAGCTGCCGGCCTTGCCATTGAATATCAGGGGCCATTGAGATTTCTATGTACGAGAGAGAATAGGAGCACCCGCCGAGGCATGTTCTAAGCCCTATTAGAATATGGTTATTTTCAATCATTTCTCGGCATTATCGCTCCACAAAAACCTTGCAGAAAAAACACCCTCCCCCAAAGTGGAACAAGGAGGTTTGGTAATATGATACGTTCTTTGTATGCCTCTTTTGAGACCTTCTCGAAAACGGGTGGAGACAGATCCGCAAGCCTTTCTAACGCTCACTCTTGGGCCATATTTGCTATTCTCTCTATTGAGCAGACAAACTCACTACCCTTGAATCCTTTGGCTAAATTCTGTAAATTACTTTCATTCATTGTCCATTTCCTGGGATAAGTTGTGTTATAGAGGACGCATGAAATTCTCTTGATGTCTTGACTCCATATCAACGAGGATTCTGCAGTCTAGTAAGTCAAAAAGGGGAGGCGGGCGACAACCACTAGGTAAGTGGCCGGTATGCCTGCCCGATTCTACCAAGGGTTATCAACTGGAAAGCCTTTAAGCTGCCTAAGGGTATTGGCCGGATATCGCTCGCTTTTAATGCTGAAGGTTTCTTAGTTTCGTTTTATATCAGGCATTTATTATCCTAGTTCGTGGAAAGCAACATTTGGGCCAGAGTTTTTTCGATTCTGGGCCGAGATTGACATTGCCCTGGTATTTGTGTGCTAGATTTATTTGAAAATAGAATGATGAATCAAACTAACTAGATTTTTCACTTTCTAATTTAGTTGGAAATTAAGATCTAATATATGTACTGTACAGTGCTCAGACAAAAGTCATCGTTGATGGCTACTTTCACACTAAAAATGATGGTTTTCGGAGCACTAGAACTCAACCACCTACCTGGAAAGTAAGTCAATTCTTGGTAAAATAGTGGTTCTGGGTATTCAGATCGTGATATTTTAGTATTGGAGCATATGGTGCGATATTGAATGAACTATGGCTACGCAAAATTTGCCATCTTCAAAACAGTAATCCTTTTCAATGGGAGCAGATGCGGATTCTAGTCACACAACTCTCATTTGAGGCTGGGGCATGCCAGATGACAAGTGCTGCTCCCAGAACAAAAGAATTTCTGGGAGACATGTGAATTTTTGTTTTTCCAGATCCTTAGACCTCTATTGATGTTTCCTTTATTTATTAAGAGGTGAGGGTACAAATTGGCATTTCAGGCACTACGGATTTCAGTTGTATTGGTGAGGTTTCAGCAGTACTTGGGCTCACCAACGATGACTTTTGTCCAAGAATTATATCCATGGCATCATGCTATATAAGGAGCGTAATAAAGATCAACTCCAGGGGGGTACCAAGACACTTCACCCCCGGAGATGGGTGAGACCACTATGATAGCTATAATATCTACTACAAACGTAATGCAGTCCTCGGGATAAAACAGCAAAACAAATATCTCGGGGATTCTTTAAATGGCTTCTGGTGCTGTTCCCTACTGAGGGGATCCTTCAATTGGCCGCTGGGAAAGGCCCATGCGGGGGTGATATCTGGAAGCAGCACTGTGTACCGAAGCATCCCGGGTGTCCCTGGCAGGTTGTATTAATGTGCCGGGCGATAGCTTCTGTCTTTCGTACAGCGTTCGCAAGCGGACAGGCCGGTCTGAAGATATCTGAAGCCCGGTCAGGCCCGGTCAGATACGACTTGAAAGCCTGACCGCGGACCAAAACCCCGCCAGGCCGCCCGCCACAACAGCATAGGCCGGCTGCCATGGACCTCAAGTCTTGTCAGACTGGCCGCTTTCTAACACTCCTTTCCTAAGGACTGAAGTTTTAGGAGTTGGCCATAGGTCCCGGCAACCTTGCGGTAGTACTATTCCGGAAGGTGTCAGAGGGTTATATATAGGGCCCCGGAGTCGCCTTTAGGTACCTGCCGTTACCTGTAGGCACCTACCCGCACCCGCCATTGGTTTCTCAGATTTATTTGCGTACAGTTTCTGCTATCCCACTTATCGAGAGTACAAAGATTGGATTTTTGTAAGATTGAGTATGTAGAGTTAGTTTCCATATATAAAGGAATGATATAGGAGAGCAACATATGAGACAACAGTATTGTTTGTAGAGAGTGGGAGAAGATAGATACAACGATCAGGCTATTTGAATGTAAAACTATTAAAAGATAATGAGAAGCTTTTAGAAAGAAACAAACACAAATCCGCACCCCCTGTTATGTTAAAGAGGACTGGAACAAAATCAGAAGACCACTATAAAAGGAGGTGGCACTTGGGTTATTTAACATCCAAGATATAGTAAAAACTGGGACAATCGAACCGTGTGCTGTGAGGTCCAAAATCCCCTTCTCTGGAAAGGGGGCTAGAAACACAGCAAAAACACAACCCCTTTCCCCCTCCCGAGATAGAAAGAAAAACCAAATTTCTCGTTAACTAAGAGAGGAAAGCCAAACGGCATAGAACACGGTTCAATTATTAAGGCTTCTACGGTAGGAGTGAGGCATGCATAGTAGATACCAAACATGTCCGGCTGCCTTGCCACATTCTGGTAAAGTGAACCAGATGTCTTCCACGAATCCCCCCGATTGATCCCGCGGGATAACTAAAGGAACGCCTAAGATCTGCAATACAGAATTGCCCACCACCAAAGTTTCCTAATGGTCCAAGCATTGCCCAATCCATATCAGAGGAGTCAACATGTGGGCGGGTGAAAACATTAACCAAGCAAGCACGTAGTGCAAAGCACTCATTCGAAGAGGTCTTCCAGAGGGAAGTCTGCTGTGGGAGGAGCTTGTTCACGGTGGATCGCATGAGGTCGCGTTATTTCCGATCGATGGCACCATGGAGGACACTTTTAACTTGTGTAATATTGCCAAAGGATTGAAATAGCGCCTGGAGCTGTGGCTGGACACGTGCCGCAGGACTGGTGGTATCGGGGGTTAAAACAGGAGCGCTGTTCTCGTGGTTGCGCTTCATCCAGACACCCCAGTGATATACCCCATACAGAGACGTAGAAAAGGAACCATGTTTTGGACGTAACTGTAGCCTTTATAGTGATGGGGTGGCTGGTCCTTTGGAAGACTAGGTAGCCGAATGAGTGTATACTGGTAGATGTTTTCGGTAGTAGTATGTAGAACCTGCTCTCCGATTTTAGGGCCAAAGACGAGCCCATACGGGTTTGAGAAGAGAGCGAAAATCCGTCGATAGTTCGTATCCAGCGCAAGGTGGAAACCATCTTCAGGTACTTTAACATGTTGATAGGATTTTCCAACCTCATCTAGCTCTTGAATGGAATGGGATTGAAGTGGCTGTAAGGCTTCTTGGGGATCATGTGTGTCGATATCAACCGTATAAAAGACCTCAATTATATTTTCTGGAAATTTCAAGTATTAGTTGAAGGGAAATGTAAGAAGTGAAAAGATTACTTACTTTCGGCATTTTGTATAGCTCTAAAGGACTCCGCACCACTGTTCCTCGCCTCCTCACACCTTTCTCTCATGATGTAGTAATTTCATTCGGCCGTTCAACCAGTCTTCCAATTCCCTGTTATTTCTCCTGACATCAACCTTGCTCTCTCCTATTTGTGTTCGAATGGTGGGCCCTGTTCCTGCTTCCTTTCCTGCATGCAAGTCCATCGAATTGCGCAGTGGAGATCTCCACTGTATCGGCAAGACTCCCGTGGATTTTAGTTCCCTTATTTGATCTATACAGGGGGGCAGCATCCTGGTTTCTAGCAACTCCTCTGCCAGTATTCTTTGATGCTGAACGGACTGCAGGCATAGGGAAATTATGGTGGGTGCTTGTTTTGAAAGGTTTGGAGTGACCTAAGTTTATTGCTAATTGCCAGTCTTTTTGTAGCTAAAATAATTGTCTCAGACAAGAAGTATCCTGAAATACGAGTGGTGAATTTGCGATATGCAGCGATTTTCTTCTCATAGGGGGATAATTATAGTCCGAGAAAATGTGCTAGGACAGTGTAGCCCGGAAAAACTCAAGCATCCTGTCAATTGGGTTTCGGATCCGGAAGGGACGGATGGCAGTATCTGAAGGACGCCGAAGAAAGAAAGGTGTGTTAGCATCCATGTAGAAACCTCCAAGGAAGGGACGGTTGGGCTGGTGTCCCAGGTTGAGGGATCTGCGGGGTCGCTCGAGGTAACGCGGGGGGGGGGGGGGGGCACGTAATTGGCGGGGACTGTGGATGACGTGCCGGAGCTGTAGGTGCTATTCAGGAGTTTTCTATTCCTGGGGGGACAGAAGGAGCCTGCAGTCACCCTCTTAGACGGCAGATTTCCCAAAGGACCAAAATTTCTGACCACAGTTTGAGACACATGCCCCGGAGGCCAGGAGCTAGAGCCTGACTGGTGCCTACAGGGCTGCTGGGACTTTTGGGATCACTGGTTGTAGTTGCATCTCCTAGTAAGGCACTGTGCATATTCCTCTTGCTTTGTCTTGACCGATATCTGACCTTGCGGTGCTTTTCGCCTGGGGGAATGTCCAAGGTCCTAGCACATTTCCGGTCTGACCGAGTTTTTACAGTATGGCAAAAAATCGATTTGTATCATAAACCCCGTGCTCGTATTTCAAGACGCTTCTTGCCTAAGACTGGGATGGATAATTGAACCTACAGCTGGGATGTCTAAAATCCTCTCTCTTGGATGAGGGATGGTGGAGGGGAATACACTACAAAAACTGACTAACTCAGCCCCAGCTTCGCGCTGAAAAAAACACGATAAGTCAAAACAGTGGGGGATCTTACTAGCAAAGGCAGCTCCAGTGTCCTAAGGCGAGGTTCGTCTATTGGAGTTTGTACTTATTGGAAACTTGATTCAAACAAATACTTATGGCCAAGACCCACAAACTTGATCTTCCAGAGTACTCTAAGAAGTAAGAGTTCGACTCCTTTAATCCCAAAGACGTGTGGAAGATAAAAGATGAAGTTGCAGGTGGGGTTAAAATATTTGTGTTTGAAAAGGAGAAAGTAAAGGTTTTTCAATAAAAGCTATCGGCAAAGTTTGGTAAAGGTTAGCTGAGAATCGTATAAGTGGGGAAGGAATAACAGTTAGTTTCCATCACAAATTTTGTGCTTCTCAGCCAAGATTTGCCTTCCCTATTCATCATAGTAGGGTTTGCAAGAGTTTTCCTGCCGAAGAGGGGATAGTGTGTAAATACTATGCTCGAGCATAACGACAGTAGGCTATATCCCACTACGGAGGTACAGCGTTTAAGTTTTGTAGATTTTACTAGCGGGGTGTGCTGCAGCCCAGGGGGTAAGAGTAGCAAATCCGGAATTGTGGCTTGGCTGTTCATGAGAGTGAAAGTTTTTTCTTGACATCCGATTTCATGAACTTGGAGACAGATTTGCAAAACCCTTCCCTTCACGATCTGTGAGCCATTACCAAATGTTCACTAAGCAACTTTTAATTCTTATCCAAATTGGTCAGAATGTCAACCACCCCAAGCCCTCCCCCACCTGAATGAGATCCTGCACCTCCGAAGACTTCACATCTCACTAGGGATGAGAGGCGAGACTGCCAGCTGCTGCAATCCATTGTATGGAAATATGCACAGATCCAGGAACGAACGGGCTTTTCTCTCTAGCAGATTGGCTATGCGTGCACTCAGGTGCCCGGCCACCCCCAAAATGCACTCTGGCAGGCCTCCTGTGGTTTCTCAGGCTCAGATCGAGGATCTAGTTGCTTATGTGTGTATATCGGCTGGAAATTAGTGTCTTTCCTATGAACCGCTAGCAGCAGAGCTGGTTTTTGGAGTTGGAAAGACAGTAATTCAAGCAGTCTTGAGAAGAGAAGGATTTCACAGAAGGCTCACCATGAGAAAACCACTAATTTCTGAGCGAAACTGTGTGATTAGACTCTGATGGACACAATAGCATGCAAATTGGACCGGAGAGTACTGGAATTTCATCTTATAGACCAACGAGACTTGGATCACAGTTGGTCTTAGCATACGAGAACTTGGGTTCAAGTTACTAGAAGAGTAGGGGAGGAGCGGGATCTAACATGTATTGTAGAAAAACATCTGAGAAGGTGGAGATGGATGTTTTGGGGTTATTTCCATGGTGATATAAAAGGTCGAGGAAGATTTTGGCAGAAGGACTGAGGGTCAATCAACTCAGAAAATTACTGTGCGCACACAGTATCCATTATTCATAGGTATATTGAGTTGTGTCGTTGGAATGGAATTTATTAAGGCTTATGCAGAATGGGGCACTGGGACATACTGCTAGAGATACAGCTACTAAGCTTCATGAGAGAGGTATTCAAGTTATTTACTCGCCTTCTTTCTCACCTGACCTGAATCCCATTGAGAAAGTATGGCATATTATGCAAAATTATCTACAGGATAATTTTTCTGAAAATATGACCTATGATAGATTAAGAGACTTGGATGCAGTCAAGGAAGCTGTGAAGCAGTTGCAAAGCATGAATTCAGAGAGGTGATAGAAACCATGTCTGCAAGATGTCAGGCGGTCATTCAGGTAAATGGCCTCTTTATGAAATATTAAACATGCACGAGTAAAATAAATTGAAAACCCACTATCCTAGATCTCAATAATCTGGATACCTTGCTACTCTGTATGAATTTCCATGGGTTCCATATCTCTGTTTGCTAAATCTGACCCTTTGTCCTCTACAAAATTCGTGAAATCTGTAAATTGAGGACCGGTGTAAGGGGTAAATGGGTTCATCTTCACAGCTTCCATTTGGGCTGCAGTGGGACCAGCTCCAGGACACTATACTGTATTTGTTGCACTTATCCTGCTGCCTGCAGCATACCACTGCTAGCAAATCTACAAGACTCCTATGCTGTACCTCCGTATGTCTCAGAACTATTCCTAGTTGATTGCTCATTAGAACCACTAGAACCCAGGTAAGCTAGGTTGCAGTCAAGCTGGACTTAGCCATTTGGGGAATAGGTTTAGTACCGGCTGCACTATAGGCTGACCCACTCTTGGTAGACAACCACGGAGTGTCAACGGCAAAAGCCCACTATTACTTGGACTTTAAGCGCTAAAATGGCATTATTAGAATATTTCGCTTCGCCAATGTCAAGAGACTTGAGTTTCTGGGGAAGAGTCAAAGAAAAGAAAAACAATACTCGAAGAAACAAATATGAGAAAGGAAAATGAGGAGAAACTTTGTGAACGGTCACGTATTGTTCTCCGGCCTGATTCCTTCAGAAACTCTGGCCAACTACCGCAAAAATCCTTTTATCCTGATGTAAAGCTATGAACTTGAAGAGCTCTTACGGTACGGGTAACATGTGTACATGTTCTGGTAACGGTAGACAGGAGCGGGCAGTGCAGAATCTCCTATGTTTAGTTTAATTTATATTTGATTTATTTGATTTGATTTTACCTCTGCCACTGTTTCCGAGTCAGAGAGGCTATACTATCATATTGCTATGTTTAGTTTGCTTTGCTAGAACTTTATATTTAGGATTCTAGGTATGGAAAGGTCATGTAACACTAGTGGAGGCTGATGTCACAAATCGTGACTAAGCAAGGCAGATTTCACATGACTCATACTTATGAGTCATAAGGTATGTTGGATTTCACACTATGACGTTACTTGACTCATAGTTCTCACATGACTATGCACTTGCG
>Ga0307513_10000408_pt1 | contig 62348 bp, 64 predicted proteins | sample 15_EM_MG_FD_202174 | JGI IMG/M metagenome (GOLD analysis project Ga0307513, IMG submission 202174) | Populus trichocarpa ectomycorrhiza microbial communities from riparian zone in the Pacific Northwest, United States - 15_EM | ecosystem: Host-associated > Plants > Roots > Unclassified | place...
CCACCTTGAAGGGTTTTACCCTTCACCCAGGCCCGAAGGAGGGGGTTTTCCTATTTACCCTTGACGAGTTTTTCCCTCACGCTTGAGAAATTCAAGAATAGTTTTACTATTTGGATAAGTACAGTTGACATGTCTATGTGCAGGCTGTTAGACAATTTAGAACGCGAATGAAGTTTGTCCTCTCCAGTCCTCCCCCTCTGCCGGTGCAGCAACCAACCTCGACAAGACTCGGCTGGCCGGCTGAAACCAATCAGTTTGGTCTCGTTGGGGCTGCCGCCTCACACGGTCCTTGGTCTGGCTGGTCAGTGACAGATTAAATTTGAATATTGGTTAGGGGGGGACTGGGATCGGTGGACCGAAGGGTTGGTGTTTATGGAACCCAAAAGGATGAGTTATCGTAGCGGCGGAATGCCGGTCCCCGACTTCTTTCTGATTTTAGGAAGCACCACGTTGTGATCAGACGGGGGAGCACCACCATCGCGTTGAACACTAAATCGCGGAGCACGCTGAGGCAAGGAGGGTGGCAGAAGTGGGCCAAACAAAGCACAGCGACAGTCGAATGAACGATCGAGGAGCCTGGGAGACGGAGGGGAATTAATGGTCGCCAAGATTTGAACATATCACGTAGACCGAGGCGAGTAGCAGAGGGGGAGACACCACGGACGCAGATTGACGGCGAGAGGAGGGGCATGGGGGTAGGCAAAGGACACCGACAGAATTCGATGGCGTGGCGTGAGGAGAAGAAATGGGGAGTCGCGGACGGGATTGGGTGGAGACCTCGTTACCTTCATCTCACATTCTATCGGAACGAAGGTGGGGAAGAATGGAGATGGGGAAAGGGATCAAATCAGGGCAATTTCGCGCCTCAGAGATTTACCGCGTCCAGTCGAGAATGGAGGAGCCGGTCAGCCCTCCACTGCAAAGGACGTAACCGCGAATAATACCCCCCTCGAGAGTGATCCGTCCAGTTCAACTGGGAGATCAGTTCGCCCGTGAAATGTGATCGGGCCCCCGACCGATGGCGCATTTCTGGCGGCGGGCCATCAGCGAACCGACCGCCCGACTCCGCTTGCTCCGCGAAGGCGATAAACTCGATTTTTAGTTGAAGTGTTGAATCTCCGTGGCGCCCGACTCGATCACTCGGCAAACAAACGACACCTGTACCCTACTAACTTGTTGTGCCTCTTGGTTCTTCGACCTCCTAGGTACCGACGAGAGCGTATTGGGGAAGATAATGGACACCGCAGGAGAGGCCGGTGCTGATGTGCTTCTGTGTCCAAGTTCCCAACATTTGTCGTCGCTTTTTATGTTAATAATCGGCCCCGGCCTTTCCCATTGTGTACGCGTGTAACTTCTCGCGCGGAGGGGGGTCACACAGGCGTCTATTGGGCCTTCGTGTTATCCCCACGGTTGTGGAACAGGGAAGTAAGGGAGATGAACCCATTACTATCACCACAGATGCAAAGGCCTAGGTAATTATCCTTCGAGTGCAATCTTCCGTGAATCAGCCCTCGGTTTACCTCTAACATCCCTTATAAAGGTAATTTCGACACACGCCCTTCTCTCCGTTTCTTCAGATTTCTCTCCTTTACCAATGGCTGTTGATATTTTCGTGCCGGTTTTCCCGCGATTCTTGCTCTTTCAAAAGGTTCGACCCCCACAGTGCGATCTGCTGGGTGAGTTTTCGTTCGAGCGTCCAATTTTCGTCCTGTTTCTCAAACACTGACGTCCAGCGCAGCACATCGAGAACCAATGGCTCTGGGAATATTCCTCGTTGGCCGATGTCTCGAAACAATAGGTTTGTTTCTCCTCGAGCGCGGTTCCACCCTGTCCTCGACCATACCGTCCCTTAGGACCAGGAGGTATTCTCTTGACCGGTACGTACGTTCCTCGATTCCATTGAGGGGAATTGGAATGAGCTCGCTCCTATGCTCCTTGATACCTCTGGAGGCGATCCATCCAGCCCAACTCCGAGGCGGCCGTTTAAGATGTCAGACGGGAGACAGCTCCGGAACTTCGAACACAATCGGCACGTGTTGCTCTCACAAGAAGCATACCAGTTACCTGATGGTCAATCCGTCGCCTGAATAAATTCCGACGCATAAGTGTTGTGATTGAAGGGGAGTCGAAATCACGTGGTCGACGCGGGAGGATGAGGGGAGACCCAGCGCCTAAGATCGTCAGAGCAACGCACCTTCATGTTATCTTCTCCAATCGCTGTCGATCCGCCGCCAGTCATTCCTGAACACCTCCGCCCCCGCACGCTCGTTCTCCGCTGAAAATACCGCACAAACGTTCATGACGTCACCAGAGGCGCGCTCTTCGTAGAGACTGGGGCCGCCAAGAGATAGTAGACAGAAGCTGGCACGTGCCGAACTCCCCACGTAGACCCCACGGGAAGATTTTAGGGAACGTAAAGGAGCACGAGTTTGGCTTGAAGTTTATGATCCCCGACCCGGAGGTGTTTGCAGGGTTTTGTGGTGAGTACTACGGTTCCCCGCTTCACGTTCAATTTCCACGGTTGATACAATTCGTCACACTTCAGAACGTTCCGCGATCTCGTCATCCCCTGCCGCCCTGTATCCCAGACCCTGCTTGTGGCACCGATATTCGAACCTACCTCCACCTTAGGTATGTCACTCACCGAGCATTCTCCTCACCTCGAGCTCTCCTCGTGCTCCGCGCGTTCGGTCACGCAACTCGAGCGTACTCGGTGGTGGCCTGCCAACCTGGGAATTGATTTGAACGTCGAAGAATCTTCCCATTCACTCTCAACCCCTAGACCTGCCCAGTATCATCCTCCTTCTCTTGACGGGAGCACCATACAGGATCTTTCATGCTGGATTCAGACCTTGCGTTCGGTGCAAAGACTTGAGGTCTAGGCTATGAATAAATGGCGCCGAACAGCTTCAAGTTCGATTCGACCTCTAGACCTACCCCCGACGCTCGCTCTCGCAGGAGGCATCCTGCGTTTCCTCCCTACACAGAAACCCGCTCACTCCAACCTGGATTCTTCGGCACCGGATTCCTCGGCACTGACCCTGAGCCTCGTCGTGGCATTTCGTCGGGACACATCCCAAACTCGTTCACTTTCACCCAACCTCTTCCTCGCCAAAAACACGAAAGTCATGTCGGGAGGAATTTACGCGACGTCCAAGATTCGTGAACAGATCCTCGGCGAGCTCAGAAAGGCTGTGGGTGAAGAAGAGACTCGGGGAATCTTGGAGGGTAAGAGGAGGGTGGTAGCGAGTTGTGGAAGCGGAATGACCGCGGGAGTGCTATGGCTGGGGCTGAACCTGCTCGGTGTAAAGGGTGACCGGTGATGCCTTGTACAACGAGGTGCGTTCATTTGCTATCATGTCTGCAATAGGTGGGTTGATCTAATCGCCTCTAGAGTTGGACCAGAGACGAGACGAGACCGCAGAACAAAATCGTGTAAGGAGAGTGATGTGCTTGATTCCGATATGCTCATACGTACATCGTACAAGTTATGTATCATGCTCGGGTTCATATTTATGTGCGAGTGGCGTGACGCTGATTCCGTTCCCGCTGTTGTTCGCCCCTTGGCAGCCGTTGGTTGGTTTTGAGGCCCACCGTGTTGGATTTATATCCTCCGTTGATGTCACCGCTTGTGGAGGCAGTGAGCACAGGCTACGGATTTACACTGAAATCTATCCTTGACCTTCGGAGCCAATCGGTGCCCCTCCCCGAGGCAGTCGACCGAACGGGATCACCGGGACATGCGCTCCGCGCGAGCGGTTACATCCCTTTTCCCATCACGGTCAAATGGGGGCTTCGCACGCGTGCTTGTCGCTATCCCCGGGTCGGTGGTATCGAGCTGGTGCCTAAACCAGAACTCAAGATCCATACGTCATGTTTGTCGGTATAGTGATGTGACAATTGGCATCCGGAGCGAGGGCTTGCCCTACAGCAAGGTATCCAAATGTAACCCGGTATCCTATACCAGAGTGGCATGGGTGGGCCTGGGGGTCGGGGATCTGCGGATGATACGGTGATTAGAGATTCGCGTGACTGTCTGATAGTGGGCATTACTTTTGTAGGGCGGTCTTAGCGGCCCCAAAAACCTTGCACCACGGGTTGAGTGTCCTGTGGGACATGTGCGTGCTGTAGGATGAGTACTTGAGTGTTCGGCAATCACCAGCACCCCGACTAAGGGCGCGTCTAGGCTGGAATCCAGCCTCGAATTCAGAGGAAGGGAGGGCGTAGGGAGGGTGTCGTCTCTAAGGGAGCGCAGGGAGGAGAGGGTGCCTCTGAATGGGCGCGTCCTCCAACTCCAAAAAGCAAAAGGGGGAGAAACTCTTTCATCCCCAATCTCGAAAGGCTGGCCAACTTGTGCGAACCCATATCCGCAAGTCTAAGCCTGGGGATCTTGCTCGGAAACGATCGCATAAGCAGTCATCACAAGGTGCGTGCGTTTTTTTCTTCCCCGGGAGTTTCGTTTAGTATCAGCGTTATCGAGCTGACTGACGTTCTCAGTCGATGTACTTGGGTTCTTGTACTCAGCGTTAACGCCAGAGGGTGAACTGTCTCTCGATGAACTCCACTTGACCGTCCGGGACATTTGACTCCAGAGATACGATAAGGACCTCGAGCAAGAACGTGCGAAACGACGGAAGGGCCGGCCAAAGTCTGCTAAGGAGATGCAAATGGAAGAATTGAAGATTCTGGAAGCCGAGGAGTACAGGACGGGTTTCGGTTAGTCTCTTCGGAACATCTTGACAATACCGAAGCAGACTGTAATCCACTCCCTAGAGGTACCTGACTTAACTCGTGAGATAAACGTCGAGCTATTCCGGGGTTAGGATCAGAAGGAAGCTGGATATCTTCAGATGCTGCGGTACATCAGGATATCGTGCACCGACCCGGAGAAAGTTGTCGTTTCGCGGCATGGTCGGCATCCTCGACTCCTCTCAGCTGCCAAGGCGGTGGCAGCGGAGACTACGACGAGCGGAAATACAGAGACGATGGATACTACGGGATAGTTATTGACGATGATAGAAACTGGGGTTCTTCACCCCGTTGAGTCCACTCGCCTTCATCCTGCCCGTTCCTCGCACCGACGCCGGTATGGATATGGAGTACCCACTCGTACGTGTTCACGGTTGCGAGACTACTGTGCTCAATCCCCTTCTCCCCCGGAACCCTGACCAGCCAGCCCGAACTTTCCAGTCTTCCAAAGCGACAGAACCGCGATGATTAAACCCCAACTACGCCGGGAACCCTTCTTAATAAATACCTCGCCTGGTGGTGTGAGTTAAATATTCTGGCGTGACCAGATTCGTGCTATCTACGACGCCGGATGATGGATCCACGATGGGATGGCGAAACTGAGCATAAGAAACAAAGTTCCACCCTCTCGACCCTGGCTGTAAGCTTAGAGCGCGGAGCTTTCCCCAATCTTCGATAGGTTCAAACAATGGATCACGGAATAAAGTGGGACAAGCGGGCGAGAAGGCATCTTCAATGTCTAGTTCGTCTAGTTTATGGTTGGCCTTTCTCACGGCAGGTCGATCACAACCCCAAATACAGACTCTCTACAAAGATGAACCTCCCTTCCACGACACTTCACCCTCATCGGAGTAGAACTCACAACATGCTCTCCAAACACACTCTCGCCCAAGACAACGAAGTCCTGGTGGAAAACCCGGCTCTCGGCGACGGGATTTAAAGCCACTTGTTCACCGACGCCGCGTCAATGCCACACTTATTTGTTCCGTCCCGCAGTTTTTGGAGGCGATTTTGCATGAGGCTCGCTAGAACTTGGAACATGGAGAGGCCCACGGTCCTGGTTTTGTTTATTATAACCGGGGTGAAACGTGCGCGCGCGTTTTCGACCTATCCATCCCTCCCCTCCTCAATTCGTTCCGCGCTACCCTGTCCCCGTTTCGCTCTACTCCCCTCACAACGTGAGTAATTCCTGTGCCTAGGACTGCGCCGCGGTCACTTATTGGCGTTTTTGTTAGGGGACGATGTTTAGTTTCCGGAGCCCCGGGGTCGCGGGACTTCCCCCATGTTCCTCAAAATCCACGAAGAGGTTCACCAAGCACATACGAAACACATCCTCTGCCTTCGCCGATAACATCTCGAACACCCTAAAGCGAGCGAGTCGCCGGACATTGTCGAACAATAAAGAGATCCACTCCGAACTCTGTCCGACTTGCGTCGAATACGTCCTCGATCGATCAGAGGATCCGGTCCACGATATTCACCTCGTCACCTCTCTTTCCCTGACCTTCGATGGGTTGTGTCCTCAGCAGGAACTTCACGTCGCGGAAATACTGTGTGTGGTGGGATTTTATCACCTGGAACTCATCGACGCTCAGCCACACCGCGCTTTTACGCGATACTCGCTGAGAGGGCACGGCACCACCTCGAGTACTTCGCCTGCAAATCTCCTCTCTTCGGTACCTTCTTTCGTTCCCTCTCCACCCAGCGACACCTGCTCAGATTCACGTATCTCAAGATCGCCAGATACCCAGACCACGACCTGGGTCCGTGGCCAAGAGGTGTTGCATCCTGTCCAGGCGTTATCCACGGCGGCACCGCTCCTATTACACTCACAATTGGACGACACATCTTTACGACACTTGGAGTACAATGGTGGTGGCTAGAGTTGAGAGAAGAGGTTCGAGCGATCGAGAAGATTTACCGCCTCGGACCACAATTGAGGTCACTACGGTTCGTATGGGGCGGCGGGGGGACGGGGACGTTCCTGGGACGTGACCAAGTTTTTCTTTATCGCGATGAATACCTCCTCCATCAAGTACATATACTTATCGGACATCAGCCGAAACGTGAGTGATTTTCCTCAGGCCTATTCAATATTCGCTACTCACAAGGAAGGTTTAATTCTAGACACTTGAGTAGTTTGTTACAGCGGGTCTTAGATACAAGACCTGGAAGAAGCTACAAACTCTTGTGTGGGTCCCAAACATACCACACGAAAACGACCTCGACGAACCCGAATCTCCCATATCACCAGTGTCGCAGACTTCGCTCCATTTCATCGGATTGTCGGACGCGACTAAGGCAGGCCATCCTCCTCGACCGAGAGCACCATCCATTGTTTCATCTTGGCACTCCACGACCTCCGCCGTCTCTTCCCATTCATCGACATCTCTTACCCAATCTACTTCATCCCGTAGGACACGCTCATCGTCGATTTCGGATATGAGCCACATCGACTCAAGCTTCCGAACCCACCGTACCGGGAAGGTTCGACGACAACATTTCCGAGCGTGTGGCGGTTAGCTCTGTGGAATTGGAACAGGATGGGATACGATCTGCTCGTGAGAACTACCGTTGGTGGTCTCGTGTGGAGGTATAATGTTGAGATTGATGAGGATGAGTGGTTGTCGGTTTAACGACCCAATGCTTGCTCCAAGGTTGGTTCGATACCAGGGTAATGATGCTAAATTGATTTACAGCTTGTATGTTGTTGGGTTTCCGGGTTATTATTCTTCCTCTGTCTCTTTTTCTCTCGCTCTCTCCCCTTGGACATGACCTAACTGTCGCGTTGCATCATAGTTTGTTCCTTATGTCCTTCGCTTTCTTCGTTCTCTAGCTTTCCTCCCTTTATTGTACCACCACATTGGCCAAACTCGTATACCGATATTCATAGACCGTATGCACTACCCGCGGGGGCCCGCCGAACCGTTGGACCTATAATAGTGACAATGCCCATCAAGAGAGGTGAGGACGCGCTAGCAAAAAGAGACATCTCGACAAAAGATAGAAACTTGAGCCCCGGAAGGGGGATACGAGGGAGGGTGATGACTCTGGGATGGATGTGGATACGGAGGAACCTTCCAGCAGTTCGGTGGTAGCCTAGCGGAGGATGTCGAAGGCGGCGTGGTAGAGAGCAGTGACGCGATTCTCGTGGGCTGGTAAGTTTTTAGCACTCGCAATACTCCTGGACATCCTCTTCGTACCTTCCCGGCTGGTAAGCATGTACTGGTCGCTTCAGTCGAAACCGAGGCGGGTGGACGGCCTCGATCGTCTCTCCTTCCGGTGTCGTCTCCAAGACATCCTCCCCCGAACCAGAGATAACAATTTCCACGTCCCGGACTCCCTGGCTGCTCACAATACAAGTCTTCCTCCGACGCATTCTTGAAACCACGTGAAGCACGGTCCTTTGGGGAGCTAGGAGGGTGTGGATGATACAGGGAGACCCATGCAACTCGGTGTGTGGACATATTCATGTCGGTCATTTCGGTTCCTCCGAATCCGGGCTCCGGGGTGATGATACGGCCTTTGGCGCCCGCCATGGCGGCTACAAGCACCTCAATCTACAGCCACGAACCACCTGGTTCCACAGCCCGAAGACGACTCCAAAATCATGTCCAACATTCTTCGAAAACGACGACCGACGACTAGTGAGGGAGGAATTACACCACATCCCCGTACGACACGTGGCCGTTATCGTAGTCCTAGCCACGCTGACTTCCTGCAGGAAAGAGACAACGTGTAATCGACGCTACGAAGGTGCTCCTGGACATCGCAAAGGAATCATCCGATTGGTTTCCTCCTCTCAAAGCGTGTTTGGGGGGCATTAGCGCACTTGTTAAACACCACGACGTATGTTGTGGCGAACCGCTCCGAGGCGCTGCTGACATGTCTCTTCCAGCAAAGCGAGGACGTCAAGGACACACTTGAGCAGCTTATCCCGTGGCTGAAGAAACTATTGGAGAGCCCGGCAAAGGTGGACCCCAGCGGAGATCAGCAAGAGGTTGAGAGACGCTCGCAGATGGCGAGGTTAGTATCAAATCAGCTCTCTCGCCACGAAAGACCAATCCTCTGTAGGTCCTTGGAAGATATTGCAGAACGATCGCAAGCCTTGTTGGCGAAGGGGAAGTTCACCCGGGTCCTCGATAAGTCGCAGGACGCTCAAGATGTCAGAAGACTCATCGAACAAGTTCAGCAGACGATCCTTATCTACCAGGTAGGTACCAAAACTTGTCGAGATCAGGCAGGCTGAACACGCCTGGAACAGATGTCACAACAGCAGTCGATAAATGATCAAATTGCTCAGATAACTGTAAGTTTTCCCTTATCATCTTCACCGTACGGGCTGATGGACAGTTGAACGAATAAAGACTTCCTTGGACGTGTTTTTGAAACTCCATGAGGTAAATCGATGACCTTGCGCTTCAAGACACCCTCTGACGCGTTGGCAGAAATCGCCAGGGATAAGAGGAAAGATCGAGTCTGCCCTTGCGCGGTTGGGTAGACTCGGAGCAGGAGTGGGTGTCACGGGCAACGGTGACGAGTCCGAGCGACAAACGGTCCTGTTTGAGTGAGCACCATCCATCCATTGTGAGCGGGCGTCGCGGCTGAACACATCCCAGCGCTCTTGAAGGGATCAAAGACGAGTTGCAGTCTCTATCTCATCGCTCCAGCGCTCCAGGGTACCAGGAAAATGAGGTGGATGTGGGTGCTGTTTGCAGGCTTGCGGAGGGGATTAGAGAGTCCATCATCGAGTACCAGGTCAGTACTGACCTCAAGACACTTCGTCCGTCGCTGGATGTCTGCTGAGGTCGCACGCAGTTCGCACAACAGAAAGCGTTATATGAGCAAAATTGTAGATTGATTGTATGTCCCTGGTTGTATTGTTTGACTGCACACCAGACGTTAACCCGCTGTTATAGGATGCAGGTCAGGCGCATTTGTATTTTTCCCTGATACACACTCATAGATGAGTAGCCGAATTGCTGGTACTGAACCAGTGTCGCCGCGCTCAAGGGGCTGGATACCAACACCACGATCGCCAGGGGTGCCTCAAGGGAACCCGAGAGAGCGTGTTGAATGAGATCGAGGACTGGACCGAGGATTTTAGCAAGTCTCCAGTCTTCTGGCTAAACGGGCTCGCCGGGACAGGGAAATCCACCATCGCGCAAACTATCGCAGAGAGGGTCCTCGCAAACGGTCACTTGGGAGCATCGTTCTTCTGCTCCAGAGCCTTCGAGGACCGCAGCGATCTCCGCCTCATCTTTCCCACACTGGCATTCCAGCTTGCACAAAAGTACCCAGGGTTCCGATCTTTGCTCATACCGCTCCTCCAGTCGAATCCGGACATCTTCCGCGAGTCGCTCCACAACCAGATGCAAGAGATTCTTCTCAAACCACTTCTATCGGCGAACATCTCCACTGTGATCGTGATCGACGCCCTCGATGAATGCAAAGACGAGGACCCAGAGTCTGCGGTCCTCCTCGTGTTGGGCGAGTCGATTTCCAAGTTTCCCGGAGTCAAGTTCTTCATCACCAGCAGACCGGAGACGCACATCTCACGCGGGTTCCGTGGCCCGTTGTTAAGGGAATGGACAGAGACCTTCATTCTCCACCACGTCGAACCTCGCATTGTCCACAGCGACATTCGTCTCTTTCTCAAACACGAATTATCCAAACTTCCCGACCGACCCGAGGATTGGCCAACGGACGAACAGGTCGATTCGCTGTGTCAAAGGGCAGCCGGTTTCTTCGTTTACGCCGTTGCGACAGTCGGTTTCCTCAAACACAAATTTAAATGTCCCTCGAGCCGACTCGACGTGATCATGAAATCTCCGGAAAGCACGGCCTACGAAGGGAAGGCGGAACTGAAGGTGTACGCCAGCCTCGACTCCCTCTACACGTCGATATTTCAAACGGCCTTCTGTAAAAATGATGCCGAAGACGATGCGATGGTCCGCTCTGTGTTGAGCGGTGTAGTCCTCGTCACAACTCCCCTCTCACCATCAGCAATCGTCACCCTGACAGGCTTTGAGCGCAACGAGGTCATGCTCCTTCTCGAGTCGGTTCAATCGTTGTTAATACTGCACGACGATATCAACCACCCTGTCCAACCGTTCCACAAGTCCTTCCTTGACTTCATCGTAGACCCCACCCGGTGCAGTGACCCACGGTTCTACATATCCCCCGACTATCAGATCGAACTCTTCCTGCGCTGCCTCGAGCTCATGGATAAATCACTGAAGAAGAATATCTGTTCAATGCCTGACTATGCCCTTAATTCCGAAGTGGAGGATCTACAGAGGAGGATCGAAGAGAGCGGTATTCGCGGGGCTCTGGAATATGCATGCAGATCGTGGCACAATCATCTCATAGTGAAAGCCGACCGGACTGCAGACATGGTTTCTGCTCTACGTCATTTTCTGGAGGAGAAGTTTCTCTTTTGGTTGGAGGTATTAAGTATTCTTGGTGCTGTGGGTGACGCGGTGCGCGCGTTGAATGTAACTATACAATGGCTGAGCGAGGTGCGTCCGGATTTGTGGCTTGTTTACGTGGTCTCTCAATATTGACGCAAAGTCAGATTCAGGTCTCCATCGACATTAACCCCATTTTCAAGACTGCCATAGACTTCCTCCGCTTTGTGACCATGTTCTTCGAAGTGATTAGCCAATCTGGACCCCACATCTACCATTCTGCACTTCAGCTTGCCTCCCCATCATCCATGATTCGGGAGCTGTATACTCACCAGGGCTACTCCCCCATGTCGAAGGTTGTGAATGGGATCGCTGCCTTAGAGGATTCGTGCATGGCAAGTGTTAAAATGGAAAATTTTAGAGGTGTTTGGTCACCATGTGGCCGATTCATCGCAACCTACTCGACGCACCACAGGGTTGGCACGGTCGATGTCCGTGATTCGAACACCCTGGAGGTGGTGTCTACCCTCAAGCCCCCTGTTGGTTACTCCGAATGGTGGAACAGGCCAGTCGCCTTTTCACCTGATGGACATTTACTTGCTGGTGGCTATTCCGGGTAAGGAAACCATTCCATCGGTTGTTTCCCCATATCCACATCCATACTAACTCCACACCCAGCTTTTCGGACAAAGCTAATGTTGTTGTTTGGGACATCCAGACGGGCGTTGTCATCAAGGATTTCATGATTGATACCCCAGACATTGAAGAAATCGCATTCTGCGGGAGCCAAAGAATCGTTCTCATCCCGTACGAGACCCTCCGCGTGTATGACGTACTCGAGGGTGTGCAGGTATCTGAGGGGGACCTCCTGCCGTCCTATGGTTGCGATCTGCTTACCCACTGGGGCCACGGGGACTCTCTCATGCTTGCCACAAGTTTCGAAATCGATGGAAAGATTGCGATCAACATTCAGGACCTCCGACCAACCTCAAGCCCTCCGTTTATTGTGACCGAGTCGTTCTTCCTCTCACCTCATGACGGAACATTTTCCTTCTCCCCGGTTTCCTTCCACGCATCATTTCTCGACACCCGGGAAGCCGTCATACTCGATGTTCGGGACTCAAAAATCCTTTTGCGAATAGATGGAACAGTTGGACAATACTGCGAAGGATCAGAACGCTTCTCTCCAGATGGGCGCTTCTTTGCATATATGACGTGCTACGATGAGATTCACGTCTGGAAGAACACATCTACCGGTTATGTACCCTGGAGTAACTTCGTGTCCCAGTTCCCGGGGCTCCATGGATTTGCGTTCTCGCCATCCGCAATCTCAATCTTAAGTTGGGGTAGCAATGGAATCGAGCTGCTGGACAATCATCTCCGCCCCCCATCCCCCAAAAATACCAGGCACCGCCGTAGAACCGGAGCCCACCTGGTGGTATATTCCGCAGACGGGACACGCATCGCAACTGCACGGCCCCGAGAGAGTGTTGTCACCATCCTTGACCCTCTTTTGGATGCCCCGCAACGATACATAAACACAAACATGCGGATTCTGGAAATCAAGATTTTCGACAACGTTCTCTTTGTGGCGGACGAACACGAGCTCGTCAGCTGGGGCCTTGGGGTGGGGGGAACGGGGCACGATGCTCACGGTGTCAGGAGGGCGACTATTGATAGGATCTCGGCTATTGGAGCTAGCGCGAGGGCTTGGTGGTTTAAACTATCCAACGATTGCTCCCAGATCGCCGTCGCCGCCGAAAGGACGGTCTCCTTGTACGATATAAAAACTCAAGAAATTCTCAATGAATGTACGATGGAAAATATGGGTCAGGGCTATCTCGAGGGATGTACGGTGAAAAATATCTGGGGCATGCGGTTCTCTCCTGACGGACGCCAACTGTGGTTCCTCCTTGGCAAGGGCGAAATTGGGGCACTCGGCCCTCACTATTGCGCGATGTTGCATATAACAGAAGATTGGCGCTCCGCTGAGGTGACTAAGGAGCTGCTAGAGGACGGATGGTCACGGGATAGTAATTTTCCACCTCCTGGATATCGCCTTCGGGTTGGGTCCAGGTGGGTTGAAGGTCCCGGAGGCAGAAAGCTCTTGTGGTTACCCCCAAACTGGAGGACGGGGCACATGACTGAAGCGATGTGGGATGGTCATTTTCTGGCCTTGGTGGATGACCGCCACCCGGAGCCCATTATCATTGAGTTCAGACCTCAGCCCCCTCTCTCTCATTCGTGTCCAACTCATTCATCAAATCCATAGTACCCCATCCAAACACTTTCGCGCCTAATCACTCGACCTCACTACTACTGCCTCTTGTCCTTCTCTAACTTTGAACTGCTTCTTTCACTCCGAGCTACCTTTTGGCTCCCTATATACTCTACGCGATTAAAACCTTGTATTGGTACTACACCCCGTAGAGGTGCTGCAGTTTACCCCCTGCTTCCGCTTGATGCTTTGTCGAGTCCAACCGTGTGCTCTCCGAAAAAAGGATGGATTCGAATGTGTCCGTCTGAACCACTGGGATATCCAGCACGACATCGTGGCTCATTCCAGCGCTGACCTTGGGTCACCGTGCCGAAGGATGGGTCGGAACGAATGTTGTATGAAATTGACATACGGGAGGTACTGGATCTACGGCACCAGCGAACTCGGCCATTGCACCAACGACGATCCGACACCATTCACCTTTCTCGGGATGGTTGTCTGGGGTGAAGCCGTTCTGTACCTGGCCGGACACGCGAAGCATCGCTTGCACGGGAACTCCCTCGTCTGTTTTAGAAAACTTTTCGAACCCGTCCTTCGACATGAAACCGCAGTCGACCAGCACTGTTGTACCATCAGAACAAACGAGCGGGGTGACAATATTGTAAGCTGCGGTACCATCTTGCATGCGTGGTCCGACGATTATCATGCGATCGTAGTCCTATTTCCCACTCATGAACACCATGTGGTAGATGAACCCCGGGATGACCGAATCGCTGGACTGACGGACGGGTTCGTTCGTTCAACGACTGGAAAGTGTGCCAGGGGCGGGGGTGCACACTGCTGGTCTTCGGGGGCAACATCGGGGTTTCTCGTCTCGGATATGCCATGGGGATGAGACCAGGACCAGGAGCCAGTGATGACAGACCCAGGAGGCCGGGAACAGGTCCATTTCTGGCAGCACACGGACAGTAGAGTGGAACGAGTTTGCGCGACGTCTCGCAGGGACGAGGGCATCCTTGATTCCTTGCTCGTAGAATCGGGCCTAAATACACGGTAAGCGACGAGAAGCGGAGAAAAGCCAACTACACACCTCCTCGAGAGTTAAACCAAGGGGTCTGTGCTGGCCGGCAGATGTCAGTCAAAGCGGGTAACGCGGGATGGCTCGATGAACGCGACAGACGTTAGTCACTTCCGCAAGATGTCCCGCAGTTCCCGAACAGTCAATCCGTCGCCTGGATAAGCGTTGCCCGTCGATTGCAATTTATTGAGGTGGGGCCGAAAAAACGTGAACGCGGGACCGGGAGGTCCAGCGTCTAATTAACGTACGCCAAAAGCCGTGACGAGGCTGCAGATACCTGCGGATACATATCTCCCAGAGTTAAATAATCTTTTAATTGGGGTCTGAGTGGCGATGTGCCTGCAGATCTCACAACCACTGGCAGAAATTACAAGTGCCTGGAGGTACCGTCCAGGCACTTCGAAGGCGGAATCGCCCCGGATCGCTCCGGGGAGGACGGAACGTACGACATACACCGGAGCACGTTGTTCGTGCGTGGTTGCATATGTAAGGCCCGACTTGAGATGTTCCTGGTGCCCCACCGGGCGCGCGCTACGTAGGATGCAGCGCAAATGAGCGGAATTTTTAAAGAGTTCTTAGCACAGCTACTACTATGGTAACTGTTTGCTTAACTCTGCAATGAAAAGTGTTAGTGAGGTGCAGGAGCGTCCGTCAGCACCCCCAATATCTGGCTACTGGGACGCGCGGACCTGAGTGGACGTAGTCCGTGGGTTGCATTTTACGAGACCGAAGAAGATATCAACAAGTTTTTAACCACGGCGAACAAGTTTCTAACGGAGTGGGCGCACTGTGGTTAGCAACAGGTGGAAATAGTTGTTAATAAACACACCGGTGACGGACGGGTTAGAAACTGCGGTTTTTGGCCGCACCCTAATACGGGCTAGCCTTGATGCTCCGGGGTGCTCGTCTTCATCACTCTTCGCGTTCTTCCTGCCGGTAGAGAAACCTATGGTAGGACCCTAATGATCCCAGATACGTCTGCCACACCATGGATTAAACAACATTGTCGCCGGACTCATCCTCGTCCCTAAAGGCGGCTTTTGGTGTGGATACCACGCTCTTCATCGTAGCCTTTGGAGGGGCAATGCGAGTCTAAGGGCCTTGAGCGAGGTTCCACGTCCCACTTGATGTTCCCGTCGCGTGCCTCTTATGGGGAGTCGGCTGCCCAAGGCGCTCTGCAGACCACTTCAAGGCCTATCGGAGGCGAGCCAATGGGTGAAACAGTTTGGTGATTGGGGGACCGAGGTCGCGAAGGGGTAGGGCAGCTGATGGTCTGAGGAAGAAACGATTAGGCATTATATACCTTCATCTCACATTCTATCGGAACGAAGGTGGGGAAGAATGGAGACGGGGAAAGGGATCAAATCGGGGCGGTTTCGCGTCTCAGAGATTGACCGCGTCCAGTCGAGAATGGAGGAGCCGGTCAGTCCTCCACTGCCAAGGGCGTAACCGTGAATAATGCCCCCTCGACAGTGATCCTGATGTCATCCAGCTCGACCGGGAGACCGATTTGCCCGTGAAATGGGATCGGGCCTCCCGACCGATGACGCATTTCTGGCGGCGAGCCATCAGCGAACCGACTGCCTGACTCCGCTTGCTCCGCGGCGACGATAAACTCGATTTTGAGTTGAGGTGTTGAATCTCCGTAGCACCCGACTCGATCACCCCGCAGACGAATGACACCTGTACCCTAATAATTTGTTGTGCCTCCTGATCCTTCGACCTCCTAGGTACCGACGAAAGAAGGTATCGGGGAAGATAATGGACACCACGGGAGAGGTCGGTGCTGATGCGAGTCCGCGCGGTGTTGTGCTGGCCGATGGCACCATGTGGCGTACCATTAGCCTCGTCACATGACACATGTGGACCCATAAAAATCTTATTGGCCCGGCAACCCGGCAAGCACCATCGGGCAAAACCGAACGGCCAATGGACACATCGCTATATGGCTACAACCGGTGGCTTCGCCTAGCTTTAGCTTCTGGTGTTGGGTTTTTGCCAGTGGCGGCTCAACACTGCTTCTCCGAGTTCCCAATGTTTGTCGTTTTTTGTGTTGATAATCGGCCTTGGCCTTTCCCACTGTGTACGCGTGCAACTTCTCGCGTGGAGAGGGGTCACACGGACGTCTATTGGGCCCCCGTGTTATCCCCGCGGTCGTGGAACATGGAAGTAAGGGAAATGAACCCATTGTTATCACCACAGGTGCAAAGGCCCAGGTAATTATCATTCGAGTGCAATCTTCCACGAATCAGCTCTCAGTTTACCTCCAACATATCTCATGGCCCAACGCATATCACGACTAGCGGCAGGAGCGCTGTGTAAAGGTAATCTCGACACACGCCATTCACTCCGTTTCTTTAGATCTGTTTCCTCTACCAATGGCTGTTGATATTTTCGTGCCAATTTTCCCGCGATTCTTGCTCTTTCAGAAGATTCGACCCCCACAATACCATCCGCCGGGTGAGTTTTCATTCGAGCGTCCGGCTTTTCATCCCGTTTCTTGAACACTGATGTCGAGTGCAGCATATCGAGAACCGATGGTTCTGGGAATATTCCTCGTTGGCCGGTGTCTTGAAATAGTAGAAAGTTAGTTCCTCCTCGAACACGGTTTCACCCCTGTCCTCGACCCTACCGTCCCTTAGAACCGGGAGGTATTCTCTCGACCAGCACGTACGTTCCTCGATTCCCTTCATGGGAATCGGAATGACCTCGCTCCTACGCTCTTTGACGCCTCTGGAGGCAACCCATCCAGCCAAATTTCGAGGTGGCCGTTCAAGATGTCAGACGAGAGACAGCTCCGGAACTTCGAGTACGATGGGCGCGTGTCGCTCCTGCAAGATGTCTACCTGCTGCCTGATGGTCAATCCGTCGCCTGAACAAATATCGACGCATAAGTGTTGTGATTGGAGAAGAGTCGAACTCACGTGAACAGGCGTCGACGTGGGGGTGAGGGGGGATGATACGTGACGTGGAGCGAACACTTTCAGGATGGACAAATTGACACCACGACCGCGACACGGGCAAACGGGAACAGGATCGCCAGCCCGGCAACTGCCGGTCTATCCAGTTTTCTTCCCATCTTGTGCGTTCTGTCTTCGATCAAAGCTATGAAGTTGGACGCCACGGACCCACGATATGTCACCTCCGAGGAGTTCCGCGTCTTGACCGCCGTACGAAACCACTTCTGGTCATCTTGCAGAGTTGTAAAAAAGTAATTGATCGCTGGCCCCGCCAGGTCGAGATGGGTTCCAAAAATCACGAGATCGTGCCGACCGCTCTGATCGTCCGGATTTCCGGGCTCAGAAACGGAGGTGTTAACAAGAACCTCGGTGAGCTTTCCAAAAGGAGCCTCGTCGCAAGGGTCAGGAACGCCAAATGTGAGTGTTGACTTGTAGAAAGCGTCCGAGAAAGCGACGTCGTTCGATTTCTACTGAGCAACGAACCCCCAGGTTATCCTTTCCAATCGCTGTTGATTCACCGCCGGTGATTAATTCGTTCTTGAACACCTCCACCCCCACACGCTCGTTCTCCGCTCAAAATATTGCACAACTGCTCATGACGTCACCAGGGACACGGCCTTCGTAGACACAAGCTGGCACATGCCGAGATCCCCACGTAGACCCCACGGGGGGATTTTAGAAAAGAGGTTGCATCAGGCCCGGTTTTTGGATCTCGACGAGGTTATAAAGGAGCACGAGTTTGGTTTGAAGTCTATGATCCCCGACCCGGAGGTGTTTGCCAAGTGTTGTGGTGAGTGCTACGGGTCTACTTCGGTCCCTGCTCCACGTTCAACTTCCACGACTGATACAATTCGTCACCTCAGAACGTTCCGGGATCTTAGGGTCACCCCCCATTGTCCTGTAATGCCAGACCCTGCTTGCGGCACCGACATTTGAACTTGCCTCCGCCCCAGGTATGACACCCACGCAGTATTCTCCTCACCTTGAGCTCTCTTCACGTTCCGCGCGTTCGGCCACACAAACTCGAGCGTGTTCGGTGGCGGCTTGCCAGCCTGGGAATTGACTTGAGTGTCGAAGAATCTTCCCATCCACCCCCCACCCCTCAACCAGCCCGGTACTCTCCTCTTGATAGGAGTGTCATATGGCAGGGTCTTTCGTGCTGGATTCAGATCTTGTGTTCAGTGCAACGACCTGAGGTCTAGGCTATGAAGAACTCCAAGTTCGATTCGACCTCTGAGCTCGTCCTCGACGTTCGCTCTCGCGGGTTTGTTCCGCATCGCACGATTCACATGATTAGGTGATTTTGTTGGTGTGGATGCGGAGGATGCGATAGATTGCTGCGCGACGTACCAGGTGCCAGCAAATTCGATCATTTTCAGTGCTGAATGTGAGAGGAAGTGCACTTCCGTGCACCCCCTAAAACCAAGCGCCTAAATTTGGCGGAGGAAACCGGCGTGAAAGATATAGCGCTCAGAAGTGATCACGACTCTCCCTGATGGCTCCAAACAATCGATTGCTGGGTGGAAATAGCGAAGGGATCACCTTGGCACTGCCGAGGGGGTAGGATTGCTGGTGGGGAACAGTTGGCGGAATGGTGGACCCGGGGGGTCTAGATCTGGCGCGCCGAGGTGAGCAGTTGCGTCTCCGCCGTAGGCCGAAACGTGGTTTGCGGTCAAAGGATGGCACTGGTCCCCACAGAGAGGTGTCTGGAGCCCGGACCGAAGGCGCGTCTACGTGGCGACCGTTCATTTCGCCGGAGATCCGCGTATTCTCCTTTCGGATAGCTGTTCTACTGCAGCACGTTGTGCTCACTAATAAACCTGGTTTTGGGGACGGCCACTCAATTACCTAGACAGCCCGGAGCCTGTTGTTTTTTTGACATGATCCGCGGCGATCAGAGCTACTTGTTGCGGTCACGTTGTGGAATGAAGCATCGTAAAGCGATGAGTAAGCTGGACGATCACTTTTAGGATGAAATGGAGGATCCGCCTAGGACGTGCCTCCAACATGGGGTCCAGCTTAGCACGATGTGGCCGTATGCGCACGCCCAGGCGACTGCCTTGTTTCCTTGTGATGGCCGCAGAGCCACCCTTATAAAGGGTCCTAATCCTTGGGTTTGAGAAAGGGCCTCAAGGTATCCGAACCACATCACGGCGATTCGCCGATACTCAGTGTCGAGAAGTATTGTACATGCTCGAGTAGAACGAAAAGCACATGAGAAGATAGGTCATTTTAAGAATCCGAGGGTGGTTTCATCAGACCAGGCGTCACGATCGCATCGGCGTCCTCCTCTTCTCGGGCTCTGCTCCGTCTGAACGGGTATGTGGGAGCCAAAAAAAAAAAAAGCGACGAAAGACCCCGCCAGAAGTTTCAAAGTTATCACGGGCCCGACCGGAGTGCAGCGGAGGATCGGACCTCAGTTTCCTCGCGGATTTGTTTTTGACCTCGTGGATATGTGTTTGACCCCGCGAATCTGCTCTTGACCTCGTGGATCTACTCTGACAAGACGGGGATTAAGTAATACATACGCTGTCTAAATGAAATCAGGCTGCATCAGTAAACGTGGTGGGAACTTATTTCTCACTTTTTGTCAAGGAAACGAGTTAAAACTTCACGGACTCTTCCCAATTGGCATTCCCCATCCCGCATCAGATTTGCAGTGGTGAATACAGGAGGGCAGCATCGGTCGTGCCGGACCGTGGGGAAAACTGATTACAAATTCGTGTTCGATCGGACGGAGAAACAATAAGACCCCTTCTCGGAGATCTATTGCTTCCGGATTCTAGCGCCTACATCACGAAAACAGTGTTTTCGCAAAGTGAGAAAGTCGCACGAAGTGTAAAAAGGCGGGAAGATGGGTGGAAGGTACCGGTAAGGGTTAAGTCACCCGCCGCCGAAAAGTGTCCCAAAGCAACCAAAGTGGCCAAAGTGGCTGGGCGCTCGAAAGCTTCGAACTGGACGGCCTTCAGAATTGGCCCACATAGCACACACGTGGGATCCCGCTGCTCGACTACGTTTGACCAAGTGTGCGTCCCTCTGGCGTCCCTCTGCCTTCTTTCCTCCAAACCACTGTGATCGTGGTCTCCCACCTGCGGTACCCAGCCACTCTCCCACCTCCAACACACCCCATGTCACCCCAACCACCTCTACCAGCCACCAACTCAAACCCCACCATCAACTCGGACTGCACCATCGACTCGACATACGTCAAGGTACTACACCCAAGGCAACACACAACCCGGAATTTCTGTCTTCAAATAATAACCGGCTACGCACCCGCCAACTACAAGGCTCGTAGTCACGTCTGACCATATCCCCCAATGGCCGGTTCTCCTCGACTACCACGCTGCGACCCTCGGCACCTCTAGTCCTCCCTCCATGTTGCCGCCCATCACGCTGGGCGATGTCTTGTACGCGATCCACTAGACGATGCAAACCCAGATCACGCACAGAGAGTGGGCAGAGTTGGACGAGAGGGAGGAAGTTGCAGTCGGAAAGGCGTACCATTCACTCGTTGCCTCGTCATATCCCCATGGTAATCACCGGTTAGTAGCATGATCTCGCTGTAGTTAGTCACAATACGTAGCATAGTATCCTGGCAATATATTTATTTGTCCCCCCGAGGCCTGAAGTAAACCAAATTGTCCGAAAGCAGCAAAACAGGTAGTGGCTTTTGTTCACTTCGGCCATCTTTGAAGCACTTTGAAAGAGCTCTAAAGTGGAATCGTCTCTTTCAAGTGCTTCAAAAGCGGCATGAAACTTTGGGAACTTTGATGCTTTCGATCACTCAAAAGTCCTCGAAAGTGAATTCTGTTTCCGTGATGCCTACAGCGGGCCAGTTTATGTTCCGCTTGCAAACTCAGCTCAGCTCAGCTCAGTTCGCGGTAACATTACTTGAGCTACTTTAGCAGTTGGACTGTTAAACATCGGCATCAATCGCTCCCGCGTCTAAGCCGCATCATAAAAGACCTGCCCCCGGCAGTGTCCAGACAGATCCCGAAGTCCATCGCTGGAGCCGAGTACCTGACCATTCACTGGCTTCTCTGGCCATTCCTCCTTCGTGATGCACGATACACGCGCGGGCAGGGGCGTCGCACACCGAACGCCCAAAGGGTTTCCTGCCTGTGAACACATCTATCACGAGCGTCCCAAACGCGAAGATATCCGTCGGGTTGGGTGCAACCTCGATAGCCAGGAGCCCCCGACCGCTTCTGAAGGTCGGTGTTTTCCCGACATACTTGCGTGTGCATAGAGTTGCTCCCGGTCAACTCGAAGGCAATCCCCGACTTTCACTGCTACTGTTTCATGCGACGGGGAAACCATTTCTAGAAGACGAGAAAAAACCGAAACGAAGGGCCTACTATCACCACAGACACGAGGACCCTACGGATCCTCAAAGACGACCTCCATCGGATCCGTCCCTCGTTTCATCAGCCACACCCCTCGATTGGAGGACCCTTTCGCCACGACGGCTCCTGCCCACCCGATTGCCACCAGATGCACTCCCCGTATAAAACTCTCAACCAACGGCTTTGAAAGGTTTCGGTTCAGTATATCTTCAACTCCCTCTCATCCCCTCCTGCAAGTGTAGATTCACTCACATCGATGATTCCCTTCTCCCGCCCCTCCAGGGGATCCGGATCCCACAATCCGGCCGTCTGGGTAGGTTCTCGCTCGAGCGACTGATATCTCTGGAATGCTGATGGGAAGCGTAGGCCATCCAGAACCCATGGTTCCGGAAACATTCCTCGCTGGCCGGCGCCTTAGGAGAACAGGGCGTCCGTTTTTCCTCGAACACGATCTCGCTCTATTGCTGACCCCGCCATTTCTTAGAACCAGGAAGTATCTCCCGCTACCCAAACGTCCCTCGATGCTCTCGATGGCGATCAAGCGCACAAGCCCATCCTTGTACCCTCCGGCATCGCTGGCGGTCATCTTTACCAGCCCATCCCTGGAGTGACTGTTCAAGTTGGACCGGAGACAGGACCGGAGTCGGATAACAGTAGCCACGACTACGGATGCGGATACCGGCAAGGAGACAGTGATACTAGTGGAACCAACAACGACGACGGGAACGACACCGATTTCGGGGCGATCGCCAATCTTCACGGTGATGTTCCTAAATTCTGCCGAGTAGGAGACTGCCACTACTGGCACACGGAGCCCAAGCAAGTCAAGCGACACCGGGACAGTCACTTCTCGGACCGCTACAGTTATAGGTGTCCAAACAAAACAGGAACCTGCCGCACCCCGGGGTGGGATTTCAGGCGGAGCGACGCGGTCATTGTGCATTGCAGGGGGTCCCTGGAATGCAGCAAGGCCCTAGAAGACAACGGTGGAAAACCCCCGCGCCAGGGGACTCCTGCGACCGAGGAGGATTTGAGACCAGAAGATCGGAGGTTCCACATCCCCTACGAGAGATTCGACGGGCGGACTGGACGTGGCAGAGGGAGAGGTCAGTTCTGACGATGGGCGTTTGCATTCACAGCACGCAGGGTCCAGTCCCTAGTTATTTGATGCATGGGCTCCAGTATTCTTCTTTTACACGTCTCCGACTCGTATACATGACTTCATGAACTTGATATTTAGTATGTGTACCAGATACATCAGGACACGAACAGACTTCGTTCTCCCTATCTCGAGTTCTCCCCCCCGCGCGGTGCAGCAACCGCCCTCCATAGGACCCGATCCACTGGCTGAAGCACATTAGTTTGATCTCGAGCGCTAGGGTCGCTATCTCACAGTCCTTTGCCCGGCTGAGTAGGGATACATCGCCCGTAGTAAGCAGATTTGGATATCGATTGAGGGGGAGGGGTTGGCGAACCAAAGGATTGGTGCTTATGGAGCCCAAGAGGATGAATTAACGTGGGGAAAACCTCGAGTCCCCGTCCGTTGGCCTTCCAAAACCGCGCCGCATGGGTCGCGGGAGATCGTGGGAGTCCAACACCCAACGTCCACGTTCAGCAGCGTAATTTTACCACCGGCGCTTTGCAAGGCCCTTTGTTGGGATACGAAACGTGATTGTGCCTTCAGCCGATAACGCATCCCCGGTGGGCCATAAGTGTCGGCGAGAAGGCGATCGGTCCGAGTACCCGGCAGACGGACTCTTGCTAGTGGCCTGGTAGAATCCGTACCCTATCAACTCGTCGTGCCTCGTGGATCTTTGACTGCCCAGGTGCCGACGAAAGGTCGTTTTGAGGAGGATGTTGTACGCCACGGGAAAGGTCGGTGCTGGTGCGCTTCAGCGTCCATGTTTCCAAAATTTATCGTCACTTTTACACAGATAGCCAGCCTTTCCTACTGCGTGCGTGCAAAACTTTTCGCGCGGAGGAGGATCCTACAGACCTCTATCAGATCCGTGGCCAACTTGAAATAACGGGGGTGGATCATACCCAAACAAGAAAACCGACGAACGACTGGGTGAACACCGGCACTGTCATCTACTCGTATCGGTACTTCCCTCACCACACCACTTGACTCGCACTCGATTCGTCTCTACCGCACGAAACGTTGGACCACGTCACCGCTGCAATGTTGCACAAACGCACGAAAAACTCACCTCCCCTGTTTTGTGGCCTGATCTTGTACGCTATCATCTCGCCTACACGTGTTCCGTGTCCCGCATTGTTCACCGCCGGTTTTGTGGACACGTTTTGCAGTGCGGCTTCGCTTATATCACAACGGACTAGGGCATTTCAAGATCAGCACATATGTTTGTCCCGACCCTTCGTGCGACTCTCCCAAGCGGAGGCCTTGAAGAAACATTTCTGGGCCCTTCTCTCTTTTCGAGCAACAGCTCGGTATTGATTGGATAACATTCACCGAGATCCAAAGGGAGTGCACACTTGGAAGGACCCGAATAGAAAGTGCAGTCATGATTTCATCCGGTAAGGGAACGTGACCACATCGTTCCGACAAGGGTGGAAAAGGGGGGCTGCATTGTAATGGGACGAAAGATAGGCTGTGGTCCGGGCGGGTTCAGTAGTCGGCACTTGTTCTGTATCGGACATTTCTTACGAATAACGCCCTTCCCGCCCTCCGGTCCTCCACACAACACACACCCACCTCGTCTCCATCTCCTGAGGGCTCTACCGGGATAGCGGGCCAGGGACCAATAATGGATATATTGTAGACCCCGCTCCCATAGTAGACGCGGGCAACTGATGACCGGCTCCTCAGCGCCAGGATGGGGCCGGCTGGTTGTCATATTCGAGAGGCATAGCTCATTCGCTGTAACTCATTGATCAGCTTGGGGTATGATGCTTCAGTGTCGGAAAATTAACCTTCCTCCCCCATGACAACAACAACTAGTGCCTCTGCGTGAGGATTGATCCCAAACTCCTGAATAGCGTCGTCGGGCAGTGGGATCTTCTACTCCTCCCGTGGTATCCCTCGTGAAACCGGTTCGAAGGACAGGAACTCGACGAACTCTTCTCTGCCTGGACACCCGTCCTAGCAGCGGACTCAATGACTCGGTTCGCTCAGGTTCATGCCAACCAAATATAGGGTAAGCGTGGACGACATCGGGAGGGAAATCAGTTACCTATTTCATCACCCCCCGCCCCCTCCATGAGCGCGGCGGTACCGCCGAATGGGTCTTCAGCAGTGTAATTTGCGGGATCAAGAGGAGCCGGAGACTGCCGGGTCAGTGTCAGTGAAGACGACTATGACAGTCCCGATTTCGACGGGCCGGCTCGATTGCAGACATTTGACTTTAACTGCGCTGGCCGTGTCATAGAGTTCAGTATTGGAGCCCCCCCCGGGTCCGTACGAACATCTGGGACGCGACGGGGGGATGTAACAGTACTGCATTATGCACTCCGGGTATTCTTATCTTCCTTCTCGCCCTGACGGAGAGAGGAGTCTGATTCGCACGTCCATTGGAATTTCTAGAATTGATGCGACGTTAGGTGGAGTTGCCAAGGTCTCCAAATTTCTTTGGTCTATTGGCGTAATTGAAGGCATTGTCGGCGCTTTGAACGAGGGCCCGTGTTGTATAGAACAAGGCGCCTACACGCGACCCAGTATGCTCTATCCATCAGCAATGTGCTTGCCAAGCAAGCGAGTCGGGCAGAAGATCCTGAACGGAGAACCCAACACTTAGACTCGAGATCCGCTCCAAAACCGAGTCGATTGCCTTGTCGAGCAACAGAAGGGGTGGGATTGCTGAAGCGTTGAATGTTGATGTCGTGAGTAGCAAAATGGTCGAAGACCCGTGTGACTGTCTGTCTATTTTCCATCCCTACCCTCATCGGCCCCTCATTGGCATTCGAGTCGATGGTATTGAGGACACAGGTAAGAATCGGTATCGCTGGTACCTCAATAGAACGCAAGACAGATACCGTCAGGCCACCAAAAAAAACTGCGGCGGGATTGCGGCCAGATAACGCCCATGTGGTCAGTGCGTTTCGGCACTTGTAGCCTAGGTACAAGGCAATTGAAAGCAATTCTCTCCGCTCACTGAGTCCAAGATCTGGTTTTGGATCTCATGTGAGGCTGCAGAGATGTGCTCAAGCATCGATGTAGTGTCGGCTAGCATTTAAAACTCAGATCTCCAGAATGTCTGGCTCGAGACTAATGAACATGTGCTCTGGTGGAATCGGCCGAGTCGTTCCGAAGCGGATGAGGCGTGTACTGGTCGCACCGAAGTATGTCGATCGTATATACAGAGCCTTGCATATGTGTGTGAACAGACGGAGAAAAAAAGTGTTGTTTGTCAGTGTTTGTATGTGACTGATCGTCACCCGCCAGAGATCTCGGGCGACACCGAGACACTAGTAATGTCGCAAATGACATGTCTGCGACATACCGGATACCGGCCATAATATAGATCGTTCGACCAGTGTTGGTCCAACTGGTGCCCAACCATGATGGCATTGGGCAGTATTTGGCCAATGTGGCTTTCGTCGATGAAAACGAAGTAGTCTGGGTTGTTGTATTGAGCCATTTCCACCTCCCGACATGCTCGAACCATATCGTCTCCTTCCAACACCCTCCTCGATATCATCTTCCAGGTGAAATCCCTCGATCGTAGGAAGCGTGAGATCATGGCCATCGATACCGAGGCATTGCGGACAGATTTGAGTTTCTCTTTGATTTCGTCTGGATACGATGTGGGATTTGGTTCCAAAAGCGATTTCAGGTACCGGGCATCGTCGTCATCCAATAGTATCTGGGGCCTCCCCATCTTCTTTGTTGGATTCAAGTATTTGCCGCATCCTTCGTAGGTATGGAGTGTCTTGCAAACACTGCCAACGAAGACCTTCATCTGTGTGGCAACATCACGTATAGCCAACCCCCCGCGCCGCAGATCAACAATCCCTCTCTTTATATCGACAGATAGGGCTGGCAACGTGGGGGTGTCGAGCGGGGAGAGGATTTTGAATTTCAAATCGTGACCGATGGTCACAGTAAATAAGAACAAACAACTTTTTTTTGCACTCGCATGTTCACACACATATGCAAGGCTCTGTAATCACATAATGATAATAGCGTAGGATGCAGCGAAGAGGTACGCAACTTTTAATAGCGAATTTTTAACACAGTGGCTACTATGGTAACTGTTTGCTCAACTCTGCTGTGAAAGTAAGGTGCGGGACCACCTATCAGTACCCCCGAGATCCGGCTGCCGGGACGCGCGGCCCAAGCGGTCGCAGTCCAAGAGCATCCAGTTGTTGCATTTTATAAGACCGAAGACATCAATGAGTTTTTAACCACAGTGAATGAGTTTCTAACGAAGTAGGGGCATTGTGGTTAGCAACAGGTGAAAGTCGTTGTTAATAAATGCACCGGGGTGAACGGATTAGAAACTGATCTTTCACCGCACCCTAATACGTGCTAGCTTTGACGCTCCGGGGTGCTCGTCTTCACTATTCTTCGCATTCTTCCTGGTGATAGAGAAATCTTAGATAGGACCCCAATGACCTCCGCACAGCAGAGACGTTTGTGCGCACCATGGGTTAAACAGCATTGCCACCGGACTCATCCTTGTCCCCAGCGATCCAAAGGTGACTTTTAGTGCGGATACCACGCTCTTCCTCATAGACTTTGAAGGGGGCCGTGACTTGAATGCGAGTCCAAGGGCCTTGAGTGAGGAAGTTCCACGCTCCACTTGACGTTCCCGTCGCCTGCCTCTTGTAGGGAGTCGGCTGTCCAAGGCGCTCTGCAGGCCACCTCAAGGCCTATCGGAGGCGAGTCAATGGGTAACACAATTCGATGATTGGGGAACTAAGGTCGTGGAGGAGTAGCAAGGGTTCCGACCTGGCATGTGCAGCTGATGGGAGGAAGAAACGATGAGGAAGTACCCGTCGGCCGAAGCATCGGTCAATCGGCGATCTCCCCACATGTAGAGAAGGCCCTAACAGTCTTGCGTGCCACATACCCCCTTCCCGCCGACCTATACTTTTCGACTCCCCACGTTAATGCCCCCCTGCGGTGGGTGATACGTAATACTCGAACTGATGACCACGTGCACACTGACCGGTTCCTCTCTCCACCAGTTTCTACCGGTGCATCGCGTCCTCATGAACGTGCCGGTAGTTGTGAGGGCAGAAACCCATTTGCATACGAGGAGTAAGCCCCCCCCCCAACTGGTGCCCTATCTTCTACCCATCGATACCTAACCATCTATTGTGCCTCGTGATTCTCCAGACTCCCGGGTTCGGACGGGATGGTGCGGGGGGGAAGATGCGTGTCCGGTGCCGGCGGTGGGGAGGCCAACCACTTCTAAAAGTCGGCATTCTTTCGACAACCTATACACGCTTATAGCTGTTTCTGGTATTCTTGAAAACAATCGGTGATCTTCGCGGCCACCGTTCCACACCCCACCGAAATGAAAGGCCCAATATCACCACAGACACGAATAATCCACACCAGATCTACCCCTCGTTTTACCGGCTACACGTCGCATCCCCACGCGGTTTCCCCGGACATACGCTCCTCTATATAAATATGAAGGGCAAGAATTCGACACCATCCCGTACCCTCTCGTACCCTCCTGCGAGTGCAGATTCACTCACATCGATGATTCCCTTCTCCCGCTCTTCCAGGGGCTCCGGATCCCACAACCCGGCGGTCTGGGTAAGTCCCCGCTCAAGTGACCTATATTTCTTGAATACTGATGGGAAGTGCAGACCATACAGAACCCATGGTTTCGGGAACGTTCCTCGCTGGCTGGTGCCTTAGGAGAACGGGACGTTCGTTTTTCCTCAAATACGATTCCACTCTATTGCTGACCCCGCCATTCCTTGGAACCAGGAAACATCTACCGCCACCCAGACGTCCCCCGATGCTCTCAATGGGGATCAAGAGCATATACCCATCCTTGTGCCCTTCAATGCCTCTTGTCGTCATCTTTACTAGCTCGCCCTCGGAGCGGCCTTTCGAGTTGGGCCGGAGACAGGACCGGAGTCGGACAACAGTGGCCGCGACTACGAATATGGATGCGAACAGGGAGACGGTGACACTGGTGGAACCGGCAAGAACGACGGGAATAACATCGGTTTTGGGGCGATCGCCAACCTCCACGGTGATGTCCCTATTTTCTGCAGGGCAGGAGACTGCCTCTACTGGCACGCGGAGTCAAAACGGATCTGACAACACCGGGACAATCACTTCTCGAATCGCTACAGTTACAGACGTCCGAACCAAACAGGCACTTGCCGTAATCTGGAGTGGCCTTTCAAGCGCAGCGATGCGGATATTGTGCGCTTTGGAGGGTTCCCGGAATGCGGCACGTCCTAGAAGACAACGGTGGAAAACCCCCACGCCGGGAGACTCTTGTGACCGAGGGGGATTTGAGACCAGAATCACCTACGAGAGATTCGATGGACGGACTGGACGTGGTTGAGTGAGAGATCAGCCCTGACGACGGGGGTTTGCATTTTAGGAGCCTAGGTGTTGAAATCCCTCAAGCTGAAGTTGTTGGATAACTTACCGTTTTGTTTGTCGATACCGCAGTATGCAAGGCCCGGTACCTAGCTGAAGGATGGACTTGAGTATTATTATCTCCCACACTCTGGACTCTTATACATGACTCCATAGACTCGGTGTTTAATATATGTACCAGATACTTTAGGACATAAATAGAGTTTGTTTCCCCTATCTCGTTCTCTCTCTCCCATGGTGCAGCAACCGCCTCGATAGGCCTAGACCGACTGGCCGAAACAGATTAGTTCGATCCCGTGAGTGGCGCTGCCTCGCAGTCCTTGGTCTGGCTGGTTAGCGATATGCCATCTGATAAGTAGATTTGGGGGATCAGTGAGCCGAAGGGTTGGCGTTTATGGAACGCAAGTGTTGGCGTCAATCCCTGACCCCTTTCTAAGCCCTGAGAAGCATGACATTCCAGCCATGGTGTGGCTGGACGGGGAGAAATTGCCAAAAAGTCTAGAAGACGGAGGGGAACCGATGGCCATCACGATTCACGTAGACCGAAGCGAACAGTGGAGGGGCACAGGGATACCGACAAAATTGAGTGGCATAGCGTGAGAACAAATGGAGAGTCACAGATAGAATCAGGCGGATACCTCGTCACAGACGGGGATAGGGATCAAATCAGGGTGATTTCGCGCCCTGGGGATTGACCACGTCCGGTTGGGAATGGAGGAACCAGTCAATCCACGAGCACTATACATAATCGCAAATGATGCCCCCCCCAGATGGTGATCCCGATCTCATCCGGCCGAGAATGTGCCCCCTGTGAGATAGGAGGAGATCACGCCGTGTGTTTCTGGCGGTACCCAAAGGGCGACATGGAACGAGTTCATGAGATATTCCTTCTGCACGAGCACATCGTTAATTCCTTTCTCGTAGTCTCCGTTTGAATACGCGGTAAGGTATACGTATGAGGGGGGGAGGAAAATCAATGACGCACCTCTGCGAGAGTCGGGTCATGGGGTTTGTGCTGGCTGGTTGGGTGGTGTCAGTCGGAGTAAACGGCAAATGAAAAGAGTCAACATGGACACAGCTCGCTCCCGTAGGATGTCTAACAACTGCCTGATTGTCAATCCTTTGTCTGAAGAAATGTCACCATCAGCGCTGCGATTGAGGGGGGGTGGGCGGGCTCACGTGAACGGACGCCGACGGTGGGAGGACTCAGGATGGAGATCGAGCGCCTAAGCTCGTCTCCAACCGCTGTCGATTCGCTGTCCGGTCATTCCTGAACGGCTCTGTCCCTACACGCCGGTTCTCCACTCAAAAATGTCGCACTACCTCCCATAAATCCCCCGGATGTCACCGAGGATGCGGTCTTCGTAGACGCGAGCTAGCACATGTCGAACTCTCCACGTGAGGCCCACAAGAAGTTTTTGGAGAGGGGTTGGCTCAGGCCTGGGTTTTTGATCTCGAGGTCGTAAAGGTCCACGAGCTGGGCTTGGAATATATGATCCCCGACCTGGAGGTGTTTGCCAGGTTTTGTGGTGAGTGCTGAGGATCTACTTCGGTCCCCGCTCCACGTTCAATTTCCGCGACAGTTGACGCAATTCGTCACATCTCAGAACGTTTCGGGACCTCGAGATCTTCCCCCGTTGTCCTGTGATGCCAGGCCCTGCTTGAATCTTACCGGCACACTGTAGTTCCCTCCTTCCTCTGCTGAATTTCGCTCATCCTCGTTCAGGTTCCTCGGCACTTACCCTGATCCTCGTCCCGGTCTTTCATCGTGCACATCCAGAACTCGCTTTCGCTTCTATTAAGCCTCTTCCTCGCCCAAAACACGCACGTCGTGTCCAGAGGAACCTACCCGACGTTCAAGACCCGTGAACAGACCCCCGACGAGCTCAAAAAGACTCTGGGTGAAGAAGAAACCCGGGGGACCCCAAAGGTTAAGAAAAAGCCGGTGGAGAGCTGCAGAAACAGAATGACCGTGGGAGTGCTATGGCTAGAGTCTAACCTGCTCGGTGTGAACGGTGTTGCCTTGTACGATGGGGTGCGTTCGTTTGTTCTCATGCCTGCAATAGGTGGGTTGATCTGACTGCCTCTATAGCCGGACCAGTACGCGATGAGACCACAGAGCAAAATCGTAAAAAGAGTGACGTTTAGCTCCAATATGCTTACATTTACATTGTACAAGCTACACCACTGTTCGAAACTGATGTCCTGAGGTCATATCGAAGACGCATGTCCGTCGGTCCTGTCAAACATGATCCTGAGTTGATTTTCGTCGGGCTATCCCAGCATTAGAATTACGAAATAAACAGGGGAGCTGACTAATTCAACCGGTGGCCAATGACAGGACATCCCCAGTGCAACCGACAGGATGTCCTCAGGACATCCCAGGACATCCTCAGGACAAAATCGGCACTTGCTGTGACAGTCACGGACGTAATCGGCAAACAGCGACCGGTAAACAAGCGGAGGCCCCCTCCCAGGGAGCATACGGTTCAGGTCGGGTTCAGGCATACGGAACGAAAAACATAATCCATTTCTTCCACATATAAGTAGATACAGATAGACAGATACAAAAACAGAGATGTGTGTATTGATACTGGCGAGGATATTCTGCCAAGCGAGCCCGGTGCACGAACAACGGGGTAATGACTGTATTGGACGGGCAGCACACCATTCCAGCCAGCTGGTATGATATGTAACCTTGTCGCCAATAAAACAGGCAGCTAAGGGTTAGGGCAGGGGCTGGTGAGAGAAATTGGTTGAGAACTGGGGAGCGGGTGATGAAGCAACGTGTAATACTCACTCGACAAAACCAGGGTCAACCTCGGCGAACCGAACGCGTCGGACGTGCGGGCTCCAGTAAAAATGCGCCAGGGTACCCAAACATTACCAATAAACGTAGACGAATAGCGCGTTGAAGGGGTGGAGGAGGGAAGCCAACAGGGAGTTGTTGTCCGAAACGAGGAGAGTGGTAGTTGAAAACGAAGAAAATGTTCCAAGTCCGAAACGCCCAGACCGATTCTTGAAGAGCCCGCTAGCGATACGAATTTGAAAATCAAGATCTATTTTTGGGTGACGTTTGTCCTGGGGATGAACTGGCGTACATCCTGAGGATATCCGGCAGAGCTTCCGTTGGTCTGGGCGAGCTTCTACCTGAGCCTAATTTCGTCATCATCCTACCCGCGTTTTACAAATTATCCGGGTTTACGTAGGTGCCGGTACGACGGTGAGCTGGATCCCTGGATCTGAGTTTGATTTGGGCATCGCATCCTCAGGACAATGATTTCGAACAGTGGTGTACGTACCCTGCTTGGGCTCTTCATGTTGTAACGCCCGATAGGGCGTCAGTTCAGCGTGAGGCAGATACGATAGGGTCACCGAACCCGAACGTGGTAGACTGTGCATACATATCCGAGTGGTGACGCTGATTTTTTGAGGCGCAGGAGAGGGTCGTGCGTGTCGGGTTGAATTGCAGGAGTTGGTAGTGGCGGACTCGTGGAACGAGGTGATCCCCTGAGTCTGGGAGTAGGTGACTCGGGCACTGGGCTCCCTCACAAACGAAAACCTGGATTGTGCTCAGCTGTACTCATGCCGTATCACGTTTGAATGTGGACTCCAGCTGCATTACCCCAATACAAGTAGTGTCCGTTATATCCCATTACACATACATCTTACATCCCCCCGCTTCACCCATCGAATCGGCAGAATTTAAATACCCCGTATATTTCGTTGAGAATACGCTACAGAACGTGGTTAGCACGGTACTATCAGGTTTCCGTCTGGACTTACGGGACCAGGAACATTACTCGCAGACCAGGTATTCAGAATCTCGTTCCCGATTCCCCACTCCAAGATCTCAGTGGCACACCCGATGCGCAGGTCGTCCACGAGCTGTCCCAGCTCAGTGTAGTCCTCCAGATGACCATACTCGAAGCCTCCGGGTCCTCGTCCCACCACAAGGGTCTTGAGCGGCACACCGCAGTCCCTCCTTTTCTTTGCAATCTCCATCAATCCCGATTCCGGTCCGAGGTTCATGATGCGTTCGAGGCGTGGGAATGGAGGTGATGAAGGGTCATTCGGGGCAAGTAGTCCCAACAAATTGTGTCCCTTGCATCGGAAGAAGGAGATAGAGGCAAGGCTTGACATGGCTGCGTTGATGTGGCTGAACTCTTGTCCATCATCGAAGGAATAACCCACAATATGTAGCTCCCTCACACTTTCGATATGGGGGAGATGGGAAAATAGCGCCCCTTCTGCGCCGAAGGGAGCATCCCGAGGTCGTACATAGGTGTGCGCATAGCCGGCGGTTATTTCGAGGGAACCGTGCAGCCCCTCAAAATGGATGAGGAGCTCTATTTTCCCATTGGGGTATGGAGGGGCCGCAAGTGTGATGCAGCGTGCACCAATCCTTCCCAGAATATCTCGCACCACGACCGTAACTGTGGGCGAAAAATAACCGTGTACATTGTTCAAGAGAACCCCTCGGAAGCCCACCGCGACACCTGAAGGGAACTGAAGATGAGGTATCAGTGCGGCCTCATGTGGACCAAACTCTAAGCCGCGGAGGTTTGGGAGGTTAACAAGGGAGTGATGGCGAGTTGGGTTCTGAAACTCCTGACGGATGCAGGAATGGATGAGGAGGGTTTCCAGCAAAGGACAGCCGCGGAGAAAACACAAAATGGGTTGGGCTTCGAGGGTTTGACCCGTTTGTTCCAGAGCCAGGTGCACGAGGTTTGGGGCAGTAAGCCATTTGGTAGAGATGTAATGTCGGCAAACGAACAGCTCGCGAAGAGACGGGAAGTCGTGCCATACTGTTTGTCCTCTAACTCTCCACCCCCCCACCTCCCCAGAGTACTGTACCATTCCGACCATTCCGGCAGCCGGGTTGATGATGACACGGGAGTTTTGGGCTGGGGACCCGGCAGCATGGGCTGGTGACAATGACAGGTTGCCGGGCCATGACCCGGCAGTGTGATGACCGCCTTCTGTTTTTACCGTGCTTGGTTGCGTGTATGACCAATTTTGTTTTTTTTGGGCCAGCCATGGCTGGCGGGACTCTGTGGCCATCCCCTGGGCCACGGAGTTCGCTCGGTCTACTTAATGTTTAGGATAGAAACATTACATTGCAGTACTGCTCTCACCCGCGCCCTTGCAACCATGACCGACTTGGATTCCAACCCACGTCTCTCAATCCCGAGCCACGCCGCGCTGGTTCTACCAGATGGGGATCTTTCTGTTCCAGATCTCTTACGATACAAGCTTCTGAACCCCCTCCGAACAATCTATCGGTCAGAACTTGTCCCGTGGTCAACGTCACCTGCAGGTCCCATCGACCCAACAATTCTCAGAAACCATATCATGCCTCCTAAGGAGGTCCTCGATCATCTTTTATCCGAGGTCGCACATCTCGCTCCAACTGTCCGGTCAGTTCAACGTGCCGCGATCTTGCCAGACAGCACACTTCCTGGGAACCTACCGATCTGGATCTTATCTTTCTGGGCAAAATCTTACGAAGCACGGTGGTGGCGTGGTCAATGGAAGGTGTGCAATGACTGGGTGGCATCGCGGCCACATGTCAGTGCAGGCCTTCGAGACCAGCTGGACAAGACTCTCATCAACATCCACTGGCGGGGTTCTCTTGATGGACGGCGTCGCGATCGGAGCATCAGCGATATCTTCGATTTGTTGTCCAATAACGAGTTGAACTCGGGCCAGATTGATGATCTCCTTGAACTTATCGAAAGGGATCTACCAACACAATCGCCGCGCGGCGCCGCTTCTCCTCTCGTAGCTTCAACGGTCCTGGCTCAAACCCTCGTCTTTGCACATCAACAACGTGATAGCAACGACTTTCGGAAAACGTGGTTTCAGGCGACAGTTGAAAAAAGCTTGGTGGAAAAGCGTAAATCATCTGTTGCGGGTGTGGCCTGGATATCGCGTTCTGGACACGGACACTGGGTATCATATGTAGTTAACCCTGCATCCTCGTTGATCTCCTATGGCGATTCTCTCGGTGGATCAATTCCCTTGGCGCTGTCAGCAGCCCTTCAGTGGTGGCTCCTCAATCTGCGTGAGATGATGGGGCTTTCAATAGACGATACGGTTACTGTCGTACCCCTTCCCATCACACCCCAGGATGATGGTTTCTCATGCGGCATCCTGTCCACCAACTCAATCGGATATCACCTCACCCACGACACGTTTCCATTGGTTGGGCGGGATCCGGTGTCAATCAAGACATACCGAATTAAACGTACCATCGATATTTTAATGCTGGATGGAGAATTCGTACGTGTTTAACCCGAACGAGTTGAACAGACATTAACGTTGCATTCAGGCTGATGGCACGGAGGCCGCTGAACCACTCAAGCTCTCATTCCATCCATATCCTCCCTCGCATTTCTCTCTCACGCCATCTCCCCCACTCCATTTCTCACGACCTCTGCCTCCAACGTCATCTCCCCCACCTCCAACATCATCCCCCCCGCTTCCAACATCATCCCCCCCACCTCCAGTGTCATCCCCCCCACCTCCAGTGTCATCCCCCCCACCTCGATCGACATATCCTTCGCCCTGCCCACCACCACCATCACCCATCCCCCTTGACTCAACTGTTCCAGATCACGTTGTATCATTGGTGCCTGAAAAGCAGAAAAGGATCGAGTGCGCTGATGTCCCCAAGAGCCCTAAGCAAAAGACAATCAATGAGTTTTTCGTGAAGAAATTGTCAGCTGATGAGGGACTAAAGCAGGCCCAACAACGGCTGATGCGTACTGCAGAAGAGCGGGGGGATTGGTTGGATGAGGAGGAACTTAGACGAAAAAGGGTGAAGGTTGCTCGTCGTGATGCAAACACCCGTTCGCAGCAAGAGAGCCGAGCACGCAGGCGAGTGAAGGAGATTGCAGATGGGGTGCGTGATGCAAGTGGCAAAATAAAAAAGGTGCGCGAGAATGCACCATAAAAGAGAGGTGTTGACTGTATTGGTTAGGTTTCTACGCCCCGCCCTTTTCACCCTGCTGAGGTGACAATCATGATTGAAGCCTCACGCCCCAAGCAATCTATCATTGCTGATCACGTCTCGAAATCGAAAGGCCCCGCTGGTGCAAAAAAGAAGAATGGCCCACTCGCCCCACACAAAAATATGAATTGGTTTTTCCCGTCCGTCTGGGCACAAATCGTGAATGCCTGCCGTCACGTCGGGTACCCGTATGATGTGAAAGCAATCATCCAGCGCTTGCAGGCCCAGAACCCAGCCCAATTTAACACTCTCCGACATCAGAGGTTCAGTGAGTGGATAGACCGCACACACCCTGATCGCCATCTCCACTTCAAACCGGAAGTTCAGCACAGGGTTAACTCCAGACAGGCCATCCAACCGGCTGGGCACGTATCACGGGTTAGCATTCTTGTATGTGATCCTGCATCCAGTTTGTGTGTACTGCTGTCTAACTTTATAGCACAGGAACCCTATCCCGAGGTGGTTAATGTTATCCTCAAGCAGCTACGGGGGATACGGGAGGCATCTGTGCCACTTGATCTTATAACCATCCGAGGCCTCATGATTGGAATCCTCCAGGTCCAACTGCCGAACGTCTTCACCGTGACAGTCGGGAATGACAGCAAACACTTTCAGTGCAGCGATTCTTTTGTCGGACGGTTTGTCAAGGAAAAGCTCGGGTGGTCAAGACGTAAAGGGACCCAAGCCGGCCAGAAGCTTCCAGCTGATGCTGAAGATCAGATGGAAGCATGCGCACTTCGGTTGGCAGTTGCAATAGCTGACCATGACATACCAGAGACCTGCATCGTAAGTGGCGATCAGACTGGTAACACGTTCGCCCAATCTAGTCAATCCACCTATGCCGAGACCGGAACCAATCAAGTAACAATCGTTGGCAAGGAGGATAAGAGGGCCTTCACAATCATGGTAGGGATTTCCATGGGTGGAGACGTCCTTCCGTTCCAGGTCATCTACGGAGGGCACACTGACGGTTCCCTTCCAAAGCTCAACGAGCCGGGTTCTGCATACAAGTCCGCAAACGATGAAGCCAAACGCCTCAAATTCCGATTCGAGCCTGGGGGCAAAAAACATTGGTCCAACATCTCCACAATGAAGAGTTACGTCACAGAAATTCTCGCCGTCTACTTCAACGATCAACGTACCCGTCTCGGCCGTCCGAATCAACGCTGTCTTTGGCTGATCGATTGTTGGTCCGTCCATCGTTCACAAGAATTTCGTGACTGGATGCGAGACAATTACCCATGGATCTTCGTCCGGTACATCCCTGGTGGGTGCACAGGTATTTTTCAGCCATGTGACGTTGGAATCCAGCGCATTCTCAAGCATGCCATGCGGAAGGCTGCCCTCTCGCATGTTGTGAAGGAGACCGTTGCCCACCTCAGCAATAACACGGACCCTGGAACTATCGTGCTTGAGAAAGGAATCCGTGAACTCCGAAGGCGTTCCGTTGAATGGCTTGTGGATGGATACAATGCCATCAACAACCGCGATTTTGTTAAAAAGGTGATGTTTCATTCAACGAGTTCACTTCCTCTCACCGTATTGATGCCTTGTTTAGGCGTGGAGGCTCTGTTCAGTCAAGTCGCTAAACCTATCGTATGAGTGTCTCACGAGTGCGGAGGTTCGGCAGGTAATCATTGGCCTTCGTCTGAGCAACCCCAGACTTTACAAGGAAATCACCGAGCCTCCAGCCTCAACAATCTCCGTGCCTCCTCCAGTTACCGGTGATAACTACCCCGAGGATAGGGAAGATGCAAATGAAGACAATGGTCCATTTTTTGATGGTGCCATGTCTGTCGAAGATGCAATCTCTCAGATTCTCGACCTGCCGAACACCCAGGTTCCGATCGACGCCTACGACTCGGATGATGAGGAGGTAGAGGGTTATGACTGTCCTGATTTGTAGATCGTTACTCGTGCCTCAAGGTTGTGTGAGGCGACCCATCAGTGTAGTTAGAAATCCAAATTTTATTCGCTATCTGAGGCCAGTAAGGGGAGCTGATGACAAATTTTCGTTTGAACCCAGAGGGCGGCAGACCCCTTGGTGACTGCTGACAGTGGTGACATTTGGCACCCGGCAGGGGTCACGATGACCGTGACAAACCGGAATGGTCGGAATGGTACAGTATATGTGTAGCTGTTCCATGGATGAGTTAAAACACCTGATCAGGTGGTGTAATTGTGGTATCCGGCCATCCCCACGAGTTACAATCAACGAAGCTATCTTCTTCCCATGAAGTCGAACATTCTCAAGGGCCGCAGTCGAAAATCGTGGTTCGAGCCGCAGCCGGATTGGCAGGGAGTCACATCTCTCGAGACTGATAATCGTTCGGTGCGCACGGCGGCAAGAGATCCGGGTCCACAGCGATGGGTATGAGATGAGGACCGAGCGCCAATGATGACAAACCTGGGATGCCGAAAACACGTCCTCGGTGAGATGGGAAGAGATCATTCCGAGTATTTCTGGTGGTGTTCGAGCGGCAGCGTGAAATGAGTTCACAAGACGTCTCGCGCGGACGAGCACGTCATTGATCACTTGCTGGTAGGCTCGAGCCTGGTCTCGGGGTAAGTCTTGGGAAGGGGAGGAGAGTCGAATTACACACTTCACCGAGAGTCAGATCGGCAGGTTTTTGCTGGCTGGCGGGGCGTTAGTCGATGGAGCTGCTTAGGTAGGGATCGACAAACATGGCAGACAGGAGTCGCTCCCGCAGGAGATCCAGAAGTTGCCTGACGGTAAACCCGTCGCCTGGGTGGATATCGCTCATCGATGTTGTGATTGAACTTGAAAGGGTATCGATCTCACGTGACGCGGAAGGATGAGGAGACGTCAGGCGCCCAAGTCACAGTGACCAACGAAAGCTAAAAGCCACGGTTGTCCTCCAAGATCGCTGTCAATTTACTGCCTGGTCATTCCTGAACTATGCCCAGCCGTCTCCCACACAAAGTCTCCCACCGCTGCTCGTGAACCCCTGAAATAGGCACGATTTTCGCCGACGGAGGTTGGCACACGCCAAACCAAACCGAATCCCCATGCGAGACCCGTGAGGAGTTCTTGAAAAGAAGTCGATCCAAGCCCAGCTTTTGGCTCTCGATGCGGTCGCAAAGAACATGGATTGGCCTTGGAGATAACTCCAACCCGGAGGTGTCCGCCAAGTTCTGCGGCGAGTGTCACGAACCTACCCCGATTCTCACCCCATGTCCTCCTGCTTTTCGCCCGCAACTGACACGTTCGTCCAGAACCTTCTGGGGTCTCGGGGGCTTCCCCGCAGTCCCGTAACGTCAGACTCATCCGTGCGGTACTGATATTCGAACACACCCCCATCCCAGGCATGATACCCACGGAATATTCTCCCCGCCCTCGATGGTGGCCTATCAGCCTGGCAGTCGACTCTGAACATCGAAAAAGCTTCCCATGCACTCTCAATCCTAAGCCAGCCCAGTATCTCCCTCCCTCTCTTGATGGGAGTTCACACGGGGTATTTTATACGGGATCCAGGGCTTACGTTCGGTGTAATGACTTAGGATCTTGACCATGGGCAGACGCACACTCGCGCTCGCGGTAAGCACCCTGAGTTTCCCTCCACTGAACCTCATTTCTGTTCAGGTTCCTCGTCCCAGCCTCGGGAAGAGCGGAAGCTTCCATCCCCGACCACGCACTCGAACAGTCCACGACTGACCCCCACACGGACGTACTGTTATGATTGTCACGGGAGGGAGGGTAATTTCCAATATTGGATTCTTGTGTCCAGAGCTGACCGATGAGTTACAGTGAACGTGGGGGTGCACCTCTCAGGCGCGACAGCCGACTGGCCTCACCCTGCCGCTCCAGACCTAATCATCATTCACCGCGAAAGACCAATCCCAGTATATTTGGTGGGACCACTGGGACCGCAATAACCTTCGCGGATGGTCAACCCCTCGTCACGTGTTAACCGTGATAAATCTCTGGGACGGCCCACCGCGATTGAAATTGTGGACTGTAACGTCCGTAGGGAGTGGGTGGCTGTCCGTAACAGTAGGGAGTGTTCTTTCTGTTGTAGGGAATACTGACAAAGGGGGTTCATTGTTCGACGTTGTCCGTAGAACTGTCAATGACGGACTGTAGCTCCGGCGGGGGGAATAGGTATGATGCTCTCTCCCTCTACCGTTCCTCGTTCCAAACATGTTGGTACGTACTCGCGTTCTGCAGCTGTCCCGATATTGGGGAGAATATCAGTTCCTCTCTCGCGACGAGTAGCGATGGGGAGGGATTGCGTTTGGTGAGGCCGTTATTTGCGTGCTTCGTAGACAGCGCCGTTGGTTCGGGGTGGTATACACAGCTTGGTGTAGGGGCAGGCGACGCCGGAATTGTGACTTGGTTTGCCCTCAGTTTAGCTTGTCTCCACCAGGGATATCTTAGCATCTGGCTTATAGTGAGAGGAGTTCAGAAGCGGGGGTCAAGGAGGACAAGCGCTGAAATCGCGTTTGACCCCATAACAGGGCGAACGGCGTGTAGGCGCGGTCAAACTCGGTTGATCGAAAACCAGTTTTCTTCATGATTTGAAGGGGAAAACGACATAAAGTTTGCTCTTGGATTCTGATTCTATGTGATCATCGGAATCACAATTGTCGGTTCCACAGTCAGGCGAAACTCAGGGTGGTAACCCATCCGATTTCACAGCACCGTGCCCATTGCGGTGCCAACTGCGGTCTGCATCACTACTTGAATATGTGCCCGGCATCGTAGGTTGCTCGCCAGACCAGTTATCCAATAACAGTTATATGACAACTTACATACCCTCAACCTTCTCCGACAACTTATACAAACCCTGACTTGGCGCTTGGTCGATGATGATCGGCGTCCTCAAATTTGCATTTCGGGCTGGCGTTCGCCTGGACGGAACACCCGCTACGTGCTCGGCGGTTTCTTGGGTAACTATTCGTAAGACTAGAAGTATCTCTGGACGTTCAAGAAGGGCACCGGAGCCGAGACTCGCGCTTCCCGGGACCCGACAAGGTGGTTGGGGTCTCTGTACCCTCCTTAAAAATCCCTGGATATCCATCTAGACTCGTGTGCATACGGCTTAGCTTTACGGGATGTCACTCAGTGCGCCTACTGTGTGAGACCCACCAAAACCCAAAACCCTTGGTCTCCGCTCACCGGAGCTGCAGGTTTCGGCACCGACACTCGCTGTCCGTCGCCCAGCAAGTTCGAGCTCCATGCAGCCATAGGTTGCACACACTCGTTTTTTCCTTAAATTTGCAAGTGAATGCTGAGCCTCCGTGGAAGTTGTCACAAGCACGCAACCTGCCAAGAGTCGCTTTTGAGGGTAGAGGTCTTTGGAACCACGTGGGGAACGCGCTAAGATCCACGGACCCCCACCTCAAGAGGCCCAACCAGTGTCATCATATCATGGATAACCATCAACTCTTGAACCTACCCCACGCCCCGACCCGAGGTTCGGAGATTGTCTAGGTAGCAATAGTTGGCCGCCGGGACGAGGTATTGGGCGCACGTGGATTATGGATCGCGAAATGAACAGGCCGCTGACACAGACATGCAAATTGTATAGATTACGTGCACTTGTGAATGAGACACCAGCGTCGAATGCCTTTTCGTTGGAAACTGAGCCACGACGCTGCTGTGCCGGTCGGGAGCGGCTACTGCCCTCGCCAGATCACCGCAGGGCGACGTTGGATTTCCATCTTGAAGGATTATTCTCTCACGCCCGGTCCGCTACGGAATGGTTTGCACGAAATATTCACGTCCATAAGACCACACCATGTGTACACGAGTCTAGATGAATATCGAAGGACTTATACGGGGACTGTCAGGACCCCGTCCTTCGTGTCGGGTCACGGGCAGCGCGAATCTCGGTTAGTGGCACCCATCTACGATATTTCGAGATACCCTTGTATTACGGACAGCTACCCATTGGTACGTAGCGTTTAAATGTCCAACCCGATCAACCATCCCCTTCTAGTGCCGGCCATATACAAGAGAGTGTAATATTACACATGCAGAGCGCGCCCCAACCTGCTTATGTGTCACAAGCATCCTTCAAGTCGCCCTCGACCCATACCACTCAACCCCCCACATCGGTACCACTCCACAGTAGATGGCCAGTGATACTCGAACTGGTTAACGCGTGCACACTAACCAGTCCCTATCTTAGGACTACCGGCGCGTTGCGTCCTTAAGAACGCGCCGGTATTGTGAAGGTGGAAAGCCTACGTGCGGTGCGCATGTAACTGCCCCCAGTCACCTCGAAAGCAATCGGCGATTCTTGCGACCCCCATTTCATGCAACGGGTATATCTATTCTGGGGTGTGAGCACAACCCGAAATGAAAGTCCTGGTACCACCACAGACACAAGGGCTGGGTGCTTTCTGGGACGGCCTTCATCAGATTCATCCCTCGTTTTATCGACAACATATCAGGTTATCACGCGATGGCCCCTGGATGCATATAAGTCCTAATCGATGTTTTTGAAGAATGGGTTCAGCATGTCCCACCCATTCTCACTCTCTCCCGCAAGTGCCGATCCGCCCGCACCAGTGGATCCATTCCCCCGCCCTTCCGACAGTTCCATGTCCAGCACCTCGACGGGTTGGGTGGTAAGTTCTCGTTCGAGCGGCCGATGTTTCTTGGACACTGATAACGCGTACAGACCATTCAGGAGCAATCGTGGTTCCGGAAACATTCCGCTCTGGCTGGCGCCTTAGGAGAGCAGGAGGTTTGTTTTTCTTTGAATAAAATTTCACCCTCTTGCTAACCCAACCATCCCCTAGATCCGGGAGGCGTCGCCCACCGCCAACGCATTATCCGATGTCCTCGAAGGGGATCGAGAGTATGAGTCAACTCCTGTGTCCTTCAATCCCTCTGGTGGTCTTCCACACCAGCCCCCCCTCGAAGCGGCCGGTCAGGTTGGGCCGGATACGGCTCCGGAGTTGGACAGCAGTGACCACGACTACAAAGGCGGCGGCATTGGTGGAACCGGCAGTGACGGTGGGAACGAAACCGATCCTGGGGCGATTGCCAACCTCTACGGCGATGTTCCTGGGTTCTGCCGGGTAAAACGCTGCCCCTACTGGCACACGGACCCCAAGCAACTCAAGCGACACCGGGACAATCATTTCTTAGATCGGCATGGTTACCGCTGCCCGAACCAAACGAACACTTGCCCTAGCCCGGGATGGAATTACAGGCGTCGGGACGCGGTCAACGTCCACTGCAAGCGGTTCGAGGCGTGTGGCAGGGCTCTAGAAGCCAACCAGGGTAAAATTATGTACTGGGGGACTCCTGCGACCGAGAGGGATTTGATACCGGAAGATCCAAGTTTCCACATCCCGTACAAGAGATTCGACGGACGGAAGTACAGCCATGAGGGAGGTCAATTGTGATGGCGGGTGTTTGCAGTGTGGGAGTGTTGATATATACTTTACTCATCATTCGTTCGCTTCGTTTGTTCACTTATACTATCTAGACACCGGTCACATGTTTTACAAATTTTCTTATATCCGAGCAGTCCGCCTTTCGTGCTCCTCAGTTTTTTTGCCGCTCTGGCTTCGCTGAGGAGTAAGTCTTGTATCTATTGTTTCGCCAGATGTACCTAAGCTTACATGTCATGTACTCTATCTCATACGACGTTCGTCTAGGTATAATCTAACAGTTCTTTTGTCGCTCTGGCTTCGCTGAGGATCTATCTCACACGACGTTCGTCTAGATTCGTCGACACGGAGCCGGGATTCTGAGATGCGTCAGGCTGAAGTTGTTGCACAATTAATCATTTTGTCCATCGATACCGCAGTCTTTAGTCTAGCCAGTCTAGTAGTACACTGCCCGTGGATCATCCATCCTTATATTTCGACGGTATTAACGGCGGCGCGAGTCCTAAGCGAACACGATGTGGCGAATATTTGGAATTCCGGAATTTCTTACTATAACTCGGGAATCTGGCAAGATCCCGGGCACGGTAAGTGGGTTTGAAGATTTGTTACCGAGGGAGTGGTCGGTAGACCAAAGGGTCGATGTTCATGGAACCTGGAAGGATGAGTAAACGTGGGGAAAACCTGCAGTTCCGTCCGTTGACGTCTTGACCTTCAACGTTCAACCCTGATCGTGTCGCCGGGATCGTGAGAGTCTTCCCGTTTGTCACTGGCGCTTTGCGAGGCCCTCTATCACTATATTGTGAAGCAGATGTCCCCATCAGCTTTGCATTTGTTTGTTCGGCTGCCAACCACTCCGTCCCCGCATCAGCTCGCATTATGATTCAACTTGGTTCAGGCGGTCTCATTAGCTTGAACATACTTTCGTTGTCGCACAATGAGCAATCAGATTTCAGTTCTTCTCCATTGACCCTGTATTACGTTTACAAAGTGAAGGATCTGCTCAACCGACTTTCACCTCAATTTCTCCGCCGTGTCCCCGGTTCGTGACCGGGGTGAGATGTTTTTTCTCATCATCAGCAATCCCATTCCATCTGTTGCTAGGCAAGAAGGCGGTCGACTCGGTTTTGGAGGGGATTACGAGTCGATTTTGGGTCGAATCGTTGAGTTCTCCATTCAAAATCCTGCACCAGACTCGCTTACTTGGCAAACACGTCGCTAATGATCAGAGATGAATGGCAGCCATCAACCCGATCAGCCCAGTGGCAACCCCGTGTGGTGAAAAATCAAGGTTTCATTTCGAATCTTACCGTCTTTCAAATACCTTGTTCTTTGTCCCGGGACACTCCAGACGACCCGACCAAGCCCGACCGCCGACCATCAGTATTGCCCAGCGATACTATAGATGGCACCCCTCCCCCATAAATAGAATACTTTCTTGCCCTACGTGCCAGTCTCTAATACGATGGAACAGAGATCTGGTTTTCTCGGTAAGTGTCTTCCGGTGAACTGAGGAAATTTTCAAATTCCCACGTTCACAACTCCCGCGAGAGTTCGGAACTGATCGGTGATTCTCAAGTTAAGGTTCGAACCCGATTGACGGCCACATGATGTTGAGAGGGATGGTACTCTCCCGACGACATCAGATCATGCATATCGGCCCGCCCTTAGACGCAGCTCGGCCGACCTCACGCGGAGTGGACGTGATAGAGGACCATCCGTAAGGCTACAAGTGCAGGTGGACACAGATGAACGAACGTTCGAGGACTTTTATTGTGGTGTTCAGATAAGTTGGTGTGATGGGTTTTCCCCCAAGGTTCGCGTCAACTCCACACTGCACCACAGAACGTGTAAGGTGCAATGGAAATTCCACGAGAACTACACTGTGAGTACCCAAGTTCATGGGGTACCTACTTGCTCGGCAAGCAGGCGACCGACTCGATTTTCAGTCGAAGCGTCTAGTTCTCTAGCCAGGACCTCCTACCAGACTTGGTTACTTGGCAGACGGATTTCTGATATGTGAAGTTCCCTCTGCGTCTATCTCGTTTCTTACCAATCTGGCACCCGTACCCTGATAATCGTGCCTCCTAGTCCATTGACGCCTGGGTACCGACGAAAGAACGTGCTGGGGAAGAAGATGCACACCGCGAGAAAGGTCAGTGCTGATCCACTTCAGCGTCCAAATTCCCAACACTTATCGTCAATCTCGTGTTAACAATAAGCCCTGGCCGTTCTCACTGTGCGCGCGTGCAACCTTTCGCGCGGAGGGGGAGGTCAGACAGACGCCTACCAGGTCCTCGTGTTAACCCCGTGGCTGTGAAACAGGGAGGTAAGGGAAATGAATATAGTACCGGCGGCAATGGGACAGATGCGGCAACTCCGACAACGACAATGACGGTGATTCCAGGATCATCGCCAGTCACTGCGGTGAAATGCCTCTATTATATCGGGCCAGCAACTGCCACATGAGACTCAAGCTGGCCAGGTGTCATGAGTAAGTCGACATGCATTATAATACATCTCATGTGTGTCGCGAGGTCATCGGAATCGACCGCGGCGAGATCGGATCTATGGGACACCTGTGAACGAGTCTTCGGTAGCACACAATCCGGACTTCCACGTGCTGGCATTACTGCAGGCGGGTTGGACGCAGGAAGAACCCCGAACAGTCTCGCTACTTTATTGAGGTCTGATTGAGGCGGTACATAGCTCATGTGCATCAGGAAAAGTGGCACCATTCCGCAGTGTGGATGCTTCTGGGAGCTTGGAACGAGCTTTCCAAAGAAAGAAATTCCCGTCGGGTTCAAGCAATATCACAAGACATCATGACAACAATCAATGGAGGCCCTGGAGAGGTAAAGTGACGTATAGAGCCGATCAGGTACATTTCCCAATTGTTCGCCTCCTTCACGCGTGTCGCATGTCGGAAGAGATCAACTGGGCAATCCCAGGAATTGCTGCAAAAAAGCACAGCAACTCGGTTTGTGGATAGGGGGAGGGGTTGTAGGGAGGTGAGAGGACTTATCGAACAACTTCGAGAAGCCATTGTCCACCATCAAGTGAGCGAGATCCGCCTTGCTGGTCAGGCAAACTCTGAACGTTGAACCTTGGAGGCGATCTCAAGCACATGTGACATCAGGAAAATCTCGAGTCGGATTCTATGTAATTGATGCGCTTCGGGGAACTTCCTCATGCTCCATCCGCTTCCAAACGGTTCGGAGCGATTCCACCGGGGCACTTTTTCACGAACGTGCTTCCATTGAAACGCTCGGTCCATGGAAGCACTTCGAAACATTCCCCTAAAGTTTTGTGTAGTATATCGTTGAGCAAATTGGTACTTATTCCAAGCACAAGGGTCATCCACTCCGTCTAAATCCGGTGCCTGCAGAACAAGTCAGATGAGCAAAAATTACTTGGCCGTGATTGTACGGGCTTTGATACGCTTGGAGCCGACTGTCGATACCAGAAGTGTTTCAAAGCGCTTCTGTGGTACCACCTATTATTCCAGGTGCTTGCATTTACTTGCAAGCTGACTCGGTACTCTCCCGATGGACCCGTTCCATAGTTGGTCGCTTGTGAGTAGGAAGTGTTGCGTGGCTGGGGTCGGGTTTTTGGTTGCAGACACATGGAATCGGGAAGGAACGATTGGACGATCTATGGTAATGGGTAACTCGATTATCTGCGACCCCTTGCAGTTATAAAAATGAGTCGGAGCGAGGATGGCCCGGAAGAACTTGTGTCGCATTGCATCCAGACGTAAACTCCAGCTTTATTACGCGAGAATGAGATAGTGATTGTCAAAGATTGTCATTCATGTATCTTACACCCTCCTGGTTCACCCAGAAACATCGAATCGACAAAATATAAATGTCCAGCGTATCCGATCAAGAATGTACTGTAGAACGGAATTAGCCTAGCACCTTCAGGTAGTCGCTTGAACTTACCAGATCAGAAACCTCAATCGCCAGCCGGGTATCCGGAATCTCGTTCCCAGTTTTCCATTCCAAGATCTCAGTGGGACACCTGATGCGCAGGTCGCCCACGAGCCGTCCCAACCCGGTGTAGCCCTCCGGGCGGTCATACTCGAACCTTCCAGACCCTCGTCCCACCACAAGAATTTTGGGGGGTACATCACAGTCCCTCCGTGTCTTTGCGATCTCCCTCAATCCAGATTCCGGTCTGAAAATCACGATACGTTCGAGATATGTGAAGGGAGGCGGCGAGGGGTTGATTGGGGTAAGTACAGCGGAAGGAGATGGAACGAGGTCTGGCATTGCTGCGTAGATGTGGTGGAGCCCTTGACCACTGTCGAAGGAACAGCCCACGATATGCAGCTCCTTCACGTTCTCGATGCGGGGTGAGTAGAGAAATGGGTTCCCTCTTGGGCCAAAGAGGGAAGCCTGCTGCGACGTTCGGATGGAACTGAAGGTAGGTTATCAGTCCAAAACCGACCTCATTTGGACTAAAGGGCCCTAGAAGGGGTTCGCCGAGTACGATGAGATAGGCCAGGCCGCCGACGGAGGAACGCGGGAGGCTGGATGGTGGTCATCGAAGTGAGAGCGAACGACGCCGCGGACGATTGATCCCCGCCTCCGGAGGCTTCGCGCCGAAGGAGGCGTGACAGTGCCTGCCTAGCTTCCGGCCGACCAACGGTTGCGCTCCGACTCCTTCCTCACACCCCACACCTCCGGCAGAATCAGCCAGGTCGGTCTAACTTACCCCTCTCTCTATGGTGACTTGAAGCGAACTGGGAGTGGCCATACTGTCGTTATTTCCTTGGGAAGGTGCTGCCCGGTTTTAGAATATCATGCGGTATGTTCCCTTCCTCTTCTTAGGCTGGGGGTGCGCGTACACTCTAGCATTTAGCTGGATTCGCTCCGCTGCCGTGGCATCGAATACCATCCGAAACCGCGATCAGTCGACCCTGAAACTTGGATCTGATACTGATTTCTTTCTGAACGATCCGTTATACTCTCTAGGCCATCACACAAGACGCGTCGAGGAAATTTCAATCATCGCATACGAAGACAGGGGACTACGTTCACGTTGGGGCTGTGACTGCCTTTGGGGCCGCCACGATCAGCGGCAACGTCGAAAATCGGGAAGCACCTACGTTCATTTCTCTTAGCCTCTTCCTGCCATTATGCACTGGTGCTCTGTGTTGTCTCTGTGTTCAGTGCGTGTTTCACCGGGTGAGTTGAAAGGCTCAAGCTGAAGCCATTCTCACGTTGGTACCGATACTTTACGCATTCGTTTCGAAGCACGTCCATACCTCTTACCTCCGTGACGGCAGAACCGGACTTCCCAACCTCGCATACTAACGTGAACTGCACTTCCATTTGTCATTCAACGGGGAGGTATTGCATAATTAAGGATCGTACGAAGGTTCAACGTACAACATCATCATAACACCATCGAACCTGATGGATACTAGTCCCGGCTGTTTTTCGTGGCTCACCAGGTTTGTCCTTAATTTGGTGCACGCATTCCAGAGGCTTACAGGTGCGATATGTAGGGAGGTTTGTCAAGGGGTGTCCGAGTCCGCGTAGGGGCGACGGCGAAGTAATACTACCATCGCCGTTCAAGGCGATGGTGATACGCGCCTCCTTTGTTCCAATTGGAGCTTGGAAGGCCGACCTGGGACCGGACAATGGCAAAGCCAATACAAATATATGCACCCAACGGACCCAGATTTATCAGATTCAGCTACAGAGACCAGCATCAGCAACTCGTGGAAGTCTGATACATGCTGGTGATCGGGTTGCTTCCCCCACAAGGGCTTATAACCCATTGTAACTCGTTGTAACTCATTGTAACCCTCCTGGGGGGCGCTTAGGACTGGGCTATATATCGTGATACAAGATATTATAACCCCCGGACAAATAATCACGGAGTTACAATCATTTGCCGGACTTCCCACGATTTGCTGATGGGGGAAATTGTACATCGGACAGCCTCGCTGTTCACTGAAGTGGAAGAAAGTGATTGGCGACTCAACGCTTGAACGTCTCGTTGTGGGACGCTTTCCCGGACAGAGCAGCCACCCGCCACTCCCCGCACCGAAGCTCCCGCTTTCCTTTTCCGGCAGAGGGTTTGTTTCCGTTTTTGCATCTCCCCGAATTACCAGCACAAGGGTCGCGATGACGATTGAAACATATTTTAAGAACGGGAATATTGCATTCTCCCCATCATTCTCTATTCAATCTACGCTCGAATCTAACTAACTCTCCTTGGAAGTGGTGGTTCCAGTCGCAGCCGGATTAGCAGGGGTTTGCATCTCTCGAGAGTCGGGACTGGCGATTGTTCGAGGCGCACGACGGCAAGAGATCCGGGTCCATAGGGATGGGAATGAGACCAGGACCAGGCGCCATTGATAACAAACCTAGGAGGCCGAAACAAGTCCTCTTCGGTAAGATACTATGGAGGAGATCACGTCGAGTACTTCCGGTGGTGTCTGAACCGTAAAGTGGTATGAATTCGCAAGGCATCTCGCATGGACGAGCACACTGTTGATTCCTTGCTCGTAAACTCGAGCCTGGATATGCAGTAAACTATGAGAACCAGGGGAGGGTCAACTACGCTCGAGAGTCAGATCAGGAGGTTTCTGCCTTCTTGCAGGACGTCAGTCCTAGTCGCTCTCGAAAGATGTCCAGCAGCTGTCTGGTAGTCAATCCGTCGCCTGAATAAATGTCGCCCATCGACGGTGTGATTCTTGAACACGGGAGGATGTGGAGATACGGCGCCTAATGAACGGAAACGGCCCAAAAGCCATGACCAAGGCTGTCCTCTCAAGTCACCGTCGGTTCGCTGCCCGGTCATTCAAGAACGCCTCCGTCTCTGCACGGTTGTTTTCCGCTCAAAATGTCGCGCCGCTGCTCGTGAATCCTTCAAACGTCACCAAGGAGGCAATCTTCGTTGGCGCAAGCTCGCACACGCCAGGCTCCCCCACGCAAGGCCCACGAGGAGTTCCCGAAAAAGAGGTTGCCTCAGGCCCAATTTTTGGATCTTGACGAGGTCGTAATGGAGCACGAGTTGGGCTTGAAGTATATTATCCCCGACCCGGAGGTGTTTGTAAAGTTCTGTGGTGAGTGTTACGGATCTACTTCGGTGCCCAGTGCTCCGCGTTCAATTTCCGCCCACGACTGATACAAATCGTTATACCCTAGAGCGTTCTGGGATCTTGAGATTCTCCCCCATTTTCCTGTAACGCCAGACCCTGCTTGCAACATGGATATTCGAACCTACCTCTATCCGGGTATGACACCCACGGAGTATTTTCATCACCTCGAACCCTCCTTACATCTCTCGCGTTCGGTCGTACAAATTCGAGCCAAATGGTGTCGAACAGCTCCAAGTTCGATTCGACTTCTGAACTTGTCCTCGATGCTCGCTCTCGCAGGAGGTACTCTGCAATTCCTTCCTACACAGACACCCACCCACTCCCACCCAGCTTCCTCAGCACCGGCCCAGAGCCTCGTCCTGGCCTTTCGTCGGGACACATTCCGAACTCTTTTTCACTTCCACTCAACCTCTTTCTCGCCCAAAACACGAGCACCGTACCCGGAGAAACCTACACGATTTTTAATTTCCGTGAGCAGATCGTTGACGAGCTCAAAAAGGCTGTGGGCGAGGAAGAGATTCAGGGGATCTTGGAGAGTAAGAGGTGGTGGCGAATTGTGGAAGCGGAATGACTGCGGGAGTGCCACGGCTAGGGTTGGACCTGCTTGGTATGAAAGGTGTCGCCTTGTACGATGAGGTGTGTTGATCTGCTCTCGCATCCGCAACAGGCGGGTTGATCGGATCGCCTTTACAGTTGGGCCGGGTATGCGATGAGATCCCAGACCTAAATCGCGAATGGAGAGTAATGTGTTTGGCTTCGCTGTGCTCGTCTCTACGTTGTGCAAATTATGGACCGTGCTTGGTTTCTTCGTGTTTACGTGCGGAGGGAGTGACGCCGGCGTCCCTCTGAGGCTCGCTGTTTTAGGTTTCTAATCATGCCATTGGGTCATATCGTATCTCACCGTTGATGCCACCACTTGCAGAGGCAGCGAGCGCGATCCACGGACATACACTGCATTCTATTCTTGACCTTCGGACTGTACTCATATTGATTGTATCACGTTTGGATGTGGACTCCAGCTGTATCACACCAATATAAGATAGTGTCCGCCATATCCCATCACTCGGACATCTTACATCTTCCCGCTTCACCCAGAAACATCGAATCGACAAAATTTAAATACCCCGCGTATTTCGTCGAGAATGCGCTACAGGATGCAGTTAGCCCGGTACTATCAAGTTTCCGTCTGGACTTACGGGGCCAGGGGCATTACTCGCAGACCAGATATTTAGAATCTCGTTCTCGATTCCCCATTCCAACATTTCAGTGGGACACCCGATGCGCAGGTCGTCCACGAGTTGTCCTAACTCGGTGTAGTCCTCCAGACGGTCGTACTCGAACCCACTGGGTCCTCGTCCCACTATGATGGTTTTGAGGGGGATACCGCAGTCCTTCCGTGCCTTCGCAATCTCTCTCAATCCCGATTCCTGTCCGAGAATCACGATGCGTTCGAAGTATGAGAAGGGAGGTGACGAAGAGTTGATTGAGGCAAGTAGACCCAAAAAGTTGTGTCCCTCGCAGCGGAAGAAGGAGATGGAGACGAGGTTCGGCATGGCTGTATAGATGTGATGAAACTCTTGACCATCGCCAAAAAAACAGCCCACAATATGCAGCTCCTTCACGTTCTTGATGTGGGGTGAATGAGAAAATAGGACCCCTCCTGGGCCGAAGAGAACACCCTGAACCTCTTCACGGGTGAATACATTGCAGGTGGTCATTTCGAGAGAGCCTCCCAGCCCATCGAAACGGATGAGGAGCTCTGATCCCTCCTTGGAAGGTGTGGGGACCGCAAGTATGATGCGGCGGACGCCAGCCCTTTCCACCATGTCTTGTATTGCGGCCGCAACCGCGGGGGGAAAATAACCGTGTTCATTGTTGAACATGATCTCCCGGAAGCCCACCGCGACACCTGGGGGAAACCGAAGATAAAGCATCAGCGTGGCCTCGTGCGGACCAAACTCTAGGATGCGGAGGTTTGGGAGGTTAATAGGGGAGTGATCGGGGGTTTGGTCATGAGACCACGTTCGGGTGCAGCAGTGGATGAGAAGGATTTCCAATAAGGGACAGCCGCAGAGCAATCCCAAAATGGATTGGACTTCGAGGGTATTGTCTATGCATTCCAAAGCCAGGTGCGCGAGGTTTGGGGCAGAAAGTGATTCCGCAGAGATGGAATGCTGAGAAATGAACAGCTCGCGAAGAAACGGGAAGTCGTGCCACATCTCGCTGTACATTCTATCCCTTCTAACTCCCAGCCATCCCTCCTTATCGGACCATATGTGTAGCCGTTCCATGGATGAGCGAAAATGCATGACCAGGTGGTGAAACTGAGGTCGGGGTTACGAGTCACAGTCAACGAAATGACCTTTTTCTCGTGAAGTCGAACATTCTCGAGGGCCGGAGTCGGAAGTGGTGATTCGAGCCACAGTCGGATTGGCAGGGAATCACATCTCTCGAGGCTGGCGATCGTTCGGCGTACGTGCCGGCAGGAAATCCCGGTCCACAGGGATGGGGATGAGATCAGGACCGAGCGCCAGTGATGGCAAACCTGGGACGCCGAAAACTCGTCCTCCTCCGTGAGATAGGGTGGGATCATGGCGGGAATCTCTGGCGGTATCCGAAAGGTAACGTTGAACGAGTTCACGAGATATTTTGCGTGAATGAGCGCATCTTTAATTCCTTCCTCGTAGACCCGAGCCTGAATGCGCGGTAAACCATGAGAAGGGACTAAAATTTAACTACAGACCTCCTCGAGAGTCAGATTAGGAGGTTTCTGTTGACTGGTGGGAGGTGAGTCAGAGGATTCTGCGTATGCGAAGAGGCAACGAACACAATGATCCAGAGCCGCTCCCGCAGGATATCCACCAGTTGTCCCATAGTCAATCCATCGGCTGAACAAATGTCGCCCATCGGTGTTGTGATTGAACTCGGAAGGGCGTCGACCTCGCGTTGCGCGGGGGGTGCCAATGAGGGGCGACGGGCGCCTAACCAACGTCCAACAAACGGAGACTAAAGGTCGTAAGGTTGTCCCCCAAAATTGCCGTCAACTCGCTCCTCGGTTATTAATTCATTCCCGAACTCTGCGTGGCCGTCCCCCACACAAAGTCTCCTGCCACCGCTCGTGAACCTCTCGAACCGACGCGATCTTCGTTGACGGAAGTTGGCACATGCCGAACTAAACTAAGTTCCCACCCAAGGCCGGTAAGAGGTTTCTGAAAAGAGATCGCCCCGGGTCCAGTTTTTGGTTCTCAGCGAGGTCACAAACAGACGTGAACTGGGTTTGAAGCATATGATTCCCGACCTAGAGACGTCGACAAAGCCCTGGTGAGTGTGACGAATCCAGTTCGATTCCCTCCCCGTTTCCTCCTACCTTTCGCCTGCGATTGATACATTTGTTGCATCCCAGAACCTTCCGGGATCTCGAAGATTTCCCCATTGTCTCGTAATGCCACACTTATCTGTGCGGTGCTGACATCCGAACACACCCCCTTCCTGGGAATGATACCCATGGACTATTCTCCCCGTCCCAGATGGTGAATTACCAGCCTTGCAGCCGACTTTGAATTTGAATGCCGAAGAATCTTCTCATCCACCCTCAACCCTAAACCAGCCTAGTACCCTCCCTCTCTGTCATGCGAGGTATTTTATACCGAATTCAGGACTTAGGTTTGGCGCAATGACCTGGGATCTTTGCCATGAACAGATATAGTGTGGAACAGTTTCAAGTTTGACTCGCCCTCTGAACTGGGAGTCGGCACTCGCGCTCGCGGGAGGTACCCTGAGTTTCCCTCCTTCCTTTACTAAACCCCGTTCGTTCTGTTCAGGTTCCTCGCCACTGACCCCGAACCTCGTCCCGGCCTCGGAAAGAGTGGAGGCTTTCTACTCCCCGCCTACGTGCTCGAAGAGTCCGCGATCAACCCCCACACGGACGTACTAGCTATGGCCGTCGTAAGAAGAAGAGTAAATTTCTGACACTATCCCCTCGTTCTGAGCTGACCGACGAATTGCAGCGAATGTTGTGTACGCCTCTTGTTGTGACAACCGGCCAGCTCCACCTTGCCGCTCGGGGCCCAATCATCGTTCGCCGCGGAGAATAAAACCCAATATATTTTGTGGGAACACCGGGACCATATAACCCTGGCGGATCGTATGCACCCTTCGTCACGGCCGAACCGCGGTAACTATCCTGGATCATCACAAACGAAAATTTGGGCTGTAGTGTCCGGTAGAGAGTAAGTTAAACGTAAGGTCATTGCGGTTACTTTCAGATAGCGCCCGTATGGTCAGCGAGTTTGGGCGCTCGCTTGTATGATGAATTCGACGAGGCGATTTCAAATCCTTGAATCCCTGATAGCAATCAATGACAGTGGGGGCCAGAATCTGGATCGAATGAAAGCACGTTGTTCCACGTGCGTAGGCTCTCCTATCGTTGGGTTCCAATCGGGAGCTTTGGCAACCTCGGACTCTATGGGCAACCACTGGTTGTATACACCGGTTAATTCTTTATACCTGCCGTAAATTTGCGGGTGAATCCTGAGTGTCCGCGGAAGTGGTGGCAAATGTGCGTAAACTGCTCCGCAAACTGGGGTCGCTTGGCGCTTTGCCCACCCCCACATTGGGAGAACAGAGTCTTGGAATCACGTGGGGAACACGCCAACAACAGCCGGCTTTCCACCCCATCTCGTGGGATCCAACCGGCCTCATATCTTGGATAACTACCACTCGAACCTCTTGTTCCGGCTCAAGATCCGGATAAGGATTAGGGGCGGAGCATTGAGCGCACTGATACGGACGTGTGAATTGCACGGATTACGTGCACTTGCAAACGAGACATCTGCCAGAACTAGGTTCTCTTTTCGTCGTGGAGACGCCTGGAGATCTGTGTTCTGAATCTACATTGATGGCTTGAGGCATACTATCATAATGGTATATCGATGAAGGCATCGACCTAAGTACAACATTAAACACCCTTGATGGGCCTTTCCTCGGGGCCGCAATCCGAACGACTGGGTAACTTTCTGAAACGTTGCTGAAGTGAAGCGCTGACCTTGAGAGTTTTATTGGACTTATGGCTGGGAGTTCGATGACCGCTGGGCGGCCGAGCGCCGCCACAAGTTTCTTAGTGTTACAGATCCCTTGGAAAAGGGGGCAGCGGGCAATGCGCGTTCACGGGTGCGATTTTGATTCCCCATAGGTCCTCTCCGGTGTATGCGCTCTGGGTTGGAGTGCATAAGGTGTGATAGGACGGGTGCTGAGGAACGCCGAGAACGCATGTCCCCCGTCTACAGCATCCTACCGACCGGAGAGGTGGACCGGTGTATACAGAACTGGGAAGAGGGTCACCCCCGATACGGCGTAACGCCTTGGATTTGTCTTATTATCTTTGATTACCCTCTACAAGAAACCAAACACACCTCCCACTCGGAGACAACCGGAGTCCCTATGCGTTCGAGAGCTCCCGAGTAAATATGTTATAGTAGGGTGTCCTCGGATGTCCAAAAGAAACCATGCTGAATCTATCGGACCTCAAAATCTTGACTCCCCGAGGAATGGAATTTGGTACGAAAACCCAAACAACGGTGACCACCGATGACGAACCGACGACAGTATGGTAACTAAATGACCAGGGGCATACTTCTCCCGCTATGGGATTGATAATGACTTGTATTTGTTCAGGGTGTGCAATTCCGGTGATCCATGGCTCCATGGGACAGGCACCAGAGAAATTCGCTCCCTGCTTGCGCACAAATAACCTCCACGTTACACCCTCCCCTATAGATGCACTTAAATAATCCGCAAACTATAGACATTCGAATGTGACGTACCCGGATGGTCGCCAACAACTAACCCCGATACCGGGGATGTGGGATGATGCTGTTACAGCACCGTGCGGTGAACGGTTGAGAAAAAACGGCAGGCTGGTGACCCCGCATACGGTGCTCCGGGGTGCTCGTTTACACTATTCTTCGCGTTCTTCCTGGCAGTAGAAAAATCTAAGGTAGGGCCCTAGTGGCCTTGCCCTTGTAGTTGACCACCTCTCGGGCATTATTAATGTTCCTCTGTACCCCAGAAATGTTCATCATGTTCTGAGTAGTATGAATTGAAGAGTGTTGGTGTTGGACTTATCTTCGCGCTCCGTCCCCCGGAGGGACGACAGCTTTTGGCGCGGATGTCACATTCTTCTTCGTAGCCTTCGGAGGGACAAATGTCCTCAATTAATCGAGTCCGAGGCCCTTGGATAAGTTCCGTGTTCCACTTGATATTCTCGTTGCATGCCTTTTGTAGGGAGTGGGATACCCAAGGCGCTCTACGGGCCACCTCGAGGCTTACCTGAAGCGAGTCAATGAGTGACAAAACTTGACGATTAGGGGGGGGCGAGGCTGCAAGGGATAGCAAGGGTTTCGAACGCAATCCAAGGGCGTCACCGCATATTATCCATCGTAAAGGAAAGCGGTCCTGTCCGAGGTTCCTGAAGTGAAGAAACTGTGGAAGTGTAACAGCATCATAGACCATTTGCGGTGACGCTGGGGGATATCGATAAGGAGTGGGACGAATTAGACGCGGAGATCGGCGGACATGCTTCCCGACTTCCTGCGAAGACCTCATTCAACGTCTCCACACAGCAGGTGAGAAAGGCTCAGGCTGTCACCGGATCCCCGTCTATCAAAAGCTCCAACAAAATGAGGTCCGGAGGGTTCAGAGGACGATCAACGACACCGAAAACGGGCCAGTACCAGAATGGAGCATTTAGCGCATTTCTCGACCCTTGTATCTTTCCTGTGCTTATGTACAGGTCAGTCGGGTCAGAGAACAGCTGACGTTGCCTTGCGTAGGTGAATCGGACGGGCAATGATGGTACCATGGGATCCATCATGTGGTTCCGTAAACATGACACTTATGTATAAGCGGGCCCAATCAAAAGCCTCGGACCTCCCGACCATGCCACTCCACGTATTCGGATGGGCATCAATATACTGGGACCTAACCTGAGTCACATGTCATCTTCCCGCGTTCCCGTACTTTTCAACTCCTCACGTTGATACCTTCCTGCGATAGGTGATACACGATACTTGAATTGATGAATACCTGCGCACTGACCAGTTCCTCTCTTAGGATTGCTGGTCTCTTCTGGTGCGCCCATACAAACGTGTCGGTAGTTGTAAGGGTGGAAAGCCATTTACACGGGAGGAGCAAGCCCCTCCGACTGGTATCACTGATACCTGGTCATCTATCGTGCCTTGCAGTTCTCCGCCTAGGTTTGAACAGGAGGATGCAAGGGGGAGATGCATATCTATCATTGGCGGAAAGGTCAACAACCTCTGTAAATTGGCATTTTTTCAACAACTTACGTGCGCATACAGCTGTTTCCACTCGCGCCGAAAGCAATCGGCGATTTCTACTCTTTCATGCCTGGAACATGAGCAAAGGCTAAAATTAATGGCCTGTTATAACCCCTGCAGGCCTCCGGATACCCTCACCAGACCCACCCCTCAACCACATGTCGCATTCTCACGCGACTGCCCCCGGATGCACTCCCCCGTGTATAAATGACAATCAATGTTTTTGAAGGATACGAGTTCAGCATATACCTCACTCCTCACTCCCTCCTGCGAGTGCCGGTACACTCGCATCGATGTATCCCTCCTACAACCCGACGGCTTGGGTAAGTTCGCGCTCGAGTGGCCGATGTTTCTTGAATACTAATTACAAGTACAGGCTATCCAGAACCCATGGTTCCGTGAACATTCCTCGCTGGCTGGCGCCTTTAGAGAACAGGAGGTTTGTTTTTCCTCGGATACGATCACCCTATTACTGACCCCATTGTCCCTTAGAACCAGGAGATGTCCCCCTCCCCATTCATCGCAATATCCCCCGATATCCCAGAACGAAATCAAGAACATGAACCCACCCATATTCCCTCCGATGCCTCCAGAGGTCATCCGTCTAAGCACGCCCCTGAGGTTGCCGTCCAGTTTGGACCAGAGCCAGTTCCGGAGTCCAGCAGCAGCATCCACAACTTTGGGGAAGGTTGCGGCCGCCACGACTACCAGCACGGCAACAACCACGGGCACGGGCACGGACGGGGAGGCAGCGACACCGGCGGAACCGATAAGAACAACAACGACGAGAACGGCGACGGTATTGAGAAGATCGCCGACCTCCGCGGCAAGGCTCCTCTCTTTTGCCGGGTAGAGGAATGCCTCTACTGGCATACGGAGCCAAAGCAGATCCAGCGACACCGGAACCGCCACTTCCCGGCTCGCTATGGTTACGTGTGCCCGAACGACACGAACACCTGTCATAACCTAGGGTGGAGTTTTAGACGTAGCGATGCGGCTATCGTGCATTGCAGAAGATCACTAGCGTGCAATGATGCCCTGGAAGCTAGCGGCGGAAAAATCCCATGCTGGGGAACACCTGCAACCGAGGAGGATTTGAGACCAGAAGATCGGAATTTCCATATCCCCTACGAGAGATTCGACGGACGGACTAAACGTAACCGTGGGAGTGGTCAGTTCTGACGATGGGTGTTTGCACTGTGGGAACCAAGGTGCTGCAGTGCATCAGGCTGAAGTCGTTGCATAGTTTATCCTTTTGTCCATCAATACCGCAGTCCTTATTCAATCTAGTTGATCTAGTAATACACTGCCTGATGGCCATCCTTTGCGTCTGGAGGACATTGACGGCGACGCGAGTCCCAAGTGAACGTGATGGCGTGGATAGTTGGGGCTCCATACTTGGCACTTGATATAAGTCGGGAACCCTCCGATAAGATTCCCGACATGATAAATGGATTTCAACAGATTTTGGGATTAAATATTGATTACTTACACGAGAGAGTGGGGTCGGTGAACCAGTTAATCGATATTTCAATATCCAATGGCTAGCGTTTATGGCCCGAACCCGAAAGGAGAGTCCCCATCCGTCGATTGCGCTGGCTGGATCGTGGGAGTTAGTCCAGCCGTACCACCGTTAGTAAGGCAGTGTATTGAACTGCCACGCACTTCTATTCTACGCTCTGCACGCTAGTAGAACTGGAGGTCACATTCACTGGCGTCAGGCCCGGCGCTTTGAAACTCCCCTATCGAAATATGAAAGTGTGATCAGGTATCCCCGATTACGTGTGTCCGTTCCCTTCATTGAATCATTCGTCTCGGCACAAGACCGGATCCGGCCTCGCGGGATCCACCTCAGGCATCTTCGATCGGAGGCCGGAGGTTGCTAACGAGAAGAGAGTGATTGCAAATCGGGGGGTTTGCTACCCCCTCACGTACTTATTGGACACGCACCAACGGAACAAACAGGCCCCCCTCGCTCTACTCGACAAGAACTTGATAGCGCGTTGCAAAACGATAGACTGCTTTTCGGGAAACCAGAATAGGATTTCTTTGTCTACACTGTCACACAAACAAATATTTACGCCACCGAGTGGCAGAGATCATACATTCCCATACCTTTGGAGTTAGAGCCGGAGGTATAGCCCACAGTGTCGTGCTGGCCCGCGGGTGCAGGGTAGGGTTAAACGTAACACGGGGATGGTGAAAATCTGCAGTGGTTGGAGGGATGGGGAGCGGTGGACAGCGTTTAGTATCAACCTCGTTTATCCATGTGTTCATTCTGCACTCAAAATCTTTGTTTACGTGTCACATCATAAACACCACCCCGTTTTCTCTGAAAAGACGTCTGTCTTTTTGCAATGCGCTAGAAAATGATCGACCAAAATCCGGGTTGGGTTCCTCATTCAAATCTCCGGTTACTCGGCAGACGGATTGCCAATGTGTGATGTTTCCTGACACCCATACTTTAATAACATGCCATACTTCTTAATGCTTTAATTGCCTGGACATTGATAAAGGAACATGTATGGCGCACTTCATTGCTCAAATTCAAATTTTAAACGTCAACTCTCGCGTTGACAATTGTTAATCAGCCCTGGCCTTTCCCACTGTGCGCGCGCCCACCGCCTCGCGCGGAGGGGGTCACGCGGACGTCTATCTGGCCCTCGTGTTATCCTCGTGGTCGTGGAATAGGGGAGCTAGGGAAACAAACCCATTGCTACCACCACAGATCCAAAGGCCTGATTGTCCTTCGAGGGTAATCTTCCCTAGATCAGCCCTCAGTTCACCTCCCACATCTCTCATAGCTCAATGCACACCACGACCGACTACAGAAACGCCGTACAAATATGATTTCAACGTACTTCTTTCCTTCCGTCCCCCCGTCCCCCCTCTGACAATGGCTGTTGATATTTTGTGTCAAGTTTCCCGCGATTCTTGCTCTTTCAAGAGGTTTGACTCTTACGGTGCGATCCGCTAGGTGAGTCTCCGCTCGAGCATCCAATTTCTTATCCTGTTTCGTAAATACTGACGGCCGGCGCAGCACATCGAAAACCAATTGTTCTGGGAATATTCTTCATTGGCCCACGACAATTGCTAATCTCCGCGGTGAAGTGCCTCTCTTCTACCGAGTCAGCAACTGTCACACCGAGTTCAAGCACACCAGGCGTCGCGATCGGACGCTAGGACACCCGTGGACGCGGAGGATTTGATACCACACGATCCAGACTTCCACGTGCGAACGTCACGGCGGGCGGATTAGACGTAAGTAGGGTCTCGAATAACCTTGCTGCTTCACTGATTCATTAGGCCCGGTTGAGGTGGTACATAGCGTGTGTGCCTCGTGAAAAGGAACACCGCCTTACAGTGCGGATGTTTGCGGGAGCTTAGAACGGGCTTTATTCCTCATTGAGCAGAGCGATATCACAAAGCATTGCCACAACAATGAGTGGTGGAGACCCTGGGGGGATGAAACGATGCGCAGAGCTGATCAGGTACGCTTCTCAATTGCTCGTCCCGCTCGCCCGTGTCGACGATCTTTGCAGCACATTGGAAGATAACAAGGAGAGACTGCATGAATTGTTATAAAATGCACAGTAGCTCTGTTTGTGGATAAGGGGAGGGATTCCGGGGAGGTGGCAAGACTTGTCGAACAACTGACGGTAGCTTGCGTGATGCACGTGATCGAGAGATAAGACCATAACCCTCTTTTGCTCCGATAGTACCTCACTCCGCCGAGACTCTCAAACTTTGTTCGCGATACTTTTTCTGTTCCCCAGCCGTTTCGCATATACAGCTGGGTCGGATTTTTGACAACAATTGCGAGAAGCAATTGCCCACTATCGAGTGGACGAGAACACCCCGCTAGTCCAAGTGTTAGATGTTGCGATAACAAGCGATCTACACATGTGCGACCCGCTCCACAGCTGGTCGCTTGTGAGAGTAGAGAGAGTTTTTGGTTGTAGACCCGCGAAATTGGGAGGGCGCGATGGATTATCCGCGACCCCTTGCGATTGGAAGAATGAATTGGAGCGAGGTTGGTCATGAAATCACTTATGTCGCATTGGGTCCAGACGTGGACGGTTGAACTCCAACTTCATTACTCGAGGGCAAGATGGTGTTTGTCAAAGAGCGTTATTCATGCATCATGTACCGTACAGCCTCCTGCCTCGCCCAGAAACATTGAACTGACAAAATTTAAATGTCCCGC